>Ga0126309_10000339_pt1 | contig 15736 bp, 8 predicted proteins | sample Plot56_FD_92541 | JGI IMG/M metagenome (GOLD analysis project Ga0126309, IMG submission 92541) | Serpentine soil microbial communities from UC McLaughlin Reserve, CA, USA - Plot56 | ecosystem: Environmental > Terrestrial > Soil > Grasslands | place: USA: UC McLaughlin Reserve, Lake County...
GACAACATCCCGGGCGTACCGGGGGTGGGCGAGAAGACGGCCGCGAAGCTGATCGCCCAGTTCGGGACGCTGGACGACCTGTACGGGCGCCTCGCGGAGGTCACGCCGGAGAAGCTCCGCGTCAAGCTCGACGAACACCGGCAGCAGGTATTCGAGGGCCGCGAGCTGTCGCGGATCGTGCGGGACATCCCCGTCAAGCTCGACCTCGACGCCGCGCGACTCCGCGACTACGACCGCGACACGGTCGTGCGGCTCTTCCGCGAGTACGAGTTCAGGACGCTGATCGAGCGGCTCCCGCCGATGAGCGGCGAATCTGCCGCGGAGACGGTCGAGAAGCTCCGCGAGGTGGCCGCGAGCGGAACGATTCCCGCAGCACGCGTCGCGGGGCGGCCGTCGGGCTGGGGGCAGGCTCGTCCCGCACCGCCGCCACCCGGCGGGGAGCTGCAGCTCCGCCTCGAGTTCGACGCAGTCGGGGCGGCACCGCGGCCCGGAGCACGGAACGGGCACTCGCCCGAGCTCGCGGGCGATCTGCCGGCGTCACTCGCGGCAGCGATCGCCGATCCCACCCGGATCGAGGTGCGTGACTGCGACGGCGTCGCGGGACTCGAGGAGTGGATCCGCCGCCAGCCCGCGATCGGCGTCGCGCTGCTGGCGGACGATCCGCGGCCGCGCCGCGGCACGCCGCTGGCGCTCGCCGTCGCGGGCGAGGACGGTCGGGTCGTTGCGGTCGAAGGCGCGGACGCGGCCGGCGACCTGCGCCGGCTCGTCGAGCGCACCAACGTCCCGCTCGTCGGGCACGAGGTGAAGCCGCTGCTCGTCGCGCGGATGGCGGCGCGTCCGGACGATCCGCCGACACGCGTGGCGTTCGACACGCAGATCGCCGCGTACATCCTCAACGCCGCGCTGCGCAGCCAGACGATCGCCGACATCGTCGCGGAGCAGGTCGACCAGATCCTTCCGCCGCCCGCGGACCTCTCGTACGCCGCGCGAGCAGGCCTGGAAGCGCTCGCCGCGATGACGGTCCGCGAGCCCCTCGAGGCCGCGCTCCAGCGGGAGAAGCTCGACCGCCTCTTCCGCGAGATCGAGCTCCCGCTGATTCCGGTTCTCGCGCGGATGGAGGCGACAGGCGTCGCACTCGACCTCGACGCGCTCGGCGTGCTCGACCGCGAGTTCGCCGCGGAGATCTCGCGGTTGGAGCAGGAGATCTACGCCGACGTCGGGCACGAGTTCAACCTCGGCAGCCCCAAGCAGCTGGAGCAGATCCTCTTCTTCGAGCTCGACCTGCCGAAGGGCAAGCGGACGAAGACGGGCTTTTCGACGGATGCCTCCGTACTGGAGGACCTGCGGCCGGCGCACCCGATGATCGACAAGCTCCTCGAGTGGCGCGTCTACACGAAGCTCCGTTCGACATACGTCGAGGCGCTGCCAAGCCTCATTGCCGACGACGGGCGGCTGCACACGACGTTCCACCAGGCCGTCGCCGCGACTGGTCGGCTGTCGTCGTCCGACCCGAACCTCCAGAACATCCCGATCCGCACGGTTCTGGGGCGCCGAATCCGGCGCGCATTCGTCGCCGGCGAGCCCGAGCTCGTCCTGCTCGCGGCAGACTACTCCCAGATCGAGCTGCGGATCCTCGCCCACGTCTCCGGCGACGAGCATCTCAAGGACGCGTTCGCACGCCAGGCCGACATCCACCGCGAGACCGCGGCGCGAGTGCTTCACAAGGACGCCGCGGACATCACCCACGCCGAGCGATCGATGGCCAAGATGGTGAACTTCGGGCTCGCCTACGGGATGAGCGACTTCGGGCTCGCGTCGCGGGCGAACATCCCGCGCCAGGAGGCACAGGAGTTCATCAACAGCTACTTCGCGGCGTACTCGGGGATCAGCTACTACATGATGGCGATCAAGGAGCAGGCGCGGAACCAGGGCTACGTCGAGACGCTGCTCGGACGGAAGCGGCAGATCCCGGAGCTCCGCGCGTCGAATCCAACCCTCCGCGGCGCCGGTGAGCGGATGGCGATCAACATGCCGATCCAGGGCACCGCGGCGGACATCCAGAAGCTCGCAATGATCCGCGTCGCCGAGCGGCTCGAAGGCGCCGGACTCCATGCGCGGCTGCTCCTCACGGTCCACGACGAGCTGCTGTTCGAAGTGCCGCGCGCCGAGGTCGAGCCGCTCGCGGCGATCGTCCGCGAGACGATGGAAGGCGCGATGCCGCTGTCGGTGCCGCTGACGGTCGACGTCAAGGTCGGCGACGACTGGGAGTCGATGGCGCCGCTGACGCGCGCTGACGCCGTTGCCGCCGAGGCCGACGAGCCGCCCGATATCGAGTCGCCGATCGCGCCGGTCGGCAGCCGGATCTAGCGTCCCGTGCCGGAGCTGCCCGAGGTCGAGACGGTTGCCCGCGACCTCCGACCGCGACTCGTCGGCGCGGAGATCGCCGGCGTCCGCTCGTCGTGGGCGCGGACGCTCCGAACGCACGACGCCGACGCGTTCACCGCGGGCGTCGTGGGTCGGACGATCGAGGCCGTCGGGCGACGCGCGAAGCTCGTCGTCGTCGAGCTGAGCGGCGGCGTCGCGCTGACGATCCACCTCAAGATGACAGGCCAGCTGTTCGTCGTTCCCGTCGGCGCGCCGGAGGATCCGTATGTCCGCCTCGTGATCGAGCTCGGCGACGGGCGCGAGCTTCGGTTCCGGGACATCCGGAAGTTCGGCAAGGTCGGGCTGTACGAGCGTGAGCCGCTGACCGGAGACCTCGTCGTCGAGCGCGGCGGCGACGGCGTATTCGCGTCGACGGGTCCCGAGCCGCTCGACGACGAGTTCACCCTCCGCGACTTCCGCCGCCGACTCCGCGCGCGGCGCGGCCGCCTGAAACCGCTGCTCCTCGACCAGACGTTCCTCGCCGGTGTCGGCAACATCTACGCCGACGAGGCGCTGTGGGCGGCGCGTCTCCACCCGCTGCGGGTGGCCCGCTCGCTGAAGCCCGGCGACGAGAAGCGGCTCTACACGGAGGTCCGCCGCGTCCTCGGCGAAGCGGTGGAGCGGCGCGGCAGCTCGATCGACGACTACACGGGCCCCGACGGCGACGGCTCGATGCAGGAGCGACTCCAGGTCTACCAGCGGACGGGCCACCCGTGTCCCCGTTGCGGCCGTCCTGTCCGGCGGATCGTCGTCGGCGGGCGGTCGACGCATTTCTGCTCGTGGTGTCAGCGGCTGCCGGCCGCGGACCGCAAGGCCGTCGCCGCGATCCTGCGCGGTGCGACGCGCGGCGGGCGGCGCGGCGGCCGCTGGGTCGACCTGCCGCCAGGCGACGGCGTCGTTGGTCTCACTGGCGATCAGGCCGCGCGGACACGGACGGAGCGGACGCAGCGTGCGGCCGCGACGCGGCGGGCCGCGGCGCGGGCGTCAGTGGGCGCAACGACATCAGCCGTGGCGAGGCTCGGCTGATGTCGATCCTCAGGCTCGCCGAGGTGACACGCGAGGTCGGCACGTTCGTCATCCTCGACCACATCACGGCGGCCGTCGCGGTCGGCGAACGAATCGGGCTCGTCGGTCCGAACGGGGCGGGCAAGACGACGCTGCTCCGGATCGCGGCGGGCCTCGACGAGCCGGACGGCGGCAGCGTCCACCGCAAGCGTGGCCTCAGCCTCGGGGTGCTTGCCCAGGAGGCGCACTTCGACGCGGCGTTCATGGCCGCCCCGGACATTCGGACGGCCGTCAGGACGGGCGCAGCCCACCTCGACTCGATGGCCGCGGAGCTCGCCGACCTCGAGCGCGAGCACCTCGTCACGGAACCGCGCTACGCGGACCTCCAGCACCGCTTCGAGACGCTCGGCGGCTACACGCTCGACCAGCGCGTCGACGCGACCTTGTCCGGCCTCGGCTTTGCCCGCCACGAGTGGTCGAAGCCACCGGCATCACTGTCGGGCGGCGAGCAGACGCGCGCGGCGCTGGCCCGGCTCGTCGTCGCCGATCCGGAGCTGCTCCTCCTCGACGAGCCGACGAACCACCTCGACCTCGATGCGCTCGAGTGGCTCGAGGAGCATCTCCGGCGGCGGACCGGCGCGCTCCTCGTCGCGTCGCACGACCGCGCGTTCCTCGACGCGGCAGTCGAGCGGATCTGGGAGCTGCGCGACCGAAAGCTGACCGTGTTCCGCGGCGACTACTCCGCGTATCACCGCCAGCGCGAGGAGCGCGACGCCCGTCAGGCGAAGGACGTCGAGTCCCAGGCCGACCAGATCGCGCGGGAGCAGGAGCTCGTCCAGAACTACCGAAGCCACCGCAAGTTCGCCAAGATGCACGAGCACGAGGCGCGGCTCGAGCGGCTCCAGGCGGACCGCGTGGAGAACCCGAAGTCGTCTCGCAAGCTCCGCCTTCCGACGGCCGCGCTGGCCGGCGGCGGCCCGGTTCGATCGGGCGAGATCGTCGTCCGGATCGAGGAGCTCGTGGCCGGCTACCTGCCGGATCGGGGCGGCGGAGACGACGGCACCGCGAGCGTGGCGACCGGCTCGGACGGCGGCCCGAAGCCCGTCGTCCGCGTCCCCTTCCTCGCCGCGCAACGGGGCGAGCGGATCGGCATCGTCGGGCCGAACGGCGCCGGGAAGACGACGCTGCTGCGGACGATTGCGGGGGACCTGCCGCCGCTCGATGGCGTGCTCGTGTTCGGCCACAACGTCTCGCTCGGCTATCTGGCGCAGCTCCGCGGCGCGGCGTTTCCCGGCGCGACCGTCCTCGATGCGCTCCTCGACGCCATTCCGATCACGGCGGGCGAGGCGCGGGGCTACCTCGCCAGGTTCCTCTTCCGGGGCGACGACGCGTTGAAGGAAGTCCGGGCGCTATCGGGCGGCGAGCGCTCGAGGCTCGAGCTGGCGCTCCTCGGGATCATGCCGTCGAACCTGCTCCTGCTCGACGAGCCGACGAACCACCTCGACATCCCCGCGCGCGAGGCCATCGAGTCGTTCCTCGCCGACACGCCCGCGACGCTGCTCGTGGTGAGCCACGACCGGCGGCTGCTCGAGACCGTCTGCGAGCGACTGTGGGTCGTCGAAGGTGCTCTCGCGGCGCCGTTCGACAGCGGCTACCGCTCGTGGCGCGCAGCGGTCGCCTCGGGTTGGACCGTGGCCGCCGCCATCGACCAGGAGGCTCGTCGACTTCGCGGCGGCGGCACGGCGGGCGCCGTCGGTCGCACGCCTCGCGCGCAGGACGTCGAGGCCGAGCGCGCCCGCTCACGCGCGACGACGGCGACGGCCGCCCCGCCAGCCCGTCGACCGCGCGCCGGCGCGCGCCGGGAGAAGCTGTCGAAGGACGCCTACCGCCGCCAGAAGGCCGCGGTCGAATCAGAGCTCACGCGGCTCGGCCTCCGGAAGAATCACCTCGAGCTCGCGATGGCGGACCCATCCGTCCAGGCGAACTTCGTCGAGCTGCGACGGATCGGCAGCGAGCTCGCCGACATCGAGACGAGCCTCGCGGCCGCGGAGGACGCGTGGCTCGAGGTCGAGGAGCGCGCTCCCTGACCGGCGACGCGCGCCGCAAGCCGGGGCGGCGCCGCCCCGTCTGCATCGGCCTCACCGGCCCGATCGGCTGCGGGAAGTCGACGATCGCGTCGTGGCTCGGCGAGCGCGGCACCGTCGTCGTCGATGCCGACGCGGTCGCGCGATCGGTCACCGAGCCGGGTCAGCCGGCCCTCGCCGCCGTCTTCGCGCGGTTCGGCGACGCGGTTCGGCGGCCGGACGGTTCGCTCGATCGCGCCGCCCTCGCGGGAATCGTGTTCGCGGACGCACCGCGGCTCCGCGAGCTAGAGGCGATCGTCCACCCCGCCGTTCGGCCGAGGATTCTCGCCGCGATCGACGCCGCGACGACGTCCGGGGCGCCGGCCGTCGCGATCGAGGCCATCCGCCTCGTCGAGGGCGGCCTCGCCACCGTCTGCGACGAGGTATGGCTCGTCGTGTGCGGCGAGGGCATTCAGCGCTCGCGGCTCACTGGCCGTGGCACGGACGCAGCGGACGCGGAGCGCCGGATCGCCGCTCAATCCGGAATGACCGACCGGCTGCGCGGCACGGCAACCCGCGTCATCGACACGAGCCCCGACGCGGCGACGGTGAAGCGGGGCGTCATCGAGGCGCTCGAGGATGCGCTCGTGCGCCGCGGCGAACAGACGTCCTGAGCGTGGAAACAGGGCCACCCGGCCCGACAGGGACCGGGTGGCCGGGAGGCGCGCCGGGTCAGCGGCGCTGGGGAGTGCCCTGCTGGGTCAGGGCTTCGGTGAGGCGACGGCTGCGGCGGGCGCCGCGGATGCGGACGGCGACGGGGCCGCGGTCGGCGCGGCGGTCGGGATCGGGCCGCGCCCGGGCGGGAAGATCTCGGGCACGGGGAGGCCGTACCGCTTGATCAGCATGTTCGTCGTCGCGCCGAGCTTCGACGAGTCCGCCATGCGAACGTCCTGGTCCGGGCGCAGCGCGAGGCTGAACGAGGCGCTGCCGCTGGCCTGGAGATGCGCGATCTCCTCGGCCACCGCAAGGCTCGCCTTCATGATGTAGAACGTCCCCGACTTGGCGAGGATGAGCATGTCCTGATACGTGATCTTCGTTGTCCTGTCGGTGTAGTAGCGGCCGGCGTCGAGGACCTCCTGAGGCACGTTCACAGTTGCCGTCACGAACACGTCGACGGTCTGGTTCGGCAGAAGGAGACCACCGACCGCCTGTTCGTCCGTGACGGTGATCGACACCGCGCGCCACGCCTCCGAGTCCGGTGCGACGGTCTCGGCGGGACCGAGGATCGTGAACTGGCCACCGCTCGCCGTGGAGGCGAGCAGGTTCGTCGTCACGAGCTGCCCCTCGAGGATCGTGACCGAGGAGACGCGGCCCACGACCTTGTCGGTCGTGCTCACGATGCCCTGCGCGTTCGTCGGGTCGAGCGGCACGAGGCGGACCTCGACGTCGCCTTCCTCGATCGGCTTGCGGGCCGGGATCGTCAGCCTGGCCACGACGACGGACACCTTCTGGAGCCCGGCCTGTCCCGCCTGCTCCTGCGCCTGGTTGATCAGGAAGAACGCCGCCGCGCCGGCGCCGAGTGCGAGCACGACGCCGAGGGCGATGATGATCTTGCCCCGGCGGCTCGTGTCGCGGTATTCCATTTCCATCGGTGTGCCTCCCGTGCGCCAGCCGTCAGGCCGCCGCGGTGCTCGTGTGCCGTGCCCGCTCGGCTAGTTCCAGGGCACCAGCCGCGCCACCTGACCGCGGTGCAGCCGTTCGTCCTTGGAGTCGGGGTACACGCCGGTGATCGCGTAGCCGTCGATCGAGTTGCTGTTGACGGCGGTGATCCGGAACACGGCGAAGCCCATGATGTCGACGTACTCGTTCGAGGTCGCCCCGGTGGCGATGTCGAAGATGAAGGGGATCTGGCGGGTGACGACCTGGCCGGCGCTGTTGGTTCCCGTCGCCCGCACGGTGAGGGGGTACTCGCCTGGCGCGAGCGTCCCGCCGTTGATGGTGATGGTGGCCGTCCGGGTGCCGCTGCTCGCGAGGTTCACGGTCGGGGTGATGCTGACGGCGCCGATCCCGGACGGGAGCACGCCGTTCGACTGCGGACCGCCCTCGATGCTGAGCGTGACGTTTCCACCGAACGTCGAGCCACCCGTGCCGGTGCTGAATGGCATCGTCCCGGTACCGGTCGCGCCGGTCGTCGAAACCGCGATGACCGTCCCGCCGCCGGTGCTCGAGAAGTCGCGATTGACGCTGCCGATGCTGATCGCGACGGGGTAGTAGTGGTCGGTCAGGTACGGGCTCGACGAGTGGCCCTTGATCCAGATCGTGTGGACGCCGACGGGCGCGCCGCTCGTCGCAAACGTCGCCCACCGAACCGTCGTGTTCGGGGTCGCCGGATTGGGTGACAACGTGATCGGGGTCAGTGTCGTCCCGTACGGGTTCGCCGGATCGCCCCAGTCAGCGAACGACGTCGTCGTCACGACGCCGGCGAACGCGGCATTCTTCGCGAGCGACATCGTGACGGCGTTGTTGCGGTTCTGGTTGATGCCGATCGTGACCGTGTTGGCGACGGTGTAGGTGAAGTCAGGGATCGTCATCGTCGTACCCGAGTAGACCGCGGCGAGAATCTCCGACCCCGGCGAGTACCGCTGCCCGATCGCATCGACGACGATTCCCGCCGAGTTGCCGTCCATGATCCCGACCTGGTCGTTCGGGTCAGGTGGTGACGTTACCGGCGGGAAGTCCGGACCCGGATAGCCGATCGCGACCCAGCCGGCCTCCTTCGCCTTGAGAACGTTCGGGGCCGTCCCGGCGGTGACGCCGTTGTAGAAGACGTTCGACGACGCCGACGCGAAGTTGCGCGTGTCGACGACGATGAAGCCGCGGAAGTTCGCGGCGTTGCCCGGAGCCGCGCCCTGGCCGACGAGCGAGATGATCGGGCCGTGGTGCGACGGATCGTCGCCGGGGCTCGACGCGTTGAAGGCCGCGCCGGCCGATGGCGTCGTCCGGAGTGACGCGTCACTCGACGTTCCGAGGCAGGCCGTGTCGGCCGTCGAGAGGAGATCGTTGAATGCGTTCAGGTTCATGCTGCACGGCGCCGCGGCACCAACCGTCGGGCCGGGGGCGTTGATGTAGTGGCGGACGGCGATCGGGAGCATCTCGCCGTTCGTGCGGGCACGTGCACGCGCGACGATCGTGTTCGTCGAGAGCCCGACGGCGCGCCCGAACGTGTACCCGACGTCGCTCTGGACCGCGACACGGACGTCGCTGCCGCTCATGACGATCCCGTTGATCAGGTAGTTCGCATCGCCGGCGTGACCCGCCTCGTAGACGGGCGTCGTGGGAGGCAACGAGGGGTTCGACGCGTTCGGGCTGCCGACGAGGTTGCGGGCGAGCACGTCGCGGGCCTTCGCGTCCGCCTGGGCCGTGGTCTCGCCGCGGGTCAGCGCGTTCGCCGCCGCGAGCGCGCCCGCGTCGGCGGCGTTCTGGAGGAACCGGCGCTCGCTGTAGAACCGCCCGATGTCGAACGCCAGGCTGGCGAACGCGAGGAGCGCGACGAGCCCGATCGCGAAGATGACGAGAACCTGGCCGTCCGTTCCTGCCCGCGACGAGCGCCCGGCCATCAGTTGACGACCATCGTGACTTCGCCGATCAGCCGGAGGCGCCCACCCGCGTCTGCCGGAAGGAACCCGGACACGATCGGGACGATGAGGTCCATGTGGTACGTCGCCCGGACCGTGATCGTCTCGCCGCGCCGCGTATCCGTGTCCGTGATGCCGGCCGGGACGACGTACGTGACGAGCAGGTCCCCGTCGGTGAAGACGAGACCGCTCTTGCTCCAAGACGTCGTCGTCGCGAAGTGTGGCGTCGTCTTCCCGAGGAGGTTCATCGAGTTCGTCACTGCGGCCCTGATCGCCTCGTTCCTGGCGAGGTCGTTCTGGTCCTTCGACAACGCGCGGTTATAGAGGTAGACCGTCCCGGACCGCGCGCCCTCCCGGGCCGCGTTGGTCATCGTCACGTAGCTGTTGAAGATGAACCCGAACTGGATGATCCCGAGGAGGACGAAGAAGAGCGGCGTCAGGACGAGGGCGAACTCGACGAGGCTCTGACCGCCGGCGCGCCCGCGGCTCGATGCGATCGCGAGGCGCGCTCGGCCGGCCGAACGGCCCGGCCGCACGGCGCGGCCGCTCCGGCCTGACACGAGGCGCATCGACGCACAGACCTCCGGACTCCGATCCCGTTCAGCCGAGTGTCGGGTGGGGGTCCGGGCGCGGGTATGCCCCCATCGTCCGGGCGCACTTACCACACCCGTACGCGAATCGCCTGCGGCGGCGAACTCCGGTAGATCGAACGTGCGTTCGAAACAGGGGTCCGGATGGTATCCTTGTGCGGTGCCAGACTTCCGGCTCGTCGCCGACTTCCAGCCCACCGGCGACCAGCCCGGCGCGATCGAAAAGCTCGTCGACGGGCTCGGCCGCGGGGTGCGGAACCAGACGCTGCTCGGGGCGACCGGGACCGGCAAGACGTTCACGATCGCCCACGCTATCGCCCGCCACCAGAAGCCGACGCTCGTCCTGGCCCACAACAAGACGCTCGCGGCGCAGCTCTATGCCGAATTCCGCGAGTTCTTTCCGGACAACGCCGTCGAGTACTTCGTCAGCTACTTCGACTACTACCAGCCGGAGGCGTACCTGCCGCGGTCGGACACGTACATCGAGAAGGACTCGAGCCGAAACGACGAGATCGACCGGCTGCGCCACGCGGCGACGCACGCCTTGTTCGAGCGGCGCGACGTCATCATCGTGGCGAGCGTCTCGTGCATCTACGGACTCGGGGCGCCGGTCGACTACGGCGCGACGGTCCTCCGGCTGCGTGTCGGCGGCCAGTACCGCCGCGATGCCGTCCTCCGCCAGCTCGTTGACCTGCAGTACCAGCGGAACGACGCGGCGCTCCAGCGGGCGCGGTTCCGGGTTCGCGGCGACACGCTCGAGTTCCAACCGGCCTCTGAGGAGACGCTTGTCAGGGTCGAGTTCTTCGGCGACGTGGTCGAGCGGGTCACCGAGCTCGATCCACTGACCGGCGAGCTCCTCGCCGACCGGCGCGAGGTCAACGTCTACCCGGCGAGCCATTACGTCACGCCGCAGGACAAGTTGAAGCTCGCGATCCGCGACATCGAGCTCGAGATGGAGGAGCGGGTCGGCCAGCTGGAGACGGAGGGGCGCGTGCTCGAGGCCGCGCGGCTGCGGCAGCGGACGACGTTCGACCTCGAGATGATGCGCGAGCTCGGCTTCTGCTCCGGGATCGAGAACTACTCGCGGCATCTCTCGCAGCGCGAGGCCGGCAGCCGGCCGTGGACCCTGCTGGACTACTTCCCGCCGGACTGGCTGCTCGTCGTCGACGAGTCGCACATGACCATTCCGCAGGTCGTGGGGATGTACAAGAACGACCGGACGCGCAAGGAGATCCTCGTCGACTTCGGCTTCCGACTGCCGTCTGCGCTCGACAACCGCCCGCTGACGTTCGAGGAGTTCGAGGGGCACCTCAACCAGGTCGTCTACATGAGCGCTACGCCGGGGCCGTACGAGCTCGAGCGGAGCGAGAAGATCGTCGAGCAGCTCATCCGCCCGACCGGCATCGTCGACCCGGTCGTCACCGTGAAGCCGACCGAAGGGCAGATCGACGACCTCCTCGAGCAGATCCGCGTCCGCGTCGATCGCGGCGAGCGCGCGCTCGTCACGACGCTCACGAAGAAGATGGCGGAGGACCTCGCCGACTACCTCAAGGAGCTCGGGGTCAAGGTCCAGTACCTCCACAGCGAAGTGGACACGCTCGAGCGGATCGCGATCCTGCGTGACCTGCGGCTCGGCGTCTTCGACGTCCTCGTCGGCATCAACCTGCTGCGCGAGGGGATCGACCTGCCTGAGGTGACGCTCGTCGCGATCCTCGACGCGGACAAGGAGGGGTTCCTGCGGTCGGCGTGGTCGCTGATCCAGATGACCGGACGCGCCGCGCGCAACATCGGCGGCGAGGTCGTCATGTACGCGGATCGGATCACCGACTCGATGCGCGCCGCGATCGACGAGACGAACCGGCGTCGGAAGATCCAGGAGGCGTACAACCGCGAGCGCGGGATCGAGCCGACGACGATCGTCAAGGGCATTCACGACCTGAACGAGCGACTGCGCTCCGTGGCCGAGTCGACGCAGGTCTACACGAACGAGCGCGGCGGGGAGCTCAACGACCTCGACCGGTCGCGCGTCGAGCAGCTCATCGCCCAGATGGAAGCGGAGATGAAGGGCGCCGCGCGGCAGCTCGAGTTCGAGCGCGCGGCCGCGCTACGCGACGAGATCCAGCAGGTCCGGCTCCGCGTCCTCGAGCAGGACGCGTCCATTACCGTGGCGAAGGCCGCGGAACGCGCGGGGCGCGGGAGCGGCCTCGTCGGCGCGGCGGATCGCAAGCGCGACCGGCTCACGGCCGATGCGCGCGCGGCTGCGCCCGCGTTCGAAGTCACGAGCGTCACGGTCTTGCCCGCCGAGGAGGAGCCGGGCGATAGCCTCGACGACGACCCGACGCGCGGCGATGGGACCGCGTCGGACTGGCTGCCGGGGATCAAGGACGAGCACGACGACGACGGCGGCTGGCAGGCGCGCTGGCTCGACAAGCCGACGTGGGACCACACTGTCACGCCGAACGTGATCCGCCGAACAGGTACTCGCTCGCCGCGCCCCGGCCGCCGGCGACGCTGATCCACCGGCGTAGGCGAGGAGGCGAGTCCGCGGCGCGGCGCAGCCCCGTGCATCGCCGCGTCGGTACAATCCCCGACAACGCGTGGCGATCGTTCACGATGGCGCGCGGTCGGCGTGGGAGTCCGGTGCCCGTGACGAGCGTGAGGCCGCAACGACGCGCGATTCTCCGCCGCGTCCTGCCGTCGCCCGTCGTCCGCGTGTTGCTCGCCGCTCGACGGTCCTGGCGCGACCTCAACGAGCGACTCTTCCCGACGCCGGGGCCGAACGCATTTCCGCTCGCGCTCCCGACGCCGCCGACGCGCGCTGTCCGTGCAGCCCGGCTCCGAGCGTTGTCATGGCTCCCGAAGCGAGCTCTGACCGCCGTCTGCGTCGATGTTCCGCCGTCGCTCTATGTCGGCGGAGTCCTGCGGCGGTCCGGGCTCCGCGGGTACGAACCCGGCGCGATCTCGTGCTTCCTCGCGTTGCTCGACACGACGCGGTGTCGGCTGGCATTCGACGTCGGTGCGAATCTCGGGCTCTACACGCTCGTCGGCACGGCGCTGACACGTGCTCGCATCGTCGCGTTCGAGCCCGAGCCCACCGTCGCCGGGGCGCTCGCCTGGACGACCAGGCTCAACGGTCTCGCGGCCGACGCAGAAGCGGTCGCGGTCGGGGATCACAATGGCGTCGCGACGCTGTACATCTCCGACACGACCGACGCGTCGAACTCGCTGAACCCGGCGTTCCGCGACGCCGTCGGAACCGTCGACGTCCCGCTCGTCACGCTCGATGCCTACTGCCAGAGAACGCGGCGGTGGCCCGGGCTGCTGAAGATCGACACCGAAACGACCGAACCGGCCGTCCTCCGCGGAGCTTCGCAGGTTCTCGGTCGACGGCCGATCATCCTGTGCGAGGTCCTTCCCGGCGGCGCCGGCGCCGAGATCGAGGCGATCCTCCGGCCGCTTGGCTACCACTGGTTCCAGATCGAGGAGACGCTGCCTCCCCGCGCCCAGGATGGGATCGTCGGTCACGAGTCGATGGAGGCGACGAACTGGGTCTTCCTGCCGACCGCCCCGCCGCCAGCGCTGTGGGAGAACGCACTCGAGTGGCGCCGCCGCATCGAGGAGATTCCCGCCTGGCGGTGACCGAGGCCCGGCGTGAGAACGGGCGTTCTGTTTAGGCGCCGTCGCGTACACTGTCAACGTCATGCCCCAGGACCAGCTCGTCGTTCGCGGCGCTCGCGAGCACAACCTCAAGGACGTCACCGTGGCGTTCCCCCGCGACCGGCTCGTCGTCATCACGGGCCTGTCGGGGAGCGGCAAGTCGAGCCTCGCGTTCGACACGATCTACGCCGAGGGGCAGCGCCGCTACGTCGAGAGCCTGTCGGCGTACGCGCGGCAGTTCCTCGGCCAGATGGAGAAGCCGGACGTCGACCAGATCGACGGCTTGTCGCCGGCGATCTCGATCGACCAGAAGGGTGCAAGCCGGAACCCGCGTTCGACGGTCGGGACGGTGACGGAGATCTACGACCACCTGCGGCTCCTCTTCGCGAGGGCGGGCCATCCGCACTGTCCCGTCTGCGGCCGCGAGATCCAGCGGCAGAGCGTCCAGCAGATCGTCGATCACATCCTCGCCATGCCGGAAGGCACCCGGCTCCTGGTCCTCGGCCCGCTCATCAAGGACCGCAAGACGGAAGGCGACCGCGTCATCGAAGGCGCACGGCGGCAGGGCTTCGTCCGCGTCCGGGTCGACGGGGAGATGTACGACCTCGCGGACGCGCCCAAGCTCGACAAGTACAAGCGCCACAGCATCGAGGTCGTTGTCGACCGCTACGTCGTGCGTCGCGCGGAGACACCCGAAGGCGCGACGGTGGGGGAGGACGGCCGCCCGATCGATCCCGCGACCGGCGAGCCGATCCCGGACCCTGACGCCGCGCGCCTGGCCGACTCCGTCGAGACCGCGCTTCGGCTCGGCGAGGGCGTCGTCCTCATCGCACCCGCGCCGCGCGAAGGCGAGCCGCCGGAGTTCGAGGAGCGGCGCTACAGCGAGAAGTACACCTGCCCGTACGACGGGACGACGATCGACGAGCTCGAGCCGCGAAGCTTCTCGTTCAACTCGCCGCACGGGGCGTGCCCGGCGTGCACCGGCCTCGGGACGCGGCTCGAGATCGACCCCGCGCTCATCATCCCGGACCGCACGAAGTCGCTCCGCAAGGGCGCGCTCGTGCCGTGGGCGCGGCTGCCGATGGAGGAGTCGTGGCGGTCGAAGATCGTCGAGGCGATCTGCAAGGCGCACGGGTGGTCGTACGACGCGCCGATCAAGGACCTGCCGCCGGAGGCGCTCGACTACCTGCTCTACGCGCCCAAGGACGAGAAGGTCGTCGTCCGCTATCGCCACGAGCGCGGCGAGAACTCGTGGAAGGCGACGTTCGAGGGCCTCGTCAGCAACCTCGAGCGCCGCTATCGCGAGACGGACTCCGAGTTCATCAAGACGGAGCTCGAGAAGTACATGGTCACGAGACCGTGCCCCGTCTGCAAGGGAATGCGCCTCAAGCCGGAGATACTTTCGGTCACCGTCGACGACCGGAACATCTGGCAGATCTCGACGCTCTCGATCACCGATGCGCTGACGTGGGTCGCCTCGCTGCCGCGAAAGCTGACCGAGCGCGAACGGACGATCGCCTACCAGCTGCTGAAGGAGATCTCGGCGCGGCTCGGGTTCCTCGTCGACGTCGGGCTCGACTACCTCACGCTCGACCGGACGTCGGTCACGCTGAGCGGCGGCGAGGCGCAGCGGATCCGGCTCGCCACGCAGATCGGGACGACCCTGATGGGCGTCCTCTACATCCTCGACGAGCCGTCGATCGGCCTCCACCAGCGTGACAACGCGAAGCTCATCGCGACGCTCACACGACTCCGCGACCTCGGCAACACGGTGCTCGTCGTCGAGCACGATGAGGAAACCATCCGAACCGCCGACTGGGTCGTCGACATCGGCCCCGGGGCAGGCGAGCACGGCGGTGAGATCATCGCCAACGGCGCGCTCGAGGATGTTCTCCGCGAGCCGCGCTCGATCACCGGTGCGTTCCTGCGCGGCGAGCGTGCCGTGCCGGTCCCGGCGAAGCGGCGCAAGGGCAGCGGCAACGCCCTCGTGATCCGCGGTGCCCGTCAGCACAACCTGCAGTCGATCGACTTCCGGGTGCCCCTGGGGACGTTCACGGCGGTCACCGGCGTGTCCGGAAGCGGCAAGTCGACGCTCGTCACGGAGGTGCTCTACCGCGCGCTCGCCCGCGAGCTGAACGGGTCGCGGGAGCCCGTCGGCGCACACGACACCCTCGAGGGCGCGCAGCACGTCGACAAGATCATCGAGATCGACCAGAGCCCCATTGGGCGGACGCCGCGATCGAACCCCGCGACGTACGTTGGCCTCTTCACGCCGATCCGGGAGCTGTTCGCCGGCGTGCCGGAGGCGCGCGTGCGCGGGTACTCGCCGGGACGCTTCTCGTTCAACGTCAAGGGCGGCCGC
>Ga0126309_10000341_pt1 | contig 15714 bp, 15 predicted proteins | sample Plot56_FD_92541 | JGI IMG/M metagenome (GOLD analysis project Ga0126309, IMG submission 92541) | Serpentine soil microbial communities from UC McLaughlin Reserve, CA, USA - Plot56 | ecosystem: Environmental > Terrestrial > Soil > Grasslands | place: USA: UC McLaughlin Reserve, Lake County...
CCAACGTCGACGACCTCCACGGGGATGCCGCGCCACTCGCAGCGCTTCTTGATGGAGATGACGTTCCCCCTGTCGCCGTAGAGGTTCATCATGTCGGCGTAAAGGTGGTGGATGGTTAGCATGTGTGCCTCCCTTCGGTCGGCAGCTTGTCAGCTAGTCAGCATTTCAGCCGGTCAACTCGCCCTCGTGTGGCGAGATCCCAACCCAAAATGTCGCTCTGTTTTGGTCGATGGTAGCGTCTTTGTCGGCTGGTCGCATCCTCTACCTGCTGAAAAGCTGAAGTGCTGACGAGCCGCCCGCAGGGCGGTGTGCTGACAGGCTGAAATGCTAACACGCTAGTCTTCCCAAAACGGATGCGTGTAGCCCATCTCGCTGAGGGTGTGCCGGATCTCGAGCATGGCCGTGTAGGTCGGCAGCACGTAGAGCGTCTCGCCGGGCGGGGTCGCCTCGAGCGCAGATTTTATTGCCTCTTTGCGGTCGGGGATGACGGGGCCTACGGGAAGCTCGGCGTACTTGAGCCGAACGGCCATATCTTGGGCCCTGATGCCGCTGACAAAGAAAGGGGCAGCGTCCGTCTTGCCCTCCTCTCTCGCGTCGGCGAGCATCTCGAAGTCCACGTCCCAGAGCCAGGAGACGTCCCTGCCGTCGGCGTCGTTGTCGTTAATGGCGATCAGGACGTTCTTTGCTTCGGCACCGGTGACGAAGGTACGTAGGATCTCGTTGAACCCGACAGGGTTCTTGATGAGGAGCAGGAAGGCCTCTCTATCCCCCACTTTCACCCGTTCGACCCTTCCGAAAGCCCCTCCGAACTCCCCGAGGCCGCGGGAGATCTCCTCAAGCCCGACCCCGGCCTCTCCGGCCACCGCTGCGGCGGCGAGGGCGTTGTAGACATTGTAGAGACCAGGGAGCCCTATCTTCACGTCCGCCTCGCCCTTCGGGGTCGAGAGCTGGAACCCTGATCCCCGAGCACCTTCGAGCTGCACCCTGCTCGCGCGGTAGGCCGGCTCCGGACGTGAGAAGTCGCAGTGGCGGCAGTCGTAGACGCCGACGTGCCCCATGTAGACGGTCTCGTAGACGAGGGGCGTTCCGCACACGGGACAGTCCTTCGAGTCGGCAACGTGCTGCAGGCGCCCGGTGTCAAGGGAAGGCTCATCCACGCCGTAGAAGAAGGGTCTTGTGGCAGAGCGCCCGAGGCTCGCGACGAGGGGGTCGTCCGCGTTCAGGACCACCGCGCCACCCTGCGGGAGGTCCCCGAAGGCCGAGGCTATTACCTTGCCGGTGTAGGCAAGCTCCCCGTAGCGGTCGAGCTGGTCCCTGAACAGGTTCAGGACCGCGAGGATCTCGATCTCCGCCTCTGCGGCCACCTTCGGCACGCTGGCCTCGTCCACCTCGAAGAGCCCCATCTCCGAGAGAGGCGTCCCGGCCAGTCCCGAGTCCGAGACGAGGGCCGCGGTCACACCGGTAACCAGGTTAGCCCCCGTCGAGTTGTTCACGGCACGGACACCGGCAGTCTGCAGAATTTTGGAGATCATCCTGGTTGTAGTCGTCTTCCCGTTGGTGCCCGTGATCGCCGCCGACCCGAGCCGCAGGCGCCGCGAGAGCTTGGTCAATACCTTCGGGTCCACCCTGCGTGCGACGACCCCTGGCACCGTCGAACCCCCTCCTGTCTTCAGCGTCCGGCTCGCGAACCGGGCCGACCTGGCGGCCAGTATCGCGGCGGAGAGACGCGCGTCGGGTAGAGGGCTCATGGCGCGGATTATATGGTTCTGGGCTGGTACGTGTGGAAGGATCTCTCCACCTGTTCTCCACTCCTACCGGCGCCTGGGCTCCTCAGGATGGCTCGGACGGGGCGGTCTCGCTAGGCCTGTCGGAACCACTGGCCGGTGTGCCGAGCCTCTGGAGGTCTACGGTGTAGAGGCTGTATTTCTCTCTGGGAGCATCGTTTACTGGGGAGAACCCTGGTAGGGTCTTCAGGCGCTCATCGAGCGGGCTGCCGGCGTAGACCATCAGGTAATCTGCGTGGTAGCGGCGCAGTATGTCGTAGGCTTCTCTATCCAGGGTCGGCCCGAAGAAGAAGCTGTGCACGTCGAGGTAACGTTGGGGGATATCGATGTGAGACCCGGCCAGCTTCTCCAGCTCATCGCGGTCCCTTATCATGCCCTCGCCCCTCTGGCTTACCACGTTCAGCGAGGCGGAGTACGCGGGGACGGGGTTGTTCGCGCTGTCGCGCGCGAGCAGTACGTTGGGGCCCTCGATGTTGGCCCTGATCCAGGGATAGATGGGATCCGGGTCGTAGTTGGACGTTCGCGCGACGTCGAACTTGCGGTAGAGCCCCACGGCCTTCTCCACGGAAGGCGGCGCGGCTGCGGCCGTCAGAAGGGCCACCAGCGCCAGTGGCAGGACCCTGGTAACGTCGTGTCCGACCCCGAACCCCCTCAAGCGCATCTCGGCGTAACTGAGGGCCTCCCGCACCATCCAACCGGTGGTGATCAGGGCGAGCAGCGGTACGGGCCACGCGAGACGCCAGAGGAGTCCCGGGACTATGAGATTGTCTCCTATAAACGTGGCGACAGCAGGGACGTAGACCGCGATGGTCACGACGGCAAGAGCACCGAGGAGGAGTTGGGCGGCCACGTTCGTTCTCACCCGCCACAGCAGAAAAGGAACGCCCAACACGTAGGCACCCAGTATCACGGGGTTGAGCAGTAGCCAGGGGTGCATGATGTAGTAGCCGTCGCCGAGCTCGTAGATGTGCCTCCAGCTCTCCGTTATGGAGACCGTGTATGCGAGCACTTTGGGAGGTGTCGCGTTGATGTCAGCGGAGAACAGCACGGCGGCAGGAGACCCGCCCGCAAACAGCAAGAGCGCGGGCCCGAGGACGACGCTCCACATCCCTAGCGCGAGGGCCATCAACCTCATCCAGGCGGCCCTCAGGCGCAGGTTGGCCGCTAGGTGCGCCACCCCGAAGCCCAGCATGCACAGCCCGATGGCCGGCAGTACAGAAGGATGCACGACTACCGCGGCCCAGCAGAAGAACGTGAAGAGGCCGAGATGACTCCATCTCCCGCTCTCCACGAAGAGCAAGGCGAAGAGCAACGTTACGGGTAGGATCAGGAACCTTGCGGCGTACTTGTCCTCCGAGATTCGGGCTACCAGCTCAACCCCGACGTTCTGCACGGAAGGCTGGATAAAGACGATGTGAAACAGGGCGTAGACCGATGCGATGAGTACCGCGGCCCGCCCGCTCTTGGAGATGACAAGGGCCAGGGCGTAGACCATCAACAGGGCCACAACGACGAGCGTGGGTGTCAGGTATCTGAGGACCAGCTCAATCGTGTCCATGCCGGAGACGCGGGAGAGGGCCGCCTGCTCGAGTAACCATCCGTTGACCTTCGCGCGGGAGAACTCGGCGATCGTCTCGCCGAAGTAAGGGTCGCGGAGCGCGAGCCTCTCGGAGTTCGCGAAGTCCTTCGCCCACGACAGGTAGACCCATATGTCGTCGTAGCTGTTGGGCACCCTCCGTGTCCCCACAAAAGCCAGAACCCCGCAGAGCAACGCAAACGGCGCCCACAACCACCCCGCTGGAGGACCGAACGGGGTGTCCCGTTCGGGAGAGGACTTCGCGACAGGGGCTCTTATGCGCAGCGTCCTCCACGCCGCCACCGCGAGAAAGGTGGCGAGCAACGTCCCCGCGGCCAGGAGGTAATCCTCGGTGCTGAGGTGGAGGATCAGGGCCGGCACACCAAGGAGCCCGAAGACGCCGGTGCTGATCGCGAACCCCACGGGCACCAGGGCGGGCCCAGGCATCTCGTTCCCGAGAAGCCAGTGCGACAGGAGCAACCCGGGCACCATGAAGAGGACGAGGGTGGCAGCGAAGGCGACGGGAGGGAACGCCCCGGAGAGTCCCCTCAGGGGCAAGAGCAGGATCACCGCCGCTGCCGCGCAGGAAAGCAACGCGAACGCATCCGGCAATCTCAGACGAGTCAAGCCGCTACGCCCTCGCGACGATCCCCGATGAGACCAAGCCTTCAAGAAGGGCCTATGAGCATGACGCGCGGGCAAGAAACATTTCCATCGGCGAAAGCTATCACACTCTCTTCCTGCTCTCATCCGGGCGATACCTGGCCGTTCTTCCGGGTGGCGCCTCCCCGGTGGTGCGGTACAAATAGCTGATGGAGATCTTCGAGAACCTCTCGGCGAGTTCGCGGCTGGAGAATGCGGAGCTCGACACCTACTCGCGGGCGGTGCGAGACGTAACGGAGAGGCTGGAACCGGCCGTGATCTCGGTCGGCCTACCCGACGGACGTGGCGGCGGGAGCGGCGTGATCGTCGGCATCGAAGACGACTCGGCCACCGCCATAACCAACAGCCACGTCGTGCGCGGGCTGCGTGGCCGCAGGGCGGGTAATCCTGGAGGAGACATTCAGGTCACGCTCTCGGACGGGGCATCGGTACCGGCCGAGGTGCTCGGCGACGATCCGCCGAGCGATCTGGCCGTCGTCCGCTTCGAGACCGAGGAGGAGCCGACGGTCGCCACGCTGGGCGACGCGGGGGATCTCGTGGTCGGCCAACTCGTCGTTGCGATCGGGAACCCTCTCGGCTTCCAGCGCAGCGTCACGGCGGGGGTGGTCAGCGCCCTCGGGCGTTCTATCCGGGGTGAGAGCGGCCGGCTTATAGAGAACGTGATCCAGACCGACGCTGCCATCAACCCTGGCAACTCGGGCGGCCCGCTGGCCGACGCCTCGGCAAGGGTCGTCGGCATCAACACGGCCATCATCGGCGGCGCGCAGGGTATAGGCTTCGCCGTACCCGTCTCGGGCACGTTCCGCCGCGTTATCTTCACGCTCGTAACGGAGGGACGGGTGCGCCGCGCCTACCTCGGGGTGGTGGTGGAGAGCCGCCAGGCGCGCGGCGAGTTCGAGGGCGGCGCCGGCGTGAGGAACATCGCCCCGAACAGTCCGGCCGAGAGGGCCGGCGTGAAACCGGGAGACGTCATCGTCGGCCTGAAAGGGGAACCCGTCCACTCGAACGACGATCTCCTGAACCTGCTCGACGCATCGTCCATCGGCCAGGACGCCACGCTGCGCGTGCTGCGGGGCAACAAAGAGCTCTCGCTCACCGTGCGCCCCAGGGAACAGCCGGCGGAATAGCTGGTCAGCACTTCAGTTAGTCAGCTTCTCAGCAAGAACGCGATCGGCGAACAGTGGAGATGACAACTGGACGAGGATGGACCAAACTTACGTTCTTGAGAGAGCGGCGTGGCCGTATGGTGATCTCGCCGCTTCGACAGAAAGCTGACCTGCTGACCAGCTGAACAGCTGAAATGCTGAGCGACCGAAGGGAGCGACAATGCCTGACGTGACTTTCGTGGTAAGCGACCTGGCGGACGTTGAGGAGTCCGAGAAGCTGGAGCGGGTCCTGGTGCGCCTGGAGTTCGTGGACCTCGCGAACGTGGACTCGGAGAGGGGGCTCGTCGCCGTCTCCTACGAGGGTGGACGGGAGGAGCTCGAGAGGATCGAGGGCGCCTTAGAGGAGGCAGGTTACAAAGTCGAGCCCTCCCCCGGCGCCGACCCCGACGTGGACTGATCCATGTCCGAACCCTCCGTCTCCGTGTCCGAAGCGGCCCGCTTTCTGGACATTACCGAAGAGGAAGCGAGAGAGCTTGCCGACGCCGCGGGCAACGTTCCCCTGGAGGCCGTCAGGAGCCGGGCCGGGGCGGCGATGATCGCAAGGGAGCTGGCCAGCGCCCGCGAGGAGGTCGGAAGGTTGTCGGGCCAGCTAGGGGAGGTCCGCGCTTCCAACGTCAGGCTCCAGAAGGAGCTGAAGGGCTCGGTCGAGGAGCGCAGACGCCTGACGGAGGAGGTGCTCGAGCTGCGGGCCGCGGCCGAGGAGAGGCTCATGCTCATGGAGCGCATCGAGCACATAGCACGTGTGGAGCAGGAACTGGAGGAGAGCGCCTCCGAACTGGAGCGCCTCAGGAACAGGAGGCTCCTGGACAGGCTCCTGAACCGCTAGAGAGTCTCCTTACTCCGCTTCAGAGGCGCTAGATCGTCGCGCCCACAGCCAGGCCACGACCACGAAGATACCCGCCGCGGCGAGCCCGATTATCCACTCTATGTTCTCGTAATGCTCCAGATAGGGGTGGGTGACTTTGTCGGCGAAGAGCATCTCCACGGCCAGGTAGACGAGCAGGCCGGCGCCCGCGTAGACCAGGATGGGGAAACGGTTCAGCAGGGACGTCAGCAACGCAGCCCCGAAGATCACCAGCGGTATCGTCGTCGCCAGCCCGATGACGAGTAGCACGAAGTCGACCTCGCCCCCGATCCTGGCAGCCTGGACCAGTGCGATCACGTTGTCCAACGACATCACCGCGTCGGCCACGATTATGATCCTGACGGCCTGCCAGGTGCTCGAACCGGCCTTTACCTTCTCTTCGTCTTCGTCGTCATCTTCGTGGACAAGCCCCCAGGCGATCCAGACGAGCAACAAACCTCCCGCCACCTGCAGCAGAGGCACCTCCAACAGCAAGGTGATAACTCCAGCGAAGATCAGCCTGAGAACGACGGCCCCGGCCGCGCCCCAGACAATGGCCTTCTTCCGGTTGGCGCCCTCCAGGGTGCGGGCCGCCATCGCGATGACCACAGCATTGTCGCCAGAGAGGATCAGGTTCACAACCAACACCCCAACGAGCCGGCCAAACCATTCTCCCGTCATGAACTCCATCTGACCCGGCTTCCTCCTCGACAAAACGACAGACTACTTATCTTATCAGGAAGGTGAATAAACAAATGTAAGGCTCGGTCCAATTCAGCCGCCGACTAGGAAGATGATCGCCGTCACGACGAAGACTATGTAGAGTGACCCGGCGCCGAGCATATAGAACGCCCGGAGTGGCGCCTTGCGCAGCAGGAACCCGAGGAAGACTATACTTGAGAGGATGGCGAAGATGGCCGCAAGAGCACTTAGGAAGTCGAGTTGCCAGGGCGTAAAGAGCACCCCGATCAAGACCGGGATGGTACTCTGGAAGACCATCGCCCCTGTGATGTTTCCGATGGCCAGGGTGTCTTTATTCTCCCTGAGCCAGACGACAGAGTTGAACTTCTCGGGCAGCTCCGTCGCCAGGGGGGCGAGGACTAGGGCGATCAGGCCTGCGGGGATCCCTATGGACTTGGAGATATGCTCCACGGCTCCGACGAAGAGGTGGGCGCCGAAGCCCATCACAGCGATCGTCCCGATGAGCTGCGCCGCGACGGCCCAGGTCGGTCCCTGAGAGTCGTAAGGCCAGAGCGTGAGCCTGGCGGGGACTTCCCCTTCGGCCTCTCCACCCTTTCTTACGGTCCACACCACGTAGAGGACGTAGGCGGCGAGCAGCACCACAGCCACAAGTATCTTGAGCAGCAGAGGTAGGGACAAGATGCCCGCCGCGGCGGCCAGGGTAAAGCAGACCAGGAAGAACCCGAGGTCGGGGATGGCGGTCTGCCTATCGGCTGTGATCTCACTCCCCGTCTCCCTTCGGCTCTTGTAGCCCAGGGCCGCCGCCCCGACGATGAAAAGGGCGAGCGTCGCGAGCAGGAAAGGCGCGCCCAGGATCGCGCCGATACCTATCTCGCCTGCGGCAGCGCTACCCGAGCCTACAATCAAGGCGCCAAGGATAGCGACCACCGGGATCATGGTCTCCGGCAACGCCGTGCCGACGGCCGCGAGCAAGCTCCCTACGGCCCCTGCCCCGAGGTTCAGCCGGTCGCCCATGATCTCCACAGCGTTAGTAAAAAGGACCGCAGCGCCGAGTATCGCCGCCAGAGACAGGATCAACTCGATTATCGTCACGGGCTCTCCTTATGACCACCTGAGGCAGGAACGTGCTAGATTCTTACCCGCTGGCAACCTTACTATATCCGGAAGCGGAGGGCATGAACGAACTCGAAAAAACCCTGGCGGCGGTGGCGAGCGGCGAACTCTCTCCCGAGTCGGCCGCCGGACGCCTGAAGAGGGGTGAGGTCCGCTACCTGGGCGAGTTCGCCGCCCTCGACCTCGGCCGCTCTGTCAGGAAGGGTGTCCCCGAGGTCGTCTACGCCCGCAGCAAGAGCCCCGCCCAGGTGGCGGGTATCTGCGCGACCCTGCTAGAGTCGTGCGAGCGTGTAATCGTAAGCGCCCCCACCCCCGAGCATGAGGCCAGGATCCGCTCGACGCTCCCTGAGACCCCGCTCCGGCGGGCCGGACGCTCCGTGGTGATCGGCGGCGGCGAGCCAGAACCGAGCGGGGGCCGCGTGGGTGCCCTGAGCGCGGGCACCTCAGACCTGCCCGTCCTCGAGGAGGCGCTCGCCGTAGCCGGCGAGATGGGCGCATCCGTGATGGCCTTCCACGACGTCGGGGTGGCCGGCGTCCATCGCCTCGCCGGCCCGCTGGAGGAGCTGAGAGGGTTCGACCCCGACTGCCTGGTGGTCGCCGCCGGGATGGAAGGTGCGCTGCCGAGCGTGGTCTCCGGTCTTGTGGCCGTGCCTGTGATAGGGCTTCCGACCTCCACCGGATACGGCCTCGGCGGAGACGGTACGGCCGCCATCCTCGGCATGCTCCAGACCTGCTCCCCCGGTCTCTGCGTCGTCAACGTGGATAATGGTGTCGGCGCGGGGGCAACCGCAGCCCTGATCGCCAACCGCGCCGCCGCCAGTCGCATGGCCCACGAGAACGGCCGCGGGTCCAGCCCTGTCTAGGCCCGCGGTGCGAACCTTCGTCGCCGTCTTCCCGCCACAAAGAGTCAGGAAAGCGCTGTTCCGCGCGGTACGTGACCTGCCGGCGAGCAAAGATTTTCGTCTTATCGGTCCGGAGAAGCTCCACCTGACCCTGAGGTTTCTGGGCGAGATGGCTGAGGACGACCTGGGCCTGGTAACGCAGGCGCTCGAGCCGCTGCGCGGGAGACACGAACCGTTCGAGGTCGAGACCTCGAACTTCGGGGCTTTCCCCTCCGAGAAGAGGGCTCGCATCCTCTGGGCCGGCGTCGGAGAAGGGTCGGAGCCGCTGCGCGAAGTGGCCCGGAGCGTGGAGGATCTCCTCGAGCCGGCCGGTTTCAGGCGAGAGGGAAGGCCGTACGTACCCCACCTGACGCTCGGCCGGGCACGGAGCCACCGGGCGAAGCTCGACGAGGCAGGTGTCTCCCCGCCCGCGCTTCGCTTTACGGTATCCGGTGTGGATCTGGTGGAGAGCGTGCTCGAGGCGGGCGGGGTTATCTACTCCGTCCTCGAAACCTACTCTTTTTAGAGTAGGTTGCAAAGAGGATTGCAAGCAATTCAGCTAGTCAGCGCTTCAGCTTGTCAGCTTTGTTGTTCTCGCTGCTTCTGTAAATCGCTCTAGAAGGCGGTAACCAGAGGCCCGATGGACATTATGATGAAGAGCAGGATCAGGATCATGACGACCAGGGCTATAAAGGTACTCCCGCTCATGCGACCACGCCTCTTAGATAAACAACCATCCGGCGATCAATTCTAGCCGTTGCAGGAAGCGTCTGCCAGCGGCTCAAATGTTTCAGAGCTCGTTCGCGTAGAACACCCTGCGCTCCGGCGCGGGCGCCCCGCCCTCAGAGAGCCTGGAGCGGAGAACGTGAAACTCCTCGACCTTCTCGGAGATGAGCCTTACGACAGGGTCGGGATCGGAGCGAAGCTCCAGAATTCTCTCGAGTACAGCCCCGACGTTTACCTGCTCCACGACCCCCGCCGGTCGCGGCTCCTTGTAGAAGATTCGGCACCCATAAGAAGCCTTCACCGCATCGTGGATAACCAGGACCATCTCCGGCCTCGACGTCACAACCCGCGGCACGTGCTCTAACTCATACATTACCCTCCGTCGCCGGTAGACTTCCCGCTGTAACTCTTCGCGGATTATCTCTCCGAACCCGTCACCTTCAACCATAGAGTAAGCCTCATCGCGGCTCCTCTCGGCATCCTGCACCCACCGACCGACGCCGTCGAGATCCAAGCTCTCCTCACAGATCGGACAGCGGTATTCGGATCCTGTAGAGACCCTCAAGCCTTCCGAGTGCAGGCAATTTTCGATCAGGCCAGCCATCTGGACCAGTATTTTACTCCTTTCCCACCCCTGCGCGACTCTCACAAAGAGCGCGAAGATTATCTATACCTTAACTTTAACTCCATATTGAGTGGAAGTCTAGAGTCGCAGGGAATCTTCGGATGGTCGTCGAGAGTCTCTGGAGAAGCTCGGGCCATGTTTTACCCGCAAAGGAGTCTCCGCCCGATCGTTCCCCGTTTGGGGGCTCCGTCGTGGGGCGCGTCCTTCGGCCTGGCCGGTATGCGCAGTTTTCGCCGCGGTCTATACCTCGAGTGAAGCCTAAATGATCTCTTTGCCGGGCCGCTGGACTACGCTTCTGGTATTTTCCGGCTGTGGTTTCTTTTGGAGAAGAGGTACATCTAATCCTCAACCCCGCGGCCGGCAAGGGGCGGGCGGGTGGACTACGGGCGTTCGTTTCGGGGTTTCTCGAGGAGCGAGGGTTGCGGCCGGTCTGGCACGTTACGGAAGGGCCTGGCCACGCTGGCAGCATCGTGCGTGGGCTGCCTGAGGAAGGGTCTGTGGTGGCCGTCGGGGGAGACGGAACGGTGCACGAGGTGGCGGCGGCGTGCGCCGGAACGGGCCGTACCATGGGCGTGTTACCCGCCGGTAGCGGCAACGACTACATCAAGGCACTCGGCGTTGGAACGGGTCTCCGACGGGCGCTGGAGGTGCTCGTCGTGGAAAAAGTCCGCGTCGTGGACACGGCAGAGGTCAATGGGGTCCATTTCAACAACGGCCTCGGTATCGGCTTCGACGCCGAGGTCGCGGCCGGCGTCGCCGAGGCGCCCGCGTATCTCGGGGGGACGGGACGGTACCTGTGGTCGGTTGGGCGGTTACTCAAGGACTTCCGGTGCCACGAGGCCAGGCTCGTCATCGACGGCGAGAGCATAGAGGCCAAGACCATACTCGTCGCGGTGGCTATAGGCACCACTTACGGCTCGATATTCAGGCTCGCGCCAGAAGCTGTACTGGACGACGGTCTCTTCGATGTGGTCTGGTCCGAGGAGGTGAACCGGGCCGAGGTCCTGCGGCTCATACCAGCGGCGCTACGTGGTACGCTCGCAGAGCGTCGGAAGGTGCATACGGCCCGCGCCAGGGAGGTCGAAGTAGAACTCTCCGCAGAAGTACCGGCGCACGTTGACGGTGAGATGATTTTGGGCACCCGCCACTTCAGGGCACACGTGCTGCCTGGAGCCCTGCGCATCGTGGCGCCGTAGCACTTCAGCTAGTCAGCATTTCAGCACTTCAGCATCTCAGCCCGTCAGCCCACTATCCAACCCTGCGTTCTTGTGGTACAAAGTTTCCCTACTCCTTTGGGGTAGGGTTGTATGTCCGAGTGTTATCGAGGTGCGGCGAGTAGAGATGAGAGCGTTCGTATTTCCTGGGCAGGGCGGCGGGGTCTCCGAGCCCGCACCCGAGATGGTGCCGGAGATCAAGAGCGTCGTCGGGGAGCGCATCCCCGACCAGGTCAAGATCTTCGCCCGCGCGGCGCGCGACGCCGACGAGAGCCGCATTATGAAGGTGCTTCCCGACGTGGTGGCCGGGCACTCGCTAGGCGAGTATGGCGCGGCGTACGCGGCCGGTTGCTTCGATTTCGAGACGGGCCTCTGGCTGGTGGCGCAGCGCGACCACTTCCTCGCCGAGGCCGCCAAAGAGTGTCCTGGCGGCATGGTCGCCATACTCAGGACGGACCCCGCAGAGGTCGAGAAGGCGCTCGGCGGCCCCGGCGGCGCCGTGGTCGCCAACTACAACTCACCGCGCCAGACGGTCGTCTCCGGGTTGCGCGACGCCCTCGGGGACGCCGTCTCGAGAATCAAGGGGCGTAAGATCCCACTGAACGTCTCCTTCGCCGCCCACTCTCCGTACGTGGCGGCGGCCGGTGAGAAGATGCGGGAGGTCCTCGATTCCGTCGAGTTCCACGTTCCGCGGGTCCCGGTGGTCAGCGCCATGGACGGCGCGGTGCTAACGAAAGCCGAAGCCGTCAAGGAGGCGCTCAAGGAACAGATGGTCGCCCCGGTGCGCTGGGTCAGGGTCGTCGAGACCCTGGCGAAGATGAGGGTGGAGGAGTGGATCGAACTCGGCGGCGGCGGCGTACTGACACGTATGCTCAAAGATTTCGAGCTGCCTTCCCTCAGCGGCATAACCTTCGAGGACCTCCGCGCCCATCTCTACGGACAGGCGCAGAACCTGCTGCCGCGCAAAGAAGGCGAATAGGATCAGCACGCTCCAGCCTCCGGCTTCCGCTGGTCAGCATTTCAGCTTGTCAGCTAGGTTGGGGGTGGGTCTCGATGGCATTTGTGGAACCCGTGGCCAAGTGCCTTCGATTGTCGCGGTGCCTCAGAACTCTGTACCTGACGGCTGATACCTGAAGCCTGTAACCTACCTTGTCGCTTCGGCCTCCGTCTCGGCCTCGGCCTCTTCCTGCGCCATGGCACCGCCCGAGATCTGCACTACGCCCTCTTCGATGGAGGTGATAGGGCCGTCCATGCTCGACCAGACGCCGATGGAGAAGCCTTCGTCGACGGGCTCGCCTATCTTCTGCCCGAAGGAGACCTCGTCGTCCTCGGAGACGAGCGGGGTCGCGGGCTTGAGGAACCGGCCGCCGAGTGGGATGCTCACGCCGCTGACCTTGCCTACGAGCGAGACTACGCCCTCGGGGCGCCTGGTCTTGATCTCCGCGTACTCCTTGGAGGCGACGCCCCTGGGGATGACGAGGAAGCCGTTGGTAGTGCGGCGCACATAGGCGTCTCCATCGCCGAGGGACTCTATACCCATCTCGTTCAGGTAAGGCCCCCCGTCGATAACCGAGAGGTTGCCGGCCTCGGCTTCGACATCGACGCCCGCCAGCTTTACCAGCTCGGTGGCAGAAGACCCGAGCGGCGCCTCGAAGAGCTTGAGCTCGAGGTCGGGTCCGAAGACCTGAAGGTACTTGGTCGTCGTCGGCTTACCGAGGAAGAGCGCGTTGTAGATGTTCAGGAGCGTCTCGGAGTTGTTGACGATGTGCCCGGCGTCGAGAGGTAGACCAGGGCGCTTGTTGCCGTCGGGCAGCTCTACCCGGCGCGGCACCCATTTTCCCTTGTCCTCGTTGAAGATGTTCTTGATGAGCGTCTTCTCCTCGCCCATCGAGTACTTGTCGGGCACGTGGACGACCTCGTAGAGACCGTCCGTGTTCTCGTCGTAGCGGGAGAACCACTCCTCGTCCTTGAAGTGCACGCCCATGATCACCTTCTCGATCCCGAAGATCGTCTTCATCGCGTCGAAGAGCTCGAGAAACTCGTCGAAGTACTCCCTGTGGAGCACCTTGTCGGCCCAGTAGCCCGGCTCCGACTCGGTGCAGTTGACGATCAGGTTCGGTTGCGGGTTCTTCCACTTGAAGTAGGTCGGGAAACCACCGCCGCCGGCCCCGACGATGCCGGCCTGACGCATGATCTCCACGGCCTCGTCCCTGCTGAGAGCCTTTACCTCGTCGAGATTGCGCCGCTCTAGCTCAGCCAAGATCCTTCCCTCCGAACACTCTATTCACCAGATATTTGTTGTTACAAGCTACGTTCAACTATTACAGCCAGTATAACCTTTGCGCCTTTGTGTTGCTAGTTCGGAGGGGGTAGTTCTGGTACACTCCCGAACGCCCATGAAGCTAAGCAGGCGCACCGCGAACATCTTGCTTGCGATAGGCGTCTACATGCTCCTCACCTGGGGCACGAGGGTCTTCACCTTCCTGAGCGAGTTCCGTGCTGGCACACTGGTCGCCCCTAGCATCCACTTCTCGCTCGTCGTGATCGGGCTCTCCATAGGCGTCTATCTGGCGTATCTAGGCGTCAAAGGCCGCAGGGCGACGCGGCAATAGGTATCAGGCAACAGGCAATCAGGTCTTTGTATTCGTGGCTTACTCGCGCGTACCGACGAGAAGGTCTTACCTGATACCTACAATGGGTAATCGAGCTTTTGCTCCGTGGCTTCTGGCAGGTCCGTAGCCGAGTAGTTGGGCACGGCCCGGCGCAGCAATTCGAGGGCCCTTCCCGCCTCCTGGCCGCGAGCGTGGAAGACCATAGCATCGATCAGTTCAGAGAGGTTCGAGTCATCGGGCGGGCTCATGTTCTCCGAGGAGAGCCTGAAGACCATTTGATGGGCTGTGGGGACCCGCTCCTCCCCTTCCTCGGAGAGTTCCTCCTTCAGTTTCTCGCCAGGACGCAGGCCGACGAATTTTATCTTGACGTTTGGCGCGCCCATAATCTCGATCATCCTCCGTGCCAGGTCGGTGATGGCGACGGGACGGCCCATCTCGAGTACGTAGGTACCGTAACCCTCGGCCATCGTCCCGGCCTGCAGGATCAGGGAGACCGCCTCGGGGATGGTCATGAAGTACCGGATCATGTCAGGGTGCGTCACCGTCACAGGGCCGCCGGCCTCTATCTGCTGGCGGAAGGTCGGAACGACGGAGCCGCGACTGCCCAGCACGTTCCCGAAGCGGACCGAGGCGTAGACCGTTTCAGGATACTCCGAAGAGAGTTTCTTGACCACCATCTCGGCCAGGCGTTTGGTCGCGCCCATCACGTTGACGGGGTTTACGGCCTTATCGGTCGAGACGTTGATGAACTTGGTCGTCCCGTAGGCCCCCGCCGCGCGGGCGACGTTGAGGGTGCCAAGGACGTTGTTGATGATGGCCTCGGTCGCCTGCAGCTCCATCATGGGGACGTGTTTGTAGGCGGCCGCGTGGAAGACGAGCTGCGGGGAAAAGGTCTCGAAAGCGAAGCTGACACGCTCCGAGTGCGTAACGTCGCCGACGAAGACCTCCGTGTCGTAGAAGTCCTCGCGCCTGAGCTCCGTGTTCAGGTAGTAGAGGCCGCTCTCGTCCCTGTCGAGCAGGATCAGCTTCGCGGGGCCGAGGCGTGAGATCTGGCGTGAGAGCTCCTTGCCGATGGACCCTCCCGCGCCGGTCACGAGTACCCGTTTGCCGTTGATGTAGCTGGAGAGGGCATCCAGGTCTATATCCACAGGCTCGCGTCCGAGGAGGTCTTCGATCTGGAGCTCGCGCAGCTTGATAGTGCCCGCTGCGAGAAACTCCCCAAGGTCCGGCATTACCTTCACCTCGGCCGAAGCGCGGGTCGAGGTGCGCCAGATCCAGTCCATCTCCTCCCGCCCTGCCTGGGGTGTCGCGATGATGACCCGGTCTATGCCGTGCTGGGAGATGATACTCTCGAGGTCCTCGACCACCCCGAGGACCTGCGCGCCCTCTATGTGCCTGCCGACCTCCGCGCGCGAGTCGCTGACGAAGCCGACGACCTGCGTCTCGGCCGCAGCAGTGCGCCAGATGTGCCCGGCGAGCGCCACGCCAGGCTCCCCGGTTCCGACGATGGCCGTCCGCGTCCTGCGCCCGACTTCTCTCAGAGACATCTCGTAGAAGACGCGAGGATAGAGCCGCACGGCGACGAGCTGCACGTATGCGAGCACCGAGCCGACCAGGGGCACCGAGAGCGGGACGAGGTTGCCCCTGGTGATCCCGAACCCGGCCGGGCCGATACAGAACACCGCCAGGAAGAGCCCGCCGGATGCGATCGCCGTCGCGCTCAGAACCCGCACACCCTGGTGGATGCCGGTGTACCTGAGGATGCTCCTGTAGACGCCGCTCTCGTTGAGAAGTAGCACGTATGCCAG
>Ga0126309_10000342_pt1 | contig 15684 bp, 11 predicted proteins | sample Plot56_FD_92541 | JGI IMG/M metagenome (GOLD analysis project Ga0126309, IMG submission 92541) | Serpentine soil microbial communities from UC McLaughlin Reserve, CA, USA - Plot56 | ecosystem: Environmental > Terrestrial > Soil > Grasslands | place: USA: UC McLaughlin Reserve, Lake County...
CACGCCCGCCACGGTTCGGATAGCGTCTCACGCACAAAGGGAATGGTGCCATGCTAACGGGCCTGACGCACCCGGTCCGCCTGTTTCGGGTGTGCGCGGGTGAAGCCAGGCATCAGACAACTCCCACCAACAAGAGTCATTCTCAGGACAGACTAGGACTCGCCGTGAGGACAGATCTCCAGCGATTGGGTAAGGTGCGTACGAGCCCTACTCTTCGAGTTCGAGGTGCTCGGAGAGCGAATCGATGTCTCCCGCGAGTACAGCCTCCCAGGCGCAAGATATACGCCACAGGTTCCTCTCCATGGCTAACGCCGAAGACCTGTCTGCCGCGGCGTTGTCCATCAACCACAAGCAGTATTTCACGCTGCTGGTGATGATGGCAGCCACGGCGTAGGCAGCGCGCCGGCTGATGCGTCGCTCCTTGTCACCATTTACGGATGCTGACGGCGTCTCCCCATTGAGGAGGCGGTTCACCACGTCGAGGCAGGAGATCACGTCGTCCGTCGGCACTCGAAAGTCAGAGATCACACCCGCGGCCTTGGTTTCGAACAGAATCCCAACAAAGCTCGACCAATCTTCCTCTTCGGCCTCGGTGAGGTTGGCGTGGTGAGATAGTTTTTGCAGCGCTTGTTCGTAAGACAGCATCAGCTCCGGCGGTCTGTGGACCCGAGAAAGGGTCTACACAGTTCCTCACTCAAGTCCCACAGCTTTTTCCTGGCCTCTTCGTCGTAGGCCTGCCTGTCCGCACGCGCCTCGCGCTTGCCATCGAAGTAGCGGCCCGTCACGCCTTCTAGCTCGGGGGAGGCAGCGAGGCGCACGGTCGCCTCCGCACCCTCCTCGATGGTGCTCATCGAGTGGCCGAAGGTCTTATTTACCATCTTCGTGTCCATCAGGGACGCCGGGTGCAGGGCGTTTACGGTCACTCCTGTATCCGAGAGACGCCCGGCCAACTCGAAGGTGAACATGATCTGGGCCAACTTGCTCTGTGAATAGGCTTTCATCGCGTCGTAGTCTCGCTCCAGCATGGGATCCTCGAAGTCTATGGGACGCTGGCCTGCGGATGCTACGTTGACTATGCGGGTCGGAGCACGGTCCGATAGGAGCGGTAGCAGCAGACTCGTCAGCAAGAAGTGAGAGAGGTAGTTGACGGCGAAGGTGAGCTCGTAGCCGTCCTCGGTGATGGTACGCTCTCGGGAGATAATGCCCGCGTTGTTGACCAGCACGCTCAGGCGTTCTTCATCAGAGAGGATCCGCCCGGCCAGCTCTTGCACCTCCTTGAGCGAAGAGAGGTCGGCCAGGTAGTGGCGCGATCTCTCGCTACCTGTCTCCTTGCGAACTTTTTCGAGGGTTGCCTGGAGGCGTTCCCTACTTCGCCCGTGCAGTAACACGGTGGCGCCTCGTTGGGCGAGCTCCGAGGCCACTCGCTTGCCCAGGCCGTCGGTCGCCCCCGTTACGAGGATCGTCTCTTGTTCGATGTCCCGCATCTGCACCTCAGGATATACCCACCGTCTACATCTTGTCATCCGAGGTTTGGAGATCGGATGTGATAAGCCCAGGTCTCACGGATACAATCTGTTGTGTGGGAAGAACCGTTATCGACAGTCGTTACGAGCTGCAGGCCCTGGCTGGCAGCGGAGGCATGGCCGACGTTTACCTGGCTTGCGATCAGGTCCTCGATCGGGACGTCGCGATCAAGCTGCTCAAGGACCGTTACGCCCAGGATGAGGAATTCGTCGAGCGCTTCAGGCGCGAGGCAAGGAGCGCCGCTGCACTCGTCAACCGGCACATAGTCCCCATCTTCGACTGGGGGGAGGCTGAGGACGGCAATTATTACATAGTGATGGAGTACGTACCTGAGGGCGATCTCAGGGACCGGATGAGGGGCGAGGGAAGGCTCTCGCCTCAGACGGCGGCAGGGGTGGGGTTGCAGGTCGCAGAAGCTTTGCAGGCTGCGCACAAACGCGGCATCATCCACAGGGACGTCAAACCACGCAACATCCTCATCGATGGGTCGGGGCACGTGAAGGTCGCAGACTTTGGCATAGCACGGGCCGTCGAGGCAACCACAATCTCCCACCCCGGCGACATCCTCGGGAGCGTGAAGTACATGTCCCCCGAGCAGGCGGCGGGCGAGAAGGTAGGACCTTACAGCGATCTCTACTCGCTGGGTGTGGTTCTCTACGAGATGCTTACCGGTAGGGTGCCTTTCGACGTCACTACCCCGGCGGACGTAGTTGCCGAGCGGGCGAAAGGGCCACCGTCTCATCCGAGTGAGATAAACCCCGAGGTTCCGGAAGGCATCGACACCATCGTCATGAAGCTCCTGGCCACGGACCCGGAAGACCGTTATGGGAGCGCGGACGAGCTCATCGAAGACTTCGGGCGGGTTCAGGCCGGGCTACTCCCTGTAGCCCCCTTCCCTAAAGGACCGACCACTCCCGCCCCGGCGGATGTGGCAGCACAGACCCTCGTACTGCCTGCGGCTGGGGTTGCCGGTAGCAACCCCCCCACCGGCAAACGTCGGAGGAGGATAGTCTGGCTCCTTACGGCCTTCGCTATGGTAGCCGCCGCGCTCGGGATCGGCGGCTGGAGCCTCTTGCGGGATGACGGCCCTGACACTCTGGGAGACAAGGCCAGCGAACCACTACACCAGGCCGAACGAGCGCGAGCAGGACCCCAGGAAGCCGAAGTTCCTTCGGTGAAAGACCTTGGCGAGCAAGAGGCACGAAAGCGCCTAGATCAGGCCGGCTTCCAGGCCGAGGTCAAGCTTCGAGAGAGCTCCGAGAAAGACACGGGCAAAGTCCTCGAGCAGTCGGTGGCCGGCGGGGAACAGGCAAAGAAGGGGTCGGAGATCGTCCTGAGAGTCGGCAAAGGGCCGCAAGTAGCGAAAGTGCCTGCCCTGGTCGGCCTCACTTACTCAGAGGCGGAGGGTGAGTTGGAACAGGCGGGTCTCCTACTGGGTGGTGTGCAGGAAGTCACCAGCGAGACCGTGCCTGCGGGCGTGATCGCGGGGCAGGATCCACAGCCAGGGAGTAAGCTGGAGCGCGGTTCTTACGTCTACCTAACGACAAGCATCGGACCTCCGGCTGAGACGACTGTAGGATACTAGCATCGGTGTGAGGTCAGGACCCATCGTCCAGGCACATGTCCGCCTGCCTTCTTGCTCCGGCAATGGCTGTGGAGCCGAAGGTCATCGCACCGAGTGTCAGAGTAGAGCTGTGTGCCAGCCAGGCACGACGAGGTCGTTTCGATGGTCAGGAGTCTTGCCCTATCCCGGCGTCGCGGGCGCGGATGACGGCCTGCGCCCTGTCGGCCACCTGGAGCTTGACCAGGATGTTAGAGACGTGGTTTCTGACCGTCTTCAGGCTCACGAACAGCTGCCTAGCTATCTCCTGATTGCTCTTGCCCTGCGCGACCAGGGAGAGCACCTCTTCTTCACGTTCGGTGAGTTCCGGGAAGGCGCGCTGAGGTGTGGCCGGCCTGGGGGCGGAAAAGAAACCTATGATGCGCTCGGCAACCCCGGGCCCGAAGACGGCCTCCCCGCTCGTGACGGCTCGGATGGCGTACACTACCCCCTCGCCGCCGGAGTCCTTCAAGAGGTAGCCTTTGGCCCCGGCGCGCATCGCGGCGAAAACCGAGTCGTCGTCCTCGAACATGGTCAGCATCAACACGCCGACACGCGGGCTTGCGCGTAGGATCTCGCGGGTGGCCTCTATGCCGTTCAGGCCAGGCATCTTTATGTCCATGAGGACGACGTGGGGCTCGAGCTCTTTGGCCAGCTCCACCGCTTCATCTCCGCTCTCAGCCTCCCCCACAACCGCGATGTCGGCCACCCGATCCAGGCGGCCGCGCATGCCCTCGCGGAAGAGGGGGTGGTCGTCGGCTATCAGAACACGAACGGTATCCTCCATGCTCTCTTACTCCTCTCTGCGGGGGGCTTCTTCTGTTGTGCGGAAGGGCAGAAGCGCCTCGACCAGGGTGCCCCCTCCTGGCAAGGGCCTCACGGTACACCTGCCTCCGAGCTCTTCGGTCCGCTCGCGCATCGAGCTCATTCCCACCCCGGCCCTATCGCTATCCCTGATGCCCCTCCCGTCGTCTTCGACCTCCACGCTCAGGGTGCGCGCCTCCTCGTCGAGCCGTATGCGAATCGAGCAGTGGCTGGCCCTCGCGTGCCGCACCACGTTGGCCAGGGCCTCCTGGGCGATCCGGTAGCATGCCACCTCCACCGCCGCGGGCAGTTGCGAAAGCTCCTCCTGGTTCTCCACCGACACGCGCAAGCCCGCGGGGCCGTACTGGATCGCTCCTTCTTTGAGGGCCTCGACGAGGCCGAGCTCGTCGAGGGCGGGCGGCCTCAGTGCGTGCACCGAGTGCCTGACGTCCGAGACGATCTCCCTGGCGCGCTTGGAGAGCTTCGCCATCAGGGCGGAGGCTTCGGGGTTGTCCGAGACGAGATCGCTTGCGGTTTCGAGCTCGAGCATGAGCGCGGCCAGCTGGGGGCCCACTCCATCGTGCAGGTCCCTTCTCAGGCGCCGCCTCTCCTCCTCTCGGGCGCTGACGAGGCTTTCCCTCGACCGCTGCAGCTCCGTGTTTGCCTGCTCCAGCTCCAGGTTGGCCTCCTTGAGGTCCGCGCTTGCGCGGAAGGCTTGCGTACGGCTGCGCACGAGCATCCAGGTGATGCCGAAGAGCAAGAGACTCACGGTGACACCGCTCACGAGCACGAAGGCGGGGAGGCTGCTCCTGGCCCCACTCTCGAATGCCGGCAGGGTGGCGAAGTACAGGGCCCACTCGCGTCCGGCTTTCTCGATCCGGCGCTGCGTGGAGAAGAGAGCCGGGTCCCCGTTTTTCCCGGCACTCTTCACCCCGTTTTCGTCGTAGAGCAGCGGACTCGACGCCACTTCCTTGCCGTCGTAAACCTCGAAGTCTATGGCGGGGTCGAAAGTATCCCCGAAGGCTTCTCCGAAGAGCTCGTCCGTCGTGAAGGTGGCGACGATGAACCCTCTGAGGGCGCTTCGCCGTTCGGCAACGGTGCCCTGTGGTTCGTTCTCCTTGTATACCGGAAGATACACGACGATGCCTCTCGTCAAGGTCGGCTCCCCGCCAGAGCCTCGGGGAGCCTCGGTAAACACGTAGTCCATCTTGGTCGCTTGCGGCAAGCTGGTATCTCGCGCCCGTTTTATCACTGGCCGGTGGACGGGATCCGAGTACGCGTCGTAGCTGATCATCCTCCTGTTGGCCACGTTGGAGGGTGCCACGAACTTTAGGGGGAAGGCGGCCGAGCGTTCGTCTTTCGGTTCTGGCCACAGATTCCGCACGCCATCTTCTCGGGCCTCTCGGGAGTAAGCCTCCCTCTTCTTGGGCCTTACGTACTTCGCATAGCCCAGGGACTGAAAACCATCGAGTCGGAAACGAGTCTCCGGCTCCACGGCCCTTACGTAGCCATCCCACTCCTCGCGCTCGACCGGATCTCCCGCCAGGAACAACCCGCGGGCGCCGAACATCGCGTCGAGGTAGCGGTTCACACGACGGTAGAGGACCGTCTTTGCCGCCTGGGTGGATTCGTCGAACCGGGTGCGTACCTCTGCCTCGACGTTCTGGCGTACGTAGTAGGAGGCGAGGAGCGTGAGGAGGAGCGCTATCAATAGTACCCCGTAGGCCGCCGCCCCGCGGTGCAGGTGGCGCCCCACGCGGGCGAGCCCCGGCCGCAGCGCCGTCCAGCCAGCGTTTGACCTACTCACGCCAGGCACCGCCCGAGACGCCTGGACGGCGAGCAGCCAGCGCTAACGCACCGTGTTGGATGACCACGCTTTCCTACTCTCGTCGGGACCCGTCGCATTGGGCTGAGATCTCACCGGTGGTTCGCCTTCCTGTTCGAGCCCTTTCCCGACCTGTAATGATGGCACCGGATGCGACCCGGTGCATCCGAAGCGGCTGAGAAACGGCCGGCGCAGCAAGGAGCAGCGCCTCCTTCTGGCCTCGTGATCCTCTCCGTGCCTCTGTTCGCTGCACGTCTGCTTGTTCCTCTCTCAGAGACCGTCTCACGCGCGGCCTCTGCCGCAAGCCTAGACAGGAAGGTGTCCCGCCGTCATGGGCACACGTCCCGAGTTGGGCGGGAATATCTTCCCGAGTAATTCGGGATGGATACCTGATGGGAGGTACGCCGCTCAAGCGTCAGGACCAGGCAGGAAGGCGTCCCGCCGTAGTCGACGCGATTCCCGGGTCGGATGGAAATATCTTCCGGGGCGCTTTGGGATGGGTGCTCATGACGACGGGATATCCCCCTCCTTAGGCTTCTCTTCGTAATGGCAATGCGCTCTAGCGAGGGATCTCTTCTCCGCCGGAGAAACGAAGGAAAGGAGAGGCCATGAACGACCCGACCACCATACTCGAGCAGGCTCGAAGGAAGGGAGTGATGGCAGCGAAACGTTGCGTGTGCATGTTGGCCCTGGTCCTACTGTTCCTGGCCGCCTCAGTCGGTGGTGTGCCTAACCGTGAAACCGGAGGACAGGAATTGACGCTCCAGTTCATGGGTGGTCCTGCCCTGGCCGACACATTGGCGAGCGCCGACCAAGATTACGAGGGTATGCTGTCGACGAGAGCACGCCACAAAACGCACTGACAGCCATCAGCGAACAAGAAGGCGATCGCTCCTGGTCGAACGCGCGATTCGTGGCAGGTCAATACCTCCGCGAATCGCTTTCTTCTGATGGAGGCAGCCCTCGTTCGGCCACCCAGGCGGAGAGCCGTGAGCGGGAGTTCAAGCCCAGCCTTTTGAGGATCTTGGCAATATGGGTGGCGACCGTGTGCTCGGAGATAGAGAGTTCCGAGGCGATCTGGCGGTTCGTGAGTCCACGGGAGACTAGCACCGCTACCTCCTCCTCGCGGGGGGTGAGGGGGGCGAGTGTGGCGGTGCTCCTACCCGAGCGACGGGCGACCGGTGGAGGCGAGACGATTTCCTCCGCGGTGAGGGAATACTCGATGGCCTGCTCGGGCGTCATGGCTCTTCCCTCTGACAACGTCACTTGCCATGCAACCTCACCCAGGCTGGAACGCGCCGCCTCCAGATAGGGGTCCAGTACCCTGCGATCTTCGGGCTGCAAGAGCACTCCGATCTCTTCACGCAGTGCCTCGGCCGCTCCCCACAGCCGCGCCGCTCTTTGCGCTCGGCCCTGCGCCCCGGCTCCGCCTGCCATTATCTCCAGGCAGTCGGCGATGTGCTGCTTGTCCTCGGCTTTTTGCAGCAACTCCAAGCTCTCCTCGCACAGCGCCTGTACCCGTTCAAGGTCGCCCCGGGTCAACGCCGCAAGAGCTGAGTGCATGAGCCCGATAGCAATGTTCAAGCTATCACCGATATCCCGAAACAACGCCAAACTTTCCTCGAGCAACGCCGCTGCCTGTTCGGGATCTCCATGGACCAACGTCGTTATCCCCAGGTTACCCAGGGTGGCCGCGGTCCTCCTTACGTTTCCGGTCCCCCGGCTCAATATCAGGGCTTCGTTGAAGAACGTTATCGACTGCTCCCGATCTCCTTTGGCCGATGCCAATACGCCGAGGCCATCGAGTATGCCGATAATGTCTTCTTTACTTCCCAACTCTCGGTGTAACGTCAGGCTCTCTTCCAGCAACGAACTTGCCTGCTCGTAGTCTCCTCGATCCAACGCCAGGGATCCTAGATCGCCGAGTGTGTTCGCGACGCCCATCTTGTCGTTGGAACTTCGGTACAACTGCAGACTCTCCTCGTAAGCTACGCGCGCTCGCTCGTAATCGCCTTGCGGCTCTGCTATCCAACCCAACCCATCGAGGGCTTTGGCGCGCAAGGTCGCCGGTATCGCGTCGCTCTTCGCAACCGCCTCCAGGTACGTTCTCCCCTCGCTCAGATAACCTCGCGTGTACCAGAAAAGGCGCAAGGCGCCCGCCATCCGGGGTCCCAGATCAATCCCCCTTCCAAGCGCCGAGGAGAGCGCAGCCCTGAGGTTGTCGTGCTCGGTCTCCAGACGGTCTAGCCACTCTGCCTGCCGCGGCCCGTTGAGCTCGGGCTCGGCCTCTTCCGCAAAGGCGAGGAAGTACTCGGCGTGACGACGCCCGGCTGCCTCGGCTTCCCCGCTTTCCTCCAGCTTCTCGCTGGCGTACTGCCTGACGGGCTCGAGCAGCCTGTAACGTGCCCCGCTCTCCCAACTCTCTTCAGCCACCATCAGCGACTTGTCGACTAGCACAGAGAGCAAGTCCAGGACATCCTCTCCCTCGATGTCTCCTCCTGCTCCGACGTTCTCGGCCGCTTCCAGAGTGAAGCCGCCGGTGAACGCGGAGAGCCTCCCGAACAGTACTTGCTCGGGCTCGCCTAGCAGCTCGTAGCTCCAGTCCAGAGTCGCCCTCAGGGTCTGGTGGCGATGGTTCGCGGTCCGGTAGCCTCCCGTAAGCAGCTTGAGGGAGTGCCCGAGCCTATCTGAGATCTGCTCGGCAGAGAGTATCCCTACCCTCGCTGCCGCAAGCTCCAGGGCGAGCGGTATACCTTCCAGCCTCGCGCACACCTGCGCCACCGGCCGGGCATTCTCGGATGTGAGCCCGAAGCCAGGATGCCTCTTGGAGGCACGATCGGCGAACAGCCGTGCTGACTCGTAGGCTTCGAGGTCCTCCACCGTAAGGGACTGTTGGGCGTCCGGCGCCGAGAGGGAGGGCACCGGCCAAATCAGCTCGCCAGGCACTCCTAGAGGCTCCCGGCTGGTGGCAAGCATTCGCGTGCGCGGGCAAGAGCCGAGGAGGGCCATCGTCAGGCGCGCTACCGCATCGATGAGGTGTTCGCAGTTGTCCAGGATGAGCAGCATCTCTTTGTCGCCCAGGCTGTCGAGGAGGCTCTCCAGGAGGGGACTGCTGGGTTGCTCTCGTATCCCCAAAGCCCCGGCCACCTCCTGGGCGACCAGCTCCGGCTCGGAGAGCGACGCAAGCTCGACCAGCCATACCCCGTCCGGGTAGGAACCTACGAGATCCCTGGCCACCTCGAGGGCCAGTCGTGTCTTGCCCGAACCTCCCGTACCCGTCAGCGTCATGAGCTGCGTCATGGAGAGCGTTCTCTTGACCTCGACCATGTCTCGCTCGCGCCCAATGAAACTGGTCCTCCGCGGGGGCAGGTTATGCCTTCTGGCATCGTACGGCTGCTCCTGCGGGGGAGCAGCGCGCAGGGGTGGTGGGAACTCACCAGCAGATATCTCGTCGCGCAGGCGACGGGTCGTGGCGCCTGGAACTGTACCGAACTGCCCGGAGAGCGTCTTCCAGAGCCGCCTGTATTGGGAGAGTGCCTCTTGCTGTCTACCGGCGCGCGCATAAAGGCGCATCAGCCCAGCGTGAGCCTCCTCGTTTGCAGGCTCCAACGATAACGTCCTCTTTAGCGTCTCCACGCCTCGCCCATAATCGTCGCGATCCTCGTACAGGCCGGCCAGTTCGATCAGCAGGGACAAGAACGTGCCCCTGAGTTCCTGACGCCTGCTTTCCACCCACTCTTCGTAGCGATCATCGGGTAAGAGTTCGCCCGCGTACAGCTCGAGGGCCGCCCTGTAAGCCGCAGGGTCCTGGGAGCGGCGGGCGGTCGCCGCAGCCGCCTCGAAGGCCTCCACGTCCACCCATAGCGCATCCCTCGGACACAATGCGAGTGACTCGTCCCGGAGATCCAGGTATCGGGAGCCCGCATCCCGGTCGGGCTCCAGGGTCCGGCGCGCCGCGTGCAGGGCCTGACGCAGGTTGTTGGATGCGGCCTTCGGACCCAGTTCGGGCCAGAGCGCGTCTATGACCTGCTCGCGGTGGAGACGGTGGCCCGCAGCGAGGGCGAGCAACTTCACAAGGCCCGCCGCCTTCCTGAGCCGCCACTCACCGTCCTCGATGATTCGAGAGCCCGCCGAGACCCGAAAGCCGCCCAGCAACCATACTCGGACCGCCTCGGACCGCATCACACCGTGAAAGCCAGCAGGAGAACTCATCCCATCCTTCTTCTGCTCCGGGAGCAGCGCTTGCCACGCTACCGTTTGCCCATTCTCCTACAAGAATAAAGCAGAGGTCAATGAATCGTGGATAAATCGCCAAGGGGCCAGCGCGAACCGATTTGCAATCCTACGTGTCGGATTACCGAACCTCGAAAATGCCCTGTAAGTAGATCCTCGCAGGGAGCGCGGATGATACTTCAGCGGGGGTACAAGGGCTCGTAGCCGAGCTTCCGCAGCCGGCCGGCGATCACTCTGTAGCCTCTGTCGTTAGGATGCAACCCGTCCACACTCATGCCCTGCTGACCAAGGCGGACCTCGACGTAGGGTATTCCACCCGCGGCTGTGGCTGATGCGATGTCATGTGTTACTTCGTCCACGTAAGGCCTGAGAATCCCCCTGGCCCTCGGCGTGTACCCGAGACCTACTGTGCGAATGATGGTCTCTTCTGTGGAGCGCAGGCTCGCTATCTCTTCGATTATGGCGTGCCAGTTCCTTTCGACCCTCTCTACAGCCTCGCGCAGGCATGCCTCGTTCTCCGGCCCTCCGCAGGTGCCGCTCTCGTAGGAGGTCCTCGCCTGTCCCAGGTCATTGAGGCCGATGTTCAATGTGACGACCTCGGCGCTACCTAGCGCCTTTCGCACCGCCGGGACGTTTCGAAGAGAATAGAGCAACTGGGAGCTCGTCTGGCCGCTTCTGCCCAGGTTGATGACCCTGAGGCGAGCGCCCGTGTCGCTCTGTAGGTGCTCCGCGTAGCGGGCCACGTAGCCCCGGCGTGCGCCCAACCCCACAGCCAGGGAGTCGCCGAGCGCCACATAGTCCCACCTGACGCGCGAGTCTGTCGTCGTGGTTCTGCCTTCGGAGGCGTGCGTAGCCTCGGCACGTTGGCCTGAGGTCACGCTCCCCTGCTGCGCCGTCGTCTGCCTGGCATCTCCGCCCCTTTGCGGCGTTTCTCGCTCCGCCCCCGGGGAGCAGGCTGCCAGGGTGGTCAACAGAGCCACCACTAACATGAGGCCCCTCAAGCCGACCTCCAGATTGTCGGTCATTGTACGGATAAGTCTGCCCTATACGGTGCGTGAAGATCAATCATGGCTGTAAGGTTCTCCGCGCGTCCCGCTCCCCGGGCGTTGGCTAACGAGATCATCCTACACACATCCAAGAAGTACGACATAATGGGAGCGTCCATGCCTCAAGCCAGAAAGGCGGTAGCATCATGTTCGCGCGGGTAACCGAGTTAGCCGTAAGTCCGGAGCGCCTGGAACAAGGGCACCGTGCGATCGAAGAGCACCTCATCCCGGCGCTCACAATGCAAATTGGCTACAGCGGCGGCTTGATGCTAGCCAACCCCGAGAGCGGCAAGATGCTCGCGGTGACCCTTTGGGAGGACGAGCAACAGATGCACGCCACCGACGAGGCCGCGCACTGGTTTCGAGTCTTCGGTGCCGAAGCCGTCGATGGCACGGTCACAGACGTCGAAACCTACGAGGTCTACCGCGCACGAGTGGATCATCCAGCACCGTAGTCGCGCCCGACACAAAGGATATAGGTGGTGCGGACTGTAGAGGCCATCAGTACGAGGATCGAAGTCGCTGGAGCGTCAACAAGGTAATGTCATCTTCTTGTTCCCACCCTTCTCCGGTGAACTGCTCCAGCTCGGCCAGCAGTGCATCGATCAGCGTCGCATTGCCCGGGTGTGTACCGAGGAACCCCTCCATTCGTGGGGTACCGAACATCTCACGGCGCGGGTCGTGGGCCTCGATCAATCCATCGCTGTAGAAGAGCACGCCATCTCCCGGCGCGAGGTTCGTCTCCTTCTCGGCGTAGTCCATCTCTGGCATAAGGCCCAGGGGCATTCCCCTCGCCTTGAGTTCGGTCGCCGTGCCTTCGTGCCAACGGTACGGGAGGCTGTGCCCGGCGTTGGCGTATCGCAGCCGGCCCTCCGCAGGGTCGAGGACGGCGTAGAAGCAGGTGGCGAACATGTTTGGCGGAAGGTATGTCAAGAGGACGTCGTTGGCCTCCTGTAGCGCCTGACCCGGGGTGGTACCCGCTCTCTGGGCGACAGCGCGCAGCACGCTCTGGGTGCAGGCCATCACCAGAGCCGCGGGTATCCCTTTGCCGGAGACGTCACCCACGACGAGGCCGACACGGCCTTCGTTCAAGGTCAGGAAGTCGTAGAAGTCGCCGCCGACCTCTCGTGCGGGCCGGTAGTCGTGGGCTATCCTCCAGCCCCCGAGCTCAGGCAGGTCCCTCGGGAGCAAGGCGTGCTGAATACGCTGAGCCACCCTTAGCTCCTGCTCGACGCGCTCGCGCTCACGCATCTCTTGCTCGAGACGCTCCAAGGTGGTGTGTAGCGTGTTCGCCTGGCTCCACTCCTCGGTGATCTTGCCGTCAGAGATGCGGTGGACGTAGATGCCTTCGAAATTCTCCTCCGTTCCGGTAGGAGGCAGACCGGCGAACTCGCCCCTGATAACGCTTCTCTCCGTGTATTTGGTGACGACCGTGTCGCCTTCGGCGACCTGCTCCTCGATCGTAAAGCTTCTGATAGAGAAGGCATCGAGGATCTCGGTCACCGCCCGCTTGAAGTCCTCGCGAGTCGGGCCTTGTCCGGGAAGCAGAGCCCGGTCGACGAAGTCGGGACTGAGCAGCTCGTCAATTACGTCCAGGTTCCCCTTGGCCTGCTCCTCCAGGAAGCGGCGAACCAGCGCCTTGTTCTCTTCCACCGACACAGAACTTTGTCCTCCTCGTCTCAAGCCTTCTCTCCGCCGCAAGGTTCGTCGGAGCCAGACCATGGTACAACCTAGGATGTACTCAGGCACCCTCGGACGGAGGGTCAACCCCGACGGCGCGACCTGTACGGTCCGACACTCAAAGGTACGGAGGCGGCCAATGCTCTGGGCTTGCCCGCCGATTCATTCCGGATTCATCGACCTCTGTTAGTATTGCCGAGGTTCGGACACCCGTTCCGTTGTGGAACGCTGGCTGGGAAGCGAGGTGCTGGTACACATGCCCGAGGTCAAATATGGCGGCCAAGATGGTAAGACGATCCACCTGGAGGTGGACCCAGATTTGGTGGCGGTGCGCGCGCGCCGGGGCAGGTCGCTTCGAGAAGGGCCCGTTGCGCGCCCAGAAGCGGCACTGCTCGACGAGATGGAGACGGTACTCAGCTTCCCCGAGGTCGGCATCGAAGTCTATCGAGGCCCGGAACAGTCGTCACGGTCCATGGAAGAAACGCGTCGGGAATTGCACGAGTCCCCCGCCACGCGTTTTGCCGGCCGCGTGTTGGTGGATGAGGAGTCCCGAGAGCCGGTACTGTACACGGAGAACCTGTTCGTCAAGTTCGCCGACGACAAGCATCGGGATAGATGTTTGGAGGTCCTGCATGACTTAGGCTTGACCGTCAAACAGGAACTCCCGTACGCGACCAACGCGTTCTTCGTCGCCGCCCCGGAAGGGACTGGCCAGAGGGTCTTCGACATTGCAGACGAGCTGTTGCGGCGTGAAGACGTCGAGTACTGCCATCCCGAACTGGTGCGGCGTCTGGGTCAACGCTCCATTTTTCCGCAGCAGTGGCACCTCAAGACAACCACGATCGATGGCCAATGGATCAATGCCAGCGCGAACGTCGAGGCCGCCCACGCCATTACCGAAGGTGAAGGCGTCACGATAGCCATCATCGACACGGGAACGGACATAGACCACGACGAGTTTTCCAGCGAAGGCAAGCTTGTCGCCCCTCGAGACACCACCGCAAACGACGCGGATCCCCGCCCGGATGGTCGCGGCGAGAACCACGGCACGGCCTGTGCGGGCGTGGCGTGCGCCGACGGAAGGTTCGCGGCCTCCGGCGTGGCGCCTCGGGCGAAGCTCATGCCCATCCGGATGATATCGCAGCTAGGCTCTCAAGCGGAAGCGAATGCCTTCTACTGGGCCGCGAAGAACGGCGCGGATGTCATCTCGTGTAGTTGGGGTCCCGATGACGGAGACTGGTGGGACCCGCACGACCCTGTTCATACCACAGAGGTTCCGCTGCCCGATAGCACCCGGTTGGCCCTCAACTACGCGGTCACGAACGGCCGGGACGGCAAGGGTTGCCTCGTGTTCTTCGCGGCCGGCAACGGCAACGAGGGCGTGGAATACGATGGGTATGCCAGCTATGAAAGAGTACTGGCCGTCGCCGCCTGCAACGACCGGAGTATGCGCAGCGTCTACAGCGACTACGGCGACGCCGTATTTTGCGCCTTCCCCAGCAACGACTTCGAGTTTCCCGAGGAAGATCGGCCGGCTCCGCTGACGCCGGGGATCTGGACCACCGATCGCACGGGGAGAGCCGGCTACAGCGATGACGACTACACGAATTCCTTCGGCGGGACCTCCAGCGCCTGTCCTGGCGCAGCGGGCGTGGCGGCCCTGGTGCTCTCTTGCAATCCGTCGCTTACCTGGGATGAGGTGAAAGATATTCTACGGCGCTCTTGCGACCGGATCGACCCGGAGGACGACGAGTACGATGAGAGGGGCCACAGTCCCCACTACGGCTACGGCCGGCTCAACGCGGAGAAGGCCGCAAGATCGGCGGGCGGGCAGACCCGAAGAGTGCACGGGCGCAGGGTCCACGGACGCAGGGTTCACGGGCGCAGGGTGCACGGACGTTCTACGGCTGGCGAAGACCACCTGGATCTGATAGAGGCCGCCTATGAGGGCGCTTCAGAGGATGCCCGCAAGGTGCTTAACCTTGCTGGTGGCATAAGGGACCAGGCCCCCCGGGAGCTCCTGCTGGGGATCCTGTTGGCGTCCCAGGCCGAGCAGATCGAGGATCTCCAAGAGAGGGTGGCGCGGCTAGAGCTGGGTGGCTAATAACCCAGTCTGGAACTCCAGGATAACGCCTCGGATCTTGCGCCCCGGTGTGCGATCATGTTAGCCATGTCCCCCGGTATCGGGTGCCTTCCATCATGCAGACAATGGACACCTACTGGCACCTGTTGGAGGGCTACAGCAGCTTGCAAAGAGGTTGAACCTCCTTGCAAGCTCTCAGCACTTAAGCATTTCAGCCAAAGCAATGCTGAGAGGCTCTTTCTCGGAAAGGTTCATCCTTTTCGAGTAAGGCTCTAGACGAGGCCTTTGGTCAGAGGGGTTGCAGTAAACGAGGTCCGGCATCTCAGCCGGATCTTACGTTTTACCTGCAAATAGCGGGGTGACCGACGAGGCTCGAACCCGCGACCTCCGGAGCCACAATCCGCCGACATGTGATTCTAAGCATTGCCTGACGTTGCAGAATCGGCTTATCTAAGCAGATTTCATTGCTGGTGGTTGCCAGAGGTTTCTGCGTGTTGCGCCCTGAGTGGTGTCAGCCGTGGTGTCAAACGGCATCGGCTACTTCCCTGCCCCGATCCGTCTTATCGCACCGAGTAACTTGCCAGGCATGGCGACCTTCCAGAATCTCGTTCCCACCCACTTCGGTCGCCTCCGCGACTCAGTTCAGAAACTTGTGAACCATCTGAATGGCTATGGAGCCCTCGCCCACCGCCGAGGCCACCCGCTTGGCCGACCCACATCTCACGTCACCGGCCGCAAACACGCCGGGAACGCTAGTCTCCATGATCATCGGCTGCCGCTGCAGAGGCCATCCTTCGGGAGGCACTCCGTCGCGCAGGAGATCGCTACCGGTGATGATGTAGCCCCTCTCGTCGCGCAGGACCTCCTCCGGAAGCCAGCCGGTGTGAGG
>Ga0126309_10000343_pt1 | contig 15654 bp, 10 predicted proteins | sample Plot56_FD_92541 | JGI IMG/M metagenome (GOLD analysis project Ga0126309, IMG submission 92541) | Serpentine soil microbial communities from UC McLaughlin Reserve, CA, USA - Plot56 | ecosystem: Environmental > Terrestrial > Soil > Grasslands | place: USA: UC McLaughlin Reserve, Lake County...
AGTTCGGAGGACTCTGCGCTTCGCGGCCTATCTGGAGGCGACGCACACCCCAACCGGCGAAGGGATCGAGCGCGTGCTCGAAGCGCGGTTCCGCTGGACCCGCCGACGCTTCCTGCAGACCGCCGCGGTAGCGGCGGCCGGCGTCCTGGCCGGCGCTCCGCGCTTCGCCCGCGCCGCCTCCTGCCCCACGTGCAACGACGTGATCATCGTGGGCGCCGGAGCCTCCGGCCTCACCTGCGCCTACCGGCTCCAGCAGAACGGCGTCCAGGCGCGGGTGATCGAAGCCGCGACCCGGGTCGGCGGCCGGATGTACTCCCTCCGCAACCACTTCCCCGACGGCCAGCTCACCGAGCTCGGCGGTGAGTTCTTCGATACGGACCACCGGGCGATCCTCGGACTCGCGGGCGAGCTCGGCGTGCCGATCATCGATCTCGCCTGGGCCAACGGCACGCAGGGAAATGCCTACTGGTTCGGCGGCAAGCTGATCCCCACGGACACGCACCTGATCGACGCCTTCCGCCCCGTGGCCGCCAAGATCATCGAACAGATCGGCGACTGCGGGGACAATTGCGGAGTCGACTGGAAGAACCACCCGCCGGAGGGGATCGCGCTCGACAAGAAGAGCATCAGCCAGTGGCTCCAGGAGAACAAGATCGGCGCCCCGATCGCCGACGTTCTGAAGGTCGCCTATACCGGCGAGTACGGTCTCGATCCCGAGGAGCAGAGCGCGCTCAACCTCGTCTGCCTGATCGGCACCGAGCCGGGCACGTTCAACCTCCTGGGCGAGAGCGACGAGCGCTTCCACGCGGTCGAGGGGAACGACGTGATCCCGCAGCGGCTCGCCCAGCGTCTGGAGCGGGAGGTGGAGCTCGGCACGCAGCTCGTCCGCCTCGGCCGGTCGAGCGACGGCCGCTACGAGCTGACCGTGCAGCGCGGCGCCACGACCGACCTCCTGAAGGCGGATACGGTGGTGATCAGCCTCCCCTTCACCGTCCTGCGCAAGGTCGAGATCGCGCCGGAGATCTGGAACGAGCTCCCCCCGGCGCAACAGCAGGCCATCAAAGAGCTGGGCTACGGCACCAACTCGAAGCTGATCTGCGGCTTCGACCGGCGCGTCTGGACCGAGAAAGGTTTCAGCGGCGCCACGTTCACGGACCTGGGCTATCAGAGTTGCTGGGAAACGAGCCGCGGCCAGGCCGGCACGCACGGCCTGCTGACCAACTTCCTCGGCGGCAAGGCGGGCGTCGCGCTCGCCGACGGCAGCGAAGAGGACCACGCGAGGAAGTTCGTGGGCCAGGTCGACAAGCTCTTCCCTGGAGTGGCCAAGGCGTTTACCGGCGAGGCGGTCCGCTTCACCTGGCCGACCTACAAGTACACGCTGGGGAGCTACACCTGCTACAAGCCCGGTCAGTACCAGGCCTTCGCGGGCGCCGAGGGCCTCTCCGCCGGCGCCCTGCATTTCTGCGGCGAGCACACCAGCGCCCGCTTCAGCGGCTTCATGAACGGCGCGGTCGAGAGCGGCGAGCGGGTGGCCCGGGAGCTTCTGGATTAGATCAGATAGATCGGATTAGATCTCCACCTGCATGCCGATCTCGATCACCCGGCCGGGCGGGAGGCGGAAGTACTGCGTCGCGTCCTGGGCGTTGCGCGTCATGAAGATGAACAGCGCATCAAGGAAACGGCCGAGGAGCGGCTTGCGGCGCGAGTAGACCGTGCCCCGGCTCAGGAGGAACGTCGCGTTGTCCGGATCGACCTCCAGACCCTGGTCTTTCAGGCTGAGGAGGAGCCTGGGCACGTCGAAATCCTCCATGAAGCCGTAGCGGGCGATCACCCGGTGGAACCCGTGGCCCAGCTCCTCGACCACCACCCTCTTCTCCTGCGACACGTGGGGGACCTCCTCGGTTACCAGAGTCAGGAAGAGGTTCCTCTCGTGGACCATCTTGTTGTGCTTGATATTGTGGAGCAGAGCCGAAGGGGTCCCGGCGGTCTGCCCGGTCAGGAAGACGGCCGTACCGGGCACGCGACAGATCTTCCGGCGCTCGAAATCCTCCAGGATGACCGAGGCAGGGACCGACGCCTTGCCGAGCCGGGCTGCCATCGCGTTGCGTCCGCGGCGCCAGCTCAGGAAGGCCAAGAACACCGCCGCGGCCACGACGAGCGGGAACCATCCTCCCTGGGCCACCTTGATGATGTTGGCGCCGAAGAACGCGAGGTCTACCACGAGGAACCCGGCCGTGACGCTCGCCGCCTGCCAGAGCTTCCAGCCCCACAAGTTGCGAGCGACGAAGAAGGCGAGCAACGTGGTGATGATCATCGTCGTCGTCACCGCGACGCCATAGGCCGCCGCGAGGTTGCCCGCGGTCCGGAAACCGAGCACCAGGAGGATCGTCGCGACCATCAGCATCCAGTTGGCGAACGGGACATAGATCTGGCCGATCTCGCTGGACGAGGTGTGGACGATCTCCGTCCGCGGCGCATAGCCGAGCTGAATCGTCTGCCGCATCAGCGAGAACACCCCGGAGATGACCGCCTGCGAGGCGATGACCGTGGCCATTGCCGCCAGGATCACCAAGGGGAAGAGCGCCCACTCGGGAGCCAGCCGGTAGAACGGGTTGTCCGCCGCCCCCGGATCTCGCAGCAGCAGCGCTCCCTGGCCGAAATAGTTCAGCAACAGCGATGGGAGGATGATCCAGAACCAGTCGATCTGGATCGGGCGCTCGCCGAAGTGGCCAAGATCGGCGTAGAGCGCCTCGCCTCCGGTGGCGACGAGGAAGACCGCGCCGAGGACCAGATACCCCGCCACACCATTTCTGACAAAGAAGTTGAAGGCGTACAGCGGATTGACCGCTGCGAGCACTCCTGGCTCCTGCACCATGCTGATCACTCCAAGGACGGCGAGCGTCAGGAACCAGACGAGGATCACCGGGCCGAAGACCAGGCCGATCCCCGCCGAGCCGCGCCGCTGGATCAAGAACAGTACGATGAGGAGAATGATGGTGATCGGGATCACATACGCGCCCAGCTGGGGCGCCGCCACCTCCAGGCCCTCCATCGCGCTCAGCACCGAGATCGCCGGAGTGATCATGCCGTCGCCGAAGAGGAGCGCCCCGCCGAAGAGGCCGAGGCCGATGAGGAGCGCCTGGCGCCTGCGCCGGGTCCGGGTCGCGAGGGCCATCAGGGCCAGGATGCCCCCCTCGCCGTCGTTGTCGGCACGCAGCACATAGACCTGATATTTCAAGGTCACGACGATGATCAGCGTCCAGACGATCAGCGACAGGACTCCGAGGACGTTCTCCCGGCTGACCGGCACCGCGTGCGGCCCGAAGAAGCACTGTTGCATGGCATAGAGTGGGCTCGTCCCGATGTCGCCGTAGACGATGCCGACCGCGGCCAGGCAGAGCAAGGCAAGGCGCCGCGCCGCGAGACGATCCTCCGCCAGGGGGTGGTTTTCCGGGAGAGGCGCCGCGGCAAGCGCTGTTTTGTTGAAATTGGGTTCGACTCTGTCCATGCTTCCAAAGTAGATGCCCGGCACAAAGAAGTCCGGAACAGGTCCGAAAGGAGATGCAAAGATGTCGGTGCGCATTCTCCGGCTCGTCCGGGAGCTCGCCCTGGCCGGAGCCGTCATCGCGGTCGTGACCGCCGCCGGCGCCCTCCTCCGGGTCAACCCGACGACCTTCGCCCTGGTGCTGTTCACCCTGGTCCTGGCGCTCGCCGCCTGGCGGGGGGTCGCCGGCGGCATCCTGGCGAGCCTCCTGGCCACCGCCTGCCTGAACTTCTTCTTCCTGCCGCCACTGCACACCTGGCACGTCGAAGATCCGGAGAACTGGCTCTCCCTGGGCTGCTTCCTCGTCGCCTCGATCGTGGCCGCCCGGATCGTCACACACTCCCGCCGGGAGGCCGAGGAGGCGCAGGCACGGAGCGAGGAAGCAAAAGCGCGGCGGAGCGAGATCGAGGCACTGTACCAGCTCAGCGTCGACCTCTTCCGTGCCACGCGGCGCATCGGGAGCCTGCAGGCGGCGGCGGAACGGGCGCTCGTGGCGAGCGGCGCCCGCGGCGGCGGCGGGCTCGTCCTCTTTGGCGAAAGTCCCTACCGGCAACGGATCGTGTTGTGGGTGGGCCCCGAGGACGATTCCATGGAAGACCTCCTCGCCGCGCCGGGGCGGCATCGGCGGACGTTTGAATGGCCGGCGCCGGTCGGCCGCGACGTGTACCTTCCTCTCCTGATCGAGGGGCGCGCGAGCGGGGTGTTCGTGGCCCGCCAGACGGACGCCACGACGAGTGCGCTGGAGAGCATCAGCACTCTCCTCGCCCTCGCCGTCGAGCGCGAGCATCTCTTCCAGGAACAGGCGCACGTCGAAGCCTTGCGCGAGAGCGACGCGCTCAAGACCTCCCTGCTGCGCGCCGTCTCCCACGACCTGACGACGCCGCTGACCGCGATCGCGCTGCAGACCGGACAGCTCCGGCGGAGATCCGCGCCCGAGATGCTTCCGTCCCTCGACGCGCTGGAGATGGAGGTCGACCGGCTCCGGCGACGCATCGACGGCCTGCTCGCCATGGCGCGCCTCGAAGCCGGAGCCCTCGCTCCCTCGACCGAGCCGACGCCCCCGGCGGACCTCTTCCGGGCGGTGCGCGAGAACCTCTCGCTGATCGCCCGCTCGCGCCCGATCGTCGTCCACGTCGAGCCCGACTGCCCGGACTTGGACATCGATCCGTCGCTCGCCTTGGAGATCATCGTCAACCTGGTCGAGAACGCCCACCGCTCCTCGCCCGCCGGCGAGCCGATCACCCTCCTCGCCCAGCGTCATCCGGCCGAGGAGCGCCTGGTGCGGCTGGAGATCCTCGACCAGGGACCCGGCATTGCGCTCCTCTCCCCGGGGAGCAAGCCGGACGTCCCCTCGGACGTGGCACACCGGGGGCTCGGGCTGGAGATCGCCCAGGGCCTGGCGCGGGCCCTTCATGGTACGGTGACTCTCGCGAACCGCGGCGGCGGGGGAACCGTGGCGCAAGTCGATCTTCCTGCTGCCGAGCCAGCCGCCGCGATGGAGGCGACCGGGCCGTCATGACCAAGCGCGGACGATCGATCCTGGTCGTCGACGACGATCCGTCCATCCTCAGCGTGTTGACCGCCGAGCTCCGGATGGAAGGGTACGAGACCCTCGAAGCCACGAATGGGGAGAAGGCGCTCGCCCTCCTCGTCCACCAGCCCGACCTCATCCTGACGGACCTGGCGATGCCGGTGATGGACGGCTTCGAGCTGATCGCCCGGGTCCGCCGGCAGCAGAAGCTCCCGATCCTCGTCCTCTCGGTGCGCGGCAGCGAGTCGGACAAGATCCGGGCGCTCGACCTGGGCGCGGACGACTACGTCGTCAAGCCACCGTCGATCCCCGAGCTCCTCGCCCGCCTGCGCTCCCAGCTGCGGCGCAACGCCCCGCCGGACGAGCTGCGGTTTCCGGATCTGACAATCGATCTCCAGCGCCGGAGGGTCGTGCAGGGGGAGCGGGAGGTGAAGCTGACTCCGACGGAGTTCGCGTTGCTGGAGCTGTTCGCGACGCACGCGGGCAAGCCGCTGTTCTTCGAGCAGATCATCCAGAACGTCTGGCCCGATGCCGTCGCAACCTCGAAGGACACGGTCCGCGTCCACGTCGCCTCGCTCCGCCGGAAGATCGAGCCGGACGCCTCGAACCCGCGCTATCTCGTCTCCGAGCCCTGGATCGGCTACAGGTTCATCGCGGAGCCGCTGTCCGAGTGAGGGGATTAGACTTGGATTAGGCCCGCGCCACCTGCACCCGCGCGTCGTTGAAGCACGCCCCTCCGCCCAGGTCGGTGAAGGTGTCGGGCGAGAGCGCGTTCGAGGTGGTCCCCGAGAGCGTGTGCTTGCTCCACAGCCCCTTGGGCAGGAAGACCACGCCCGGGCGCACGTCCGTGCTCACCCGCGCCGCCACCCGCACCTCCCCGAGGTCGTTCCAGATCCGCACCACGTCGCCGGTGCGGATCCCCCGGGGCGCGGCGTCCTCGGGGTGCAGCTCGAGGGCGGCCATGTCGTTGTAGAGGCCTCCGATCGACGAGCTGATCGTCCGGTTCGTGGCCGGGGAGATCAGGGCGAGCGGATAGTCCTCGGTGGCGGGGTCGTCCCGGAAGCCGTAGAGGCCGAGCGGCGCCTCGCGGTCGAGCGCTTCGGGCACGAGATGGATCTTGCCGTCCGGCGTCAACGGGAAGGCGTCGACGAATTGGATGGGCGCCCAGCCGGTGTCGGGATAAGCGATGCCGTCGCGCTCGGCTTCGGCCTGGAGGCGCGGTGACCGGTTGAGCAGCGCGCCGCCGAGCTCGGCCGCCGTCTCCGGCTCTCCAGGGCGGGCCAGGCCCAACCGGCGGCAGAGCTCGGCGAAGACCTGGTAGTTGGGCCGCGCCTCCCCCGCCGCCTCCGCCACCGCGGGCGTGCGCTGCAGGAGCATGGCGCCGTAGCCGCGCGACATCTCGTCGTGCTCGAAAAAGGTGGTCGCCGGCAGGACCAGGTCGGCCCACTTCGCGGTGTCGGTCCACACCTGCTCGAAGACGATGGTGAACAGGTCTTCGCGCTGGAGCCCCCGGAGCACCTTCTCCTGGTTCGGCATGGTCGCCACCGGGTTGCAGTTGTACACGAAGAGCACCGCCACCGGCGGGTCCTGCCGCTCCAGGAGGTCCTCTCCCAGGCGGTTCATGTTGAGGGTGCGCGTCGCCGGCTCCTGCTCGCGCAGCGCGGCCGCGCGGTCCAGCCCGCCCCAAATCCCGGAGTTGCTCATCGTGTATCCGCCGCCCCGGACGCCGAACTTGCCGGCCACCGCCGGCAGAGCCAGGGCCGCCGCCACCGCCGAGCCGCCGTTCCGGTTGCGCTCGAACCCCCAGCCGGTGCGCAGCACGGCCGGCGAGGTCTCGGCATACAGATGGGCGAAGCGCTCCAAATCCTCCAAAGGAACGCCCGAGACCGCGGCGGCCCGCTCGAAGGTCCATGGCAGCGCCCGCGCGCGCAGCTCCTCGGCGCCGTGGGTATGCTGCGCGAGGAACGCGAGGTCGGCGTTCTCCGTCTCGAAGAGCCAGCGGATCACCGCGAGAGCTACGGCCAAATCCGTGCCCGGCCGCAGCGCCAGATGGAGGTCCGCCTTCTTGGCGAGCTGCGTCCGGCGCGGATCGATCACCACCAGCTTCGCACCGCGGCGCTGTGCCTCCTGGATCACCGGAACCAGATGGATGCCGGTCGCCGAGGGATTGACGCCCCAGAGGACGATCAACCGCGAATGGACGTAATCAGGCAGAGCGACGCCCGCCATCTTGCCGTAGAGGCCGCTCGCCGCCTTCCCCGTCGGAGCCGCGCAGACGGTGCGGGCCAGGCGCGACGCGCCGATCCGGTAGAAGAGACGAGCATCGGTCGTATCCTGGGTGAGGAGGCCGTTCGAGCCGCCATAGGAGAACGGCAGGATCGACTCGCCGCCGAAGCGCTCCCGGGCCGTGCGCATCCTCTCCGCCGCGAGATCGAGCGCCTCGTCCCACGAAATCCGCTCGAACCGCCCCTCCCCCTTCGCCCCGCGCCGAACCGCCGGATAGAGCAGCCGCCCCTCTCCATAGAGAAGGTCCGGGAAGCGCCGCACCTTGGAGCAGATGTACCCTTCAGTGAACGGATTGACCCGGCTGCCGTCGATCTTGACGACGCGGCCGTCCTCGACCTGGACGTCGAGACTGCAAGCGTCCGGACAGTCGAGGGGGCAGGCGCTGGGGAGGACCTGGAGGGGGGCGGAAGCGCGGAGGGGCTGAGTCATGATGGGGATTCTACAGGAGGGAGGCCCTCACCCCCGGCCCCTCTCCCGCAAGCGGGCGAGGGGAGAGGGTTAGCCGGCGCAAGCTCGGATTGCCGTGCATTGGCTAACCTACACCCCTCTCCCGCTCGCGGGAGAGGGGCCGGGGGTGAGGGCCTCCTGCGGCATAATCCCCCCATGCGCCGATTCCTCCTCCTCCTCCCCCTGCTCCTCGCCACCGCCGGAACCGTCCTCGCCGCGGATTCCGTCACGATCCGCGTCGGCAAGCTCCTCGACGGACGGGGCGGCGCGATCGAGGACGCCACGATCACGGTCCAGGGCTCCAAGATCGTCTCCGTCGAGCGCGGCGGCAACGGGACCCCGACCTGGGATCTCCGCGGCCTCACCGTGATGCCCGGCGGGATCGACACGCACGTCCATCTCACCTGGCACTTCGACGAAAACGACCGGCTGGCGGACGACGAGAAGGAGCCGGCCTCGCGCACGGCCCTCTATGCGGTGGAGAACGGGCTCGTCACGCTACGGAGCGGCATCACGACGGTCCAGAGTCTGGGCGCGCCGCTCGACAAGGAGATCCGCGACGCCATCGCCCGCGGCATCGTGCCGGGCCCGCGGGTCCTCACCTCGCTGGAGCCGCTGGCCGATCCGGAGCAGACGCCCGAGAAGCTCCGCGAGGTGGTCCGCCAGCGCAAGGCCGAGGGCGCGGACGTGATCAAGATCTTCGCCTCCAAGAGCATCCGCGAGGGAGGCGGCCCCACCTTCAGCCAGGAGCAGCTCGACGCGGCCTGCGGCGAGGCCAAGAAAGTGGGCCTCCGGGTAGTGGTGCACGCCCACGGCGTCGAAAGCGCCCGCCGCGCCTCCGCCGCCGGCTGCACCTCGATCGAGCACGGCGTGCTCCTCGACGTCGAGACGCTGAAGTTCCTGGCCGACCACGGGACCTACTTCGATCCCAACACCGACCTGGTCTTCCGCAACTACCTGGAGAACATGAAGAAGTTCCTCGGCATCGGCAACTACAACGAAGAGGGCTTCGCCCAGATGCGGCGCGCCGGTCCGCTGATCCTGAACGTCTTCAAGCAGGCGCTGAAGACTCCGGGCTTGAAGATCGTCTTCGGCACCGACGCCCTCGCCGGCTCGCACGGCCACAATTTCGAGGAGCTGATCTACCGCGTCGAAACGGGCGGCCAGGACCCCATGGCCGCGATCATCTCCGCCACCTCGCTCGCCGCCGAATCGCTGAGCCTCCAGGACCGCATCGGCACCGTCGCCCCCGGCTACGAAGCCGACCTGATCGCCGTCGAGGGAGATCCCTCGAAAGACATCCGGGCGCTCCAGCGGGTGGAGTGGGTGATGAAGGGCGGGCGGGTGGTGGAGAGAATGACGGCGAGGCGATAAATCTCGTTCTCTCGCGCTGAAGCTGTGAGTCTGTTATGCTTAGAGAGGCCCGGATGCAGATGTCCGGACCCGCACATCGAGGAGCTGCACGATGGCGAACCTGGCAGCCGACGTCCGACGCATGACCCGCGAGGAGTACCACCGCCTCGGGGAGGAAGGATTCTTCCCGCCCAACAAGCGGGTGGAGCTGATCAACGGAATCGTCTACGAAATGCCGCCCCAGGACAGTTGGCACTCCGGCACGATCTGCGCCGCCCAGGAAGTGCTCCAGCGGGTGTTCACCGAGGGTTTCGTCCTCCGAATCCAGATGCCTCTCGCCCTGGATCTCTGGTCCGAGCCCGAGCCCGACCTCGCCGTCGTTGCCGGCCATTGGCGGGATTACCTGAGCGCCCATCCGGAGACGGCCGTGCTGGCCGTCGAGGTCTCGTTCTCCTCCATTCGCCTCGATCGGGAGGAGAAGCGGTTGCTCTACGCGGCGGCCGGGATCCCCGAGTACTGGATCCTGTACGTCAAGACGAAGCAGCTTGAGGTCCTGAGGGAGCCCCAGGATGGCGATTACCGTTCCCGCAAGCTCCTGAAGCCAGGCGAGCAGGTTGCGCCTGTAGCCGCGCCCGGCAGCTCGATCCAGGTCGCGGATCTCCTACCGTGAGCTCGGAGCTGACTCCGGCCCTCACCCCAACGGCTCGAGATCCTCGTACAACCGCGACAACGCCACCGCCCGCACGCGCTCCGCCAAAGGGAATGTGCGCTCACCCGGATAGACCACGTCCACCCGGTCGAGCCGGAGATCCTCGAGAGCCGTCCGGATCGAGGGCGTCACCTTCGGTGCCGAGGTACGCTTCAGCTCGAAGCCGAAGCGCCTCCGGCCTCGGACGACCAAGAGGTCGAGCTCGGCCCCGGCGTGAGTTCCCCAGAAGAAGACCTCCTCGCTCCGCGCCCCCAGCCGCTCGACCACCTCGCGCAACGCGAATCCTTCCCACGAGGCACCGACCTTCGGATGTCCTTCCAGATCCACCCGGGTCTCCAGTTGCAGAAGCGTGTGCAGCAGACCGCTGTCCGCCACGTAGACCTTGGGGGACTTGACCTGCCGTTTGCTCAGGTTCTCGAACCAGGGGAGGACCTGCCGCAGCACCAGCGCCGAGGTGAGCAGATCGAGGTAGCGGCGGACCGTCATGTCGGAGACCCCGAAGGCGCGGGCGAGCTCCGCCCCGTTCCACACCTGCCCATGGTAGCGAGCGATCATCGTCCAGAAGCGACGGAGTGTCTCGGGAGGAATGCCGATTCCCAGCGCCGGGAGATCCCGCTCCAGGAAGGTGCGGACGAAGCCGCGCCGCCACTCGGCACTGTCGCTGTCCGTCGCGGCGGTGAACGAGCGTGGAAAGCCGCCCCGCAGCCAGAGCTGCTCGCGGGCGTCGACTCCCACCTCATCGAGATCGAAGCCCCCGAGCTCGTGGTAGTAGATGCGGCCGGCCAGCGATTCGGAAGTCTGCCGCAGGAGCTCCGGCGAGGCGCTGCCCAGGACCAGGAAGCGGGCTGGCCGTTCCATCCGGTCCGCCAGGACGCGCAGGACCGGAAACAGCTCGGGGATGCGCTGCACCTCATCGATGACGATGAGCCCCGGGAGGTCGCGCAGAGCCAGCATCGGCTCGGCCAGCCGGGCCAGATCCGTGGGATCTTCGAGATCGAAGAAGTGGACCGGGCCATCGAACCGGGCGGCCAGTTGCTGCGCCAGCGTCGTCTTGCCCACCTGGCGGGCTCCGAGGATGCCGACGACCGGATGACGTTCCAGCAATCCCTGAAGGACCTCTCGGTGCCGCTCTCGCTCGATCAGCCACATCGTCACTTGAAATTCTAACACTTGGTGTGGGATTTTCAAGGTGTTTGCCTGGAGGGGGGCCAACCTGGAGCGGGCCGTCCTGGTCAACCAGGATCAGCTAAAGAACACCAGAGGCAACTACTTCGGATTGCCACATTTTCTTGAACCCACGCGCTCGCGAACTCCACGAAAATCCTCTTCAGGATGACACTGAACCTCAATCTCTATTTTCACGGGCGGTCAGCTTTTCGTGCGCGTGCGACCTCCTGATCCGAGACGGGGGCCAGCTCTCGGCGGAGCTGAAGAAGGGCGTCAATGGCATCACGCCGTTCCCCGGACCAGTCGAGGTGGACGAGCTCTTCGGGATCTCCCAAGAGGTAGGGCCGCGGTTGGAGGTTCCCCAACTTACTCTGTGGTTCCTCTGGGGCGCTCTTCGGGATCTTCCCGTGCTGCTTGTCCCCTAGAGAAGATGCTTTGAGCCGCTTTCCCATGACTTCAGAGTAGAGTGAGGCTGGACGATCGTCAATGAAGAAGGTCGTACGATAGGCTCCTCCCGCGAGCCCCCGCCATGGACCTCTTCCCGCTCACCCGTGCCCTGATCGACATCGACTCAATCACCGGCCGTGAGCGGGCCGTCGGCGACTTCCTCTTCTCCTACCTCTCCGAGCTCGCCGGGCGGACCGGCGGGTCCGTCGAGCGCATGCCGGTCACAGAGGACCGCTTCAACCTGTTCGCGGCGTGGGGCGCTCCCGTGGTGGTCCTCTCGACCCACATCGATACCGTCCCTCCCTTCTTCCCCTCCTCCGAGGACGACGAGCACATCCATGGACGGGGGGCTTGCGATACCAAGGGATTACTGGCGGCGATGATCAAGGCTCTGGAGGCGCTTCTCTCGGAGGGGAGCCGCGGCTTCGGGTTGCTTCTGGTGGTAGGCGAGGAAACAGACAGCGTCGGGGCTCAGGTGGCCAACCGGCAGCCTCGCGGGTCCCGCTTTCTCGTGAATGGCGAGCCGACGGAGAACCGGCTGGCTTTGGGCTCGAAGGGGGCGCTCTATCTCGCTCTCGAAGCCGAGGGGAAGGCGGCCCACTCGGCGTATCCGGAGCTGGGGGCATCGGCGATTGATCGGCTCCTTGCGGCTCTGGACCGGCTGCGCCAGGTGTCTTTGCCGTCCGATCCGGTCCTGGGCGAGACGACCCTCAACATTGGCACGCTCTCCGGCGGGCGGGCGGCGAACGTTATCGCGGATCAGGCTCGGGCGGAGGTGATGATCCGGACGGTTGGGCCCACGGAGGAGCTGCGGGCCTCGCTTCACGCCGCCATGGCCGCCTCGCCCGGCGTGCGGATCGCCGAGCAGCGGGAGTCGGCGGCCGTCCGGATGGGCTCGCTTCCGGGCTTTGCCACCACCATTGTCAAGTACACGACGGACGTCCCGCGGCTCGGGGCCTGGGGAGAGCCCTTCCTTCTGGGGCCGGGGAGCATCCACGTGGCCCATACTCCAGAGGAGCGGGTTCCCAAGCGGGAGCTGGTCGAGGCCGTCCGCCTCTACCGGGAGCTGGTTCGGGGATTGCAAAATCGGCCGGCCGGGGATATGTAGCCGAGCGGAGGCACTGATGAGCGGAAAGATCGAGGTCGGCATCCTGGGCGCCACGGGGACGGTGGGCCAGCGCTTCCTCCAGCTCCTGGAGAACCACTCCTGGTTTACCGCCACCTGGCTGGGGGCGAGCGACCGCAGCGTAGGCAAACCGTACCGCGAGGCGACGTCCTGGCAGCTCGAAGGCGCTCCTCCGCCCAACGCGGCGGACCGGACGGTCGAGGAGTGTGTGCCAGGGCGCGGGCCGCGGGTCGTCTTCTCCTCCATGGCATCGAACCTCGCCGGGGAGATCGAGCGCGAGTTCGCCAAAGCCGGCCACATCGTGATCTCGAACTCCGGCCACTACCGCATGGCGCCGGACGTGCCGCTCCTGGTCCCTGAGATCAATCCCGGACACCTCGGTCTGCTGCCGGTCCAGCGGCGCGAGCGCGGCTGGGAAGGCGCGATCGTGACCAATCCCAACTGCGCGGCGGTCACCGTTGTCATGGCGCTCGCCCCCCTGAAACCGTTCGGGCTCCGCAAGGCATTGGTGACGACGTTCCAGGCGGTCTCCGGAGCCGGCTATCCCGGCGTGCCCTCTCTCGACGCCTTGGGGAACGTCGTTCCCTACATCGGCGGCGAGGAGGAGAAGGTCGAATCGGAGCCCCAGAAGATCCTGGGGGATCTCGACGGCGAGGCGATCCGGCATCTCGGCATGACGGTGAGCGCCACCTGCACGCGCGTGCCGGCGATCGATGGGCACCTCGCCACAGTGAGCCTCGAATTCGAGCGCGAGGTCACCCGCGAGCAGATCGTGGAAGCTCTCTCGGGCTTCCGTGGGGTGCCCCAGGAGCGGGAGCTCCCGTCGGCGCCGCGCCGGCCGGTCCATGTGATGGAGGCGCCGGATCGGCCGCAGACGCGCAAGGACGCCGGGCTGGAGCGCGGCATGGCCGCGTCGGTGGGACGCATCCGCCCGTGCCCGGTGCTCCACTGGAAGATGGTGTGCCTGTCCCACAACACCCTGCGCGGCGCCGCGGGGGCGGCTGTGCTCAATGCCGAGCTGATGAAATCGGAAGGGCTGCTCGACGCATGATCGTCATGAAATTCGGCGGCAGCTCGGTCGACTCCCCCGGATCGATCGAGCGGGTGGTGGGGATCGTGCGCAGCCTGCTCGACCGCCGGCCGGTGGTCGTGGTCTCAGCCATGTCCAAGACGACCCGGCGCCTGCTGCGCTGCGCGGACGCGGCGGCGGCTGGCGATCTCGATCTGCCCAAGGCGAATGCCATCCTCAACGAGCTGCGGGAGTTTCACTGGCACGTGGCGCACGCGGTGGTGGAGCCCGCCGGCCATTCGGTGCTGAAGGCGATGCTCGATCGCTACTTCGGCGAGCTGCGGGCGCAGATCGACGAGATCGTCAAGGCTGGCCGACTCTCGGCGCGGGCCGCCGACGCAGTGGCCAGCTTTGGCGAGCTGCTGTCGAGCGCCATCCTGTCGCTCGCCCTCGACCGCCCGGAGGATGGGATCGAGGCTCCCTGGATCGATTGCCGCCAGGTGTTGATCACCGACGATTCGTTCAATCGCGCGAAGCCGATCTACGAAGAGACCGAGCCGCGGATGCGCCGGGCCTTCCTGCCGCATATCGAAGCGGGCCGGGTGCCCGTGGTCGGCGGCTACGTGGGCGCCACGCGGGACGGGATCACCACGACCCTGGGCAAGGAAGGGTCGGACTTCTCGGCCGCCATCGTCGGCGCCGCCCTCGGGGCCGACGAGGTCCAGATCTGGACGGACGTGGACGGGATGATGACCGCCGATCCGCGGTGCGTCCCGGACGCGCGGCGCATCCGCACGCTTTCGTTCGGGGAGGGGCTGGAGCTGGCCTGCTCCGGAGCCAAGAAGCCGCATTGGGGCACCCTGGGCCCGGCGAGCCGGGCGGACGTGCCGATCCACATCCTGAATTCGTGGAGCCCCCATCTCGACCGCGGGACCGGCGAAGGAACCCTGATCGGCCGCCGCGATCCGACCGCGCAGCCGGGGATCAAGTCGATCTCCTGGCGCCCGCACGCCCGCCGCATCACAGTGCGCGGGGAGGGGCCGGATTTCCAAAACGAGGTCTTCGCGGTCTGCGAGCGCTATCGCCCGTCGCTGATGATGATCGGCGTCGGCCCCGAGGAGGTGGAGATCGCTGTGGACCAGGAGGACCGGCTGTTCGAGATCCGCGCGGCACTGGCCCATTGCGGAAGATCAACTGGGGAGGTCCATGTCACCTCTGGACGCGCGGTGGTGAGCTTGGTCTCGGACGACCTGGCCACCCATCCGGAGCTGGCCGAGCGGACTCTCGCTCTCGCGGAAGGGGCCGAGCCCCGTTTGGTGACGGCGGGGACGGCGGCGCCCTGCATCCGCTGCCTGGTGAGCGAGGAGAGCGCGCCCGACGCCGTTGCCCTCCTGCACGAGAAGATTTTCGGCCATCGGCCGGAGGAGCCTGTCGGATGACCGAAGCGACCGGAACAAACCGCGTGGCGCTGATCGGCTATGGCAGGATGGGAAAGCTCCTCGAACAGCTCGCCCCGGAGCACGGCTTCGAGGTGGCCGTCCGCCTCGACGAGACGAACAACATCGAGGGCGCCGGGATCACCGAAGAGGCCTTCCGGGGGATCGACGTGGCGATCGACTTCTCGGTGGCCGGCGCCGTCGCCACGAACGCGGAACGGCTCGCGGCTCTGGGCGTGCCGGTGGTGGTCGGCACGACCGGGTGGAGCGAGGAGCTGCCGCGGGTCCGCGAGGCGGTGGAGCGGCAGGGGGCGGGCCTCCTCTACGGCGCCAACTTCTCGATCGGCGTCCAGGTCTTCTACCGGCTGGCCGAGGCCGCGGCGCGCCTGCTCTCCGGCGAGACCTCCTACGAGGCCTGGCTCTGGGAGATCCATCACAGCAAGAAGAAGGACGCGCCGTCCGGTACGCTCCAAGAGATCCGCCGCGTCATGGAAGGGGCGGGCTGGAACCGTGGGATCGACGTGGCGAGCAACCGGGCAGGGGCCATCCCCGGCACCCATCAGATCGGCTTCGATTCCGAGGCTGATACCATCGTCCTC
>Ga0126309_10000344_pt1 | contig 15603 bp, 6 predicted proteins | sample Plot56_FD_92541 | JGI IMG/M metagenome (GOLD analysis project Ga0126309, IMG submission 92541) | Serpentine soil microbial communities from UC McLaughlin Reserve, CA, USA - Plot56 | ecosystem: Environmental > Terrestrial > Soil > Grasslands | place: USA: UC McLaughlin Reserve, Lake County...
ACCTTCAACCAGACGCCCAAGGGGGGCAACACTGGCCGCCTGCGTATCTACAAAGAGGACGGCACGCTCGTCGATACGATAGACAGGAGCGCAGGCACGCAGTCGCGTCTGAACGGCACGGTCAACTTACATTACCTTCCCATCATCGTGAGCGGCAACACGGCGGCCATCTACCCGCACCAGAAGCTCGCCTATAATCAGAGCTACTATGTCACGATTGAGCCGGGCGTCATTACGGACGTGAGCGGCGCGCCGTTTGTCGGCATCAGCGATCCTGTGACCTGGGGCTTCTCGACCAAGACGGCTGGCCCCGCCGCCGGGACACTCGCGCTGACGGTCGCCGCAGACGGTACGGGCGACTTCTCTACCGTGCAGGGTGCGATTGATTTCGTCCCGGCGAACAACACCAAGCGTGTCGTCATCACCGTCCTCAAGGGTACGTACACGGAGATTGTTTACGTCGGCTCGAACAAGCCTTTCATCACTGTGCGCGGAGAGGATCGCGCGCAGAGCATCATCCAGTACGCGAATAACAACAATTTCAATCCGACCTCCACGACCACGCGCGGGATGTTCGGCGTAGACGCGGCGGACTTCACCCTGGAGAACATCACGCTTCGCAACACTACGCCGCAGGGCGGCTCTCAGGCCGAGGCATTCCGTGGCAACAACAATCGCATAGTGCTCAACCGCGTCAACCTGTACAGCTTCCAGGACACTTTGCTCTTGCAGAGCCAGTCCAATCAGGGCGGGTTCGTCACGGACAGCTACATAGAGGGCGATGTGGACTTCGTGTGGGGAGCGGGCGCGGTCTTCTTCCAGAACACGGAGTTGAAGATGGTCAGGCCGAGCGCCTTCTATACGCAGATACGCAACGGCAACGGCAAGAACGGCAACGTCTTCGTCAACTGCAAGCTGACGCGCTCGTCCACAGCCATCACGGACGATTACCTGACACGCATAGACCCGGACGACTTCCCCTTCAGCCAGGTGGTTTTCATCAACACCTTGATGGACGCGCACATCCGGCCTGACCCTTGGCGCTTCGACAACCCGACGAACGCTGTCACCGCCGCGAACTATCCGAACATACGGTTCTGGGAGTACAACAGCAAAGACCTGAACGGCAACCCCGTCAACGTCAGCCAGCGCCATCCCATCTCGCGCCAGCTCACAGCAGCCGAGGCCGCGCAGTGGAGCGACCCTTCATTCGTGCTCGGCGGCTGGGTTCCGCAGACTAAGCTGACGGCAGCGGTCAGCCTCTCGAACCTGACGCAGAACTACAACGGCGCGCTTGCTCCTGTAAGCGTGGCGACGAATCCGCCGGGCCTGAACGTGAGCGTGACCTATAACGGCAGCACGACGCCGCCCAGCGCCATAGGCACTTACAACGTCGTAGCGACCGTAGAGGACGCCACCTATCAGGGCACGGCTACGGGAACGCTGACGATTGATCGCACGCCTGTGTCGGTGACGCTCGGCAATCTTTACCAGACCGCCGACGGCACGCCGAAGAGTGTGACGGTAAACACCAATCCGGCTGGCCCCGCCGTTGATGTCACTTACAACGGCTCGACCACACCGCCGACCGCCGCCGGTACTTACAGCGTCGTCGCTTCGATCAACGACCCCAGCTACCGTGGCGGCACGTCGGCCACGCTGACCATCTATGCTCCCGGCACGCAGCCCCTCAAGGCATTCCCCGGCGCTGAGGGCAGTGGCGAGCGCACTCCTGGCGGACGCGGCGGCGATGTCTATCACGTCACCAACCTGAACGACGCGGGCGCGGGCAGCCTGCGCGAAGGCATCAGGACGGCCAATGGCCCACGCACCATCGTCTTCGACCTCTCGGGCACGATCTATCTGAATTCGCGGCTCATCATCAACAAGCCTTTCCTGACGCTCGCGGGCCAGACGGCTCCCGGCGACGGCATCACTGTGGCGGGATGGCACACGGTCATCAATACGCATGACGTGATTGTGCGTTACATGCGTTTCCGCGTGGGCGACGCCAACTGTCCCAGCTACCAGGACGATTCGCTGAGCGTGGACAAGTCAACGGATGTCATACTCGACCACATCTCGGCTTCTTGGAGCGTGGACGAGACGTTGTCTGTCACGGAATCCAACCGCGTCACGGTGCAATGGTCGTTCATCACGGAGAGCATGAAGAACTCCTGTCACGAGAAGGGCTCGCACGGCTACGGCTCGCTGATTCGTTACGGGAATGGCGTCGTGACCTATCATCACAACCTGTACGCGCACCACGCCAGCCGTAACCCACGCCTCGGTGACAACGTCGGGCTCGACTTCGTCAATAACGTCATCTACGACTGGACGAACGAGTCCGGTTACAGCGCCGATGCCAGCGAAGGCAGCCCTCGTCTCAACTTCGTCGGCAATTACCTGGTCGCGGGGCCGAACACGCCCTCGTCCAAGAACCGCGTCTTTAACGGCGGCAGCATCAACACGCTCATCTACCAGTCGAACAACCTGCTCGACGGCAACCATAACGGCACACGCGACGGCGCGAACACGGACTGGGCCATGTTCACAGGCGCTTTCACCAAACAGGAACCGGCCCGTTTCGACTTCACGCAGCTTAAGACGGACGACGCGCAGACTGCTTACGACCGCGTGCTGAGGCTCGCCGGTCAATCGCTCGTGCGCGACGCTGTGGACACGCGCGTGATTTCAGAAGTGCAGAACGAGAACGGCACACAGATAGACTCGCCTTCACAGGTGGGCGGATTCCCCGCGCTCGCGAGCTTGCCCGCGCCCGCAGACTCCGACCAGGACGGCATACCGGACGAGTGGGAGAGCAATCACGGCTTGAACCTCGCCGACCCGGCGGACGGTCGCGCGATCACCGCCAGCGGTTACTCTAACCTTGAGCTTTACCTCAACGATCTCGTGCCGGTTTCCGGCGTTGACAACTCCGGCGACCACGCAGCGCCCGCGACCGTGGCGACGCTCTCGCAAGCGCCGAACGCGGCGGGCTGGCATAACGCCGATGTGACGGTGACGCTCGACTCCACGGACAACGGCGGTGGCGCTGGGCTGCACGAGATCATCTACACGGTCAACGGCGCGTCTCATCACGTTCACGGCACGCCCGCACAGATAGCTGTCACCAATGAAGGCACGACGACGATCACCTACTTCGCCAAGGACGACGCGGGCAACGCTGAAGAGGTGCAGACGATCACGATCAAGCTGGACAAGACCGCGCCGGTCATAGGCGAGGTGTCGCGGACTGCTGCAAACGGCAACGGCTGGAATAACACGGATGTCGTCGCCAGCTATTCCGCGACGGATGCGCTCTCCGGCTTCGACTCCGGCTCGACCGTGAGCGGTACGCAGAACTTCACGGACGAGGGCGCGAATCAGAGCTACAACATACAGGTCACAGACCTCGCGGGTAACACCGCGAGCCAGACGATCAGCGGTATCTCGATTGATAAGACCGCGCCCGTCATCAACACTTCGCGCACGGAGCCGAACGCCAGCGGGTGGAACAATACGGATGTCGTAGCCGATTACACGGCGAGCGATAACCTGTCGGGTCTCGAAGCCGGTTCGCCCGCGACCGGCACGTACACCTTCAACGCTGAAGGGGTTGGCCAGTCGCATACCTTTGAAGTGTCCGACCTGGCTGGCAACACGGCGAGCGCGAGCGTCGGCGGCATCAACATAGATAAGACCGCGCCGGTCATCGCCGTCACGCAGCCCGTCGAGGGAGGCTTCTACGTCCTCGGCCAGGCAGCGCTCGCGAGCTACGGCTGTAGCGACAACCTGTCTGGATCGGACTGCATCGGGACTGTCGCTAACAACAGTCCGCTCGACACGGCCTCGCTCGGCGCTAAGAGCTTGAACGTGAGCGCGACCGATCAGGCCGGGAACAACGCCACGAAGAGCGTCAACTACACGGTCGGCTACAATCTCGGCCTGTTGTACGACCCCAACAAAGTCAACAAGAGCGGCAGCACGATTCCCATCAAGCTGCAACTCTTCGACAACGCGGGCGCGAACCTGTCGTCTGCGGAGACGGTCTTACACGCGCTCGGCGTATCGCTTATCACGACCGACACCTATGGCCCTTTGAGTGATAATGGAAACTCGAACCCTGACGAGAACTTCCGCTTCGCGGACGGAAGCTATCACTTCAACCTCAAGACCAGCGGGTACGCTCCCGGCACTTACCGCTTGTACTTCACGGTGGGAAGCGACCCCTACGTCTATACGACACAGTTCCAGATCAGGTAGTCGAGCCTCGATGTGGAAGGACGCGAAAGGCTCCGGTTTGATGCCGGAGCCTTTTCGTTTGTCGATTGAGGAGGAGCATAGCAGCTCACTACGCGAGTGCGACGTAAGCGGCTGGGCCGCAAAGAGGTCGAAAGATCGGTTTGCAATTGACAGTACGGATGCTGCTTTTTCAGTACCGCCTAAGGTCTCGGGCTGGTCTCAATGCGACAGTAAACCCGCCCTCGACCGCAGGCCGCTACTGACCATACGTCCAATCGAAACGGCTCTACAGCACTTTGGCCACCACGATTGTCGTATCATCATCGAGGCGGCTCTCTTTCGTAAATCGTCTCATCTCTTGATAAATAGTCTCGCACAGCTCGTCTGCGCGCAGGTGTGCATGAGCGCGCACGAGTCGTTCCAATCGCTTGCGCCCGAACATTTGTCCCGCTCTATTCTCCGCTTCTATGAGCCCGTCCGTGTAGAGGACGAAGAGGTCGCCCGGCATCAAATCGATAAACTCTTCGTCGTATGACGCGCCCTCGAAAATGCCGAGGATCAAGCCACCGCTTTTCAGTTGCCGCCATTTACCGTCGGGCCGCAGGAGCAGCGGCGGGTTGTGCCCGGCGTTCGAGAAGGTGAAGCGTCGCCGCCCTAGATCGAGCACGCCGTAAAAGGCCGTGACGAATTGATGCGGCTGCAAGATTTCGTGTAGGAGATTGTTGACCCTGGCGAAGATGGTCCTGATAGAGTAATTGTTTCGGATTTCGGCGCGCAGGAAAGCGCGGAAGCTCGCCATGATTAAAGAGGCCGGTATGCCTTTGCCCGCCACGTCGGCGATCACTATGCCGAGATGGCCGCTGACTATTGGGATGAAGTCGTAGTAATCGCCGCCGATATTTCTGGACGGGATATTGATGCCCGCAATGTCAAGGCCGTCGAGTGTTGGCGCGCGTGGAGGCAACAGGCTGAGCTGTACTTCACGCGCGATGCGCAGCTCTTCGTCGAGCCGTCTCTTTTCCAGTAGCTCCTGTTGAAGACGCGCCTTATCAATCGAGATGGCGACCTGCGTGGCGAGGACGCTGAGCCATTCGAGGTCTTTTTCGGTGAAGCTGTCGGCCTTATCGCTTTCGAGGTTGAATGCGCCGACGACTTTGCCAGCGCCCATGATGGGGACGGTCAACTGGCTGCGCGTCTCTGCACGCAGGTTGAGGTAATGCGGATTGTCTTCGACCTCGGCGGCGATGACGCTCTCGCCCGTCGAGATGACCCAGCCGACGATGCCGAGCTGGTTATCGAACGGAGCCTCTATGCGGAAGGCTTCGCTGTATCCGCGCCCGGCCACGCACCTGGTCGTCTGACTCTCTTCGTCGAAGAGGAAGATACCGGCGGCGTCATAGTCTGTGACTTCGCGCGCCGCATCCATGATGAAGTCCAGTATCTCGTCCGGCTCGGTCGCGGTGCTGAGCCTGCGACTAATCTCGACGATCAATCGCAGCCTGGCTTCGCCTGCCTCGCCGATGATGAAACGCGCTATGCGCTCCGGTAGCGCACGCCTTGGCACAATATGCTCCCTTTCTCGGCCAACTCAAACGCTCGCCGTTCGCTTGTGCCGCAGGGCATGCTCGTAGACCTCCACATACTTGATGGCCGAATCGTTCCAGGAGAAATCCTGTGACATGGCTTGCTGGCGTAGCTGCGAGAAGTGTTGCGGGCGATCATACCAGGTCGAGACGGCCCAGCCGATGGTGTAATAAAGCGCGCGCTCCGTCGCGTCCCAGAACTTGAAGCCCGTGCCCGTACCCGTAGCTTCGTCGTAGTTCTGCACAGTGTCGTCCAGGCCGCCAGTCGCGCGCACGACAGGCAACGTCGCGTACTTCATAGAGTAACTCTGATTCAAACCGCACGGCTCGTAGAGCGACGGCATCAAGAAGAGATCGCTGCCGGCTTCTATGAGGTGACTCAGCTCGTTGGAAAATCCTATGTAGCTGCCGACCCTTCCAGGATTCGTCGCCGTGAGCCAGTGAAAGAAGTTTTCGGTCTCGCTGTCGCCAGTGCCGAGCACGACCAGTTGCACCTGCATGTCTCTGAGGACGTTCGGCAGAGCTTCGCGCAGCAGGTTGAAACCCTTCTGCTGTGCGAAGCGCGAGACGATGCCGAAGAGGGGCACGTCTGCGCGCTGCTCCAATCCGAATCGAGCCTGCAAGGCAGCCTTGCAAACGGCTTTCCCGCTCAGGTCGTCGGGCGTATACGTGGCCGGAATCAAAGGGTCTGTCGCGGGGTTCCAGTGCTCGTAATCCACTCCGTTGAGAATGCCGAACAGAGCGCCGCTGCGCCTTTGCAGGTAGTAGGCGAGGCCCATGCCGCCCTCCGCGCCGAGAATCTCGCGCGCGTGAGTGGGCGAGACGGTCGTCAGCGCATTGGCGAAGTGAATCCCAGCCTTGAGTAGGTTGAGCTGTCCGTAAAATTCAAAAACGTCCTGATTGAAGTACTCGCCGCCGACGCCTATGTAAGGGTAAGCGCTGCGGTGGTATATCCCTTGGTAACCTATGTTGTGAATGGTGAGCACGGAGGCGGTCGCCGAGAGCGGCGAGAGCACTCTATCCCAGGTCTTGAGAAAGACGGAGACCAGTGCGCTGGGCCAATCATGCGCATGTATGATTTCGGGGATGAACTGCCGGTCTTTGCAGATTTGCAGCGCGCTTTTCGAGAGCAGCGCGAAGCGAAAGGCGTTATCGGGATACTCCTTTCCGGCGTAATCGTAGAGGCCCGGGCGACCGAAGAAACGCTCGTACTCGACGAACCAGACCGGCACTTCATCGTCGAGCAGAGCCTTGTGTACGCCGATCCAATTCTCTTCCCCCTGGCCCATGTGGACGCAGGCTGTGCCCTCTGAGGCGATGCCGAACCTGGCGCGATCAATCGAGTTGTAGAGCGGCATGACTATGCGCACATCATGGCCCAAACGCCTGAGCGCTTTGGGAAGCGCCGCGACCACGTCGCCGAGCCCGCCCGTCTTGGCATACGGCGCGCATTCCGAGGCGACGAAAAGCACGCGCAGCCGTTCCGTCTCGTCAATCTCGACAGGCTGCTCCGTCTCGACGGATTGATCTATCTCAACAGCCTGCTCGACCTCGATAGGCTGATCTATTTCGACAGCCTGCTCTGTCTCAACCGCCTGCTCTGTTTCCACAGCCCCTTCGGTCTCAATGGATTCATCCATCAAGACAGTCTGTTCTGTCTCGACGGCTTGCTCTGTCTCAACCGCCTGTTCTGTTTCCCGTTCAGTCTCGACCGGTTGAGCTGTTTCCTGATCGGTTGAGACTGAAGATACTGCGGCGGGCGCGGCGGCGTCCTCCGCTATAACAGCATCTTCCGCTAGAGCGGCGTCTTCAGCTACAGCGGCGTCTTCCGTTACAGCTTGTTCCGAGGGCTCTTGGGCCATAATCCGGGCAACCTCCTGTGCGTCGTGCTTGTCGTCGCTTTCAAGGCGGCGGCAAACGCTCGTTCATCTTTCATTCTGCCGGTCGCTATTCGGATGGAGCTTCAAGCCACATCGCCGCGAGCGGCGGGAGATCGAGTATGGCTGAAAAGGGTTGCCCATGCCACGGCGTTTCCTCTGCCTCGACCGCGTCGAAAACTCCGGCGTCGCTGCCGCCGAAGCGGGCCGCATCAGTGTTCAAGACCTGCCGGTATTGCCCCGCCCTCGGCAGGCCGATGCGGTAGCCTGTGCGCACCACCGGCGCAAAGTTGAATATGCAGGCGAGCTGACGACCGGAGTCTGGCGCGATGCGCAGGAACGCGAGCATGTTATCGGCTGCGTTGCCGCCGTCAATCCACTGAAAGCCGGACGGCTCCACGTCGCCTTCCCACAAGGCCGGTTGCTCCTTATAAACTTGGTTAAGCTCGCGCACTAAATCCTGTAGCCCTTTATGGTCGGCCTCTTCGAGCAGGTGCCAGTCCAGGCTGCGCTCGTAATTCCACTCTCGCCACTGGCCTATCTCGCAGCCCATGAAGAGCAGCTTCTTACCCGGATGAGCCCACATGTAGCCGTAGAGAGCGCGCAGGTTGGCGAACTTCTGCCAGCGGTCGCCCTGCATCTTATCGAGCAGCGAGCCTTTGCCGTGAACCACCTCGTCGTGCGAGAAGGGGAGAATGTAATTCTCGCTCCACGCATAGAGAAAGCCGAAGGTGAGATTGTTGTGATGATATTGACGATAGACGGCGTCCCTCGTGAAGTAGAGCAGCGTGTCGTGCATCCAGCCCATGTTCCACTTGAAGTTGAAGCCGAGGCCGTCGTCGGAGGGCGGGCGCGTCACGCCTGGCCAGGCCGTCGATTCCTCCGCGATCATCATCACACCAGGATGGCGCGCGTGGACTGTGTCGTTGAGCTGGCGCAGGAATTCTAAAGCCCCCAGGTTCTCGCGTCCGCCGTACTGGTTGGGAATCCAGCGCCCGTCCGTCCGGCTGTAATCGAGGTAGAGCATGGAGGCCACCGCGTCCACTCTGAGCCCGTCTATGTGGCACTCGTCAATCCAGAAGAGCGCGTTGGCGATGAGGAAATTTCTGACCTCGTTGCGCCCGTAGTTGAAGATGTAAGTGCCCCAATCTGGATGCTCGCCCTGGCGCGGGTCTGCGTGCTCATAAAGGGCCGAGCCGTCGAAGCGGCCCAGGGCCCAGGCGTCTTTCGGGAAATGGGCCGGAACCCAATCCATAATCACGCCGACGCCGCGCTGGTGCAGGTAATCGACGAGGGCACGGAAATCATCCGGCGTCCCGTAGCGGGCCGTCGGCGCATAATAGTTCGCCACCTGATAGCCCCATGAGCCGCCGAAGGGAAAGCCCTTCAAAGGCAGAAACTCGACGTGTGTGAAGCCCATGTCGAGAGCGTAATCGGCGAGAGCTGGCCCCAACTCCCTATAGGTGAGCGAGCGATTGCCTTCTTCCAGGACGTGCCGCCAAGAGCCGAGGTGTACCTCGTAGATAGAAAGCGGCTGGCGCAGGTGGTCGCGCGCTTCCTCTTTTCAATCCACTCGCGGTCTTTGAATTCGTAAGAGGGCTCGAAGACGATGGAGGAAGTCGCGGGCGGTATCTCCGAATAGAGCGCGTAAGGGTCTGCTTTGAGAAACCGTGGCGCGCCCGGGTTGTGTATCTCGTACTTGTATATCTCGCCCGCACCGATGTCGGGGATGAAAATCTCCCAGATGCCGGAGCCGCCGAGCATGCGCATTGCGTGCAAGCGCCCGTCCCAGTTATTGAAGTTGCCGACGACGCTGACGCCTCCGGCGTTCGGAGCCCAGACGGCGAAGGAGACGCCCGAGACATCTCCCAACCGGCGGACATGCGCGCCGAGCTTATCGTAGAGCCGCTCGTGGCGTCCTTCTCCGAAAAGATGCTCGTCAAAACTTCCCAGCGTCGGCAGAAAGGCATAAGGGTCGCGCAGTGTGAACTGGTTGCCTTCGGGGTAGTGAACACGAAATTGATAAGGGAAAGTATCGGTCGGGCCTTCGACCAGCAGCTCGAAAAAACCGGCGTCGTGGACTTTGACCATCTCGCGCGGCGCGTCGTCTCGGACGAGCAGCTCTATCTTCTCCGCTTCCGGCCTGAAGGCACGCACGATAACCCCTCCCTCGACCGGGTGAGCCCCTAGAACAGAATGCGGGTCATGGTGCAGGAGCGCCAATAATTGCCACACGTCTGCGGGAGAAATCGAGGGATAGAGGTCGCTTGTGCCGGATGCGTTTATCGACGCCCGGACTTCCTCCGGTTGGCCCGGCATGAAGGTCTTGCCTCCTCTTTAAATTGGTGTTTTGATAGCGACAGTATGGGCTCTTTGCCTGAAACGTTCAAGTGATTTATGCCGCCATTTTAAAAAACATCGCGGCTCTTTTTTAGTGTAGAATCAGTCGCAGCCCAGGCAGATGCAATTAATATTTCGACGGGGATCAGCTCTTCGGCCAGACCCATCATGATCGGGCGCGTGTTGCTCAACTACCGTATCCTTGAGAAGCTCGGCGAGGGCGGGCAGGGGACTGTCTACAAGGCCGTGGACACGACGCTCGACAGGCCCATAGTCATCAAAGTCCTGCCGCCGGAGCTGACCGACAAGACCTCTAATCTGACACGCTTCGAGCGCGAAGCGAAGCTCGCTTCCTCGCTCGATCATCCGAACATCTGCACCATCTTCGGCCTCCACAGGGTTGAAGGCGTCCACTTCATAGCCATGCAGCACGTCGAGGGACGCAACGTCCGAGAGCTTGTCAACGGTCGTCCGTTGGAGTTGCGCAGCGCGCTTTCGATTGCCATACAGGTCGCAGATGCTCTGGCCGCCGCGCACGCGCGCGGGATTATTCACCGCGACATCAAGGCAGGCAATGTGATGGTCACGGACGCGGGCGTGGCCAAGGTCTTAGACTTCGGGCTCGCGAAGCTGTTGGAGCGGGGAAATGTCGAGACGACCGACCCGCAGATCACCGAAGTCGGCGTGCCTTACGGGACGGCCACCTATGCCGCGCCTGAGCAGGCGCAGGGTCTCAGCGTAGACCACCGAGCGGACATCTTCTCGACAGGCGTGTTGCTCTACGAGATGCTGGTCGGGACGTGGCCGTTTCAGGGAAAGACGGTCGTAGACGTACGTTATGCCGTGCTGCACGACGAGCCCGTGCCGCTCGCCGAGGCACGCAAAGAAGAGTCCAGGGTTATCCCGCGCCTACAGGAAATCCTTGATCGCGCGCTCGCCAAGGAGCCGCGCGACCGTTACCAGAAGATAGAAGAGATGCGCGACGACCTGCGCGCCGTCCTGCGTGACATAGATGTGGATGGAAACATATCGAGCAGCCACTTATCGGGAGGCATCCCGGCCATTCCGCCCCGCCACGTTCAGGGAGGCTTCGCGCGCTGGTCTGGTCTGCTGCTGAGCAGGAAGGGCGCGCTCGTGGCGGGGGCGGCGGCGCTCTGCATAGCCCTGGCGTTGATCGCCTATAGCTTTCTCTTCAGGAGCAGCGACAAGACCGGAGCGATTGATTCGCTGGCCGTTCTTCCCTTCCAGAACGCGAGCGCCGACCCGAACGCTGAATATCTCTCTGAGGGAATCACGGAGAGTCTCATCAACAGTCTTTCGCAGTTGCCCTCGCTCAAAGTGAAATCACGCAACACTGTCTTCAACTACAAGGCGCGCGGGGCCGATGCGCAAAAGATCGGACGAGACCTGGGCGTGCGCGCACTGTTGTCCGGCAGAGTCTCTCAGCACGGCGAAGACCTTGCGATTAGCGTCGAGTTGATCGACACGAAGGACGACAGCCATATCTGGGGAGAGCAATACAGCCGCAAGCTCTCGGACATCATCGCGCTGCCGGAAGAGATTGCGCGCGACGTTTCCGAGAAGCTGCGCCTGCGCTTGAGCGGCGTCGAGGAGAAGCAATTAAGCAAGAGCTACGAGACGAACTCTGAGGCTTATCGTCTCTATCTTCAAGGTCGTTTCTACTGGAACAAGCGAACGGCGGAAGGATTGCAGAAGGGCATAGAGTATTTCAACCAGGTCATTCAGAAGGATGCGAATTATGCTCCGGCCTATACGGGCCTGGCCGACTGCTATGCTTTGCTCAACGTCTACAACGTCACTCCGGCGACGGAAGTGTATCCGAAAGCAGAGGAGGCGGCGGCCAAAGCTTTGCAGCTCGACGAGACGCTCTCAGAGGCCCATGCCTCGCTCGCCTTCATCAGCTATCGTTACAACTGGAAGTGGCCCGAGGCCGAAAGAGAGTTCAAGCGCTCGATTGAACTCAATCCTAATTACGGCACGGCGCACCAGTGGTATTCCGCTTTTCTGGCGGCCTCGGGGCGGCACAACGAGGCCGTCGCCGAGGCCAGAAGGGCACACGAGCTTGAACCATTCTCGCTCCCGATCAACGCCGACCTGGTGCGGCATCTATATTACGCGCGGCAATATGAGGAGGCGACGAAAGAGGCTCGCAAGCTGCTTGAGATGGACGAGAGCGCCTCTCGCGCGCACGTCGAGCTTGGACAGATACTCGAACAACAGGGGAAGTTTGACGAAGCCATCGCGGAGCTACAAAAGGCCGCGAGCCTTTCAGACAATTCCGTCAGCGCCCTCACAAGTCTCGGGCACGCCTACGCGCTCGCGGGCAAAAAGGGCGACGCACAGAAGATCATTAAAAGGTTAGAGGAATTATCCCGCGAGCACTACGTCTCGCCCTATCACACGGCGGTCATCTATGCCGGACTCGGCGAGCGTGAACAGGCCCTCGCCTGGCTCGAACGCGCGCGCGACGAACGCTTCAACTGGATACCCTTCATTCAGGTAGACCCCTTATTCGACAACCTCCGCTCCGAACCCAAATTCAAAAACCTCGTGCAAAGCATCGGCCTCAACACAGGAAGGTAAAAGGAAAAAGGCAAAAGGTAAAAGTAAGACGAAAGACCGTGGGCTTAACTACGACGGTGCGTAACTCCGACATCGCCCTCGGCTTTTACTTTACCTTTTGCCTTTTTCCTTTTTACTTTTGCCTTTCTAACAGCTCTTCCCATTCACTGTGAACAAAGCCTGCGTCGGGTTTGTCCGTGCGTTCGTAGGTGTGCGAGCCGAAGAAGTCGCGTTGCGCCTGCGTGAGATTCAAGGGCAAGTTGGCCGTGCGGTACATGTCGAAGTAGTTGAGGCTCGCGGCCATCGCGAGTACGGGCACTCCGTTTTGCATCGCGGTCGTGACGGCGAGTCGCCAGTTCGGCTGCGCTTCTTCCACCCACTCCTTGAAATCGGGGTCGAGCAGAAGGTTAGGCAAATCGGCGCGACGCTGGTACGCCTGCTTGATGCGATCAAGAAACTGCGCGCGGATAATGCAGCCGCCCTTCCAGATGCGCGACACTTCGCCGAGGTTGATGTTCCAGTCCCAATTCTTCGAGCCCTCGCGAATCAGGTTCATCCCCTGCGCGTAAGAACATATCTTCGAGGCGTAGAGCGCGTCGTGAATCGCATCAATCATTGCACGCTTGTCGCCGTCGTATTTCGCGCGCGCAGGCCCATTCAATTCTTTGCTCGCTTCGACTCTCTCGGACTTGAACGAAGAGAGCGTGCGCGCGACGATGGCCGAGTCGATGGTGGGAATCGGAATTCCCAGGTCGAGCGCTATCTGGCTCGTCCACTTTCCGGTGCCCTTCTGTCCGGCTTTGTCGAGCACTAGGTTGACGAGAGGCTGGCCCGTCTCCTCGTCCTTGACGCGCAGGATTTGGGCCGTGATTTCGATGAGGAATGATTCCAGGTCGCCCCTATTCCACTCGTCGAAAATATCGGCCATCTCTTCGGCTTCGAGGCCGAGCAGGTTGCGCATTATGTCGTAGCTTTCGGCGATCAACTGCATATCGCCGTACTCTATGCCGTTGTGAATCATCTTGACGAAATGGCCCGCGCCGCCCGGCCCGATATAGGTCACGCATGGCCCATCATCGACCTTGGCCGCAATCGCCTCCCAGATAGGTCGAATCTGCTCGTAAGCTTCGCGCGCGCCGCCCGGCATTAAAGATGGCCCGAGCAGCGCGCCCTTCTCGCCGCCCGAGACGCCCGAGCCGATGAAATTTATGCCCTCTTCCTTCAAAGACTGTTCCCGTCGCGCGGTGTCCTTAAAATAAGAGTTGCCCCCGTCGATAATAATGTCGCCTTCTTCCAGAAACGGCTTGACCTGTTCGATGGTCCAATCGACCGGGTCGCCCGCCTTAACGAGCAGTATCAGCTTGCGCGGACGTTCCAGCGCCTTCACGAATTCCTCCGGCGAATGCGTGCCGATCACCTGCTTGCCCTCCGCACGCGCCATAAAATCGTCAACCTTTTTCGTATCGCGATTAAAGACGGCGATGGGGTAGCCATTGCGCTCGATATTCATCGCCAGGTTCTCGCCCATCACGGCGAGCCCGATCATGCCGATCTTAGCTGTCTTCGTGCCCTGTTCCGGTGTAGCCATTCTCTTATCCTCACTTTTTCGATTGCGGAATGCGGAATGCGGATTTATGAAGCGGCTGAATAATGCTCATGGGCATCTCTTTCAATCCGCATTCCGCAATTGGTTATGCTCCTGCGACGCCGGAGCGCGGCACTGCTTCGACGATTAAATCGTGCAGGCGTTGGAGACCGGCGGTGGTGTCCGCGCCGAGATCGACGCGGATGGCGCGACGCCCACGCGAGGAGAGCGAACGGAAATCGCCGAGCGCCTGCGCTTGCTTGAGCACGCTGAACGTGTAGGGCTGTTCAGGGATAGGCAGGTCTACTTTATCCGCCGCCGTCACCTGAATGAAGACGCCCGTCGCGGGGCCGCCCTTGTGCAGTTGTCCCGTCGAATGAAGGAAGCGTGGCCCATAGCCCGTCGTCGTCGCGCAGCGCGTGGCATCGCGCAAGTGCATGCGTATGGCTTGAATCGTCTCTTCGTGCTCAGGCGTCTCTTCTATGTAATCCAGGAACGCTATGTAATCGCCCGCGACGGCCTGAGAGAGATGGGCGCGCAGAGCCTCCGCGACGGAGGAAGCGGCCAACGTCGCGCGCGTGCGCTCATCGCTGTAAACGGTGAGCGTGCCGTCTGTGGCCAGCACGGATTGCTCTTCAAGCGCGCCCTCCTTGGTGAACTTCTCCAGAAGCTCGCGCGTCGCGTCCTTCGATTCCTGAACGTTGGGTTGATCGAAAGGGTTGATGCCGAGCCGCCAGCCCGCGAAAGCGGTCGCAATCTCCCACAGGAAAAACTCTTCGCCCAGATCGTAGAGGTCTGTCAGCGTGCGATAGACGACCACGTGCCCGGCAGCTTCGAGCGCCTTCAGCTTGACCTGCGTTTCGCCGTCAGGCTTGTCGAGCGCAATCGAGACGAACAAGCGATCATCACCGTAAACAGAGGGCGGCCCGAGCGGCTCGCCTGCCACGGGAAGAATGCCCTTGCCCTCTTTGCCCGTGCTCTCCGCCACCAGTTGCTCAATCCATAACGAGAGCGCAGCTATCTTCCGGTCGGCGATGATCGTCAGCTTATCGCGCCCGGCCTTCGCGCACTCGCCGAGGATTGCGCCCAGGCGCGCGCCCGGATTATCTGTCGCCGGGACGACGGAAGCGCAGGCATGAACGATGCGCTCCGCGCGGTCTAGCAGCTCGCGTATGTTTACGCCCATCAGCGCCGCCGGGACTATGCCGAAATTGGACAGGGCCGAGTAGCGCCCTCCGATGTCGGGCGGATTGAGAAAGATGCGCTTGAATTTGTCGTCTTCCGCCATCTTCTGCATGAGCGTGCCAGGGTCTGTGATGGCGATGAAATTCTCGCCCGGATTCTCTTTACGCCGACGCACCTGCTCATACCAGTATTTGTAGAAGGCCAG
>Ga0126309_10000345_pt1 | contig 15594 bp, 14 predicted proteins | sample Plot56_FD_92541 | JGI IMG/M metagenome (GOLD analysis project Ga0126309, IMG submission 92541) | Serpentine soil microbial communities from UC McLaughlin Reserve, CA, USA - Plot56 | ecosystem: Environmental > Terrestrial > Soil > Grasslands | place: USA: UC McLaughlin Reserve, Lake County...
GGAGCATGCACTCGGCTACCGGGCGCTGAACGGTCGCGGTGGGGACGTCTCCCCACTCTGCTCCTGGGCGCCGGCACTCTCCGGCGTGCACCGCGTCGCCGGCCCAGTGCCGACAGGCGCCTAGCTCCCGCCGCTCCAAGACCGGTTCCGGACCGCTCTCTACCCCTGCCGTCCGTGCTCCGTGCCGCCTCCCAGGATGTGTCGTGGGCGGCGCGGCACCGTGGCAACCTTGGGCGAGCGCAGCCCGCGAAAGCGGGCTGCGCGCCTTTCGTCGCACTCACGTCGCACGATTGACGCAACGGACAGGGCCCTGCGGGCCCTGTCCGAGGGACAGTCCCTCTGCTCCGCGCCGCTGATACCTTCCGCGCGGTCGTGGCGCCCCTCGAAGGTCTATTCGTCGCAGACCTGACCCGCTACCTCCCCGGACCGTTCGCGAGCCGCGAGTTGCTCGCGCTCGGCGCGCGAGTCGTCCGCCTGCTCCCACCCGACGGCGACCCGATGACCGGGACCGCCCCTGCCTGGCACGAGGCGCTCAACGAGGGCAAGGAGACCGTCGTCATCGATCTAAAGCGGGACCCCGAGGCCGGCCGCTCGCTTCTCGCCAGCGCGGACGTGGTGCTCGAGAGCTTTCGCCCGGGAGTTGTCGACCGTCTCGGCGTCGGCCCGGCCGATCTTCCGACCTCGGTCGTCTACTGCTCGCTCACCGGATTCGGGCTCGGCACCCCGCACGAGTACCGCGCCGGACACGACCTCAACTACCAGGGCTGGGCGGGACTGCTCGAGGACACCGCGCCGGCGATGCCGACCACGCAGGTCGCCGACCTGGCAAGCGGCGCCCTTACGGCCGTGGCGCAGATACTGGCGGCGCTGCTGGAGCGCGAGCGCACCGGGCGCGGCGCCCACGTCGTCGTCTCCATGACCCACGGCGCCCATCGACTCGCCTCGCACCGGCTGGGCGGGGAGCCGATCGAGCGGCTCCTCACCGGAGGTCTCGCCTCCTACCGGATCTACGCCACCGCCGACGGCCGCTACCTGACGGTCGCCGCCCTCGAGCCGGCTTTCTTCTCCCGCCTCTGTGAGCTCCTCGACCTCCCCGAGCTCATCGCCCGGCAGTACGAGCCCGACGCGCAGGACGAGATCGGCGCTGCGCTCGGGGAGCGAATCGCCTCCAGGCCGCTGTCGGCGTGGCTGGAGCTCTTCGAGGGCGAGGACGTCTCGGTGGGACCGGTATCCACCCTCCAGGAAGCCGCCGAACAGTTTTCGTGATTGGCGCGGACGGTCACCTCTACGGCCACGGACGAGAGCAGTCCCGACTGGGCTCGCGACGGCCGACGCTTCGTCGTCGAAATGCGATCAGGCGGCCGTTCGGCGACCAGTGGGCTCGTGACCGGGCGCCAGCGGCAGATCCCGGCCGCCGTCGGCTCGGACGACCACGATCCGGCCGTCCGGCTGCGAGCAGCCTGCCCGGAGGCCTGGCGCGGCCGCCGGGCGTCAAGGTCCTTGCGACCTGCCCGAGCTCAGAGCGCTGCTAGCCCGAGCGCGGCCGGCAACGCAAACAGGTCGGGCAGCCGGTCCGGTGCCTCGGGGAAGAGCCCTTCGCGGTCGACGAGGAACGCACGCATCCCCAACCCTCGGGCGCCCTCGAGGTCGTCCTCGGGCGAGTCCCCCACCATCGCCGTCTCCTCTGCGACGACGCCGAGCCGGTCGAGGACTGCCTGGAAGATCGTCGGGTGCGGCTTGACCTTGCCGTGGATCCGCGACGAGAGAGCGACGTCGATCGTCAGGCTGTGGTGCGCGAGGAACTCGTCGACGTCCCGCCCCGTGTTCGAGACGAGCCCGAGCTTGAGCCTCCGTTCACGCAGGTCGGCCAGGACCGGCAGGACGTCGTCGAAGAGGTCGAAGTTGTGCGCCTGCTCCCAGGCGCGGGTCATCTCGACGGCGCACTCGTACGCGCGGTCCGTGTCTCCGCCCATGCCGCGGATGATCCGCTCGGTGAACGCGACCCAGATCTCCTCGTCGTGCCGGAAGTCCGGATGCTTGTGGAGGCCCTCGACGGCCTTCGCCCGAGCCTCCTTGTAGAGCGCAGGGTCGAGCTCGAGCCCGAAGCGGCGCCCGAGCCGCTGGTAGCCCTCAGGCCCGAGGTCGGGCCCCGGCTTGGCCAGCGTGAAGTCGAGGTCGAAGAGGACTGCCTGGATGGCCATGGGGTTACGGCGTAGGAGTTGGCCAGCGGTAGGCGTCTGCCTGCCTGCTGGCCAGCGACGGAAGCTTCGCCCGCACCTCCTCGAGGCGCCGACGGTCGAGCTCCGCCGAGATCACGGTTTCCTCGTCCGGAGCGCAGGCGACCACGATCCCCCACGGATCCGCGATCAGCGAGCGCCCGTAGCTGAGGCGCCCGGGCAGCGTCTCGCCGATCTGAGCGGCCGCTGCGACGTAGTACTGGTTCTCCACGGCGCGGGCTCGCAGAAGGAGCTCCCAGTGATCCTTGCCCGTGTAGAGCGTGAAGTGGGCCGGCACCGTCACGAGCTCGGCCCCCTGCAGCGCCAGGATCCGGTAGAGCTCGGGGAAGCGGACGTCGTAGCAGACGGTCAGTCCGGTGGGCCAGCCCTCCACGTCCACCACGACCGGCTCGTCGCCCGGCTCCTCCGCGTCCGACTCCCGGTACACGTGGCCGCCGACGTCGACGTCGAACATGTGGATCTTCCGGTAGAGCCCCGTGACTGCACCTTCCGAGTCGAAGACGATGCTCGTGTTGGAGAGCTTCTCTCGGCCCTCGCGCCGCTCGGTGATCGACCCGCCGACGAGCGCGATCCCGTGCTGGCGGGCCCAGGACGCCATCGCCTGGACCGACTCGCCGTCCTCGAGCGTCTCGGAGGCTTCGTGCAGCACCTCGGGGTTGCCGATCGCGTTCCATTTCTCCGGAAGGACGATCACGTCGGCTCCCGTCGCCGCCGCGCGCGCGACGAGCCGCTCGGCCTTCTGGAGGTTGGCCGCCTTGTCGTCCCGGCTGGTGAGCTGGACGCAGGCGACGCGAAGCGTCCCGGACATCGACTGGCAGGATAGCCCCGGCCTTGGAAGCGGTCGCTCAGTCCTCCGGTCGCGCACGCGCGCTCCATGCCCTGCGCAGCAGGGACTTCCGACTGCTCTGGGCCGGGCAGACGATCTCGCTCGTCGGCGACGGCGCCTTCCTCGTCGCGCTGGGTTGGAAGTCGTTCTCGCTGACAGGCTCGAAGAGCACCCTCGCCCTCGTCCTGATGGCGCACGGGACGGCGATGCTGGCGACGCTGCTCATCGGCGGCGCGCTCGCCGACCGCTACCCCAGGCGGCGGCTGATGATCATCTCGGACGTCGCTCGCCTCACGGTCATGGTCGCTCTCGCCGCCGTGGACGCCACGGGCCACCTGAACATCGGGCTGCTTGTCGCCCTTGCACTCTGTTACGGCCTCGGCGACGGCTTCTTCTACCCGGCGTTCGGGGGGATCATCCCGCTCGTCGTCGACCAGCACCACATCGCCTCGGCGAACGCGCTGATCGGCCTGTCTCGACAGGGTGCGTTCGTCGCCGGCCCCGCGCTCGCCGGCGCCCTCTACGGCCTGGCCGGCTCCTCGTCGGTCTTCGCCTTCAACGCGTTCAGCTTCGCGGTGGCGGCGGGGTTGATGCTGGCTGCCCGGCCGCGGGCGATCGAGCCCGAGCCGCCGAAGGGCACCTTTCGGGAGATCGCGGACGGAATCCGCTTCGTCGTCGGCGTGCCGTGGCTCTGGATCAGCATCTTCTTGGCCTCGTTCATCCTCATGGTCGCGATGGCGCCCTACACGGCGCTCCTCCCGGCCTTCGTCGAGGAGCAGTACGGCAGGGGGGTCGGCGCCTACGGCGCGCTGTTCACCCTCCAGTCGCTCGGAATGGCAATCGGGAGCCTCGTCTTCGGGCAGGTAAACCCGGGGAGACACCGAGTCGTGATCATGTACCTCCTGTTCGCCCTCAACGACGTCTTCGTCGTGGCGATGGCGCTGACACACGAGTTCGAGCTCGGCCTCTTCTTCGTGCTCTGCCGCGGCCTGTGCATCGGCTTCGGGCTCGGGGTCTGGAACACGCTGATGATGCAGTTCGTTCCAGAGAGCAAGTTGGCCCGTGTGAGCAGCCTCGACTTCTTCGGCTCCTTTGCCCTGGTGCCCGTCGGGTACGCACTGACAGCGGTCGTCGCGGGCCTCTTCGCGCCCTCGACGCTGCTGATCGCAGGCTTCACGCTCTCCGCGTTCCTCTGGACGGCTCCGCTTGCTCTGCGTCGGGTCCGGGAGGCCGCATGAGGAGCCCCGAGCAGATCCTTCGTGAATCGAAGACGATCGCCCTCGTCGGCGCTTCGCCGAATCCGTCGAGGCCCAGTCACGGGGTCATGCGCTACCTCCTCGCCCAGGGTTACCGCGTGATCCCGGTGCGCCCTGCGGACTGCGACGAGGTGCTCGGCGTGCCGTGCGTCCAGACGCTTGCGGATATCGACGAGCCCCTCGACCTCGTGGATGTCTTTCGCCGACCCGAGCACACGCCCGAGCACGCGCAGGAAGCGGTCGAAGCCGGCGCGAAGGCTCTCTGGCTCCAGCTGGGGATCCGTTCGGACGAGGCGCGCAGCATCGCAACGGAAGCGGGAATCGACTACGTCGAGGATCTCTGCACGGCAGTCGTTCATCGGAACCTCGGCTAACCTGTGCTTCGTCTCGGGGTGTGGCGCAGCCTGGTAGCGCGCTCCGTTCGGGTCGGAGAGGTCCCCAGTTCAAATCTGGGCACCCCGATTAATCTCCTCTGATGGCTCGGCGCGACGACATCATTGAGTTCGCGCGCGACCTGCTCGACCTCGACGGCTATCACGACTACGGCCCGATGGGGATGCAGGTCGTCGGCGCCGAGGAGGTGACGAAGATCGCCGCGACCGTCTCCTCCACGCTCGAGGCCTTTCAGCGCACGAAGGAGGCCGGCGCTCAGCTCCTCCTCGTCCACCACGGGCTGTTCTGGGAAGGTGACCCCCGCACTGTGGACTCGCACATGCGCGCCCGCCTCCGGACGCTCTTCGAGGGCGACATCACGCTCGCCGCCTACCACCTCGCGCTCGACGCTCACCCGGAAATCGGAAACAACGCGATCGTCGCCCGCGAGCTCGGGATCGACGAGCCCGAGCGCTTCCTCGAGTGGGGCTTCGGCGGCCGCCTGCGCGAACCGGGCTCGGTGGACGACCTCACGTCGAACCTCCAGAAGCTCACCGGCCGGGAACCCCAGGTCTTCCAGGGCGGCCCCGACCGGATCGAGCGTGTCGCGATCATCACGGGCGGCGGGGCGAAGCTGATCAAGGAGGCCGCGTCCGCGGGCTACGACGCGTACATCACGGGCGAGCCGGCCGAGCCGACCGCGCACCCCGCCCGCGAGCTCGGCATCCACTTCCTCGCCGGCGGTCACTACGCGACGGAGACGTTCGGGATCAAGATGCTCGCCGAGCGCCTGGCGGATCGCTTCTCGCTTGAATGGGAGTTCGTCGACGTCCCCGTTCCGGTGTAAAGTTTGAGGCGTGTCCGCAAGGAGGTCGAGCCAGTGATTCGCCGCCCAGCCGACATGCGAGCCTTCGAGCCCGTTACGCCTTTCGGCGGCGGGCCTTTTTTGTGCCCTACGCGTTCATGGGGAAGGATCAAATCCTGTTCCCATCAGCCTGAAAAGAGAGGAGAAGCATCGTGCCGAACCACCTGACGCCCGAGGAGCTGTCGAAGGAGATGGGGCTGGAGCGCGAGCAGGTCATCAGCCTCTGTCTCCAGGAGGGCGTGCCGATCTACCAGGGAAAGATCGACAAGACCCTCTTCGCCGCGCAGCTTCAGGCGACGGGCGTCGTCGCCCCCCTGCCGCTCCAGCACCACTAGCGCCGAAGCTACTTGCGGCCGGCGGCGGCGCGCTTGCGCGTGCTGTTCGAGCCCGTGGCCTTCGACTTCGAGCGCGAAGCGGGAGCCTTCTTCGACTTCTGCGCCTGGTCGACGCTCTGCCGCAGGGCCTCCATGAGGTCGATGACCGGCGTCTCCGCCTCCACCGGCTCCGGCCGCTTGATCTCCTGACCTGCAAGCTTCGCCTCCAGCATCTCGTGGAGGCTGCTCCGGTAGTCGCTCTCGAGCGTTGAGGGGTCGAAGTCGGCGGCGAGGCTGTCGATCACCTGGCGAGCCAGCTCGAGCTCGGCCTCTTTGACCTCCGTGTCGCCTACCGCCTCCTCGACCTCGGCTTCCGAGCGGATGTCCTCCGCCACGAACAGGGTCTCGAGTGCCAGTGCGTCGCCACGAGCGCGGATCAGCGCGAAGTTCTCCTGGCCGCGCAGGATGAAGCGGCCGACGGCTCCCATCCCGGTTTCCTGTAGCGCCCTGAGCAAGAGCACGTACGGGCGCCGCTGCGCCACCGTCGACGAGGGAGCGAGGTAGTAGGTCCGGTCGAAGTACACCGGATCGATCTGGTCGAGCGGCACGAAGCTCGTGATCTCGATGGAGCGCGAGTCGTCGTACTGCGCGATCGCCTCGAGATCGGCGTCCTCGACGATGACGAACTCACCCTTCGCGACCTCCCAGCCCTTCACGAGCTCGTCGTTCGGGACTTCGCGGTCATGTACCGGGCACCAGCGCTTCTGCTTGATCGGAGTCCCGCATTCGCGATGCAGCGTGCGGAAGCTGACGTCCGACTGGCGAGCGGCGGGTTTCGTGGCCAGCGCCAGTCCGACCGGGATATTGACCAGGCCGAAGGTGATCGAGCCGTTCCAGATCGTTCGCATGGTGGTCTCCGAAGTGTAGAGGGACCAGACTTTTCTCCCTGCACACAAGGTTTCCTGCAGAAGCCACCGGCCGGGCCGGAGGAGCCGGCACGGCCTCTGTCGGCGCCGCAGCGTCGGCGCCTGATTACGATGCCCGAGTGGCGGTCGAGGTGGAGCAGGCGGCGGGAACGAAGACGATCGCGTCCCTTTGGGGCCGCGCCAGAGGTCGTACGGGAACCGCGTACCTCACGGAGAAAGACGGCTCCTGGGAGGAGACGAGCTGGGCTGATGCCGCCGACGCCGTCGACGAGATCGCCAACGGGCTGCTCTCGCTGGGGGTCGAAAAGGGCGACGCGTTCGGGATCCTGGGCCGGACGAAGCTCGAATGGGTGCTCTTCGACTACGCACTGGGCTCGCTCGGAGCGATCGGAGTCGGGATCTACCCGTCACTGCCGCCGAAGGACTGCGCCTACGTCCTCGACCACTCCGACTCCGTCGGCGTCCTCGTCGAGAACGACGAGCAGCGCGCGAAGATCGAGGCGGAACGCGAGAGCCTTCCCAAGCTGAGCCACGTTCTCGACTACGCCGGCCTCGACGACCTGCGCTCCCGCGGGCGCGAGTACGCCGCGGCCAATCCGGGCGCGCTCGAGCAGGCGCGGTCGGCCGTCGGAGAGGAAGACCTCTTCACCTACATCTACACATCGGGCACGACCGGGCCGCCCAAGGGCTGCATGATCACCCACCGCAACTACTACTCGATGGTCGGCGCGGTCGACGACGTGCCGGAATTCATCGGGTCGGAAGACCTGATCCTCCTCTACCTGCCGCTTGCCCACAACTTCGGGCGCTGCCTGCATCTACTGGCCGGCTACGTCGGCTGCTCGATCGCGTTCTGCCCCGACCCCACGCAGGTCGGCGAGTACGCCGTCCAGGTCAAGCCGACCGTGCTGCCGAGCGTCCCCCGCGTCTTCGAGAAGGTCCACACCGCCGTCCAGACGAGCTTCGACGAGGCCACGGGGATCAAGCGCAAGCTGATCGACTGGGCGCTTCGCGTCGGGAAGCGGGTCAGCGAGCTGAAGCAGGCCGGCAAGCCGGTCCCCGCGGGGCTCGCGGTTCAGCACCGGCTGGCGGACCGGCTCGTCTACGCAAAGGTGAAGGCAAAGCTCGGCGGCCGGCTCCGGCTTCCCATCTCGGGCGGCGCACCTCTGGCCAAGGAGATCGCCGAGTTCTTCCACACGATCGACATCCTCATCATCGAGGGCTACGGCCAGACCGAGTGCACGACGGCGTCGAACGTGAACATGCCGACACGGTTCCGGTTCGGCACGGTCGGTCCTGCGATTCCGGGCATCGAGGTGCGGACGGCCGAGGACGGCGAGGTCCTCGTCCGCGGCCCGAACCTCTTCGCGGGCTACTACAAGGACGAGGGGGCGACCCGGGCCGTGGTCGACGACCAGGGCTGGCTCCAGACGGGCGACGTCGGAGTGATCGAGGACGGATTCCTCACGATCACCGACCGGAAGAAGGACATCATCGTCACCGCCGGGGGCAAGAACGTCTCACCCCAGAACATCGAAAACGAGCTCAAAGCCTCCAAATACGTGTCACAGGCACTCGTGATCGGTGACAGACGACCCTTCTTGACGGCACTGATCACGCTCGACGAGGCCGCACAGGGGCTGAGCGACCCGCAGAGGCTGATCCAGGAGGTCGTCGACGAGGTCAACCGGGACAAGGCCTCCTTCGAGCAGGTCAAGCGGTTCGCGATCCCGCCACGGGACTTCACGGCGGAGGACGACGAGGTGACGCCGACCCTGAAGCTCAAGCGCAAGGTGGTCGCCGAGCACTTCACCGACGAGATCGAAGCGCTCTACGTGCGCTGAGCGACGTTAGGGCGTCGAGCGGACTTTCCACGAACTGCCTCCAGCGGCAGACCGCTTCACGGTTCCGTTTATTGGGTCTTGGCGAATCGTCGGACGGCCGCCAGCAGCTCGATTGTCTTTTCGGAAGCGACGCGCTCGTCACCATCGGCCAAAGCCCCGGCGACGCAGTGCCTGACGTGATCGTCGAGCACTTCGAAAGCGAGGCTCTCGAGGGCAGTCTTGACCGCGGCCACCTGGGTGAGAATGTCCAGGCAGTAGCGGTCGTCCTGGACCATTCGCTCGATGCCGCGAACCTGACCCTCGATCCGGTGCAACCGCTTGGTCAACGCATCCTTGTCGTATCCGTGCTCCACTAGCTCACCTCCCTCAGGCTTCGGAAGCGGCGCAGCCGCAGCGAGTTCGAGACCACGAAGACGCTCGAGAAAGCCATTGCGCCGGCCGCGACCATCGGATTGAGGAGCCCCGCCACTGCGAGCGGAATGGCGGCCACGTTGTACGCAAAGGCCCAGAAGAGATTGCTCTTGATCGTTCGGAGTGTGCGACGAGCGAGCCGGATCGCGTCCGCTGCTGCGCGGAGATCTCCTGAGACCAGCGTCAGATCGGATGCCTCGATGGCGACGTCGGTCCCCGTCCCGATCGCGATCCCGAGATCGGCCTGGGCGAGAGCAGGGGCGTCGTTGACGCCGTCGCCGACCATCGCGACCACTTCGCCGCGCTCCTGCAGGCTGAGAATCTCGTCGACCTTGTCACTCGGATAGACCTCGGCGAGCACGCGGTCGATTCCGACCTCGGTCGCCACGGCCTCGGCCGTCTGCTGACGATCGCCGGTCAGGAGCACCGGTGTCAGTCCGAGCTCACGAAGCTCAGCCACTGCCTGGCGGCTCGTCGTCTTCAACGTGTCCCGGACCTCTAGCCGTGCCCGCACTTGCCCGTCCCAGCTCACCTCGATTCCGCCCGGAGCCCGGCCAATCTCGACCGTCTTCCCCTCAACGACGCCGGACACCCCGACCCCGGCCTCGTTCCGAAAGCCCGTTACTTCGGGAAGCGCGCCGACCTCGGCGATGGCGGCCGACGCCACCGCCAAGCCGATCGGGTGCTCGCTGGCACTCTCGATTGCGCCCGCGTATCGGAGGACATCAGCCCGTGACGCGCCGTTCAGAGGCACTACGTCTGTGAGCTCCATCCTCCCTTCGGTCACTGTCCCGGTCTTGTCGAGCACGATCGTGCTGACGCGCCGGGTCTGCTCCAGGGTCTCGGGCCCCTTGATCAGAATGCCGAGCTGAGCGCCCCGGCCGGTGCCGACCAAGAGCGCGGTAGGAGTGGCAAGCCCGAGGGCGCAGGGGCAGGCAATGATCAGCACTGCAACGGCGGCCGTGAAGGCAGCGCCGAGGTCGCCGGTCGCGAGCAGCCAGCCGGCCAGAGTGGCGAGCGAAATCACGATGACAACGGGTACAAAAACTCCCGAGACGCGATCGACCAGCCGCTGGATCGGAGCCTTGCCGGACTGGGCCTCGGCCACGAGACGCGCGATCTGCGCAAGTGCGGTGTCGGCACCAACCTTTGTCACTCTGACAACGAGCCGGCCGTAGGTGTTGATGGTTCCGCCCGCGACGTCCTTGCCCTGATCGACCTCGACGGGGACGGACTCTCCCGTGAGCAACGACTGATCCACGGCGGAGGCTCCGTCGACGACGACACCGTCTGTCGCGACCTTCTCGCCCGGCCGGACGACGAAGACATCGCCGACGACCAGATCCTCCACGGAAACCAGTACTTCCTTCCCGTCCCGCAGAACGCGCGCCTGCTTCGCGCCGAGCTTCAGCAGAGCGCGGATAGCCTCGCCGGATCGGCGCCGTGCTCGGGATTCGAAGTAGCGGCCGGTCAGGACCAGCGTGGTCGTCACCGCGGCGACCTCGAAATAGCTGCCCTCCTCGAGTCCACCTACGACGACCACCGCCGACCAGCTCAGCGCCGCGAGCGTTCCGATCGAGATGAGCGTGTCCATCGTGGCTGCGCGGTGGCGTGCGTTGAGCGCGGCACCACGGTGGAACGGCCAGCCGGCCCAGAGGACCACGGGGGCTGAGAGGCCGAACGCGAGCCAGTCCCATCCGCCGAACTGAAGCGGCGGCAGCGTCGTCAGCAGGATGAGTGGCGCCGTCAGCGCCGCCGCCACTGCGAGCCGCACGCGCAGCCGGCGTCTGATGCGCTCAGCTGCCGCGTCCGAGTCAGCGGCCGTCGTCGGAAGCGCCGCGTGGTAGCCGGCAGCCTCGACGGCCGCCACGAGGCTGGCCAGGTCTGCCTCCTTCGGTTCGAACGCCACCGCCGCCTGCTCTGTGGCGTAGTTGACCGACGCCTCGACGCCCTCGAGCTTGTTCAGCTTGCGTTCAATGCGGGCGGCGCAAGCGGCACACGTCATGCCCTCGATGTCGAGGGAAACTCGCTCAGGGGCGTGCGTCGTCATTAGGCGGCTACCTCGTATCCCGCTTCGTCGATCGCGGCACGCAGCGCCGCGTCATCCAGGCGCTCTCCCGTCACCGTGACGAGCTTACGGTCGAGGTCGACGGTGACGCCAGCAACGCCGGCGACTCCAGAGAGTTCCTTGGTTACCGCTGCCTCGCAATGTCCGCAGTGCATTCCTGGAACTGTGTAGGTCTTCGTCTCGTTCATCGTTCCTCCGCTTGGCTACTGATACCCGCCGGGGGTATCTTAGCAAGCTAACGCAGACCCAAGGAGGCAGCACGGTGCTCATTCCCCACTGGATCCTCTACACCTGGTTCGCTCTGGCGGCTCTGTCGACGGCCTATGTCGCGTGGGACAACTTCATCCGAAAGAACCCGGAAGAGCCGGTGATGAAGTGGGGATGGGTCCTCATCACCCTCTACATGGGGCCGGTCGGTCTCGCGCTCTACGTACTGACCGACAAGGAGCCGGAACCGGGGACGCACGAGAAGTTCATCAAGCCGCTCTGGAAGCAGGGGGTGGGGTCAACGGTTCACTGCGTCGCCGGCGACGCCACGGGGATCATCCTCGCCGCTGCCGTCACGGCCGCGCTCGGCCTGCCGATGTGGTTCGACTTCATCGTCGAGTACGCGGCCGGCTTCGCGTTCGGTCTCCTGATCTTCCAATCGCTGTTCATGAAGGACATGCTCGGCGGCTCTTACCTGGGAGCGATACGCGCCACATTCGTCCCCGAAGCCCTCTCGATGAACATGATGGCGGCGGGGATGTTCCCGGTCATGGCCTTGCTGATGATGGGCCGGGACATGCGCGCGATGGACCCTTCGGAGCCGCTCTTCTGGGCAGTTATGTCGATCGGCGTGATGGTCGGCTTCTTCACGGCCTTGCCCGTCAACGTGTGGATGGTCGGACGCAACATGAAGCACGGGCTGATGACGGCCCGTCCGGGTGGGACCGCGCATCGCGGCCACGGTGGCCACACAGTGAACTGGGACGTCACCCGGCCGCAGCTGGCTGTTGTCGCCCAGCTGACGCTTCTCGCGTTGATCGCGGGCGTCGTGCTGCCGGCACAGAAAGTCAATCTCTCGCTCAGCGCGGACGACGTCGAGGGAGCGATCATGGCGCCGGGGATGATCATGGCCCGTGACACGCCGGCAGAGGCCATGCGTGACATGTCGGCCGTCGATCCGGACCTTGTCTCGTACACGGCCCCAGAAACGGCGCAGGGCGATCAGCTGTTGCGGGCGCGGAACGAGGGGGGCGTCAAGGTCTTCGACCTCGAGACGTCGGTGATCCGCTGGAACATCCTCTCCTACGAACGGGTCGAAGCGTACGCCTTCAACCGCCAGGTTCCCGGGCCGCGGATAGAGGTCACCGAGGGTGACCGGCTGCGGATCAAGGTCAAAAACGGTTTGCCCGAGTCCACCACCGTCCACTGGCACGGCCTCGTCCTGCCGAACGAGATGGACGGACCGGCGGAAATCACGCAGGATCCGATCGAGCCTGGCGAGGCGTTTACCTACGCGTTCACTGCAGGCCAGCCGGGCACGTTCTTCTACCACACGCATGATCACCCGGACCGCCAGCAGGCGCTGGGCCTCTACGGCGCCCTGATCATCAAGCCCAAGGACGTTTCCCGAGACGCTCGCTACCGCTACCAGCACGACGTCGTGATCCAGCTCCAGGAGTGGCTCGAGCGGGAGGGCTACACCTACCCCGCCATGTTGATGGAGGGGAGTCTGCCGAACTTCTTCACGATCAACGGAAAGGCGTATCCGGAAACGGAGCCGATCCGGATGCGCGTGGGCGAACGTCTCCGCGTGCGCTTCATCGGCAGCCAGAACAACTTCGTCCACCCGATGCACATCCACGGAGGACCATTCGAGATCGTCGAGACCGACGGCAACCCTGTACCTGACGGAGCTCGTTTCTTGAAGGACACCATCAACGTCGGGCCAGGAGAGCGCTGGGACGTGATCTGGACGGCGAGGCGGCGTGGAAAATGGCTACTTCACTGCCACATTCCTCACCACACGACGAATGACAACGTCGAAGAAGAGGGCGCGGGCGGCCTGACGACCATCATCGAGGTCGACGCGTAGCCGCGACGACCTGGCACCACGGCTCGCGTCGGCCGGAAGGGCCGGCTACACGATGGATTTCACGGTCGTGGGCGGATCGATTCCTCGGACCGGACCCGGGATGGCCGACATGCGAGGCGCAGCTGCCGCCTAGCTAAAGCCTACGAGCACCGACCCAGGTCGACGAGTACCAGCCGCTGAGACTGGAAATCTTCACGACTTCCCCGGTGTGGGGCGAGTGGATGAACTGCCCACCGCCGATGTAGATGCCGTTATGACCGAGCCCGTTGAAGAAGACGAGGTCGCCGGGCTGCAGCTGGCTTCGGTCGACTGGCGTTCCATAGCCGTACTGGGCCGCCGCGTTGTGCGGCAAGGACACGCCCACCTGCGCATAGACGTACATCACGAACCCCGAGCAGTCGAACCCGGACGGCGTCGAACCGCCATAGACGTAAGGGATCCCCAGGTACTGCATCGCGATCCCCACTACGCCTCCGCGAGTCGACGGCGGCGCCGCGGGAAGTGGGCTCGAACCTGAGGACGTCGGGTCGGCGGTGGCGGCAAGCTCCGGGATCAGTGGCTGGGGCGCAGTGAGTCGTGCCCGAGCCTGACGCTCGAGCTCGGCCTGGCGGCGCCGCTCCGCGGCCTGGATCGCGACGATTTCGGACTTGATCGAAGAGAGCAGCTGCCGCCGTTGCCCGAGCTGGCCCTCGATCGAGGCCTTGTGCGCCGCCCGTTCGGCGACAAGCTGCGCCTGCTGGCCACGAGCCTTCTGGAGCCGGGCGCGGGCCTGGCGCATGTCCGTGCGGAACGTGATCACGTCAGAGAGCACTTTCGAGTCCTCCTCGGAGACCCGGGAGACGGTCTCGAGGCCGTCGAGGAGATCCTCCAGGCTCTGGGAACCAACGAGCACGTCGAGCGTCGAATCCGTCTCCTCAGATGTGTAGATCGCGACCATGCGGGTAGCAAGCACCCGCTGGGCGGTGTTCAGGTTCTCCGCGGCGATCGTGAGGTTCACGCGATTCTCGTTCAGGTCTCCCTGGATCGCGGCGAGCCGCTCGTTGGCCAGGTTGTACGCGTCGACCGCGTGCTCGAGCGAGGCGTCGAGCGACTGGATCTGCGCGAGGACGGATTGAGCCTGGGCCCGCTTGGAAGCAACGCTGGCGGGCTCGGCGGTCGCGCCGCCTGCCACCGAAAGAGCGGCGACGAGCGAAATCGTGATTGCTGCGAGCTGAGCCTTACGCAAGATTCATGCCGTCGATCCGGGGCGCCGGCAAAGACCTGGCGCGCCGCACCGGGGACCTACGTCACAAGGGCGGAACCCTAACAATGGTTCCGGACAGCCGCAACGGGGTATCAGCACAGCTGTGGTACGGTCGCCGCTCGTGCGCGGGCCAGGGAGGGGATTGCGAACGGTTGGCGTGGCCGTGCTCTGCGGAGCTGCGGTCGTCGTGTCTCTGCCTGCCGGCGGAGGCGCGGAGACGCCGCAGGACCTGGAGGCTCGGGCAGATGCGCTTCGGGCCCGGAACGAAGCGCTCGCCGCCGGGTCACAGTCCGCGCTCGCGGAGCTGACGTCGATCGAGAGCCGCCTTGCACAGGCGAATGCCGAGCTCGCCTCGTTCCGCGCCCGCTCCGCGCAGGTCAGGCAGAAACGGCGCGCGGCTGCACAGGAGCTCGGCATCACCCGAGGCTCGCTCCGCGCCGCCCAGAAGGCCCTCGGGCTTCGCCTGCGGACGCTGTACGAGGAAGGCGACGCGGACGTGCTCGCCGTGATCCTCGGAGCCCAGTCTCTGGACGACGCGATGAGCGCCGTCGAGACCCTCGATCTGGCGGCACAACAGGACGAAGATCTCCTGCTCAGCGCCCGCGCCGCATCGAGGCGACTCGTGCGTCTCAGGGCGACGCTGACCGTACGGCAGAGAGAGCTGGATCAGCTCGCGGCAGCCCAGGCCGCCGCCACGGCCTCCCTCGCCGATGCCCGCGATGCTCGACTTCAGACGATCGCTTCGCTCGGAGCTGCTCGCAACGCCAACGCCGGTGAGATCGCGGCACTTGGACGGCGGGCCCGAAGCCTTGCGTCCGTACAGGCGGCTCCGTCGACGCCGGTCGCGACACCCGGAGCCCCGAGCCTTCCCTCCGGCCCTGCGTCGGCAGGCGTCCGCTCGCTGACCGTGGTCGCAACGGCCTATGCGCTGCCGGGAACGACGGCGAGTGGCAGACCCGTCGGCTGGGGCGTCGTTGCGGTCGACCCCTCCGTCATCCAGCTCGGATCGCGGCTCGCGGTGCCGGGCTACGGAATGGGCGTCGCGTCCGATACCGGCAGCGCGATCACCGGCGCCAGGATCGACGTCTGGTTCCCCACCGTGGCTCAGGCACGCGAATGGGGTACCCGCACCGTGACGGTGACCGTCTACCC
>Ga0126309_10000346_pt1 | contig 15553 bp, 16 predicted proteins | sample Plot56_FD_92541 | JGI IMG/M metagenome (GOLD analysis project Ga0126309, IMG submission 92541) | Serpentine soil microbial communities from UC McLaughlin Reserve, CA, USA - Plot56 | ecosystem: Environmental > Terrestrial > Soil > Grasslands | place: USA: UC McLaughlin Reserve, Lake County...
CCGCAGAAATGCTCGTTCGCAGCCAGCAGCATCAGCAACAGCAGCGCGAGACCGGCCAACCCCTCGGGGACACCGGCGCGCGCGGCCCGATTGCGCTCCTCCACGAGCCGCGGCGGTGCGAGATCGGCGCGATCCACGAACGCCTCCTTGCCGAGCATCCGCTCGAAGAAGAAGCGGTCCTCGTCGAACGGCGCCAACGCTACGAGCCTCAGCGGGATCCCCTCGCGCTTGTACGTGATCAGCTCCCGCGTCAGCGAGGGAAGGTCGAGCAGGGAGTCGTCGAGGTCGCTGACCAGCAGCGCCCCCCGGTCCTCCTGGCCGTGGCGCTCGAGCATCTGTCGAGCGAGCTGGAGTCCGGTGGAGATCTTCGTCCCGCCGCGGAAGTTCTCCGCCCAGGGCGTCACGGATCCGCGACGGATCTGCTCGAACTCGGCCGAGTCGGGCTCGACCCGGCGCTGGCCCGGCGGGCACGGCGTGAACTCGCGAGCGACGCAGACGTTCGGATACGGCGCCAGCGCGCGGAGGTACCCCAGGAGCTCCGAGGACGCCGTCCCCGGCGGGATCGCCTCGTAAGCGACGCTCGAAAAAAGCACGAGGCCGAAGTCCTGGCCGGTTGCAGCGAGGTACTCGAAAGGCTCGGTCAGCCGGCGCCGGGCGCTGCCGATGCTTGCGGACATGTCGAGGATGACCACGCCGCTCTCGCCTCCCTCGGCCAGGCGGACCCCCGAGGCCCCCGGGTCGCGCGAGACCCAGGCTGCACCCAGGAGGGTGGCGACCAGCGCCGCCGCGAGCACCCAGCGGACGATCGCCGTGCGGCGCACGGGCTCGGTCAGATTCCGGACGTCGAAGAGCGGGATTCCCTGGCGCTGCATCAGTGCCCGTTCTCCGAGATCACGCGCTGCACGTCGTCCGAGAACGGATCCACGGCGGCCTCGAGTGGAGGCTCTTGCGACCACGCGAGCCGGCTCGCGTCACGGGCGAGCGCGGGGTTGCTCGATCGCCTGAGCTCGGCGGCCAACCGCTCGAGTGCGCGGCGCTCCTCCTCGGTCGACTCTGCCCGCGACTCACGCACGAGCGCGAGCGCCTGCTCGAGAGCGGAGCGGCGGTCGACGCGCCTGGCGCCCAAGCGGGCGGCGAGACGGTCGAAGGGCAGCAGCCTCAGGATCAGGATCGCCGCACCGGCGGCCAACAGAGCAGCGAGGGCGAGCGCGACAAGCGCGACGGCCCCTGGTGACACGCGGTACGACGCTTCGGGCAGGTTGCGCAGCTCGGCTCGCAGCGCTGCCTGCTCCAACTCGTTCGGCGCGATCCTGCCGGCCGCCCTGAGCGGCGGCCACTCGATGGTGGCGGCGTCCGGCTCGGCCGAGCCACGGCGTGTGTAGTTGACCGCGGCGCCGCCCAGCTCGACTCGCCCGGAGCCCTTCGGGAGGCACTGTGCCGTCAGGCAGGCGAGGATGTAGTCGTAGCGGAGCCGCGTGATCGGGCCGCTGCTGCTGCTCGTCCGCTGGACCGGCCGCAGCTCGCGATAGGGCGAGAAGTTCGCCCCGATCTCGACGCTGTCGGGATCGACGCGGTCACCGTCCACGACGAGCTCGATTCGGGCGTGGATCGCATCCGCGAACAGATGTTGTTCCGGCTCGATGAAGGTGCTTCCGACGATCGGCTCCTGCCCGAGCCCAGGCCCGCCGCCGCCGCTCCAGACCTTCCAGGCGACGAGCCCGGCCAGCGCAGCGACCAGCACCACGGCGGCCGCTGCGGCCGCGAAGAGCCGCCGCGCGCTCACCAGGACGCCCGCCCGCCCTCTTGCCGCAGCGCTGCCCAGGCGAGGAAGCTCGTGTAGATCTCCTCCGGATTGCTCGTCGAGACGAGCACCGGATCGAGACCGAAGCCCTCGAGCAGTCCCAGCGTCTCGCGAAGTCGTTCCTCGTTCGCCTCCCGCCGCTCGCGCGCCTCTCGGCGACTCAACCGGACGAGCTTCAGCCTGCCGGTGGCGGGATCGATGAGCGGGACGACAACCGAGGAGACATCGGGAAAGCTCTGCTCCCAGACCGGATCCTGGATCACGACGGGGACCAGCTCCCAGGGAAGCTCGACGATCCACGCCCAGGCCTCCTCACTCGGCGGCGAGAGGAAGTCCGAAAGGATGAAGACGAACGTCCCGGCCGGCAGCGAGCGCCGCATCGGGCCGAGATGTGCGAAGGCGAGCTCGAGTGTCTCCTCGGGAGCGCCGTACAGCGGATAGAGCAGGTGCGACTCCTTCACGCGCCAGAAGTCCGCCTGCGCGTGCGGCGGACGCCAGAAGGGCACCTCGACACCGACGCCGTTCGTCACCGAGGCACTCGCGTAGTCGAGGTAGCCGATCAGGCCTCGCGCCTTGGCCGCGCTGTCGGCGATCAACATCCCGGCGGCGACCATCGCGTCCGGCTTCGACAACCACGGGAGCCCGGGCGGATAGAGGCTCATTGCGGGTCGCCGGTCGGCGACGATCACGACCCGCGGCGCCTCCTCCGCATAGCGTTCCCGGACCACGAACTCGTCAGACCCCCGCGCCGAGGAGAGGCGAGCAGACGCCCCCCAGTCGATCGTGTCGACGTCGTCGCCCGGCTGGTAGGGCCGCGAGCTTGCGACGTCGGACCCGGTCCCGCGCCGCACGCTGTGTACGGCGCCGAAGGCGAGGCCGATCAGCCTGCGGCGAGGGACGAGCGGGAAGGTGAGGTCAGTCGGGCCGCTCATTGGCGAACTCGACGATCTCGCCGCTGAGAGCGGCCTCCGGCCGCGGGGCCACCTCGAAGCACTGCTCCACGAACCTCTTGGCCGCCTCCGTGCGTCCGTGCTTGCGAATCTCGACGAGGAACGTCGGCGTGAACAGGATCCGGTGGCCGATGACCGGCAGGAAGAGCGCCTCGACGTCCTCGGGAATCACGTAGTCCCGCTCCTGAAGCAGCGCCCAGGCGCGGGCGGCGCGCTCGAGGGCGAGGCTGCCCCGTACGGAGGCTCCGATCGCGACGGTCTCCAGCTCGCGGGTCGCACGGACGAGGTCGATCACCCAGCGTTGGAGGAGCTCGTCGACGTAGACCTCCTCGCTCGCGTGGTGCAGGAGCTCGACCTCTTCGAGCGAGACGACCGCGCCGAGGTCGCCGAGCGGATGCCCGTGGCGCTGGTCGCGGACGATCTGCAGCTCGTCCTCCGGCTGCGGGTAGCCCAGCGCCGTCTTGAGGAAAAAGCGGTCGAGCTGCGCCTCGGGCAGGGGGAAGGTGCCTTCGAGCTCGATCGGGTTCTGGGTGGCGAGCACGAGGAAGGGGTGGGGCAGCTCGCGCGTGACGCCATCGACCGTCACCTGCGTCTCGGCCATCGCCTCGAGCAGCGAGGACTGCGTCTTCGGCATGGCGCGATTGATCTCGTCCACGAGCACGACGTTGGCGAAGATGGGGCCTGGCCGGAACTCGAAGTCCCGCTCACGCTGGTTGTAGACCGAGAGGCCTGTGACGTCCGTCGGCTGGAGGTCCGGCGTGCACTGGATTCGCGACGGCGCCGCTCCCTCGATGCTCTGCGCCAGGGCGCGGGCCAACACCGTCTTCGCCGTGCCGGGAACGTCCTCGAGGAGAACATGCCCCCGGCAGGCGAACGCGGCGAGCACGAGTCGGATCTCGTCCTGCTTGCCGCGCACGACCTGGTCGATGTTCGCGAGGAGCCTGTTCGCAACCTCGACGGCGCGCCCGAGCCGCTCGTCGTCCCGGGCCCGCGTCGGCTGGAAGCTGCTCATCGCGGGCTAAATATAGGTTTCGTGTTCATTGACGTGTCGTTAAGCGGGCGCTGTTTTGATTAGACGTTGAAGCGGATGTTCAGTACGTCGCCGTCCGCGACAACGTACCCCTTTCCCTCCAGGCGTTGAAGTCCGCGCCTGGCGGCCTCGGCGTGCGAGCCGGCCTCCACGAGGTCTCGCCATTGGATCACCTCGCACCTGATGAACCCGCGCGCGATGTCCGTGTGGATCGACTCGGCCGCGTCCAGCGCGGTCCGGCCGTTGCGAAGGGACCAGGCCCGCGCCTCGGTGTCGCCGGCGGTGAAGAACGTGACGAGGTCGAGCACGGCAGCGAGCTGGCGCACCACGTCCTCGAGCGTCGACGAGCCCCCGTTTCGGAACTGCTCCGCATCGTCGGGCGCCAGGTCCCGAAGCTCGGCCTCGAGCGCGAGATCGACTCCCTCGGGCCCGTTCACGATCGGGATCAGCGGCTTCGTCGTCAGCGGCTCGAGATTGGCCGGCAGCTCACCCGGCCAGTCGCGCAGCCCCCGCTCGTCGTCGATGTGACGGATCAGGGCCTCGAGCACGTCCACCTCGGCCCGAAGATTCGCGTCGCCCGACTTCGCCTCCTTGCGAACCCGTTCGAGGCGGCGCTCGACGTGATCTCGGTCGGCGACGAGCAGCTCGAGCTCCAGCGAGGGCAGGTCGTCCGCGTCCCGGACGACGGCGAGCAGAGCATCGGCCCGACGGACGCCTCCGAGCTGGGCGGCGGCCGTTCCCGGGACGTCGATGAGGTGGATCGTGGCGGGCGTCTGCTTCGCGGAGCCGACGACGCCGGCAATCGCGTCGAGGCGCTCGTCCGCGATCGGTGCGACGCCCACATGGGGAGTCCCGTATCCCTCCGGCCGCACACCGGTTAGCGCCGTGAAGAGCGTGGTCTTGCCCGAGCCCGGAGGCCCGACGATGCCGACGTCGAGAGCCATGGTCGCCTGTTCTAACGGCTGACGTGCTTCTGCAGGGACGTCAGCGCCCGATGCTGCAGCGACTTCACGGCGCCCTCCGTCTTCTCGAGGATCGCGGCAGCCTCGCCGTTCGAGAACCGGAACACGAACTTGAGCGTCAGGACCTGACGCTGTTCGGGTGAGAGATTCGCGATCAGCTGCAGGAGGCTGGCGTTGCCCAAGGACGCAAGCGCCTGATCCTCGGCCGAGGTCTCCTCGGCGCCGACGGGCTCCGGCGGGTCTTCCTCCGGCTGCCAGCGCCGCCTGGCGCGAAAGTGATCCATCGCAAGGTTGTGGGCGATCCGAAAGAGCCAGGCGGAAAAGGGAACCGACTGCCAGCGGAAGCGCCCGATCGACTCGAGCATCTTCACGAACGTCTGCGTCGTGAGGTCCTCGGCGTCGTGCCGGCTTCCGACGCTCATGTGCAGATAGCTGTAGATGCGGTCGAAGTGGAGCAGGTAGAGCTCTTCGAGCGCTGTGCGATCGCCGCGTTGGGCCCGCTCGACAAGGCCGCGAACGCGGCCGATCTCGTTTTCTGCGCGCCTCCCGGATTGACTGGTGACGACTTCGTCGGCCACCGTTTAGGAGATGCCCTGACCCGGGCGGTCGCTAAACGTTCCCGAACCCGAGTCGCCCCTCGCGCGCGAAGCGCTTGAGGTAGACGATGCGGGCGAGCGGGACCGTGTAGCGGCCGTCTTCGGCGTCGAGCACGACGGAACCGTCGGCGCGACTGCGCAGAGCGCCCTCCAGCTCGTCGGCCGCTTCGGCCGTGACGAGCGCGCTCATGATCTGGGTCCCGTCGAAGCCGATCTCGATCCGGACGTGGTCGTCGGTGTTCGTGCTCAATGGGCCACCAATTCTGCAAGGACGCCGTGGGCGGCGTCGGGGTGGACGAATGCAACCTGCAGGCCGAAGAGGCCTCGGTGAGGAGCCTGGTCGATCAACTCGGCGCCCTGATCGGACAGATCGCGAAGCGCACGGGGAAGATCCTCCACTTCGTACGCGACGTGGTGCATCCCGGGCCCTCGCTTGGCGAGGAACTTGCCGACGGGGGTCTCGTCGCCGAGTGGGGCCACGAGCTCGACTCTGCTTTCTCCGAGCCGCACCGAAGCTGCCTCGACGCCTTGCTCCTCCACCATCGCCCGGTCCTCGACCTGACCGCCGAAGAGGCGCTCGTAGGTCCCGACGGCCTCGTCGAGATCCTCGACGGCCAGTCCGAGATGATGAATCCGCAGAGCCTCCATGGTCCGGATGCTAGTCGCCGCGGAACGGGCTCCGCCCGTTCCCTCGCGGAAAGTCGTGAGACTTTTCGCGAAAGCCTCAGGCGCCGGCCTGAGGCAAGACGCGGACCGTCCCGACCGTGTCGCTGGAGTGCGACTCCGGGCGAACGTCAGCCATGAGCGATGCGAGGTCGTCGCGGTTGAGCGTCTCCTTGTCGAGCAGCGCTCCGGCGACCCTGTCGAGCGCCGAACGGTGCTTCTCGAGGAGTCGAATGGCCTCGTGGTACGCGCCGTCCGTGAGGCGGCCCTGCTCGCTGTCGCGGAGGCGCTTGGTCTCCTCGGAGAGGGCGTAGTTGTCGGCACGCATGGTGCGGGAAACGACGCCTTCCGCCATCCCGTACTCGAAGACCATCGCGCGTGCGAGCGACGTGACCTTCTCGAGGTCATTGGCGGCACCGTTGGTCACCCGGCCGAAGACGACGTGTTCGGCAGCGCGCCCGGCGAGGCCGATCGTCATCCAGTCGATCAGCTCCTCCTTGGTGTGGAGATAGCGCTCCTCGTCCGGGAGATGGAAGGTGTAGCCCAGAGCATCACCGCGGGCGACGATCGTCGCCTTCTGGACGGGATCGCCCATGAGATACGCCATCACCGCGTGGCCGCCCTCGTGGTACGCAAGGATCCGGCGCTCCTTCTCCGTCACGATCCGACGCTGTTGGAGCCCTGCGACCACGCGCTCCATCGCCGCATCGAAGTTGGCCTGTGCGACGTCGTGGCGGCTTTCGCGGCCGGCGAAGATCGCGGCTTCGTTGCAGACGTTCGCCAGGTCGGCGCCGGTCAGGCCAGCCGTCTGTCGGGCGACGACGTGGAGGTCGACATCCGGGGCGAGCGGCTTCCCGCGGGTATGGACCCCGAGAATCTCCTCGCGGCCCGCGAGGTCCGGCGATCCGACGAGGATCTGCCGGTCGAACCGGCCCGGACGCAGGAGGGCGACGTCGAGGTCCTGGAGGCGGTTCGAGGCGCCCATGACGATCACCTGGCCGCCCTCGCCTTCGTTGAACCCGTCGAGCTCGACCAGCAGCTGGTTCAGGGTCTGGTCGTGCTCGCGGTGCATGCCGCCACCGGTGCGCGCCATGCCGACGGCGTCGAGCTCGTCGATGAAGATGATGGCGGGAGCGTCGTTGCGTGCCTGCTCGAAGAGCTTGCGGATCCTGGCGGCGCCGAGCCCGGCGAACATCTCGACGAAGGCCGAGGCGCTCTGCGAGTAGAAGCTCGCGCCCGACTCGTGGGCTACCGCCTTCGCGAGCAGCGTCTTCCCTGTGCCGGGCGGCCCGTAGAGGAGGATCCCCTTGGGGATGCGAGCGCCCAGCCTCGAAAACTGCTTGGGGTGCCTGAGAAACTCGACGACCTCGCGGAGCTCCGCCTTGGCCTCGTCCAGGCCCGCGACCTCGGCCCACGTGACGGAGCCGCGGGACGTTGGTTTGACGTGGGTGGTCTTCACCCGCGGCATCAGCGAGAGGCTGCGCCAGAGCAGGTAGATGATCAGGGCGAACATCACGATCGGAAGCCAGACGAAGGCGACGTCCCCGACCACCTTCAGTGCCTCCACCACGTCGAACGGCATGGTCCGCCTATCGGCAGCGACGCGCGGCGGCTGAAGGCCCGAGCACGCCTAGACTGGAACCGCCGTGCGCGAGCTACCGCTTCCGCCCCACTACGACCCGAAGCGCGTCGGTGAGGTCTGGCGCATCCCGTACCAGGACCGCGCGCTGGAGGCACAGGCGTGGGCCGAGGAGCACCACCTTCGTCCGGCGCTCGAGAACGGCTTCCGCATCGGTCTCGTCGCAGTCGACGTCCAGAACACCTTTTGCATTCCGGGCTTCGAGCTCTACGTCCAGGGAGCCGAAGGGGACAGCGGCCGCCTCTGCGAGTTCGTGTACCGAAACCTCGAGGCGATCACGGCGATCATCCCCACGCTCGACACGCACCGGGCAACGCAGATCTTCCATGCGATCTGGCTCGTGGACGACGAGGGGGGGCATCCGGAGCCGTACACGCTCATCACGCTCGAGGACGTCGAGTCAGGCCGGTGGCGCATCAACCCCGCCGCCGTCGAGAGCACTGGGATCGAGGCCGACTACGCGCAGCGCCAGCTCGTCGACTACACGCAGAAGCTCGCAGCGAGCCACAAGTACAACCTGACGATCTGGCCCTATCACGCGATGCTCGGCGGGATCGGTCATGCGGTGGTCTCGTCAGTCGAGGAGGCGATCTTCTTCCACACCATCGCCCGCTCCAGCCAACCCGAGTTCCAGGTCAAGGGCGACAACCCGCTGACCGAGCACTACTCCGTGCTCGGCCCGGAGGTCACCGACGGCCCCGACGGCGTCCCGATCGCAGGAAAGAACGAGCTGTTGATGGAGCAGCTCTTGCTCTACGACGCGATCGTCGTCGCCGGCCAGGCCAAGAGCCACTGTGTCGCGTGGACGATCGACGACCTCCTCGACGGCGACGACCAGCGCGAGCGCGCACTGGCTCCACGCACGTATTTGCTCGAAGACTGCACCTCGCCCGTGGTGGTTTCCGGAATGGACTACACGGCCGAGGCGAACGCCGCCTTCGAGCGGTTCGCGGCCGCCGGCATGCACGTGGTTCGCTCGACGGAGCCGATCGAGAGCTGGCCGGGCATCCCGGCCCCCGTCAGTTAGAAGGGTTTGGCGAAACGCGGCGCTGTGCCGCAGGGCCGCAACGAGCGACGTTCCACCAACCCCTTCTACTAGTTACTCGACGAGCTCGAGGCGCGGGTTCGACCGGTACCAGCGGCCGACCTTCGCGGAGGGCCGTCCGTCCGTGAGCACGACGTCGGCCGTGAAGTCGTTCTCGCCGCGGATCAGGGCCGAGCCGACGCCGTACGAGTCCACCGGAACGCCCTGCTCCTCGAACTCGCGGATCCGCTCGGCGTTCATTCCTCCCGAGACGACGATCTTCACCTGCTCGAAGCCGTCCCCGTCGAGCGCCTCACGGACCTTGCGGACGAGGCGGTCGTTGACACCGCGAGGGTCGAAGTCGCCCAGCTCGTTCCACAGCGACTTGTCGACGAGGGACCTGGACGTATCGAGCCTGACGCCCCAGAGGCGGTCACGGAGAGCGCGGGCCACCTCGAGCGAGGTCCGGACCGAGTCGTTCTCGAAGTCGGCGAGCACGACGATGTTGACGTCGGGATCCATGTGCTCGGCGAACTTCGTCGCCGCCAGGACGGTATTTCCGCCGTACGAGGAGATGAGCGAGTGCGGGACCGTGCCGATCGCCGCGCCGCCCCACCAGGACGCGTTGGCTGTCGTCGTCATTCCGATGGGCGCTCCGATCGTCGAGCCCGCAACGTACGCCGCGTACCCGTCTCCGGTCTGCACGCGGTGGTGGTCGTACCGCGCCGGCATGAAGATGATCGGCTTGCCGTTCGCCGCTTCGACGACACGCTTGACGTTGGTGGCGATCATCGTCCGGCGGGCGAGGACGCCGAGGTAGACCGTCTCGAGGTTGGCGAACGCCGTGTAGTCGCCCTCGATCGTCATCACCGTCTCCCAGGGGGCGATCTCGTCGCCCTCGTAGAGCGCGTGGACGGTCAGCTCGTCCCAGTCGTCCGAGCAAAGCTTGAGGACGGCGATCGCCTCGTCGATCCCGGCCAGGATCGCATGCCTCTTCTGGAAGACCTGCATGACGACCCGGGGATGGCGGTCGTCCTCGAGCAGCACCTGGCGCGTGCGGTTGAAGTACTCGTCCGTGTAATAGCCCTCTCGGATCTTCTCGACGGGGAGCTCGAAGATCTCGGGCGGAAGACGCTTCTGCTGGTCCCTAGTGCGGACTGCCATTCGCGGTCTCCTCGAGATGGACGCAGGCGGCAAGCGCGGCCTCCGCGACCTCGAGTTGCTCGGGCGACGGCTCGGCGGTCGCCAGGCGGTGCTGGAGCTCGTAACCCGGCCGGGCGAGAAGCTTCGAGACCCGGCTCCGAGGGTTCTTGGACATCCAGTTGAAGACCTCCGTCGAACCGGCGACCGCACCGAGAGCGGCGACCGCGCGGGCCGGGTTGCGGAGGCGGGCCGGAGCCTTCGCTGCCAGGACGTTCCCTGCAGCCATCGTCACGAGGAGCGGCCCGACCAGATGCGTCCCGCACCGCTCGTGCTCCTTCTCCCGGGGCCCGCCGTGCTCGTAGGTCCCGATCGAGATGTGCTCCGCCCCGTGGTAGGCGGCAAGGGTCGATCCCCGCAGCGCGATCGCGGCCGGCGCCAGCGAGGCAAAGCTCGCGAGCAGCTCCTTCGCCGCCGGGCCTAGCCGGCCCGACCTACGAACGGCGTGCGTGAAGAAGGCCCCTCCGATCATCGCGCCGAGGACGACCGGACGCTCGAAAGGCAGCCGTGCCTCCGGCACCCGCCGCCGCACTTGCGGGAGCAGCGCGAAGACCTCCAGCACACGCGCTGGGCCACGCAGGAAAGGCTGCTCGACGTTGGCGGCGCGGAACCGCTTGATCTCGGCCTCGACGAGCAGGCTGCCGTCGGGCCTTCGAATCGCGCAGGCCCAGGCGTTCGGGCCGTGGACGAGCACGCCGTTGGCGAGCGCCATGCCGCCGAGCCGGATCTTCTCGCCGCTCATCGGACCGAGGGTAGCGAGCCGACCTCGACCGCCGCATGGCGGAGGAAGCGCACGCCGAGCTCCAGGTCGTCGACGTCGATCCGCTCGTCGGCGGAATGGATGAGGCGAGCGGCGACCTCCGCCTCCATCGTCCGCATCGGGAAAAACCCGTAGGACACGGTCCCGAAGGCCTCTCGCATCCAGTGGCTGTCCGTGAATCCGGAGAGGAGCAGCGGGATGACCGTCGCCTCGGGCTCGACCTCGGTCACGAACGACTCGACCACGTCCCAGAGCGGTGTGTCGATCCGCGAGCGGGTTCCGCCCTGGCCCTCGATCCACTCGAGCTCGTAGTCGGCGTCACCGAGCAGCTCCCGGATCTGCTTCTCCACCTCGGCCTGCGTGTGACCGGGGAGGATGCGGCAGTCAACGGTGATGTCGCAGCGGGCTGGGATGACGTTGCGCTTCTGCGAGGCGACGATCTTCGTCGGAGCCATCGTCGTCCCGAGCAGCGGCTCGACGAGATCGCCGGCAAGCGGGTGGACGGCCCGGGCTGCCTCCACCGCGCGGTCCGCCGTCGGCACTTCTCCGCACACGGCGCGCAGGAAGGCCTCGACCTCGGGCCCGACCTCCGGCTCGTCCTGAAATCGCCCGAGCTGCTCGATGAGCGGCGCCGCCTTGACGAGGGCGTTGTCGGCGATCCCGGGCCTCGACGCGTGGCCGCTTCGCCCACGAACGTGGATCCGGAACGGCGAGCTCATCTTCTCCGCGGTCGAGCACGCGTAGAAGACACGGCCGCCGAGGACGAGGCGGTCGCCCCCGCCCTCGTTCATGCAGTACTCGGCGCGAACTGACTCGGGATGCGCCTGACAGAGCCACTGGAGCCCGAACCCGGCTCCGACCTCCTCGTCGGCGCAGGCGGCGAAGATGAGGTCTCCGCCGGGCTCGAATCCCTCCTGCGCGAGCGTCGCGATCGCCACCGCGCTCGCGACCACCTGGCCCTTCATGTCGAGGGCGCCACGGCCCCAGACCTGACCTTCTCGGACCTCCCCCGACCAGGGGTCAAGAGCCCACTCCGCCGGGTCCGCGAGGACGGTGTCGGTGTGCGACAGGAGGATGAGCCGCGGGCCGCCGCCCTGCCCGGGTATCCGCGCGACGAGGTTCGCGCGCTCGGGAACCTTCGCGTACAGCTGCGACGCCACGCCGTGGTCGCCGAGGTACTCGCGCAGGAGCTCGGCCGCGCCGGTCTCGTTCCCCGGTGGGTTGACCGTGTCGACGCGGATCAGCTCCTGGAGGAGGGACGTCACCTCCTGCCGCAGCGAGACGGTCGCCACTATGTTCGAGTGCCGAGCGTGAGCAGATAGGTCCGGGAGAACTCGATGCCGCCGTTGGCCCGTGACTCCTCGTGCAGGTCGACGAATGCCTGGTGCAGCTCCTCCCGGCGCTCGTCGTCGAGTGAGTCGGCGAGCGTCTTCGTCGGCCCGTACTCGTTCGAGAACAGCTGCCACACCGCCTCGCCAGAGTCGGCCTCAAGGACCGAGTCGCCGGTGACGAACTCCAGCTCGAAATCCAGGCCGAGCAGCTCGCGGACGTGGTCTTCGCGACCCCACTCGAACGGGTTCCCCACGCCGGCCGGGGGTGTCGGCTGGAAGGGGCGCATGACGCCGAACAACTTGGCCAACCCTGACTCCGGAGTCCAGTTGACGAGACCAATCCGGCCGCCGGGCTTCGTCACCCGCCCAAGCTCGCAGGCCACCGCCTGGTGATCCGGAGCGAACATCACGCCGCAGGTGGAGGCGACGAGATCGAAGCTCCCGTCCTCGAGCTCCAGCGCCTCCGCGTCGCCGACCCGGTAGTCGATGTCGAGCCCGCGCTCAGCGGCCCGCTCCTTCGCCTGCTCGATCAGCGCCGGCGCGATGTCGACGCCGACGACCTCCGCGCCGGTGGTCGCGGCCAGCTCCGCGGCAGCCCCCGTCCCGCAGGCGACATCGAGGAGCCGCTGTCCCGGCTGCGGGTCGAGCCGCCCGATCACGGCCTGGTGGATGTCGTTGATCGTCTCGGTGATTCCCTGGTACGGGCCCGAGCTCCAAACGACCGCATGGCGCTGCTTCAGCTCTTCGAACGGCACCGGTTACTCCTCCTGTTTCGCAGCTTCCGTCAGCTCGTTCCGCGCCTGCCACAGCTCCGGATACATCCGGTGCTTGATCAGGCCGCCGAGCAGCTCCACGGGCGTCCCCTGAGTCCCGACGACGCCGTCACCGATCACTCGCGCGACCACGAGGTAGTGGCGCATCCGCCAGAACGCCACCCGCTCGTCCCATTCGATCAGCGCTTCGGCCAGCTGGTAGAGCTCTTCGTGCTCCCGGCCGCGCTGGTAGAGCTCGACGACGCTGAGTCCCTGCTCGTTCCGAAGGTCGTGAAAGGCCTGGCCGAGCTGCGGAGAGACGTCGCGAATGCCGCGGAAACCGGGCGAGTCGAACCCACTGCCGTGGCCGAGCACGGGGCGGATCCAGCGCGTGTACTCCCACGGCGACATCTGCTCGAGCATGTCGAGCAGCGAGACCACGGTCTTCAGGCAGTCGTTCGACCGGCGGATCAGTCTCAGCGCGCCGGCCAGGTCCCGCTCCTGGACGAGCCGCGTCGCCTCCTCGACCTCGGTCCACGCGAGCTTGAGCCAGAGCTCCGACGACTGGTGGACGGTCTGGAAGAGCAGCTCGTCGCGGTGGGCGTATTCCTCGGAGGTCTTCTGGAGCTGGAGCAGCTCGTCGGTGCGGAGATAGCGCTCGTAGTCGCTCCCGCCGGGGCCGGGAAGAATCGGCGCGTATTCGTCGTCGGGCTCGCCGCTTCCGTGGCCCGGCGTCTCCTCCGTCACGTCGGTGCTCCCCACGGCGCCAGCATACTTTCCCTGCAATGAGCGACCTGTTCTCTGACGCGGCGCGAGAACGCCTTCCCCAGGTTGCTCCGCTCGCTCTCCGGCTTCGCCCGCAGCGGCTCGATGACTTCGTCGGTCAGAAGCAGGTGCTCGACGAGCGCTCGGCTCTGAGACTGGCGATCGAACAGGACCGGGTGGGGTCGATGATCCTCTACGGACCGCCCGGGACCGGAAAGACGACGCTCGCCCGGATCGTGGCGCACCAGACCGGCGCCGACTTCGAGGAGCTGTCGGCCGTGTCGGCGACGGTCTCGCAGGTGCGCGAGGTGATCGCGAGAGCGCGCGAGCAGCTCGGGGCCCAGGGCCGGCGCACGATCCTCTTCCTCGACGAGATCCACCGCTTCAACAAGGCCCAGCAGGATGCGCTCCTGCCCGCGGTCGAGGAAGGCGTCCTGACCCTGATCGGAGCGACGACGGAGAACCCGTACTTCGAGGTCAACTCCGCCCTCCTCTCCCGCTGCCAGATCTACGAGCTCGAGCCGCTGGCCGAGGAGGAGCTCGCCGTGGTGGTGCGGCGTGGTGCCGCCGAGCTCGGGGCCGGGGTCTCGCCTGAGATCGTCGAGCTGGTCGCGAGACGGGCAGGTGGGGACGCCCGGAATGCGCTCAACATCCTGGAGCTGACGGCGCAGACGGCGGAGGCCGAGGGAACTGCGATCTCCGAGGAGCACGTCGAGGATGCCGCCCGCAAGCGCCCCCTCGTCTACGACAAGGGCGGCGACGCCCATTACGACTTCATCTCCGCCTTCATCAAGTCGATGCGCGCGTCCGACCCGGACGCGGCCGTCTACTACCTCTCGGCCATGCTCGCCGGAGGAGAGGATCCGCGCTTCATCGCCCGGCGGATGGTGGTTCTCGCCTCGGAGGACATCGGGGTCGCGGACCCGCGCGCGCTGCTCGTCGCGGTCGCCGCGGCGCAGGCCGTAGAGCACGTCGGCCTCCCCGAAGTCGACCTGAACCTCGCCGAGGCCGCGATCTATCTGGCGCTGGCTCCGAAGTCGAACGCCGTGATCACCGCGCTCCGAGAGGCCCAGAAGGACGTCCGAGAGCACGGCCACCTGCGTCCACCGGACGCGCTTCGCGACGCCCACTACTACGGTGCCAAGAAGCTCGGTCGGGGCAAGGGCTACATCTACCCGCACTCCGACCCCAGAGGCTTCGAGGTGGACAACCTGCCGGACGAGGTGAAGGGCCGCCGGTACTATCGCCCCTTCGGTTCAGGCGAGGAGAAGGAGGACCGCGATGGCGGTTGAGCGCACCGCGAACGCAGAGTGGCAAGGCGATCTGCTCACTGGGTCGGGCAAGGTCTCCACGCAGAGCGGCGCCGTCCGCGACGCGACCGTCAAGTGGAGCTCGCGCGCCGAGGAAGCCGACGAGAACACGAGCCCGGAGGAGCTGATTGCCGCGGCACACGCGACGTGCATCTTGATGGCGCTGGCCGGGGGCCTCGCGAGGGCCGGGACTCCGCCGCAACATCTCGAAGCCGAGGCCACGGCGACCTTCGACAAGGTGGGCGACGGCTTCAAGATCACGACGATGCGGATCTCGATCCGCGGCCGGGTGGAAGAACTCGACGACGCGGGATTCCGCCAGGCGGCCGAGCAGGCGAAGGAGGGCTGCCCCGTCTCCGAGGCGCTCAAGGGCAACGTGGACGTCTCGGTCGACGCCTCGCTCGCCTAGTCCGACCCGCGCCGAATCCGCCCGGCGAAGAACTCTCCAGGTCCCGGAATGGCCTCGTACGCGGCCGCGGCCCGCTCGCTGTCGTAGGCGGTGCGGCGAAGCTCGAAGTCGCCGTCCCAAGTCGCCCAGGCGGCACGAACGTCCCCGTCGAGCGGCATGCCGACACTGCCGGGGTTGACGAGCTCGGTTCCGTCAGGCCCGGGCCGGCGAAACTGCTGGTGGCTGTGCCCGAACACAACGGTTCGGTCGCGAACGCCGTCGAGCATCCGCTCCTCGCTGTCCTGCGGCTGGGGCGCGAAGCTCTCGACGTCGGAGAGTGGCGAGCCGTGGACGTAGAGAACTCCGTCCAGCTCGGCCTGCG
>Ga0126309_10000347_pt1 | contig 15519 bp, 16 predicted proteins | sample Plot56_FD_92541 | JGI IMG/M metagenome (GOLD analysis project Ga0126309, IMG submission 92541) | Serpentine soil microbial communities from UC McLaughlin Reserve, CA, USA - Plot56 | ecosystem: Environmental > Terrestrial > Soil > Grasslands | place: USA: UC McLaughlin Reserve, Lake County...
TGCACGGCCGGCCCGAGGTGCGGACCGTTGGCACCCGGGCGGTTCGGCTCTATCCGCTCTATCACCCCGCCGCGGCCCTGTACACGCCCTCCACGCTGGAGACCCTGCGCGAGGACTTCGCCCGCATACCCAGCCTGCTGGAGCAGCCGGTCGAGCAGCCGCCCGAGCCGCCGGAGCCGGAGGAGGAACCGGTGGCCGTCGGGGCGGCGCCAGACGATCCCTCCCGCCAGCTCGGACTGTTCTGAGCCGGCGGGTACCGGTCAAGGCCGGACGGGCGGCATCACCGCAGCGCCGTTCGGCTTGCGCGCCAGGAAGCAGAACTGGCCGCAGAGCAGGAGCTTGATCGCGTTGACCGAGCGCCGGTCGAGCCGACCCACGCGGCCGAACATCCCGATGAGGCGATTGAGCGGGGACTCGCGCGCCCACCACCGGTAGAAGAACGGGTGCATGCCCATGCCCCGCTGGACGACGAGGGCGAGACCATCGATGTTTGGCCTGAACTCGACCACCTCCAGGCCGGCGTCCTCGAACAGCAGGGCCACGCCGTACGGGGTGAAGTTGCCCACGCTGAACGAGTGGTAGGGCTCCAGCTGGGAGGTGGAGCCGGCCAGATGCCCGCCGGGCTCGAGCACCCTGGTCACCTCTTGCATCAGGGGCGCGGGGCGCCGGACGTGCTCGAGGACCTGCTTGCAGAAGACCAGCTCGAACTCGCCGTCCTGAAACGGGATGCGCTCGCCGTCGAAGGTGGCGAACTCGGCATCGCTCCGTGCGCGGGCGGCGACCTCCGGGGAAGCGGGCAGGTCGAGGCCCATCCATCTCACCTGCGGGTCGAACCGCCGGAAGACGTCCACCGAGTCGCCCCCGCCGCAGCCCAGGTCGAGGACCCGCGCCGGACCCGTCCGGCGCCGGAGGCGCCGATACCACTCTCCCACGTACCACTCCGCGACGACCTGCCGCGCGTGGTCGTTGGGGACCCGCTCGCCCAGCAGCTCAAGCAGGTCGTCGGCCAGCATCCAGGGCTCGACAACCTACCGGCCGGACGCGGGGGCCCGGTGGGACCGCCCCCGGCGCAGGCCACCCGGCCGCTAGAGTGGGCCGCCCCGATGGTGACCGGCCCGCGCCCGCGCCCGCGCTCCCCGGTTGGTTGACGACCGGGCCCCGACCGTGGCCGACACCGAGAGCCCGGCCGAGACCGAGGCGGTGGGTGCCGAGCTGGCCGGGCGCCTGCGTCCCGGCGATGTCGTGCTGGTTGCCGGCGAGCTCGGCTCCGGGAAGACCACGTTCGTCCGGGGGGCCTGCCGGGCGCTGGGGGTGGCCGGCGCGGTGACCAGCCCCACCTTCAACATCGGCCAGCGCTACCGCGGGCGAGTGGCGGTCTCGCATCTCGACCTCTACCGCGTCGAGCATCCCGAGGACGAGGATCCGGCCCTGCTCGACGAGTACCTCTCGGGTGATTCGGTGGTCTTCGTGGAATGGCCCGAGCGGGGGGACCCCGGTGTCGGCCCGGTGACCGCGCGCGTGCACCTCGAGCACCGGGGCGGCGACCGCCGGCGGGTCACGCTGGCGTGACCATCCTGGCCATGGACACCGCCACCGCCGCCACCGCGGTGGCCCTGGACCGCGGCGACTGCGCGGTGTTCGAGGCCCGCCACGACCCGGCCGCCGGCGAGCGCCCCGGGCATGCCAGCCGCCTGCTGGGGCTCATCGAGGAGACGTTGGCGGCGGCGGGCGTCGCGCTCGACGACGTGGGGCGGCTGGCGGTCGGGACCGGCCCCGGCTCCTACACCGGGCTGCGGATCGGGGTGGCGACCGCGCGCGCCCTGGCCCAGGCCCATGGAGCGCAGCTGGTCGGCGTCTCAACCCTGCGGGCGCTGGCCGAGGGGGCCGCCGAGCGCGAGGGACGCGGGGCCCGGCTGGCGGTGCTGGACGCCCGTCGGGGCGAGGCGTTCGCCGCCGCCTGGCGGGACGGCGAGGAGCTGCTGGCGCCCGCGGCGCTGGCGCCCGCGGCGCTGGCGCGGGCGGCCGCCGGGCTGCCCCGGCCCGTTCTGGCCATCGGGGAGGGGACGCTACGATTCCGGCACGAAATCGAGCCGGCCGGGGCCGCCATCCCGCCGGACGACGATCCGATCCACCGGGTCAGCGCGGCGCCGATGTGCCGGCTGGCCCGCGCGGCGGAGCCGGGCGCGCGAGAGGCGGTCCTGCCCGAGTACCTGCGACTCCCGGACGCGGAGATCGCCCGCCGCCGCGCATAGCCCATGGCCGCCACCGACACCGTCACGCAGATCCCGGAGATACGGCGCCTCACCTACTCCGACCTCCCGCAGGTGATCGCCATCGAGCGGCGGGCGTTCCCCACTCCGTGGTCGCTGGCGATGTTCGTGCTGGAGCTGTCCAAGCCCTCGGGCGTCTGCCTGGCCGCGGTGGAGCACGGTCGGCTGATCGGCTACCTGGTGTGCTCGCGCTACGACCGCGTCTGGCACATCATGAACATCGCGATCGATCCCGACCGCCAGCGCCGCGGAACCGCCACCACGCTGCTGGGGGAGCTGTTCGAGCGCGTGGGGGACCCGAGCGCCCAGTTCACCCTCGAGGTCCGGGCCTCCAACCGTCCGGCGATCGAGCTCTACGAGCGCTTCGGGTTCCGCTCGGCGGGCATGCGGCGGCGGTACTACCAGGACAACGGCGAGGACGCGGTGATCATGTGGCGAACCGCCGCCAGCGTGGACGGCCGCGAGAAGGGCGGTCGCCGGCGTGCGGGCCTGCCGGGTGGGCCGCTGGCCCGCCGCCGAGCGCACGGATGACGGCCGGTCCGCCGGCCGTCATGGCGTGATCCTCGCGCTGGAGACGAGCTGCGACGACACCTGCGCCGCGGTGGTCGAGCCCGACGGCGGGGTGCGGTCGAACGTCATCTCCTCGCAGGGGGTGCACGACCGTTACGGTGGGGTCGTCCCGGAGGTCGCCTCGCGACACCACGTCGAGCTGGTCAACGCGGTGGTCGAAGACGCGCTGGCCCGCGCCGACGCCAAGCTGTCCGACGCCGACCTGATCGCGGTGACCCGTGGTCCCGGGCTGATCGGGGCGCTGCTGGTCGGCGCCCAGACCGCCAAGTCGCTGGCCGCCGCCCGGCGCCTGCCGCTGGCGCCGGTGGACCACCTCCACGGGCACGTCGCGGCGAACTTCCTGGAGCCGCTGCGCTTCGAGCCGCCGTTCCTGTGCCTGATCGCCTCCGGCGGCCACACCCTGCTGGCCGATGTGCGGTCGCCGGAGAGCTTCGAGGTGCTGGGACGTACGCTCGACGACGCCGCCGGCGAGGCGTTCGACAAGGGCGCGCGGCTGCTCGGCCTGCCGTACCCGGGCGGGCCGGCGCTGGAGCGCCTGGCGGCGCAAGGCGATCCCCGCGCGTTCGACTTCCCGGTCGCCGCCGGTGTGGCCGGACTCGATTTCTCGTTCGCCGGCATCAAGACCGCGCTGCTGTACCGCCTGCGCGAGCTGGCGCAGGCCGAGGCGCAGCGGCGGCGGGCGGATCTCGCCGCCGCCTACCAGGAGGCGATCGTCGAGGCCCTGGCCCTTCGGGTCGAGCGCGGCCTGGCGTCCACCGGGCACCACCGCCTGGCCCTCGGCGGTGGCGTGGCCGCCAACTCGGCCCTGCGGGCGCGGGTCGCCGACCTGGCCGATGAGGTGGCGGTCCCTGCGCCCGAGCTGTGCACCGACAACGCCGCCATGATCGGCAGCGCCGCGCGGTACGTGGAGCCGTTGACCCACCCCGACTACCTAGACCTCGACGTCTACGCGACCGGCGAGCAGGGGCTGTGAGCCCGGCCGCCGGGGTCGCGCTGGTCACGCTCTACGGCAAGCCGGACTGCCACCTGTGCGATGACGCGCGGGAGGTGCTGGAACGGGTGCGGCGCGACCACGGCTTCGAGCTGGTCGAGCGCGACATCACCACCGACGACGCTCTGCACCGGGCCTATCTCGAGCGGATCCCGGTCGTGGTCATCGACGGGGAGGAGGCGTTCGACCTGTTCGTCGACGAGGCCGAGCTGCGACGACGGCTCGGTAGAGTGGATCTGCCATGAGCGCCGGTGACCTCGCCTACCGCACGGAGGCGCCGCGAGCGGCGGAGCCGGCGGTCGACCGGCTGTCCCTCGGCGTGGCCGCTCGGCTGTCGCGCTACCTCCAGGTCCTCACCCAGGCCCGCAAGATGGGCAAGGAGACCATCTCCTCCCAGGAGCTCTCCGACTACACCCATGTCAACTCGACCCAGATCCGCCGCGACCTGTCCGGGTTCGGAAAGTTCGGCAAGCGCGGGGTCGGCTACAACGTCGAGTCGCTGGTCTCCCAGATCCGGAAGATCCTGCGCACGTCCGGCCAGCACAACATCGCGCTGTTCGGCGCCGGACACCTCGGCACGGCGATCGCCTCGTCGGACATCTTCGCCGACCACGGCTTCCGGGTCGTGGCGGTGTTCGACAACGACTCGGGGAAGGTGGGCACCCAGGCCGGGCCGCACACGGTCCGCCACACCAGCGAGGCGGCCGGCGTGGTGGACGACGAGGAGATCGTGGTGGCGGTCCTGGCGGTGCCGGCGACGGTGGCCCAGGACCTCGCCGACCAGCTGGTCGACGCGGGGGTGAAGATCATCTTCAACTACTCGGAGGCGCTGCTGGCGGTCCCGCCGGAGGTGACGGTCCACACCTCCAGCCCCGCGGTCGACCTGCTGTACGCGCTGTACTTCTACCTGACCTAGCCCTTCGACCTGACCCGCCCCGCGGGCCCCCCGGTGAGCATCGACCTCGACAACGCGCGCGACGTCTTCGAGGCCTCCAGCGACTTCACGGTCGGCCTCGAGGAGGAGTTCGCCCTCCTGGACCCCGTAACCCTGGGGTTGGCGCCGCGGTTCGAGGAGCTGCGCGACGCGGCCGCCGTCGACCCGGTGCTGGCGGAGTCCATCGCCGGCGAGCTGATCGCGTCCGAGCTCGAGATCCGCTCGGGGCGGGGCCTGGACTTCCACGACGCGGTCGCCCGCCAGCGCGACCGGCGGCGCCGGCTGTTCGCGCTGGCCACGGCGCGGGGGGTGGCGCTGGGGGCCACCGGGAGCCACCCGTTCTCGGACTATCGCGAGCAGCGGATCATCGACACCGAGCACTACCGCCGGCTCGACCGGGAGCTGCGCTATGTCGCCTGGCGCAACAACACGTTCTCGCTGCACGTGCACGTCGGCGTGCGCGGCGCCGACCGGGTGGTCCGGGTGTGCGATCGGCTGCGCCCGGTGCTGCCCGTGCTGCTGGCCGTATCCGCCAACTCGCCCTACCTCGACGCCCGTGACTCCGGGCTGCACAGCGCCCGGACGCAGGCCTTCACCCGCAACTTCCCGCGCTGCGGCGTGCCCGACCCGTTCGGCGGCTGGGCGGCCTACGCCGCCTACCTGGACCTCCTGTTCAGGACCCGCTCGGTCGTCGAGTACACCCAGGTGTGGTGGTCGGTGCGCCCGCACGTCCGCTTCGGCACGGTGGAGATCCGGATCTGCGACGCCCAGATGACCGCGACGGAGTCCGAGGCGGTGGCGGGGCTCATGGTGGCGTGCGCGGCCCAGGCCGCACGTGACGAGGAGGAGGGGATCCCGTTCGCCGACCCGCCCGGGCATCTGATCGAGGAGAACCTCTGGCGGGCGATCCGTCATGGCCTGGACGGCAACATGATCGACCTGGACCGCGGGGAGGAGCAGCCTGCCGCCGAGACGGTGGCTCGGCTGCTCGAATGGTCGGCGCCGGTGCGCGCGGAGCTGGGAATCGACCCGATGCTTCCCGAGCTCAACGGCGCCCAGCGACAGCGACGGATGATCGAGGCGGGTGCCACCATGGATGAGGTGTACTCCGCCAGCGTGCGCGAGACCCGCGAGACCTATGCGCAGGAGGTGGTGGCATGAACCAGCAGACCGAGGGCCCGACCGGCGGGAGGCCGCCAACCGAGGAGGAGCTGCGCGCCCAGCTCGAGGCCGAGCTCAAGCGGCTGCGGGTCGACGACGTCCTGGCCCAGAGCGTGGTCTCGCTCCTCAACCTGGGCGCCCGCCGGGCCGGCCTGGCCGGCGCCGACACCGGCGAGGTGCACCCCGGGCAGGTCGAGTCGGCCATCGAGGCGGTCCAGGCGCTGCTGCCGATCCTCGACCGGGGGCGCGACCCCTCCACCACCCGGGACCTGCGAGACGCGCTGGCGCAGCTGCAGCTCGCGTACGCCCGCCTGCGGGGCGCCGCCCCGCCGGCGTCCGGTGAGGCGGCTGCCCAGGAGACGGGGAAGGCGCCCGCCCAGGAGACGGGCAAGGCGTCCGCCCAGGACGCGGGCACGCCGCCCCCCGAGCAGGCCCCGGCCGACCGACCGGCGCAGGACCCCGGGCCCGCGGAGTCGAGCGGGCGCCTCTGGGTCCCGGGGCGCTGAGCGCCGGCCTCGGACGGACCGATAGACTCCCGCCCGCTCTAGCGCCGGCAGCGGCCCGCGACGGTCGTGGTCGGCGCTCACAGTGCGGGCCGCCCCGCCCGCCGCTCGGAACCAGACTTCGGAGGACTAGTCCTTGAGTGACTTCCTGACCCAATACGGGGTCATCCTGGCGCTCGCGGCCGCCGGCGCCGCGCTGGTCTACGGCGCCACGACGTCACGCGCGCTGCTCGCGCTCTCGCCCGGAAACGAGACGATGCGCGGCATCTCGGCCGCGGTGCAGGAGGGCGCCGGCGCCTACCTGAACCGCCAGTACCGGACGATCGGCCTGGTCGGGCTGGTGCTGGCGATCGCCCTGATCTTCGTCCAGAACATCTATGTGGCGATCGGCTTCGCGATCGGCGGCATCGCCTCGGCGGCGGCGGGCTACATCGGCATGAACATGTCGGTGCGCGCCAACTCGCGGGTGGCCGAGGCCGCCCGGGGCGGCGTGCCGCCGGCGCTCGCGGTCGCCTTCCGCAGCGGCGCGGTGACCGGCCTGCTCGTGGTGGGGCTGGCGCTGATCGGGGTGGCCGGCTACTACGGCATCCTGACCGGGTTCCTGGGGCACTCGCCCAAGGCGGCGATCGACGCGCTGGTCGGCCTGGGCTTCGGGGGCTCGCTGATCTCGGTGTTCGCCCGGCTCGGCGGCGGGATCTTCACCAAGGGCGCCGACGTGGGCGCCGACTTGGTCGGAAAGATCGAGGCCGGCATCCCAGAGGACGACCCGCGCAACCCCGCGGTCATCGCCGACAACGTCGGCGACAACGTCGGCGACTGCGCCGGGATGGCGGCCGACCTGTTCGAGACCTACGCGGTGACGGCGGTGGCGGTGATGCTGCTTGGCGTGCTGACCTTCAACAACCAGCCGCAGGTCGCGGTCTATCCGCTGCTGCTGGGCGCGGCTTCCATCCTGGCCTGCGTCGTCGCCACGTTCGCGGTCCGTTCGCGCTCCGGAAACGTCGAGCGTGCGCTCTACCAGGGCCTGATCCTGTCCGGGCTCCTGGCCGCCGCCGCGTTCTACCCGATCACCCGGTTCGTGATGAACAGCCTCGACTACAAGACGGTCCAGACCCACCTCAACACCCCTGGGGTCGGCCGCATCTACCTGTGCTCGCTGATCGGCATCGCGGTGACCGCGGCGCTGTTCGCGATCACCGACTACTACACCTCGACCCGCTTCTCGCCGGTCCGCAAGACGGCCCGCGCCTCGGAGACCGGCCACGCCACCAACATCATCCAGGGGCTGGCGCAGGGCTTTCAGTCCACCGCGGCCCCCGCGCTGGTGATCGCGGCCGGCATCTACGCCGCCAGCCAGCTGGCGGGCATCTACGGCATCGGGGTCGCCGTGATGGCCCAGCTGTCGCTGTGCGGCATGATCGTGGCCCTGGACGCGTTCGGCCCGGTCACCGACAACGCCGGCGGGATTGCCGAGATGGCCGAGCTCCCCGAGGAGGTCCGCGACGTCACCGATCCCCTCGACGCGGTGGGCAACACCACCAAGGCGGTCACCAAGGGGTACGCGATCGGCTCCGCGGCGCTGGCCGCACTGGTCCTGTTCGCGGCCTTCAAGGCCGAGCTGGCCAACGAGCTGCACCAGCCGGTCCTGACGTTCGCCCTCGACCAGCCAGCGGTGCTGATCGGGCTGCTGCTGGGCGGGCTGATGGTCTACATGTTCGTCTCGCTGGCCATGGAGGCGGTGGGACGCGCCGGCGGCGCGGTGGTCGAGGAGGTCCGCCGTCAGTTCCGGGAGAAGCCCGGGATCATGGAGGGGACCGAGCGCCCGGAGTACGCCACCTGCGTGGACCTGGTCACCCGGGCCGCCCAGCGCGAGATGATCCTGCCGTCGCTGATCCCGATCGGCGTCACGGTCGTGGTGGGCCTGATCTCCTACCGGGCGCTGGGAGGGCTGCTGATCGGGGTCATCGTGGTGGGGCTGTTCGTGGCGGTCTCGATGACCTCGGGCGGGGGGGCCTGGGACAACGCCAAGAAGCTGATCGAGGACGGCGCGTTCGGGGGCAAGGGGTCCGAGGCCCACGCCGCGGCGGTGACCGGCGACACCGTCGGGGATCCCTACAAGGACACCGCGGGCCCCGCCATCAACCCCATGATCAAGGTCGCCAACATCGTGGCGATCCTGATCATCCCGCTGATCGCCTGAGGCGCCCCCGGGGCGAGCGGGGAGCCTCGCCTCGCCGTGACGGGGCCGGCTGCCCGCCGCCGTAGGATTTCGCCGGAGCATGGCTGAGCGACGCCTTCCCGGTCTCCAGCGGGTGCTGGGGGTCAACGCGCTGTTCTCGACCGCGTACGGGAACGTCGGGTCGTCGATCTACTACGCCCTCGGCCTGGTGGCGTCCTTCGCCCTGGGCCTGACCCCGCTGGTCTTCGTGATCACCGGGATCTTCTTCTTCTGCACCGCCGCCACCTACGCCGAGGCGACCGCGATGTTCCCCGAGGCCGGCGGGTCCTCGAGCTTTGCCCGGCGCGCGTTCAACGAATTCTGGTCCTTCTTCGCCGCGTGGGGCCAGATGCTCAACTACATCATCACGGTCTCCATCTCGGCGTTCTTCGTCCCGCACTACCTGGGCGGCCTGGTCTGGGACGCGCTGCGCCACAGCCCCGGGGACATCGTCTTCGGGATCGTGGTGATCGTCCTGCTGTCGGCGATCAACGTGGTCGGCATCCGGGAGTCGGCCGGGCTGAACATCTTCCTGGCGGTCACCGACTTCGTCACCCAGCTGGCGCTGGTCATCGTCGGCGTGGTGCTGGTGCTCTCGCCGAGCACCCTGGTGGCCAACGTGCAGCTGGGCGTCGTGCCGACCTGGAAGGACTTCCTGCTGGCGATCCCGATCGGGATGATCGCCTACACCGGCATAGAGACCATCTCGAACATGGCCGAGGAGGCCACCGATCCGCCTCGGACCATCCCGGCCGCCATCAGCCGGGTCCGCCTGGCCGTCTTCGCCATCTACGCCACCCTGCCGGCGGTCGCGCTCTCGGCCCTGCCGGTGCACTGCAGCCAGGGCACCTGCCAGACGCTGCTCGGCGTGAGCGAGGAGCAGGGCGGGTTCGCCGGTGACCCGGTGCTCGGCGTGGTCAAGCACCTGCAGCTGGGGGACCTCCAGCCGGCGGCGGAGATCTACGTGGGCCTGCTCGCGGCCACCATCCTGTTCATCGCCACCAACGCCGGGATCATCGGGGTGTCGCGGCTGGTGTACTCGATGGGCCTGCACCGCCAGCTGCCCGACCGGCTGCGCCAGCTGCACCCGCGGTATCGCACTCCCTGGATCGGGATCATCGTGTTCGGCGCCGTCGCCTGCATCACGCTGATTCCCGGTCAGGCGGACTTCCTGGGCAACATGTACGCCTTCGGGGCGATGCTGTCGTTCACCGTCGCCCACGCTGCGGTCATTCGCCTGCGGGTGACCGACCCGGGACGCGAGCGGCCCTACCGGGGACCCGGGAGGCTGCGGATCGCGGGCCGAGAGCTCCCGGTCTTCGCGCTGGTCGGTGGCTTCGGGACCGCGGCCGCGTTCGTCACCGTCACCGCCCTGCACCTGGATGTCGCCGCCGCGGGCATGGGATGGCTGCTCATCGGAGGGCTGGTCTACGTCGTGTACCGCCGGCGCCAGGGGCTCGACCTGTGGACGACCACCAAGGTCGCGGTGCCCGCGCCGGCGGTCGACCACGAGGCCGAGTACGACTCGATCCTGGTGGTCTTCGACGAGAAGGGCTATGTCCCGGAGGCGGTGGCCACCGCGGTCAAGCTGGCGGCACGCCGGCGCCGCGGCGTCCACGTGCTGGTGACCATCGTCGTGCCCAACAGCAGCCCGATTGGCGCCGCCATGCCGGCGCAGGAGCTCGCCGCCGGCGAGGTCATCGAGCAGGCCAGGCTGCAGGGGGGGCGCCGGGTGTCCGGTCACTGGGAGAAGGTCCGGCCCGGGGGCATCGGGCGGCTGATCGTCGACGAGGCGCGGGAGATGCGGGCGCGGGCGATCGTCTTGCCGCTGCGCCGCCGGCCCAGCGCCGGGCCGCTGTTCCCCAAGTCGCTCGAGACGGTGCTGGCCGAGCGGCCGTGCCGGGTGATCGTCGAGTCGCCGCCCGCCGACGGCGCCGAGCCCGGCCGAGCCGCCGCCCTGTCGGGCACCTAAGCTTCCGCCGGATGCCCCCGCCGCGCCGCGCCCACCGGGTCGCCACGCGCGTCCTGTCCCTGGCCATGGTGGCCATCGGCCTGGTGCTGGTCGCGCAGACGCTGGCGCACGGCGGCGGCCCACTCGCCGGCAGGCTGTTGATCGGAGTCCTGTTCGTGGCCGCCGGCGGCGCCCGCCTGTACCTCCAAGCCCGCACCCCCGGTGGCTGACGCCGCCGCAGGCGGTCGCAGGGCCGGACCGGTCGCCGGCGCGCGCCCCGCCATGCGCGCCGCCGACGCCGCCCTGGTGCGCGGCGTGGGGTCGCCGGCGCTGTTCGCGGTCCTCTACACCACGCTGGCCAGCGCGCTGTACTGGTCGCTGGGCGCGATCGCCGCCTATGCGCTGGGGCTGACCCCACTGGTCTTCTTCGCCGCCGCCCTGTTCTTCGTGGTGACGGTGATGACCTACGTGGAGGGCGCGTCGCTTCACCAGGAGCGTGCGGGCGCGACCGTCTTCGCCCGATACGCGTTCAACGAGCTGTGGAGCTTCGTCGCCGGCTGGGCGATCATGCTCGACTTCGTCATCCTGATCGCGCTCACCACGCTGTCCGCGGCCAACTACCTGAGCGCCTTCTGGGGAGGGCTCCACGGCGGTCCGTTCGAGCACTGGGCCGCGCTCCTGCTGGTCGTCGCGGTGGCGGCGGCCAACGTGGCCGGCCTGTCGGCGCGGCGCATCCGGCGGCTGATCGGGCTCACCGTCGCGGATCTCGCCCTGCAGGTGGTGATCGTGGGTCTAGGCCTCATCCTGGTGTTCAGACCGGGGGCGCTGACCGGGTCCATCGTCCTGGGCAGCTCGCCCACCTGGGGCGGCATCGTGTTCGCCCTGGCGATCACCGCCACCGCGGCGTCGAGCGGCCTGGACGCCTCCTCCGGACTCGCCGGCGAGGTGGCGATCGGGCGCCGAGGCCTGAGGCGGCTGGTCGCGGCCCGGATCGCCACCGTGATGGTGCTCTACGTCGGCGTGGCGCTGGTGGCCCTGAGCGCCCTCCCGGTGGTGGGGGGGCTGACCCCGCTGGGCACCGAGCACATGAACGCGCCGCTGCTGGGGGTGGTCGGAGCGCTCGACCCCGGCTCGGCGCTGTCGACCGGGCTGCGCTACCTCGTCGGCGCGATCGGGGCGCTCATCCTGGTCGCCGGCGCCAACTCGGCGATGCTCGGGCTGGCGCGCCTGGGCTATTCGCTGGCCACCAACCGCCAGGTGCCCAGCGCGGTGGGGAGGCTCCACCCTCGGCGCTCGACGCCGTGGGTGCTGATCGTGGTGGCGGCCGCGCTGGCCGGCGCCCTGGTGGTGGTCGGCGACCTCGACTTCCTGGTCGGCATCTACGCCTTCGGCGGGATGCTCACCTTCACCATCGCCCACGTCGCGGTCTGCGTCCTGCGCTACCGCGAGACCGAGCGCGACCGCCCGTACGTGATGCCCTGGTCGGTCCGGATCGGTGGTTCGGACCTGCCGCTCCCCGCGGTGATCGGAGCCCTCCTGTCGGGAGCCGGTTTCCTCAGCGTGATCGTCCTGCACAGCCCCGCCCGGACGGTGGGGCTGCTGTGGATGGCCTTCGGGCTGGCGCTCTACGTGATCTACCGCGTCAGGGGCGGCAAGCCGCTCCTGCGCCGGGTGACCATCCCGGCCGGGGCCCTCGCGCGCGAGCCGGCCGCCGCCGAGTACGGGTCGATCCTGGTGCCGCTGCTGGGCACGCCGCTGGATGACGACATCGTCCAGACGGCGGGGCGCCTGGCCGGGGAGGAGCGGGAGGACGAGGGACGCGCGGGCGCGATGATCGAGGCACTGTGGATCTTCGAGGTGCCGCTGGCGCTGCCCCTGGACGCCTCGCTGCCGGAGGGACGCCTCGCCGAGGCGCGCCGGGCGCTGGCGCACGCCAAGGAGGTGGGGGAGGAGTACGAGGGCGTCGAGGTGGCCACCGCGACGGTGCGGGCACGGCGAGCCGGCCAGGCGATCGTCGAGGAGGCGCGCCGTCGAGGCGTCGAGGTGATCGTGCTCGGGGCCGAGGAGCCGTCCCGGATCCGCGGAGGCGCGGTCCTGGGGGGCGTCGGCCGGCTGGAGAACTACCTCAGCGAGGTGACCCGCTACGTGGTGGAGAAGGCACCGTGCCGGGTGATCCTCACCGCCCCGCCCGGCGACGAGGCCGGCCGGTCGGACGGAGGGCGAGAGCGCCCGCATGCGTCCGGCGCCGCTCCGCGCCCGCGCTAGAGTGCCGCCATGTTCATCCTGATCGTGGGCGCGGGCCGCGTCGGGTCGACGGTCGCGAAGTGGGCGTTGCGGGAGGGCCACGGGGTCTCGGTTCTGGACGAGGATCCGCTCTCCCACGAGCGTCTGGACATCGGGATGGACGACACCTGGGAGAACCTGGGCGGCCAGTTCACGGTGGGAACCGCGCTGGAGATCGAGGCGCTGGAGGCGGCCGGCATCGACCGCGCGGACGTGTTCATCGCCTCGACCGACGGGGACAACACCAACCTGGTGATCTCCCAGATCGCCCAGCGCCGGTTCAGCGTGCCCAAGGTGATCGTTCGCGTCCTGGACCCGCTGCGGGCCGAGTGGTACAGCGAGCAGGGCCTGCAGACGGTGTGCCCCACGGCGGTCGCGATCGACATGCTCGAGCAGGCGGTGGTCGCGGGGTGAGACGGGCTCGGCGCAAGCCTGACCGGGCGCGGGAGGGTCGGTCGTGTACGTGATCATCGCCGGCGCCGGGAAGGTCGGCTGGAACCTCGCCCGGGAGCTCATCGCCAAGGATCACGAGGTGACCCTGCTCGAGCACGATCGCGGCCGCTATCTGACCGTGGAGGAGGAGCTCGAGCACGTGGTCTCGTACGGCGATGCCACCGAGCTCTGGGTGCTCGAGCGCGCGGGGATTCAGCGCGCCGACCTGGTCATCGCAGTCACCGGTGACGACGAGGACAACATCCTCATCTGCCAGGTGGCCAACGAGAAGTACCGCTGCGATCGAATCGTTGCCCGCGTCAACAACCCCCGCAACCTCCAGCACTTCAAGCTGCTGGGTATCCAGCCGGCGGTCTCCGCCACCGACCTCATCCTCCGCCTGATCGAGCACGAGGTCCCCCAGTACGGCCTGGTGCACCTGCTCGATCTCGCCGAGGACCGCCTGGAGATCATCGAGCTCCAGGTGGCCGACGGCTCGGCCGCGGCGGGCCGGCGGGTGGGCGACGTCGCCCTGCCGGAGGGCAGCCTGATCATCTCGATCCTGCGAGATGGCGGCGGGTTCGTGCCCAAGCCGGACACCACCATCGAAGCCGGAGACGAGGTGCTCGTGGTGCTCGATCCGGGCCTCGAGGACGCGATCACCTCGCAGTTCAGCGAGGCCGCGACGACCCCGAGTGGCTGACCACGAGGTCCAGTACCTGCTGGTGGGGGGCGGCCTGGCGTCGGCCAACTGCGCGCGATGGCTCAGGGAGTCGGGCGCGGACGGGGCGATCCTCCTAGTCGGCCGTGAGCCGGACCCGCCGTACAACCGCCCCCCGTGCTCCAAGGGGTACATGCAGGGCGGCGAGGCGCGGGAGGACGCGTACTTCCGCCCCGGAGACTGGTGGGAGGAGCAGTCGATCGAGCTTCTCACCCGGACGAGCGTGCTTCGGCTCGACCCGGCCCAGCGCGAGGCCCGGCTCTCCAATCGCCAGACCGTCGCGTTCGAGCAGGCGCTCCTGGCGACCGGGGCCAACGTGCGGGTCCTCCACGTCGAGGGCGGGCGGCTCGACGGCCTTCATTACCTGCGCACCCTGGGCAACGTCGACTCGATCCTCGCCGACGCCGAGGAGGCGGAGCGGGTGGTGCTGGTCGGCGGCTCCTACATCGGCACCGAGGTCGCCGCGTCGCTGACGCTGCGCGGGAAGCGCTGCTCGATCGTCATGCAGGAATCGGTCACGCTCGAGAGCGGGTTCGGCGCGACGGCCGGGCGGTTCTTCCAGGGTGTGCTCGAGGAGCACGGGATCGAGGTCCACGGCGACGACGCCCTGGCGCGGTTCGAGGGCTCGGACGGTCGGGTGACGAAGGTGGTCACCGAGAAGGGCAAGGAGCTGGAGGCCGAGCTGGTGGTCATCGGCGCCGGCGTGCACCCCGAGGTGACGCTGGCCAAGTCGGCCGGGCTGGAGCTGGGCGAGCGCGGGGGCATCCGCTGCTCGGCGCAACTGGAGACCTCGGCGGACGGCATCTACGCCGCTGGCGACGTCTGCGAGTACGACTCTCCCATCCATCGCCGTCCGGTGCGCATCGAGCACTGGGACGTCGCCTTCAACCACGGGAAGACCGCGGCGCTCAACATGCTGGGGAAGCGCCAGCCGCACGACGTCCTGCCGTACTTCTTCTCGGACCTCGCCGACTGGTCCTCGATGGAGTACGTGGGCCCGGCCTACGGCTGGGACGAGGAGGTCGTCCGGGGCTCGACCGACAACGGGGACTTCTCGATCTGGTACCTGCAGGACGGCCGGGTGGCCGCCGCCCTGTCGGTGGGCCGATCCGAGGACCTCGAGCACGCCCGCCGTCTGATCACCGAGCGCACCGACGTCTCCCAGCGCAAGGCGGCTCTGGGAGACGTCCACTCCGAGCTCGGCGAGCTCTAGCCCGGCCAGGGTCACCAGCCGGCATCCGCGCCGTTAGGGGCTCGCCGTGGTCACCGTCGTCGAGTCGGCGAGTTCGAGCCTGGCTCGCGAGCGGGTCCTGTGCTCGCCCCTATACTGATTTTCACTGCCTTGGGGAATGGTGTAACGGCAGCACGCGACGCTCTGGACGTCGAAGTTGGGGTTCGAATCCCTGTTCCCCAGTGGAGAACGGCGCTCTGAGACGGCGTTACAGACGTGGACTCTGGTGAGGCCTACGCCGCCTGCTCGGCCCA
>Ga0126309_10000348_pt1 | contig 15470 bp, 13 predicted proteins | sample Plot56_FD_92541 | JGI IMG/M metagenome (GOLD analysis project Ga0126309, IMG submission 92541) | Serpentine soil microbial communities from UC McLaughlin Reserve, CA, USA - Plot56 | ecosystem: Environmental > Terrestrial > Soil > Grasslands | place: USA: UC McLaughlin Reserve, Lake County...
CTCGACCCCGTCGTGGATGAACGACTCGCCGCGCGCCCAGATCTCGGTCGGCTCTTCGCCGATCAGATGCAGGATCACCGAGAGGTCGTGGACTCCTAGCGACCAGAGCGCGTTCTCGTCCTTCCGGATCTGACCCAGGTTTTGCCGGTTGCCGTAGATGTAGAGGATCTCGCCGAGCTCGCCCGAGTCGATGAGCTCCTGCAGTTTCGCGACCGCCGGGTGGTAGAGGAGAAGGTGGCCCGGAAGGAGGACGAGGTCGCGCTCCTCGGCGAGCGCCACGAGCTCGTCGGCCTCTGACCCGCTCAGCGCGGGCGGCTTCTCGACGAAGACGTGCTTGCCCGCCGCGAGCGCACGCCGGCTCAGCTCGTAGTGGGTCGGGACCGGCGTTGCGAGGACGACGGCCTGGACGGAGGGATCGTCGAGCAGGTCGTCGAAGCGATCCGTCGTCCTCGCGTTCGGGTACCTGGCCCCGTACCGGTCGAGGAGGTCGCCCGAGAGGTCGCAGATCCAGCGAAGGTCGGCCAGATCGTCGAAGTTCCGCGCGAGGTTCGGCCCCCAGTAGCCTAGGCCCGCGAGGCCGACGGTGATCACAAGGTCCAGACCTTGTCGTTGCGGCGACCGTCGGGCCCTGTCGCGTTCCGGAGGTCGACGACGACGTGCGACCTCGCGACGAGGTCGGCGTAGTCGATGTTCGAGTGGGCGGTGACGATGACGACGCAGTCGTATGCCGCCGGGTCGAGCTCGACTGAGGAGAGGCCGGCTTCGGGCAGGTGCGGGACGAACGGGTCGTGGTACGCGATCTCGGCACCTGCCGCCAACAAGAGCTCGATCAGCTTGATCGCGGGCGACTCGCGGATGTCGGCGATGTCGGACTTGTAGGCCACGCCGAGCACGAGCACCTTCGAGCCGCTCAACGAGCGCTGGCGGCCGTGGTTGAGCGCCTGTGAGACGAGCGAGCGGCAGTAGTACGGCATGTTCTCGTTCACTTTGCCGGCGAGCTCGATGAACTCGGTGTAGAAGTCGTACTCGCGCGCCTTCCACGTCAGGTAGAACGGGTCGATCGGGATGCAGTGCCCGCCGAGCCCGGGTCCGGGCTGGAAGCTCATGAAGCCGAACGGCTTCGTCGAGGCGGCCTCGATCACCTCCCAGACGTCGATGCCCATGCGCTCGCAGAGCTGCGCGAGCTCATTGACGAGGGCGATGTTGACCGAGCGAAAGATGTTCTCGAGGAGCTTCGTCAGCTCGGCCGCCTCCGGCGTCGAGACGCGGTGGACGGTGTCGACGGCGCCCTCGTAGAGATCGGCGGCGCGCTCGGTGCAGGCCGGCGTGATCCCGCCGACGACCTTCGGAACGTTCTTCGTCGTCCATGTCTTGTTGCCGGGGTCGACGCGTTCCGGCGAGAACGCGAGGTGGAAGTCACGGCCGGCCTTGAGCCCCGTGCGCTCGAGGATCGGCTGGACGACCTCGCGAGTCGTCCGCGGGTAGGTCGTCGACTCGAGGATGACGAGGTGGCCGTTGCGCAACCGGATGCCGATCTGCTCGGCCGCCGAGGTCACGATCGACAAGTCGGGCTCTCGTTGCTTCGAGAGCGGCGTCGGGAGCGCGATCAGGATCGCGTCGGCGTTTCTGATCTCGTTGTACTCCGTGGTCGCGCGGATACGTCCCTGCTCGACCAGTGGCGCCAGCTCCGTGGAGGGAACGTCGGTGATGTGGCTCTCGCCGCGGTTGAGCGCGGTGACGACGTCTGCCGCGACGTCGATCAGCAGGACAGAGCGCCCGGCGCGCGCGAGGGTGTGCGCGAGCGGGACGCCGACGTAGCCCGCTCCGACGACCGCGGCATCCCACGTTTTCGTCTCCGGGTCGTGCTCCGTCTGTGGTTGAACCGTCTCTTCCAGCATCGCCTACAGGCTAATCAGAAGCTCTCCGATTCGTTCCGCCGCATGGCCGTCGCCGTACAGCTGCGGCCGCTCCGGCGGCATCTGCGCATCGGCCGCCGCGGCTGCGATCGCTTCGGGGTCGTCGTCGACCAGAACGTTCGCCCCCACCGCCACCGTGTCCTTCCATTCCGTCGACGGCCGCAGCGTCACGCACGGGACGCCGTACCAGTACGCCTCCTTCTGCAGTCCCCCCGAGTCCGTGAGGATCACCCGGGCCTGCGACGCCAGCGCCGCGAAGTCGAGGTACCCGAGCGGCTGGATCATTCGGACGTGTCCAGGGGTCAGACCCCTGGACGTGGCCACGGCGGCCGTGCGCGGATGGGCCGGGAAGATGACGGGTCCCGCGATGCGGCCGAGGCCCGCGAAGATCCGCGCGAGACGGTCGGGACGCACGTTCGCCTCACGGTGCACGGTGGCGACTGCGTAGGCGCGGGGTTCGAGGTCCAGGGCGGCGAGAATCGTCGAGCGCTCCCGTGCGACGGGAGCCAGTCTCAGGTTCGCGTCGGCCATCACGTCGCCGACCACTTCGGCCCGACCCGGGACTCGCTCGGCGCGCAGCACCTCGGCCGAGCGTTCGTCGGGACACAAGAGAAGCGCCGAGATCTTGTCGACCTCGATTCGGTTGTGCTCCTCGGGCATCGACAGGTCGCCGCTTCTCATCCCGGCCTCGACGTGTGCGACGGGCGCGTCTCCGGCGGCTCGGGCGCCGGCGAGCGTCGAGTTCGTGTCGCCGTAGACGAGCACCCAGTCCGGGCGCTCGTCGCCGACGAGTGCCGCGATCGCCGGCTGCATGACGTCCACTTCCGCCGTCTGCAGCTCGAGGCGGTGCGCCGGAGGCGGCAGTGCGAGCTCGTCGTAGAAGACCTGCGACAGCTCACGGTCGTAGTGCTGTCCCGTGTGGACGACGACCTCGTCGATGCTCCGGTCGCGGAGGGCGACCGACAGCGGCCCCGACTTGATGAACTGCGGCCGGTTCCCGACGACCGAGACGACCTTCACGCGCGCGAGCTTACGGCGCGGCTGTGAACCAGGTCTTCGCCGTCGGATCCGTCTTGAAGAAGCGGAGGAGCAGTCGCGCGACCTTGTTCGCTCCGCTCGCGGACGGATACGTCCCGTTCGCCTGGACGTCGGCGCACGTCCACGTCAGCCCGTCGGCGCGCCCCTTCTCACCGTCGGTCCACAGGTACGGACCCCAGCCGATCCACGGGCCGCGCAGCTTCTTCGCCATCCGGTCCTGAACGAGCCAGCGGACGGCAAAACCGCTGTCGTAGGCAGCCGGCTCGGGACTGAGGGGGGTGATCGCGTAGCCGCCGTAGGTGCGGCTCGACGTGTAGATGAGACGGAGGTTCGGATAGCGCCGGAAGAGGATCCGGACGATCGAGCGGAGGTTCGACTGCAGCGCCTTCGCGTCGCGCGGGAACCTGCGGTCCTCGCCCGAGATCGCCTCCTTCAGCCAGACGACTTGGACCTCGCGCCGAGTCGCGCCTGCGGCGGCAAGCCGACGGTCGAGCGCGGACCAGTAGCGCGCTAGCGGGCGTGTGAGCTTGCGTGCGTCCCAGCCGCCCATCGCGCCGTCGACGAGCTCGACGTTCGGGTTGACCTCCGGGTCCTGCTCGGCGAGCCGAATAAGCGAACGGAACTCGATCGTCGCGTTCGAGATCCCGACCGGAAGCACGACGATCCGGCCGTTGATCGGCCGAACGCGCCTCACCGCGCCGAGCCCCTGCTTGAGGTACTGCGGCGGCGGGCTGTTCAGCCCACCGCCGTACAGACCACCCTGCTGGCCGCGGTAGCGCCGCTTTCCGAGGTCCGTCAGCGGCACGAGTCCAGTCGAGGTCTGGCTGCACTCGGGCGCCGACCGCGCCTCGCCGGCAGGCGCCTGCGCGGTGGCCAGGGGTGCAAACGCGACCAGGCTCAAGACGACAAGCCGGAGGACGCTCACGAGTTCAGGGTAGAGCCGGGCTGTTAGCTGCCTGTAATGAGCCTCGGGTCGAGGCGCTACGCGGCCGGTTCCAGCAGATAGCCCTCGCGGCAGGCGAGCCAGACCGCGTGGGCCATGTTGCGGGCCTCCAACTTGCTCAGAAGAGTCCTTCGCTGCGTCTTGACCGTCTCCGTCGACTTCGTCAGCTCTCTGGCCGTCTCCTCCGTCGACATGCCTTCGGCAGCGGCTCGGAGAACATCGAGCTCCGCCTCGGTCAAGGCATCCGTTGCCGCGACACCGTCGCCGTCGGAGTCAGCCGTCGCACCATCTGCGCAGTCAAAACCCGCCTCTTCGAGCGACTGCTGGAGATGCGTGATCGCGTTGCCGTAGATCTGGGCGATGCGTGCTGTCGTGACGCCGGCCATCTCGGCCAGCTTCGTGGTCGGCACGCCGCCGAAGTCGTGGAGAACGACGATCTGCCGTTCGCGCTCCGGTAGCGCTCCGACGGCAATCCGCACCACCTCGTGCTGCTCCTGCTCGACGACCGCCTCTTCGGGATCTGGAGCGTGCTCGTCTGCGATCGTCTCTGCCAGAGTGGGAGCGTGCTCCCCGGCAGCCGCGGCTCCCCCCGCCGGCAACTCGAGGGAGAGGATGTGAACCGTCTCGCCGCGTCCACGCGCCGAGCGGGGCAGGAAGTCCGTCGTACGGAGCGCGTCGAAGATCGCGCCTCGGATTCGCCGTGCTGCGTACGCCCCGAATGGAACACAGCGATCAGGGTCGTAGCGATCGACAGCGGCAAGCAGCCCGATGATTCCGGACGAAACGAGATCGTCACGGTCCTCCGAGGGCAGCCGCCGACGGATCTGATCGGCGATCCCCACGACGCACGGCGTATACCGAAGGACGAGTTGCTCTCGAAGCGCCGCGTCGCGGGTCCGGCGGTACTCCCGCCAGAGCAGCGTCGTGGCCGCCTGCGCGTCATGCGCTTCGTTGTCGAATCCTGGGCGAGATTCGGGCATTAGGTTGTCGGGTGAAGCTGGGCGAGCCGGGCGACTATAAAGCGATGCGCGATCTAGCCGCTCCGATGTTGGAAGCTTCTGCAAGCAAACACCGAGTTTCTTTAGATCGAAGCCCCCCTTTTATTTCCAAACCGATGAAACGCTACTTGCCTCGTCGGTCGGTGCGGAGTTGCCCAAACGCGAGACCTGCCTCCGCCGCGAATCATTCCCAGTTTCCGGTCGTTCTGAAGAACCGCTTCGTTGGAGGCCGACCAACGGGTTAGGGTGGGTCGCACTCGCGACGCTCTCCCGACTCTTGTCCTCCTGGATGACTGCGGTCTGAGCAGAGGCGGAACGCGGATGAGGTTCGAAGTAGAGGATGAACGCGAGCACGACCTGCTGCGAGTCGCCAGAACGAGGTCTGGCCAACGATTTGATGAAGAACGGCGCACGGAATGCTCCCTCCCCGTGCTCCCGCGACGGCGCCCTAGTCCTCCCCCCAGCGCCGGACGCTACGCGAGTCCCCGCCGGGGCGACCCACAGCCCGGGCGGGGGATTCGCGCGATGAGCGGCAGGAATACTCCGCTCGGCAAGAAGTAAGCGCCCACTGAAAAACGACGCGAAGGGCTCCGGCGTCTTCGTCCCACGAGCTGGAGCCCTTCGCGGTGGGGTGTCGCCCAGAACACCCCGGCTCGACCCGCTTCCCGCTCTTCGTCGGCAGGTAGCCGATCAAGTCCTCGGCGATCTTTGATCTGAGACTCGGCCCATTCCGGGGCCGCGCGCTTGTCGCTATCGATTGATGGTTGTCCGGCCTTCAATTCGAACCCTCCAGCAGAACGTGAGCTCCATTCCCCGACCAATGGCTGAGGTCGGCGAAACTCGTGCTCCAACCCGCTTTGCTGTGGGCGGATAGCGACGGACCGCTTTTCTACGGCCCAACAGATCTTGCTGCGCCGGTCAATCGATGGGGCATTGGCGCGCCGCACTTATATCATCGCCGTTCCCGGGCGGGCTCCCGATCAATCGCGGACGCCGGCGCACTTGTCGCAAATAGGCCGTCTTTCGTCACCGGAGCTAGGGGCTTGGGTTGGAAATCACTGCTCGATCCGGCGGCAGCAGCAAGAGATGGCTATCGACGACTGCCTGCGCGACGTCGACGAGCTTCCGGCCGTTGTGTTGGGAGTGGTCGCGGAGCATGTCGAAAGCCCGGTCGGCGTCGAGCGAGTGCCGCGCCATCAGGATCCCTTTCGCCTGCTCGATCAGCGCGCGCCGGCCGAAGGCGCCCTGGAGGCTCTGGTACTCGGCGAACCGCTGCAACGTGATGTCGATCGCGCTCTGGAGCTCCTCGGCATCGCCGTCGACGATGTAGGAGAAGACGCCGCGCGTCGCTGCTTCGTGCACGTACGCAGGGTCTTTCGCAGAGAGCAGCGCGATCACCGGGCACGAGGCCTCGCGAACGATTTCCGTGATCAGTTCGAGGGCGTGGTCGGAGCTCAGCCCGAGGCCGACCAGGGCCACGTCCGGCTGTTCTCTCGCGGTGACCGCTCCGACTTCGCGCACGTAGATCTCGCGAGCGATCACGTCGTGGCCCAAGCCGGCGACGACCTGCGCAAGCTGCTCGAGCCTCTCGCGCTTCTCGTTCGCGATCAGGACACGCAGGTGCTGGGGGTGGTCCATCTCAGGACCCGCTGGGGGTTCCCAGGAACTCGATGTAAAAGACCCTCGATCCTCGACTTGCAGGCGTTCTCAAACAGTATTCAAGCGTTCTCAAAACAGTACGATCCTCACCATTCGAGCGGGGTGAAGGACCTGCCCGAGTGTAGCGCAGCCCACGATCGCCGCAGTCCCGATCCGCGACGCTGGTACTCTTGACGTGCTCGCGCCTCAGCCATTGGCGCTGCGCAGCACGGGCGGGGTCAAAGCAATCGATCCCGCCAAAAGCCTCCCTCAGCGAGCACGTTGAGCAGCATCGGCCGACGGATGAAGAGACCGATCGCGATCCTGTTCGATATCGACGGCACGCTGATCACGACCGGGGGCGCCGGAACCTTCGCGTGGCGACTGGCCTTCGAGGAGCTGTACGGGATCCCGGCTGACATCGGGAGGTTCTCCGACGCCGGCATGACGGACCCGGAGGTCGGCCGGAGAACGTTCGCGGCGGTGATCGGTCATGAGCCGGAGCCGCGTGAGCTCGCGCGGGTGATGGCGATTCGCCTCAAGTACCTCCCGCAGGCCCTTGCCGAATCGAAGGGGTATCGCGTGCTTGACTGCGTAGCGGAGCTGTTGCCACGCCTCGTCGATGAGGGCTACCTCCTCGGGCTCACGACCGGCGGTACGGACTCCGTCGCGCACATCAAGCTCGCACGCGCGAACCTCGCACGCTGGTTCACGTTTGGCGGCTACGGCTCCGACTCGACTGACCGCACAGAGCTGACGCGTAAGGCGATCGAGCGAGCAGGGATCTTGCTCGGGACCGAGATCGATGCCGGTCAGGTGCTCGTCGTTGGAGATACTCCGCTTGACATCGCCGCCGCCCGCGCGGCGGGCGCGGTCGGCGTCGGAGTGGCGAGCGGCCACTTCACCGCGGATCAACTGAAGGCGGCGGGCGCCGACTACGTGCTCGAGTCGCTGTGCGAGCCGCTTCCCGGCGTCGGCCAACCGAGCTGAAGACCCGGCGTCAAAAGAACCGTCCGGGCGTCTGGCGCGGTCTCGGCAGAGCCCCAAAGGCGTGCGCGGAGGGCCAGCGCGGCTGCATAAGGTACGGCGAGATGGCGGGCACCGTCAGAGCCACGACAGCGCAGGCGCTGTTGCGCTTCCTCGCTGCCCAATACGTCGAGCGCGACGGGATCGAGCGCCGCTTCTTCGGCGGCTGCTTCGGCATCTTCGGCCACGGCAATGTGGCGGGGGTCGGCGAGGCGTTGTACGAGTCGCCAGACCTCCTCACTTACTACCAGGCGCGCAACTAGCAGGCGATGGTCCACGCGGCCGTCGGTTACGCGCGCATGCGCGACCGTCTCGGCGCTCTCGTCTGCACTACGTCGATCGGGCCTGGCGCCACGAACATGGTGACTGGAGCGGCGCTCGCGACCATCAACCGCCTGCCCGTCCTGCTCGTTCCCGGTGATGTGTTCGCATCTCGCCGACCAGATCCCGTGCTACAGCAGCTCGAGGTCCCGTGGTCGGGCGACGTTTCCGTCAACGACGCGTTCCGCCCTGTCTCGCGCTACTTCGACCGGATCTGGCGGCCGGAGCAGCTCCTGGCCGTCGCGCCTCAGGCGATGCGCGTGCTCGCGAATCAAGCAGAGACGGGCGCTGTCACCCTCGCCTTCCCGCAGGACGTGCAGACCGAGGCGTGGGAGTTTCCGGCGAGCTTCTTCGCGAAGCGCCTGTGGCACATACCGCGGCCGCTGCCAGGCGAGGCGGTGCTGCGCGCGGCGGCGGAGCAGATTCGCGCGGCGCGGCGGCCGCTGGTCGTGGCCGGCGGCGGAGTGATCTACTCGGAGGCGGCAGAGGCGCTCCGGGTCGTGGCTGCCACAACCGGAATTCCCGTAGGCGAGACGCAGGCCGGTAAGGGCTCGCTGCCGTACGACCACGTATCGTCGCTGGGGGCAATCGGCGTCACTGGGACGTTCGCTGCCAACAGCGTCGCCGCCGCGGCCGATCTCGTCATCGGCGTCGGAACGCGCTGGACCGACTTCACGACAGCCTCGAAGACGGTCTTCCGGAATCCCGACGTCCGCTTCTTGAACGTGAACGTTGCCGATTTCGACGCACACAAGTACGCTGGTCTCGCGATCGTCGGTGACGCGCGCGCAACGCTCGAGCGGCTGTCGGAGCTGCTGGAGGGCTGGGCGGTCGAAGACGCATACCGTGGCGAGGTCGCGCGGCTCAACCGCGAGTGGAACGACGAGGTGGAGCGCCTGTACACGCTCGCCCACGGCCCGCTGCCCGCGCAAAGCGAGGTCATCGGCGTGGTCAACGCAGCGTCGCGGCCGCAGGACGTCGTTGTTTGCGCGGCGGGTGCCATGCCGGGTGACTTGCACAAGCTCTGGCGCACGCGCGACCGCAAGGGCTATCACGTCGAGTATGGCTACTCGTGCATGGGGTACGAGATCGCCGGCGGGCTCGGCGTCAAGCTGGCGGCCCCCGAGCGCGAGGTTTATGTGCTCGTGGGCGACGGCTCGTACCTGATGTTGTCGAGCGAGATCGTGACCGCGGTGCAGGAAGGAATCAAGCTGACGATCGTTGTCGTCGACAACCACGGCTTCAACTCGATCGGCGCGCTCTCGCGGTCGCTCGGGACCGACGGCTTCGGCACGCAGTACCGCTACCGGCGCAACGGCTCGATCGGCGTCGACAGCGAACGAGATCCGGCGCCGGTGCTGCCGGTCGATCTGGCGGCGAACGCCGAGTCCCTCGGCGCCCGCGTCATCCGCTGCCGTACGGTCGACGACCTGAAGCGCGGCCTTGAGCACGCGAAGGGAGAGTCGGAGACGGTCGTCCTCACGGTGGAGGTCGACCGCTACGAGGGCGTCCCGAGCTACGACAGCTGGTGGGACGTGCCAGTCGCGGAGGTCTCGGAGGTCGAGAGCGTGCGGGCGGCTCGTGCGGCATACGAGCAGGCGCGCAACCACACTGCCGGGCTCTGAGCCCGACGCGGCCCGGTTCGGGCCGTAGCTTGATCGCAATCGATTTCATGTCCAGAATGGCGCGGGGGTGCGTACTCCGACGCAGTTCGACCTGACGCTCGCGCGTGACGGCGGCCGGCCCGCCCGCACGAGGCCGGAGGCGCCGATGTTTCCGGGCGGGATGGAAGTGGACGAGCAGGAGCTCGAGGCTCTCGGCCGCGTCATCCGGAGCAAGAACCTCTTCCGCTACTACGGCGTCGGCGACGGCCCGAGCGAGGTCGCGACGTTCGAGCGCGAGTTCGCGGAGCACATGGGCTCGAGGCATGCGCTGTGCGTGAACGCTGGCTCGTCGGCGCTGATCTGCGGCCTGATCGGCGCCGGCGTGGGCGCGGGCGACGAGGTGATCGTCCCGGCGTACACGTGGAATGCGACGCCAAACGCCGTGCTCGCGGCGCGGGCAGTGCCTGTGTTGGCCGAGATCGACGAGTCGCTGACGCTCGACCCCGACGACGTCGAGCGGCGGATCACGTCGCGCACGCGCGCGATCCTCCCGGTACACATGCGCGGCGCGCCCGCCGCCATGGATCGGCTGCAAGAGATCGCGGACGCGCACGGGCTCGCGCTGATCGAGGATGTGTGTCAGGCCGTGGGCGCGACCTTCCGTGGCCGCCGTCTTGGCAGATTCGGCGACGCGGGCGCCTTCAGCCTGCAGTTCAACAAGATCATCACGACGGGCGAGGGCGGCGTGATGATCACCGATCGCGACGACCTCTACGACCTCGCGCTCGACGTGCACGATTGCGCCAACTCCGTACGGCGCGGCGTGGGACTGCCAAAGTTCGCCGGCTGGAACTTCCGTGCCTCCGAGTTGACCGGCGCAATGGCACGCGTGCAGCTGTCGCGCCTCGACGGGCTGCTCGAGCGGATGCGTTCGAACCACGCCCACCTCGCGGAACGCGTCGGCGAGTTGCCGGGCCTGACGATTCGTCGCGCGACGGACGAGGAGGGAGATGCCGGGATCGCCCTGGTCGCGTTCGCCGCTGATGCGAGGCATGCCGCCGACGCGGTCGACGCGCTGACGGCCGAAGGCGTGCTCGCAATGCGCATCTACGACCCAAAGACTCCCGACCTCCACGTCTTCCCCTATTGGGCGCCGGTGCTTTCCGCACTGGAGACCGCACCGAACTGCCCGCGCACGCTCGAGCTGCTCGAGCGCTCGATCCACGTCGACGTTTCGCCGCTGTGCGACGCGCAGGACCTCGACGAGATCGCCTTGGCCTTCGAAAAGGTGGCCAAACAGGTCCTCGCATGAGGATCCAGATCGGCGTCGTCGGCGGCGGCCTCGTCGCCCAGGCGATGCACCTCCATTACCTCGCGCACATGAGCGACCGGTTCGAGCTCGTCGCGGTCGTCGACCCGAGCGCCACTGTGCGCGAGGCCTTGCGCCGGCGGTATGGGCTCGAGGCTGCCTATGGCGACTACCGGGAACTGCTCGATGGCACGAAGCTCGACGCCGTCCTCATCTCGTCACCTGCGCAGACGCACGCGGAAGTGACGCTCGCGGCGCTCGACCGCGGGCTGCACGTCTTCGTCGAGAAGCCCATGTGCATCACCCTCGCGGACGCGGATCGGATCGTCGAAGCGCAACAGCGCGCGAGCCGCGTTGTTCAGGTCGGCTACATGAAGCGGTTCGATCGGGCGTGGGAGCGGATGCGCGACTCGCTTCCCGACTCGGCAGCCCAGCTCCGATACGTCCGCGTGGTCGTCCACGACCCGGAGTTCGGGCCGTACTTCGGGTCGGACGAGATCGTTCGCGGCGCGGACATTCCGGCTGAGGTGCTCGACGAGGGGCGCGCGCAGCTGCGCGGACAGGTGAAGCAGGCTGTCGGTGCCGACTCCGCGGCGGTCGTAACGGCGGTCGAAGCGTCGTTCCTCGGCAGCCTCGTCCACGACGTGAACCTCGTCCACGGTTTACTCGACGTTCTGGGCGAGCCACTACCGGGCGATGTCATCGACGGGGACTGGTGGAACGACGGCCTCGCGGTGAGCGGCTCGGTGCGACTCGCTAACGGAGCTCGCTGGGACAGCGCCTGGATCCAGCTGCTCGACATCTACGAGTACCGCGAAGTCGTCTCGTTCCTCTTCGCCAAGGAGCTGCATACGCTGACGTTCCCGTCGCCGTGGCTGAAGCAGTACCCGACCGTGTACGAGATCTCGCGCGCGCGTGACGTCGCGCGCGCCGCGGAGGTGTTCGAGTCGTACGAGGAAAGCTTCGCGCGCGAGCTCGCCCATTTCCACGATTGCATCGAGGGCAGAGCGGAGTGCCGCACTCCGCCGGAGCAGGCGCGGGTCGACATCGACGTGCTGACGCGTATGTTCCTCAAGGCTCCGCCGCGCGGTTGAGCGAGCTGCGCACGGCGATCGTGGGCTCCGGCTTCGTCGCGCGCGTCCACGCCGCGGCGGTCCGCGCGGTCGGCGGCGCCGTCGTCGCCGTCGCGAGCCGGACGCGCAGCGGGGCAGAGGCGATGGCGCATGAGGTCGGCGCTGCCGCGTACGGCTCGTTGCCTGACCTGTTGGCGAATGCCGGCGTCGATGTCGTCCATATCTGCACGCCGAACTCGCTGCACGCCGAGCAGACGCTGCTTGCGCTCGAGCACGGCGCGCACGTCGTCTGCGAGAAGCCGCTCGCGACGAGCGCCGAGGCGAGCGCGCAGATGGTGGACGCGCTCACGGCGAAAGACCGCATCGGCGTGACGGCGTATCATGTCCGCGGCTACCCGCTCGTCGCGCAAATGCGCCGCGCCGTCGCTGCGGGCGACATGGGGGACGTCCGTGTCGTTCACGGCCGCTACATGTGCGATGACGCGCTGCTCGTGTCCGGCGGCTGGCGTGTCGACCCCGCGCTCTCCGGCCCGACGTACGTCGCGGGCGATCTCGGCGCGCACTGGTTCGACCTCGCGGAGCACGTATCGGGGGCTCGCATCGCCGAGGTGCTCGCCGAGTTCCGGACGTTCGTCCGCGGCCGCGAGCTCGACGACCATGCCTCGCTGCTGCTCCGTTTCGACAACGGCGCGACCGGAACGGCGACGTTCAGTGCCCTCGCCCCCGGCCGCAAGAACCAGCTCCTGTTCGAGCTCGAAGGCAGTCGCGGCGGCTTCACGTGGGACCAGGAGTCGCCCAACGAGCTCCTGCATCGGCACGCCGAGTCTCCGACGGAGATCGTCGTCAAGGATCCCGCAGTGAGTGGGGGACGCTGGCCGGCCGGCCACGCCGAGGGATACGGCGACGCGTTCGCGGAGATCCTGCGGAACGCGTACCTCGCGATCGCGGGGGAGGAGCACGGCGACTTCCCGACGTTCGCCGACGGCCACCGTGGGATGCAGCTGCTCCAGGCGGCGCTCACGAGTGCGCGCGACTGCGGTTGGGTTCGAACTGCTGAGGTCTGAGCCGAACGGAGTCAGGCCGCGGCCTTGCGGGGAACGAGGCGCAGCCCCCGCCGGACGAGGCCCGGCAGCACGAAAGCGAGCGCCATCAGCGCCAGCGACGCTGCCAGCAAGAGCGCTGCGAGCGCGTTGACCTCCGGCGTGATGCCGAACTTCACCTGCGTGTAGATGTAGATCGGCAGCGTGTTGTGGTTCCCGATCAAGAACAGCGTGATAATGAACTCGTCGAGCGAGAGCGTGAAGGCGAACAACGCGCCGGCGAGGATCGCCGGGGCGAGCAGCGGCAGGACGACGTAGCGCAGGCGCTGGTACGTGTTGGCGCCGAGGTCGCTCGCGGCACGCTCGAGGCCTGCGTCGAAGCCCTGCAGTCGTGCGGCCACCAGCAGCAGCACGAACGGCGTCGTGTACACGCTTTGGCCGATCACCGCAGTTGTCGGCGACAGCGTCTGGTGCAGGACGCTCGTGAACAGGACGAGCAGACTGACTCCGATTAGCAGCCCCGGGATCATGATCGGAAGGACGAGCGTGATCCGGACGCCGCTGCGGAACGGCAGCCGCGAACGCACGAGCGGGAACGCCGCGGCGGTCCCCACGACGGTGCTCACGAGGGTGACCTCGAGCGCGATGCGGATCGTCGTCGTCAGGGCGTCGCGGATCTGGTAGTCGTGAAAAACTTGGCCGTACCACTTGACGGTCCAGCCGGTGATCGGGAACGTGCCGTAGCGGTTCGCGTTGAAGCTGAAAAGGACGAGCAGGACGATCGGCGCGAACAGGAAGGCGTAGATGCATGCGGCCCAGACCGCGAGCGCGCCGCGGGTGAGCCGGCCGCGCGGCGAGACGATGTCGAGGTCACGTGCCATACGGATCCTCGATTTCGAGCGAGCGCCGGAATACGGCCAGGAGAACGACGATCAGCGCCGCAATCAGCAGGGCGGCAGCGGCGCCGCGCGTGTACTGCGCGCCCTGGAAAAAGTTCACGATCAGGTTCCCGATCATCACGCCGCGTGCGCCGCCGACGAGTTGCGGGGTCAGGTACTCGCCGAGGATCGGGATGAAGACGAAGATGACCGCGGTCGTGATGCCCGGCCGGATCTGCGGCAGCAGGATGCGCCGGACCGCCGTCGCCGGCGTCGCGCCGAGATCCATTGCGGCGCGGAACTGATTCCAGTCGAAGCGCTCGAGCGACGCGTACAGCGTCAGCGCGGCGAACGGGAAGTAGAGGTAGACGAGCACCAGGATCACCGCCGGCCGGTCGTAGAGGAAGAACGACACCGGTCGCTCCGTCATGCCAGTCCAGTGCAGGAAGCGGTTGATGGCGCCACCGGGGCCGAGGATGTTGAGCCACGAGTAGACGCGCAGCAGATAGCTCGTCCAGAACGGCAGGATCACCAGGACAAGCAGGATCTTCTGGTAGCGCTTCGGGACGTAGCGGGCGAGCCAGTAGGAGAACGGGAATGCGACCGCCAGCGTCAGCAGCGTCGCGACGACCGAGACCCAGATCGTCGCCCAGACGGTCGAGACGTACGTCGGGACGCTGAAGAAGTAGCGGTAGTTGTCGACCGTCCAGTCGTGGACGACGTTGTAGTCGACGGTCCTCCAGAAGCTGTAACAGACGATCAGTCCGAGCGGAACGAGGAAGAACAGCCCGAACAGGAGGATCGCCGGCGCGAAGCCGGCGTACTCACCGAGCCTCCCGGCCCACGACGCCCGCGCCCGGCGACCCAGCGGCAGCGCGACGTCTGCCGACTGGGTCGCGGGATTGCGGAGGGCCACTTAGGCTCCGAACACCTCGTTGAAGGCGTCCGTGTAGGCCTGCTCGTTTCCGGACGGCCCCTTGAGCGTCATCTCCAGCGCCTTGTCGGGCTGGTTGTAGAGCAAGCGCTGGGCCCGGTCGCCGTGGCCCTGGTTGACGAGCATCTTGTACGACTGCTCGTTGAACAGGGGGCGGCCGTTCGTGATGAAGTTCTGCGCGATGTAGGGCGCCTGCTCCATCGCGTTGATGAACCGTGCGAACGCGTCCTTGTTCTCGGACGCGTCGACCATCTGCTCGGAGTCGATGAAGCCGATCGTGCCTTCTTTCGGGTACGCCGGCTTCACGACCGGCCCCCCCGCGTCCTTGACGCGGTCGTCCGTGCCGAGGTTCGTGATGCCGATCCACGCCGAGCCGTCGGCGAGCGCCCGCACGACCTCGTTGTTTTGCGACGCGAGCTTGAGGACGTTCGGCTTGAACTCCTTCAGCCAGCTCTTCGCGTCAGCGATCTCGGCGTCCTCCATGCTGTACGGCTTCTTCGCGCCGGTTGCGCGACCGGAGATCGCCATCATGTCCGTGGGGATGTTCTCGAGCGAGATCTTCCCTTTGTACTTCTTGTCGAGCAACGCATGCCACGAGTCGGGCGGGGTCGTGACGTACTTCGGGTTGTAGTAGATCTGCACGGTCGACCAGGAGAACGGGGAGCCCATGTAGTTCGACCCGTCCTTCCAGAACGAGAAGTCGCGCGCGATCGAGTACAGCTCCTTCGACACGGGCAGCGACGAGAGGTCGA
>Ga0126309_10000349_pt1 | contig 15458 bp, 14 predicted proteins | sample Plot56_FD_92541 | JGI IMG/M metagenome (GOLD analysis project Ga0126309, IMG submission 92541) | Serpentine soil microbial communities from UC McLaughlin Reserve, CA, USA - Plot56 | ecosystem: Environmental > Terrestrial > Soil > Grasslands | place: USA: UC McLaughlin Reserve, Lake County...
CTGCAGGCCTCGCTGCTCGTGCGCTACTCCCCCGCCTCGGTCGCCGACACGTTCTGCGCCTCGCGGCTGGGCGGCGACTCCGGCCACGAGTACGGAACGCTGCCGGCGCGCGCCGACCTGGCCGCGATCGTCGCCCGGCACACGCCCGCGCCCGCCTGACCCGCGGGGATTCGCCTTCGCTGGTCGTCGGACTGGACGGTGGTGGCCGTGCCGCGTCCGAGCCGTCAGGTGGCCGCGCCGGCCAGGCTGCGCTCCATGCCCCCTACGCCGTCCGAGCCGTTGACCCGGACCCGGCGCAGCTCGAACGGGGAGCTGACCGGCGAGGCCAGGCCGGGCTGCGTGGTGGTGGCGCCCAGGTAGCCGGCCGACCTGACCGCGGCCACCACGGCGGGATCGAAGCTCCCCGCCGGATAGCAGAAGAAGTTCACCGGCACGCCGAAGCGACGGCGGATCGCCTCGCGCGACCCGGCGACCTCCTGACGCAGCCGGTCCGCGGACAGCGCGGTGAGGTCGGGATGGGTGAAGGTGTGGGCGTCGACCTCCCATCCCGCCGCGATCATCGCGCGGACCTCGGGAGGTCGCAGGTCGGTGGCCAGCAGCTTGACCTCCAGGTTGAGCACTCCGGGCCACCCGCGGGAGCGGAGGATCGGCAGCGCGTTGGAGTACTGGCTGTGGTAGCCGTCGTCGAAGCTGAAGACGATCGGCTTGGACGGCAGCAGGCCCCCGTGATGCCAGGCGTCATACACCTGCTGGAGCGTCACGGCGTGGTAGCCGCGCCCGGCCAGCGCGGCGACCTGGGCGGCGAAGTCCTGGGGTGACACCCACAGCTCCGGCTCGGGGGTCCCCGGCGGCGGCCGGTTGATCACGTGGTAGAAGAGGATCGGGACCGGCTCGTGCGGCGCCCGGTGGGCGCCCGGCGCCGTGGCGGGGACGGCGGCGGGCGCGCCGCCGTGCCGGGCGGGCGGCGTTCGGGCGTCCCGCCGGGCGGAGCGGCCGGCATCACTGCCGTGGCGGCTCACGGCGAGGCTGGCGGCGACCGCGATCGCCACGACGACGACCGCCGCCAGGGCCGCTACCAGGCGTCGCCGCCGCACGACCGAGCTGCCCGCCGAAGTGTCCCGGCGGCGCGGGGAGCCCGGGGTCGGGCCGGTGCTCAAGTCGCCGCGGCGTCGAGCGCCTGGTTGACGAGCCGGTCTGCGCGGGTGTTCTGCTCGCGCGGGACCGACCGAATGCTCCAGCGCTCGAACCCGTCGAGCGCCGCCAGCGCCTGGCGGTGCAGCGGCTTGAGGTCGGCGTGCTTGACCCGGTAGGCGCCGTTGACCTGGCGGGCGATCAGCTCGGAGTCGTTGACCACCTCGACCTCGGTGGCCCCCAGGGTGCGGGCGCGCTCCAGGCCCAGGAGCAGGCCGCGGTACTCGGCGACGTTGTTGGTGGCCTGCCCGATCGCCGCCGACGCCTCGTCCACCACGTCACCCTCGGGCGTCGAGAGCACCACGCCCGCCGCCGCCGGCCCCGGGTTGCCGCGGGCGCCGCCGTCCACGTGAACGACCAGCTTCACAGCTCTGCGTCGGCTCAGCGGCCGGCTTCGGCCATGACCAGCAGCCCGCGGTCGTCGGCCGCCGCGTTGGCCGGCTGATCGCTGGGAAGCTGGCTGAGCTCCGAGCCCTGCTGGATGAGCCGGACGGCGTGGCCCGCGTCGCTGGCGAGCTCGACCTCGTAGCGGTACCAGCACAGCTCCCAGACGACGGTTATGTGAACCACGCTGGCCTGCTGGGCGTTGGGGGTGATCACCACCGCCGGCGCTCCGAGCGAGCGGGCGACGCCGGCCACCGTGCGGGTGTGCTCGGAGGTGTTGAACAGCTCCATGGCCCGCGCCGCCTTGAGCTCGTCGCTGGTCGGGACGGCGTAGACGTGACGCGGCTCCGAGCGGCCCTCGGGCCCGGCGGACGCCGCGTCTTGCTCACGGGCGGCTTCGGGCGCGGACCCGTCGTCCGCCATCGGGCGCCCATTGCCCGGGCCGTGCTCGCGCCGCGCCCGCAGCCGTCGAAAGCGGGGGCGGCGCTCCTCGCGTGTTGTCCGGCGGTGTCCGAGCTGAGGACCGGCGCTCTCGCGGATCCAGCCCTGGTGGTTGGCCCGCACGGTGCACAGCTCGCACACCGTCCGCCGCTCGCCGCCCACCAGGTAGATCTCCGGCCGCTCGCCGCGAAGCAGTCGTCTGCCGCAGACGGCACAGGAGATGGTCTCGGCCTCCGGGCGAATCTCCTTCGGAGCCATCGGTGCGACCAGCGTACCAACCGCCCCCGGGGCCGCGATGGGGGCGCCGGCCCCGGCGGCTGCGCTAGGTCCTGACCGCCTCCTCCTCGGTGCGGGCCTGCTCGACCACCTTGCCGGCCAGGTGGGCGGGGACCTCCTCGTAGCGCGCGAACTCCATCGTCAGCTCGCCCTGGCCGCCGGTGATCGCCCGCAGATCGGGCGCGTAGGACAGCATCTCGGACATCGGGACCTCGGCCTTGACCTCGGTCATGGCGCCAACCGGCTCCATTCCCAGCGGGCGGCCGCGACGGGAGTTGAGGTCGCCGATCACATCGCCGACGGTCTCCTCGGGCACCGACACGGTGACCAGCATGATCGGCTCCAGCAACACCGGCGCCGCCTGCTCTAGCGCCTGCCTCATGGCCATCGACCCGGCCAACTTGAACGCGATCTCCGACGAGTCAACGCTGTGGTGCTGGCCGTCGTACAGGCGCACCCGCACGCCCTTGACCGGGTAGCCGGCCAGGACCCCGTGCTGCATGGCCTCGCGCACCCCTTTCTCGACCGCCGGGATGAACGAGTGGGGGATCACGCCCCCCTTGATGGCGTTGACGAACTCGAACCCATCGCCGTTGGCGAGCGGCTCGATCTCGATGTGGCAGTCGCCGAACTGGCCCCGGCCACCCGTCTGCTTCTTGTGGCGGCCGTGCGCCTTGGCCGCCTTGCGGATGGTCTCCTGGTAGGGCACGCGCGGCGGCTTGAGCTCGACCTCGGCGCCGAAGCGCTCGCGAATGCGCTCGACGATCACCTCGACGTGAATCTGCGTGAGCCCGGCGACGATCTGGTCGCCGGTCTGGGGGTCGCGGTGCAGGTCGACGGTGGGGTCCTCCTCCTGCAGCCGGCGCAGTGCGGTGAACACCTTGTCCTCGTCCCCCTTGGCCTTCGGCGCGACCGCGAACGCCATCACCGGGGCGGGCAACTTGATCTGGGGCATCTGCACCGAGACCGGCTTGGCGGCCAGCCAATCTCCGGCCTTGGTCTCCTTGAGCTTGGCCACGGCGCCGATGTCCCCGGGCCCGAAGGCGTCGGTGTGCGCTGTCTCCTTGCCCTCGAACACCAGCAGCTGGCCGATGCGCTCCTTGGCGCCGGCGCGGGTGTTGACCACCTGGCTGTCCTGCTTGACCACGCCCTGGTAGACCCGGAACAGGTTGATTCGGCCCGCGAACGGGTCGGCGCGGGTCTTGAACACGTAGGCGAACAGGTCCTTGGCCGGGTCCGGCTCGAGGCTCACTCCGTCGAGCTCGAGCGCGCCGTGCTTCACCGGCGAGGGCAGGTCCTCGACGAAGGCGTCGAGCAGCCGCCCGATCCCGAAGTTGCGGGTCGCCACCCCGCAGGTGACCGGGAACAGGTGTCCGTGGTTGGTGCCCTCCTTGAGGGCGCCGACGATCTCTGCGTGGGAGATCTCCTCACCCTCGAGGTAGCGCTCCATCAGCGCATCGGAGTTCTCGGCCACCTCGTCCATCAACTTCTCTCGGTACTCCTGCGCCTGGTCGGCCAGCTCGTCCGGGATCGGGATCTCGCTGGCGTTGGCGCGGTCGGCGCCCTCGAAGGCGTACGCCTTCATGTCGATCAGGTCGATCAGGCCGGCGAGCTCGTGCTCGGCCCCGATCGGGATCTCGGTGGCCACGACGTGCGAGCCGAACGCCGACTTGAGCGCCTCGAGGGTTCGGAAGAAGTCGGCCCGCTCGCGGTCGAGCATGTTGACGAAGACCAGCCTGGCCAGGCCGAGCTCGTCCGCGCGCTGCCACAGGCGGGTGGTGGAGACCTCGACGCCCATCACCGCGTTGACCACGAACACGGCGGACTCGCACACCCGCAGCGATCCGAGCGCGTCGGCCACGAACGACGGCTCGCCGGGAGTGTCGATGAGGTTGATCTTGCGCCCCTGCCACTCGAACGACGACAGGGCGGCCGAGATCGACATCTGCCGGGCCTTCTCGTCGGAATCGGAGTCCGAGACAGTGCTCCCGTCGGTCACCGTCCCCATCCGGTTGATCACGCCGGCCTCGAACAGCAGCGCCTCGTTCAGCGAGGTCTTCCCGGTGCCCCGGTGACCCACGAGCGCGACGTTGCGAATCTGGTCGGCGGCCTTCGGCATCAGGTGCACTCCTCTCCTGGTGGAGGCGCGACGATAGCGGGTCGGCGGCGTGTCGGTGCGCGCCCGGTCAGTCCGGGATGAAGTCCTCTCCCGGCATGTGCGAGCGCAGCCTCAGGACGGCCTTGGTGTGTAGCTGGGACACCCGCGACTCGGTAATGTCGAGCACCTCGCCGATCTCTCGGAGGGTGAGGTTCTCGTAGTAGTAGAGGCCGATGACGATCTTCTCGCGCTCGGGCAGTCGCGCCACGGCCTCGGCCACGCGGTCCTTGAGGTCGGCGGCGCCGGCCGCCCGAGCCGGATCGGGGGAGGCCCGGTCCTCGATCGTGTCCAACAGCGACACCTCGTCGCCGGTGACGTCCGAGACCGTCCAGACCTCGTCGAGCGCCGCGATCGACGAGTTGGAGATCCGCAGCAGGGAGTCCTGGAACTCGTCGAGGGTGATCTCCAGCTCGGCCGCGATCTCGTCGTCGGTGGGGGCGCGCTGAAGCCGGTGCTCGAGCTTGACGTTGGCGCGCTCGATCTCCCGTGCCCGCGCCCGCACCGATCGCGGCACCCAGTCGAGAGTCCGAAGCTCGTCGATGATCGCCCCGCGGATGCGCGGGATGGCGTACGTCTCGAACTTGACCTGGCGCTCGGGCTCGAAGCGGTCGATCGCCGAGATGAGCCCGACCAGCCCGTAGGAGATGAGGTCGGCCTCCTCGACGTGGCCGGGCAGGCCGGACAGCACGCGGCCGGCCACGTACTTGACCAGCGGCGAGTAGGCCACCAGGAGGCTTTCGCGGGATCGCTGGTCGCCCTCCCGGTAGCTGTGCCACAGGTGCTGCAGCTCGATCGCTTTGGCGTTCGTGTTCGCGGCCAGCCTCCCGTCCGCATACGCCGAGGCCGGGCGCGGCGACGTCCGTCAGGCCCTCGGGTGTGAGCGGGCGTACTCCGACCTCAGTCGAGCCGAATCTACCCGTGTGTAGACCTGCGTAGTCGACAGGCTGGCGTGACCCAGCAGCTCCTGGATGGAGCGCAGGTCCGCGCCGCCCTCGAGCAGGTGGGTGGCGAAGGAGTGGCGCAGCCAGTGCGGCGAGACCCCGGCCTTGGCCGACGCGTGGCGCCTCCACACCCGCAGCCGCCGTCGCACGTCCGAGGTCGAGAGCCGCCGCCCCGACTTGGACAGGAAGAGCGCCCGCTCCTCGTCGCCGGCCCGCAGCGCGCCGCGCCCGCGCTCGAGGTAGCGGCCCAGCGCCCGCACCGCGTGCTCGCCCGCCGGCACGACCCGGGTCTTGCCGCCCTTGCCCTCCACGCGGACCTCCTCGGCGTCGAAGTCCACCGAGTCGACCTCCAGCGAGACCAGCTCCTCGGCCCGCAGCCCGGAGGCGTAGGCCAGCTCGAACAGGGCCCGGTCGCGCAGCTCGAGCGGCGTCGAGGTGGGGATGCGGTCCAGCAGCGCCGCCACCTCGCCGGGCTTGAGCACCCTGGGCAGCCGCTGCGGACGCTTGGGCGCCGACATGAGGTCTGCCGGGTTCTCCGCGACGCACCCGTCGTCGTGGAGGCTGCGGTACAGCGCCCGCAGCGAGGCCAGCTTGCGGGCCACGGTGGTGGGAGCCGCCCCGGCCCCCGACAGCGCCGCCGCGTAGCGCCGCAGACCCCGCGCGGTCACTCCGGCCGGGTCTAGCCGCTGCCGCGTCGCCCAGAGGGCGAACTGGCCCACGTCGATCCCGTAGGCGCGACGGGTCTTCTCCGCGGCGCCGCGCCGGCGCAGGTCGGCGTCGAAGGTCTGCAGGGCGCTGGCCCAGGCGCCGCTAGGCTCGTCGCCGATGGGCGTGTTCTTCATCGACACCGACACCGGTCAGGTGGCCACCCGCCGGCAGCTGATCGAGGTCGGCGCGGCGACGGAGACCCAGCCGCCGGCGCGGCCCTGGCTTCGAATCCAGGCGCCCGACGACGCGTCCACCCTGTGGTACGCGGTGATGCGCAGGCGTACGCGCGGCGTGTACATAGGCACGCTGTGTATTCGCCACGGGGCGCATCACGCCTCTTTGCTGCAACGCGGCTGGGAGGAGGTGGCGGTGCGGGACATCGGCCTCTCGCCGCCCCCCCAGGCCGTTCCGTAGGCGGCCTCGGCCCGCGCCCCCGCCGGCGGACGCCCTAGGCGATGTGGACCGGTGTGTGGACCGGGACCCGCTTGTACAGCTCGATCACGTCGGGGATCGCCATCCGGATGCAGCCGTGCGAGGCGGCGTGGCCCAGGGAGCCGGTCTCGGAGGTGCCGTGGATGCCGGCGCCGTTGGCGATCCCCATCCAGCGCGCCTTGAGCGGGTTCTCGGGACTGCCCCCGGGGACAACCTGGCCCGCGAGGCTGCCCGCCCAGGCCTTGTCGGGCACGCTCCAGGCCGGGTCGACCTGCTTGTTCTGGATGTGGTAGAGGCCGGCGGGCGTGTCGAACCCGCTCTGGCCGACCGCGATCGTGTAGCTCTTGACCAGACGCAGGTGGCGGAAGAAGCGCAGCTTGAACGTCGAGCGGTCGATGGTCAGCAGATAGGGATAGGCGCTCTCCAGCTCGGCCTTGAGGACCTTGGGCTTCACCAGCCGGGTGGGTACCGTGATCACGCGGCTCGGGGACTTCCCGGTCAGCGCGGCGGTCACCCTGTGCTGCAGCCGCGGCCGGTTGACCACCACGCCCTCCTTGCCCGCGACTCGCGTGAACGACCCGCCCTGGAAGTCGAGATGCGCGTCCACCGGCGGACGCGAGACCGCCCCGGTGACCCGCCCGACGAAGCGGGTGACCACCAGCCGGGAATAGCGCAGGTCCCCGGGGAGGCTGACGTTGAGCCGCTTGCCCAGCAGGTCCCGCCACGTGCGGGTGAACATGTTGCCCTGACGGCTGCGCCGCAGCGCCTCGCTGACCATGCCGTCGAAGTCGTACGTGGCGGCCGCCGCGTCCGGAGTCAGGCGGAAGGACCGCCCTCCGCCGTGGACCACGATCGGGTGGTCGAGCCCGGCGGTCAGCTCGCGGACCAGGCGCCGGTGCGCCTGCGCAGCAGTCAGGCCGCCGACGTCGACGCCGCCGACACGCACGCCCTTGGCGATCCGGTCCTGATGGCTACGGTCGTAGGCGAACAGGGCGCCGGCCGCGATGAACAGGACGGCCAGCACGGAGGCCACGGTGATGAACGAACGATCGCGCACGGTTCAGCGGGGGAGCGGCCGGATTGTAATTCGACTACCCGAAGACACGAGGCGCATGCAAGCCAGCCTGCGGGCTAGCGCCGGTCGGCGGTCCGCGTGGGGACCAGCAGGCGGTCGATCTCCTCGAGCACCGGCCGGCGGCGCCGCCCGGCGAATTCGTGCTGGTACAGGGCCTCCAGGTCGCCGCGGCCCAGGGACGGCAGGAGCGCGACCAGCTCGGCGGCCTCGAGCTCGTCGTACTCCGCCACCGGGCTGGCGTGCCCGCCGTCCGGCCGACGGCCGGTCGAGAGCTTCGGGTCGGCGGCGTCGAGCTGGGCCAGGACGCGCTGCAGCTCGGCCACCTGGCGCGGCGACGGCCGCCATGCCTTGCCGGCGTCCGTCCCGCTGCGCCGGACGCTCGGGCTCCACCGCAGGAACTCCTCGACTTCGCGCTCGTACTGGTAGGGCTGCCGGGCCGAGCGCAGCAGCGGCCGCATACGCAGGTGCTCGGCGAAGTTGATCACGGTCTCGCGTGTGGTGTAGCGATAGCGGTATCCGGTGGCCTTGAGCTTGCGGTTGTCCAGCCCCCGGCCGTAGCGCAGCTGGCTGAGCATCTCGACCGGAAGCCTCAACCCCAGCCGGTTCAGCGGGCCGGCCGCCAGGCCGGTGCCCCACGGAGGCAGGATCGGAGCCATCGGCTTGCCCAGCAGCCCGATCACCTCCGAAAGCGCCAGCACCCCGTCGGCCGCCCCGTTGTAGATCCCCGGCACGTGGTTGCGCACGGCGTGCTCGAGACAGCCGACGATGTCGTCCTCGTGGATGAACTGGTAGCGGGGGTCGAAGCCCAGGATTGTCGGAACCACGGGCAGGGACAGCAGCTGGCTGTGCGACGTCTTGAGCTCCGGTCCCAGCCCGTTGGCGAAGCGCAGGATGGTCACGGTCTTGTCACGGTTGCGCTCCGCGAAGTCGCGCACCGACGCCTCCGCCTCCACGATGTCGCGCTCGGCCGGCGTGGCGGGTGGATGCGGACGCTCCATGTCCTCGGTGAAGTACGCGGGATCGTCGCGCTCGCAGCCGTAGTAGTGCGCCGACGACTTGAACACGAACTTGCGCACCGGCGAGTCGGCGCCCGCGCACGCGGTGACGATGTTCATGGTCCCGATCACGTTGTTCTCGTGGGCGCTGCGGGGCGAGGTGAATGCGGAGTCGACCACCAGGCGGGCGTCGATGACCGTGTCGATCTCCGCCGCCTGGACGATGCGGCGGATCAGAGAGTGCTGGGTGCTGATACGGACGAACTCGGTGCGCTCCAGCTCCCGGGTCGGGTCGTTGGAGTCGACCCCGACGATCACCTCGTAGGCCGGGTCCTTCTCCAGCTCCTGGGCCAGCCGCCCGCCCCAGTAGGTGGAAAGCCCGGTGAGCAGGATCCGGCGCGACGGGCCGCGGGGCTCGGCCGCGCTCATCCGAACCACACGCTCTGGCGGCTGGCCACCATCTCGAAGACGTGCGCCTGAATGAGGGCGCGGATCTCCTCGGCCACGGTCTGCACCAGGCCCCGGTCCTCGGCCCCCCGCTCGCCCCAGCGCTCGGTGCGGACCGGCGGCAGGAAGCGGATCCGGAACTTGGCCGGCAGGTAGCCGAACATCCCCAGCAGGCCGAAGTGCGGGAAGGTGGGGGTGATCGGGAAGTAGAGCAGCCGGGTGATGCGCTGCAGGGGCTTGACCTGAGCGAAGATCGGGGCCGCCTCCTCGGCGCCGACGACCGCGATCGGCACGATCGGCGCCTCGGCCCGCATGGCGGCGGCGACGAACCCGCCGCGCCCGAAACGGCGCAGGCGGTAGCGGTCCTTGTAGAGCTTCTCGGTCCCCTTGCGCCCCTCGGGCATCACCTGCACCAGCTGGCGCTCGTCCCGCAGCAGGCGGTGGACATTGGCGGGATGGGCGGGCACCGCCCCGATCTTGGGAAGCAGCATGGCGAAGCCCGGATAGCCCTTGAAGAAATGCTCGACCGTCAGGTGGACTGGCCGCGGCTGCGGGTGCTCCTCCCTGACCGCCTTGGCAATCATCGGCGCGTCGGGGGGAAGGGCTCCCGAGTGGTTGGACACCAGCAGCGCGCCGCCCTCCGCGGGCACGTGCTCGATGCCCTCGACCTCGACCCGGAACCAGTACTTGTAGAAGAAGTCGGCGGCGGTGCGGTCGACGAGTCGCTCCACCCTCTCCGAGCGACCCCAGTCGGTGACCGTGCGCTCGGGCTCGATCCCCGGCAGGAGGTCGTCGTGGTCGTCGGCGCGACGGGCCGGAAGCTGCGCTTCGTCCCAGGGGGCGCCGGAGAACGCCGCTTGCGCCCGGGCTTCGGTGGTGGAGGCGGGGCGGTCCATCGGGGCGATCATTCTTCCATGCCGGGGCCGATCCGAATCTCGGCATGTGTGCCGGCGACACGCCACCGGCCCGGCAACCTCAGCCGGTGACCGCGCCCTCCGAGGCGCTCGAGACCAGCCGCGAGTACTTGGCCATCGCGCCGTTGTCGTAGGCCGCCGGGGGCGGCCGGTAGTCGGCCAGCCGGCGCTCGAGCTCGCCGTCGTCGAGGGCGACATCCAGTCGCCGGGCGTCCACGTCGAAGTGGACGGTGTCGCCGTCGCGCAGGGCGCCGATCGGACCGCCGCGCGTCGCCTCGGGCGCGACGTGCCCGGCCATGAGCCCGTGGGTGGCGCCCGAGAAGCGTCCGTCGGTCAGCAGCGCGACCTCCTCTCCGAGGCCCTCTCCCACCAGCGCGGCGGTCACTGCCAGCATCTCGCGCATGCCCGGGCCCCCGGCCGGCCCCTCGTTGCGGATCACCACGACGTCGCCCGGCTCGATCGACTTCGCGGTGACCGCGGCCATCGCGTCCTCCTCGGACTCGAACACCCGGGCCGGCCCGCTGTGCTGCGTGCGCTCGTGGCCGGCCAGCTTGACCACGCAGCCCTCGGGAGCCAGGTTGCCGCGCAGGATCGCCAGGCCCCCGGTCGCCTTGAGCGGGTCCGACAGCGGGCGCACCACCCGCTGGCCGTCGCGCTCGCGCGCCTCGCGCGCGTGTTCCCCCACCGTCTTCCCCGACACGGTCGGAGCGTCCTCGTGGAGGATGCCGGCCTCCAGCAGGCGGTTGAGCAGGACCGGCACTCCGCCCGCCTCGTGCAGGTCGACCGCCACGTACTGTCCGCCGGGCTTGAGGTCGCACAGCAGCGGGGTCTCCCGCGAGATGCGGTCGAAGTCGTCGATCGACAGCCGGGCGCCGGCCTCGCGGGCGACCGCGAGCAGGTGAAGGACGGCATTGGTGGAGCCGCCGCTGGCCGCCACGGCGGCGACGGCGTTCTCCAGCGACTCGCGTGTGATCAGTTGGCTGGGGCGCTGCCCGCGGGCCAGCACCTCCATCACCAGCCGTCCGGTGCGCTCGGCGACCGTCTCCTTGTCGCCGTCCTGGGCCGGCACGCCGCTCCAGCCGATCGGCGAGATCCCGAGCACCTCGAAGGCCATCGCCATCGTGTTGGCGGTGAACTGGCCGCCGCAGGCCCCGGCTCCGGGTGAGGCGACGGCCTCAAGCTCGGCGAGGTCCTGGTCGCTGAGTCGCCCCGCGGCGTGGGCGCCAACCGCCTCGAAGACGTCCTGGATGGTGACGTCCTGGCCATGGAAGCGCCCCGGCGGGATCGAGCCGCCGTAGAGCATCACCCCGGGAACGTCGAGGCGGGCCAGCGCCATCACCGTGCCCGGGATGGTCTTGTCGCATCCGCTCAGCGCGACCACCGCATCGAACAGGTGGCCGCGGCAGACCAGCTCGATGCTGTCGGCGATTGCCTCGCGCGACACCAGCGACGTCTTCATCCCGGAGGTCCCCATCGTGATGCCGTCGGAGATCGCGATCGTGTTGAGCTCCATCGGCGTGCCGCCCGCGGCCCGGATGCCCTGCTTGACCCGCGCGGCCAGTGCGCGCAGGTGGAAGTTGCAGGGCATCGTCTCGATCCAGGTCGAGGCGACGCCCACGATCGGCTTGGCGAGGTCCTCGTCGCTGAAGCCGATGCCCTTGAGATAGGCGCGCGCCGGAGCCCGCTCCGGGCCCTCAGTGAGCGCGCGCGAGTTGTGCTTGGGGTCCAGGGTCACGGCGCGGGTGGGAGGAGCGTCAGGGCGCCGTCACCGCGCCGGCGGGCCGGCCGGCGTCGCGCTCCCACCGGCGCTCCCACTGCCCCAGCCGCCACAGGTCGCGGCGCACATGGCGTGGATCGACCTGGCGGCCCGGCACATGGAGGTTGGCCTGGGAGAGCAGACGCTCCTCGTCGCCGGTGAGCGCCATCCACTTGGCCAGGACGTCGTCGGACTCCGGCAGCCGGGCGCTTCCGTAGGGCCGCGAGTCGTCCAGGAACTCCACGCAGTACTCGCTCAGCAGGCGCCCGGTTTGGGGGACGTAGGCGACGATCGGCTTGTGGGGGTAGATCAGGTAGGCGTAGGGCGCGCGGTCGCGTCGCGATCCGGGAGCGGCTCCCCACACGCGGATGAACCCCAGGTCGCGGTACATCGCCCACTCCTCCTGGTTCACGCAGGAGCGCAGCAGCGCTCGCGCGCGTCGCTCCGCCCGCTGCTCGCGACCGGGGTCGTATGCCGCGGCGGCGGTCAGCCGGCGGTTGGCACGACGGCGCTCGAGCGCCTCCTCCAGCCACGGCAGCGCGATCTCCGACAGCAGCGCCACGATCACGATTGCCGTGGCGCAGAGGGCGAGGACCACGCGGGCCCGGCCCTAGCGTCCGCCGGCGGCGCGCGGGAAGAAGATGACCCGCTCGGCGTCGCGCGGGACGTCCTCGAACGAGCGCGCGATCTCGGCTTCCCGGCGTCCCGTCTCCACCGTGGTCGGAACGGCTGCCCACATCCCGCTGTCCAACTGGCGGCGGAACTCGCGGATCAGCATCCGCTCCTCGTCAGCGACCTCGACGTTTCCCTCGGCGATAAGGACCTCGCCGTGTCCCGGCCTCATGCGAAGGAACCTCATGGGCCGGGATTATGACAAAGGGCTCGCCGTCCCGGCGACCCTGACGGGGTCGATACCGACGGCGTCCACGGGCCCCGCCCCCGCCCCGAGGTCGCGGCGGCCGCGGCGCACCGCCTCGCCGGCGATCTCGCGAGCGTGACGGGCGGCCTGCAGCGGCGAGCACCCGAGCGCCAGGTGGGCCGCCAGAGCGGAGGAATGGGTGCACCCGGAGCCGTGGGACGCGCCGGCGGCGAAGCGCTCGCCCGGGATCGCCTCGAGCCGCGTCCCGTCGTAGAAGACGTCGGTCGCCTCCTCGCGATGGCCGCCGGTGACCACCACCGCGTCCGGGCCCAGGCGGTGCACGGCGCGGGCCAGGTCCGCCGCGTCGTCGCCGGGGGCGCCGGCCAGCGCCGCCGCCTCGGCCAGGTTGGGGGTGGCCACCGTGGCCCTCGGCAGCAGGCGCGCGATCAGGGCATCGGCCGCCGCCGGCTGCAGCAGGGCCGCGCCGGACTCGGCCACCATGACCGGGTCGACGACCACCGGCGTGGACGGCGCCAGCAGCGCCAGCGCCTGCTCCACGGCCAGGATCGTGGGCTCGTCGCCCAGCATCCCGATCTTCACCGCGTCCACCCCGATGTCGTCCGCCACGGCGCGAACCTGGGCCACGATCATCTCCGGCGCGACCGCAGCCACCGCGCTCACCTCGCGGGTGTTCTGGGCGGTGATCGCGGTGATCGCGGTCATCCCGTGGACCCCGCAGCGGGCCAGCGCCTTGAGGTCGGCCTGGATCCCGGCGCCTCCGCCGGAGTCCGACCCCGCGATCGCCAGCACACGGGGAGTGCGTCCGGATGCATGCATGCCTCCGGCAGGTTAGGGAAGGGCCGGCAGCCCTCAGCCCGTGGCCACGTAGCGCCCGCCGGGGGCGCGGCGCACGAGCCCCAGCAGCTCGAGCTCGGAGAGGGCGACCAGCGCCGTCTCGGCCTCGGACGGGCTGCGGGCGAGCGCGTCCACCGTGTCGCGACCGCCCGCGACCTCGTCCAGCACACGGCGCAGGGCCGGCTCGAGGCGCTCGCGGCGATCGGCCGGCGCGCTGCGACCGCCGGCGCCGAACAGCAGATCCAGGGCGTCCTGCACGTCACGCACGACGTGCGCCCCGTCGTGCAGAAGGTCGTTGACCCCGCGGGAGCGCGGCGACGTGATCGGGCCCGGGACCGCCCCGACCTCGCGGCCCAGGTCGCGTGCCAGCCGCGCGGTGATCAGTGCCCCCGAGCGCTCGGCCGCCTCGACCACCAGGGTGAGCTGCGACAGCGCGGCGATCAGCCGGTTGCGGGCCGGAAAGCACCAGCGGCGCGGCCGGAATCCCGGTGGCAGCTCGGAGACGGCGCATCCCGCCGCCAGGACCCGCCGGTGCAGGCGGCGCTTGCTGGGGGGATAGGGAACGTCCGCACCGCCGGCCAGCACCGCCAGGGTGGGGCCGCCCGCCTCGAGCGCACCCTCGTGCGCGGCCGAGTCGATGCCCAGGGCCATCCCGCTGACCACCGTCACCCCCGCCGCGGCCAGGCCGCGACCGAGCATCCGCGCCACCTCGAGGCCGTACGGGGTGGCCCGCCGGGCTCCGACCACGGCGGCCGCCGGGCCCGGGTCCAGCTCCTCGGCGCCGGCCAGGTGGATCACGGCCGGTGGGTCCGGGATGTCGCCCAGGACCGCCGGGTAGCGGTTGCGGTCGTGCCGGCAGACGGCGGCCATGCCGGTCCCGCGAAGGCGGCGGCGGGCCGGCTCGGGGTCGAAGTCCAGCCACCCGGCGACGATCTCGCCCCCGCGCCGCCCACCCAGCGCGGCCACCAGTTCGCGGTCATCCAGCGCCAGCAGGCTGTCCAGCGACCCGAACCGCTCGCGGGCGCGCGCGATGTGCTCGGACAGCTCGGTGAGCAGCCAGGTGCGGCGCAGGCAGTCCCGGCAGGGCCCGCTCAAGCCGCTGCTCCCGGGCGCTCCTCCTCCTGGCGCAGCCCGAGCGCCTCGAGGACATGCTCACGTCCCACGCGCTCGCTTCCGGCCAGATCGGCGACCGTCCTGGCCACGCGCAGCACCCGGTGGTGCCCTCGGGTGCTCAGCGTGGTTCGGTCGTAGGCTTCCAGCAGCAGGCTCCGGGCGGAGTCGGTGAGCCGGATGTGCCCGCGCACTCCACCGGAGTCGAGCTGGCCGTTGCACGCCGCGGTGGATCCGGCAAGCCGGCGGCGCTGGCGCTCGCGCGCGGCGATCACCCGTGACCGGGCAGCGGCCGAGGTGGTGCGGGCGGCGGCGGTGAGCGACTCGGGTCCCACCCGCTCGACGGGCACCGACAGGTCGAGGCGGTCGAGCAGCGGCCCGCTGAGCCGCCGTCGGTGGCGCGCGATCTCGGTCTCGCTGCACTGACAGCGCGGGGTCCCGGCGAAGCCGCAAGGGCACGGGTTGGTGGCCCCCACGAGCAGGAAGCAGGTCGGGAACACGCACGCCAGCTGGCCGCGGACGATGGCCACGCGGCCGTCCTCCAGCGGCTGGCGCAGCGCCTCGAGGCTGGAGCGGCCGAACTCCGACAGCTCGTCCAGGAACAGCACCCCGTGATGGGCCAGGCTGGCCTCGCCCGGCCGGGGCACCGCTCCGCCGCCGACCAGGCCCGACGCGGAGATCGTGTGGTGCGGCGCGCGAAACGGGCGACGCATGACCAGACCGCCTCCGGCGTGCAGGCCGGCGACGCTGTGGATCCGGGTCACCTCGAGCGCCTCGTCGCGGGCGAGCGGCGGCATGATCGAGGGCACCCGGCGGGCGAGCATGGTCTTGCCCGTGCCCGGAGGGCCGGCGAGCAGGAGGTTGTGGCCACCGGCGGCCGCGATCTCCAGCGCTCTGAGTGGTCCGGCATGACCGC
>Ga0126309_10000350_pt1 | contig 15449 bp, 15 predicted proteins | sample Plot56_FD_92541 | JGI IMG/M metagenome (GOLD analysis project Ga0126309, IMG submission 92541) | Serpentine soil microbial communities from UC McLaughlin Reserve, CA, USA - Plot56 | ecosystem: Environmental > Terrestrial > Soil > Grasslands | place: USA: UC McLaughlin Reserve, Lake County...
CCCGTGCGGCTCGTCGAGCTGGTAGCCCTCGGGCGCCGCGATCACGACCTCGACGTCGGCCAGCGTCCCGAGGATCGCCAGCGACCGGGCGACGTTGTTGCCGTCGCCCACGTACGCGATCCGTAGCCCGTCCAGCTCGCCGAACCGCTCCTTCAGCGTCAGCAGGTCGGCGAGCGCCTGGCAGGGGTGGTGAACCGACGTCAGCCCGTTGACCACGGGCACCGCCGCCGCCCCCGCCAACTCCACCACCTCCGCGTGGCTGCCCGACCGCACGACCAGCGCGTCGAGGAACCGCGACAGTACCCGCCCGGTGTCCCCGACCGACTCCCCCCGCGCCAGCTGGAGCTCGTCCCCCCTCAGGATCACCGGCGTCGCGCCCAGCTCCGCCACCCCGACCTCGAACGAGATCCGCGTCCGCGTCGACGGCCGGCCGAAGTAGAGCCCGACGCTCGAACGGGAGAGGGAATCCGCCCCCTCGCCGCTCTTCCTCCCCGCCTTCAACTCGGCCGCGCGGGCGAGCAACGACCTCAACTCGAAGGCCCCGAGCTCCTCCCCGGTCAGGAAGTCCCGTTTCAAGACGCGGATACTAAGCGCGCCCTGGAGATCCGAGCCCTCAGCTGGAACCTCTTCCACGGCCGCGACAAACCACCGGACCGCGGCCTGTTCACGCTGCGCTCGCGCCTCCTGCGGACCACCGAGCGCAACGCCACCCATGTCCAGGTCAACCGCGACCTCCGGCCCGAGTTCACCGCCCTGATCGCCGGGGGCGACTGGCAGGTCGCCCTCCTCCAGGAGTGCCCGCCGCGCTGGTCGGACGGTCTTGCCCGAGCCTGCTCCGCCGAAGCCCACCGCGTCCTCACCTCGCGCAACACCCTCGCCCCGCTGCGCTCCTCGATCGCCCGCCTCAACCCCGACCTGATCGCCTCCGGCGAGGGCGGCTCCAACCTCACCCTCGTCCGCGCCTCGCTCGGCGCGATCACCGAACGGCGCGAGCTCGTGCTCCGCCCCCGCCTCCCCGAACGCCGCACCATGGCCCTGACCCGTACCACGGCCGACCTCTGCTTCGCCAACCTCCACACGAGCAACGACCGCCCCGACCTCGCCGCCGAGGAGGTCCTTCTCGCCGCTGACACCGCGGTCGCCTTCGCCGGCGACGCGCCGCTGGTGTTCGGCGGCGACTTCAACCTCCGCCCGGCCGCGGACCTGGACACCTTCGCCGAGCTCGAGCGCCGGCACGGCCTGGTTCCGCCGACCGCGCCCAAGGCGATCGACCACCTGCTCGCCCGCAACCTGGACGTCGTCGAGGCGCCACATCAATGGCCGCCGGACCGGCGCGAACTGCACGAGGACGGGCTCGCGCTCCGGCTCTCGGACCACGCTCCGGTGCAGGGAACCTTCTCCTCTCCCGGTGCCGAGTGAAATAGTTCGCCGCGGCTCCCAACCACAGCCGAGGAGGAGAACCCAATGGCCCAGTCATCCGGCAGCTCGAGCAGTCGCAAATCAGGCAGCTCGGGACGCCGCAAGTCGTCACGCAGCTCAGCCGGCCGCAAGTCAACCGGAAGCTCGAGCCGCAAGTCGACCAGCAGCAGCAGCCGCAAGTCATCGAGCACGCGATCGAGCTCCCGCCGCTCGACGTCGAGCAAGTCGGGTTCGTCCCGGCGTTCGACCAGCCGTAAGCGCAGCACGCCGTCACGCAGCAGCAGCCGGGCCACCACCGGCCTCGACAAGAGCGTCGAGAACTTCCGTCAGAGCCTGGAGCGCAGCCTGACGCTGAGCCGCGACCGGGTGCAGGAGGTCATGGACGACGCGGTCCGGCGGGGACGGATGACCCGCGGCGACGCCGAGAAGGTCGTCTCGGACCTCGTCGACCGGGGACGAAAGCAGCGCGACTCCCTCCTCGAGGAACTGGAGAAGATCGCCAGCCAGGCGCGCAGCGAGGTCGGGGGGCGGGCGGCGCCGGTCCGCAAGGGCGCCGAGCAGGCCGCCCGCCAGGCCCGCCGCCAGGTGGAAGGGGCCGGTGGCCGCGCGGCCCGGGCGGCCCGCGACGCCGCGGACCCGGCGCTCCGAGAGGCCGACCGCCTGATCCGCCGGACGGGCGTCGGGAGCAGCTTCCCGATCACGGCCTACGACGGGCTGACCGCGCGGCAGATCCAGACCCGGCTCACGGACCTGACGCCGGCCGAGTTGCGCAAGGTGCGCGACTACGAGAAGCGCAACGAGGGCCGCAAGGGCATCCTGAACGCGGTCGAGAAGAAGCTCGGCTAGACGAACTCCGCGGCAAGCGCGTCGAACCTGAGCTCCTCGCCGAGAGTCTCGGTGAGGAGCTCGTCGGCGCGCAGCCGCTGCCCCTGCCGCCATACGCCGCGCAGCCAATCACCGGCCTCCGGGCTGCCGTGCCAGCCCTCGCCGAAGCTCTTGCGCAGATGGCGGCGCCAGCGCGTCTCGAGCGCCCATGCCCGCAGGTAGCCGGCGACGTAGAAGCCCGAGTCGACGTCGGCCAGCCAGCTCGCCGAGTCCCAGCCGATCCCGGTCGCGCCGCCCATCCGCCGCGCGTACTCGGCCGGCATCGCGTCCAGGTCGGGGTCGGCGCCGTGCAACTCCAGCTCGTAACCGATCTTCGCCGCGTAGCGGCGCAGGAAGAAGAGCAGGACGGCGCGGTCCAGCGACACGACCGGCTCCGGGTCGGCCCCGAGCCGGTCCGACAGCCACGCCGGGTCCGTCGTGATGTGCTCGAGCAGGAAGGCGAAGGACTCCGTGACCGAGTTGTCGCCGAAGTAGCGGTACTCGGCCGGCAGCGCCGGATCGACGTTGGCGTAGTGCTGCGCGTGGCCGCCCTCGTGGAAGAGCGCCGCGAAGTCCTCACGACCGCCGACCCGCGGCACCACGAGGTAGACCTCGTCGGGCACCCGAACCGGGGCGCAGTAGGCGCGCGGGGACTTGGTCGGCCGCTGCTCGGTGTCGAGCCTGATGTTCGGCTGGTCCTCGAGCGCCAGCCCCATCGCCGCCACGGTCTCCGCGAACGCCGGCACCAGCCGCTCGTCGGGGAACCCAGCGTCCAGGCCGGGAGCGCGGAAGAAGCGCACGAGGTCCGACCGCCGCGCCTCCTCGAGCCCGAACCCGAGCACCGCCTCGACCTGCGATGAGACCACCGGCGGGTAGACACCTTCGGTCGCCGCCAGGAACTCGGCGGTCTGCTCGGCCAGGCCCCGCAGGTCAATTCCCGACAGCTCGGCACAGGCGTCGGCGTAGCTCGGCCAGCCGAGGTCGGCGACCAGCTCGTGGGACCGGCGCAAGACCGTGAGGTGGAGCGGGTTGAGCTGCTGCTCGAGCGCCTCCAGCCGGCGGCGTTCGATCTCCGCCCGGCGCTCCCGGTCGGGCTCGTTCGCCTGCACCACCGGCGCCGTCCGGTAAGGGATCTTCTCGCCCCCGACCTCGAGCTCGATCTCGGCTTCACGCTCGGCCACCGCCGCCTCCTCCGCCGCGGACGCCCGCCCGAGATAGCCACCGACCGCGAACTCGAGCAGGTACTCCGCCCGCCGCCGCCCTTCGCCGCCGTCGGCGGCGTCAACGCCCTCGCGCAGCCGCTCCACCTCGTCGCGATCGAACAGGGACGCGTGGCGCTCATAGACCTCCTCGAGCTCGAAATCTCGCTTCTGCCCGGAGAAGTGCAGGTGGTATTCGCGGTCGAGGTCGCCGACGAACGCCTCGGCGTGGCGCGAGTAGTGGTCGAGGTCGAAGCTCACCGGCTGGCACGATAGGAGAGTGAGCGCAGAGCCCCAGACCACCGCCCGGCCGCGCCCCGCCCGGGGCGAGCAGCTCGACCTCGAGATCGACGACCTCGCCTACGGCGGCAAGGGCGTGGCCCGCCGCGACGACGGATATGTCGTCTTCGTCGCCGGCGCCCTCCCCGGCGACCGGGTCCGCGCCGAGCTGACCAAGTCGAAGCGGAACTACGCCGAGGCCCGGGTCGAGCAGCTCCTCTCCCCTTCCCCGGACCGGCTCTCGCCCGAGTGCGTCCACGACGGCGAGCCCTGCCCCGGCTGCGCCTGGCAGTCGCTCCCCTATCCCCGGCAGGTAGCGGCCAAGCAGCGTCAGGTCGACGACGCGCTGCGGCGGATCGGCGGCCTCGACGGCTTCGAGCTCGAGGAGATCGTCCCCGCCGACGACCTCTGGCGCTACCGCAACAAGCTCGAGTACTCGTTCGGCGAGCGCGAAGACGGTGAGGTGACCCTCGGCTTCCACGCGCGCGGCCGGTGGGATCTGCTCGTGGACGTCGACGACTGCAAGCTTGCCTCCGAGGCGGGCAACGAGGCCCGCAACGCCGTCCGCGACTGGGCGCGGGCTGAAGGGCTGCCAGCCTACGACCGCCGCTCCCGTCGCGGCCTCCTGCGCAACCTCGCCGTTCGCGAGGGGCACCGCAGCGGTCACCTCCAGACCCGCCTCGTCACGAGCGCCGCGCGCTTCCCCCGTCCGCCGGTCGACCTCCACACCGTCATCGAGGGCCCCTCGGGGGGCACCGACGGCCCGACCGGGGTGCTCGGGCGCGAGCGCATCAGCGAGGAGCTGGGCGGCCTGCGTTTCGAGATCTCCCACTCCGCCTTCTTCCAGACCAACACCACCATGGCCGAGCGCCTGTACGGCGTGGCCCGCGACTACGCCTCGTTGCGCGGCACGGAACGCGTCTTCGACCTCTACTGCGGGATCGGCACCATCGCGCTCACCTTCGCCCGCGGCGCCGGCGAGGTCTGGGGCCTCGAGATCGTGCCCGACGCGATCGCCGACGCCGAGCGCAATGCCGAGATCAACGGCGTCACGAACGCCCGCTTCCGCGCCGCCAACGCGCGGACCGGAGTCCGCCCTCTGATCGAGGAGGCCGGGAAGCCCGACGTCGTCGTGATCGACCCGCCCCGGGCCGGGCTCTCCCAGAAGATCGTCCGGCGGGTCATCGAGTGCGAGGCGCAGCGGATCGTCTACGTGTCCTGCAATCCGACCACGCTCGCGCCGAACGCGGCGCAGCTCACGGAGGCCGGATATAGGCTGCGCCGGGTGAGGCCGGTCGACATGTTCCCCCAGACGCCGCACATCGAATGCGTCGCCCTGCTCGAGCGTGAGTGACCGCGGCTTCGGCGTCGCCGCAGGTCTCGAACCGGACGTAGCGCGGCCCCTCGCCGAGCGCTGCACCGAGCTCGGCTATGCCTCGCTCTGGTCGAACGACCACCCCGGCGCGAAGGGACTCGAGACCCTCGCGGAGTTCGCCGCCGCGGCCGGCGGCGTCGACCTCGGCGTCGGGGTGATCGCGCTCGACCGGCAGAGCCCCGGCGAGATCGCCGGTGACATCGACCGTCTCGGCCTCGACCGCTCACGCCTCTGGCTCGGTGTCGGCGCCGGCTTCCAGGACAAGCCGCTGACGGCGATGCGCGAGGCGCTTCCCGAGCTGCGCGAGCATCTCGACGGCGTCCGCCTGGTCCTGGCCGCCATGGGCCCGAAGATGTGCGCGCTCGCCGGCGCCGAGTACGACGGGGCCTTCTTCAACTGGATGACACCCGGCTTCGCCCGAGCCGCCCGCGAGAAGGCGGAACAGGGCGCTCGCCAGGCGGGGCGTGAGCCGCCGGCGGTCTTCGGCTACGTCCGCACCGCCGCGGGGGAGGACGCGCCGCGCCGGCTGGCGAAGGAGGAGTCCTTCTACCGCGACCTCCACGACGGCTACCGCAACCACTTCGACCGGCTCGGCGAGCCGCAGGGAACCGTCGGCGTCGCGGTGGCGGACCGGACGGCGGCGCAGGCCGCGCTGGCCGCATACGAGGACGCCCTCGACACCGTCGTCGTCCGGGGCCTGGCCAGCGCCAGCGTCGAGTCGATGGTCGCGGTGGCGGAGGCGGCGGCGCCGTGAGCCGTCCGGCCAGCGCCCTCGCTGTGCTCCTCGTCGCTCTCAGCGCCGGGACGTCGGTGGGCCCACCGGGCGCCTCGGCTGGGTCCCCTGGTCAGAACATCTTCGCGGCGGCGGCGGCGAAGGGGCCGCTGGGCCACTCAGGCCGCTGGCTGACCGACCGCACCGGCCGGGTCGTGATCCTCCACGGCCTCAACATGGTCTACAAGCGCCCCCCCTACGCGCCGGACGCGACCGACTTCGGCGCCGACGACGCGCGCTTCCTGCGTCGGTTCGGGTTCAACACGATCCGGCTGGGCGTCATCTACGCAGGGGTCGAGCCCCAGCCGGGCCGCTACGACGAGCGCTACCTCAACCGGATCGCGCGGACGGAGCGCCAGCTCGCCCGCCGCGGCGTCTTCACCCAGCTCGACTTCCACCAGGACCTCTACAACGAGAAGTTCGGCGGCGAGGGCTGGCCCGGCTGGGCGGTACTCGACGACGGACAGCCAGCCGACCCGCTGACGGGCTTCCCCGGCAGCTACATCTCGAGCCCCGGCCTCAACCGCGCCTTCGACAACTTCTGGGAGAACGAGGCGGGCCCGGGCGGCATCGGCGTCCAGCACCGCTACGCCCGAGCCTGGCGCCGCGTCGCGGCCCGCTTCCACAAGCGCCCGCGGATGATGGGCTACGACCTGATGAACGAGCCGTGGCCCGGCAGCCAGTGGTCGAGCTGCGCGAATCCCGAAGGATGCCCGGCCTTCGACCAGGGTCCGTTCCGCGCCTTCTACCGGCGGGCCTTCAAAGCGATTCGCCGCGCCGACAAACGCCACCTGATCTGGTACGAGCCGAACGTCCTCTTCGACTTCGGCGCCGACACCCACCTCGCGTTCTCGCGCCGGCGGCTCGGGTTCAGCTACCACGCCTACTGCCTCGGCGCTGCGCTCGGCGGCGGTGAGAACGAGGGCTGCGACACCGAGCTCGAGATGGTCTTCGGCAACGCCGACCAGCACGCGCGCGAGACCGGATCGGCGCTGCTGCTCTCGGAGTTCGGGGCCACCGCCGACAACGCCGTCAACCGCGACCTCGCGGAGAGGGCCGACCGCCACATGGTCTCCTGGCAGTACTGGCATTACTGCGGGTGCAAGGACCCGACGACGCAGGCCGAGCTCAACGACCAAGCCCTCGTCTTTGACCCGGCGAGACGGCCACGCGGCAAGAACGTCGACCGCGGCAAGCTGCGCGCGCTCGTCCGGCCCTACCCCCAGGCGATCGCCGGCACCCCGGTCCGGTTCGGCTTCGACCCGAACACGGAGAAGTTCGAGCTCGTCTACTCGACCCGCCGCCCGTCAGGCAGGGGCCGCTTCCGCCGTGGCGTGACCGACGTCTTCGTCCCGCGGCTCCACTACCGCCGGGGCTACAGCGCCAGCGTGAAGGGCGGGTCGGTGGCCGTCGGCACCGGCCAGCACCTGATCATCGTCTCGAACCGCGGCGCCCGACGGGTAAGCGTCGTCGTGCGCCCGCCGCGCTAGAGCTCCGCCGCCTCGTCCTCGGGCAGCGCCTCGGCCTCGGCGGCACAGGTCGTGCAGAGGATGAGCTGGGATCCCTCCTCCAGCGCCGTGGCCTTCTCGGCGTCGGTCAGCGTCGCCCCGCAGCTCTGGCAGCGGTCGGGCAGCGACTCGACGGTTCGCTCTTCGAGTTCCACGGCGGGGAATCTAGTACGGCGCGGGACTAGATCACTTGCGGCCGGCTTCGCCGGCCTGACCTGCTGCTGCCGGAGCTAAAGCTCCGAGCAGGACATCAATAGGGGGGAAGATCGTCGTACCAGGCGGACAGCATCCGGAAGGCCCGCCAGAAGCGCTGCTTGGCGCCCTCCTCGTCGAGCGACTCGTCGATGTCGGGCACGTGCAGCGCGTCGATGCTCGGCGTGAACGCCTGGATCTCCCCCTCGCGCGGCTCGACCGCGCGCGAGAGCGGCAGCTCCAAGCCGTTCAGGACCCTGAGCGCCGGCTCACCCATCACGACGACGATCTTCGGCTGGACGATCGCGATCTCCTCGGCGAGGCGCCCGACGCACTGCTCGGCGGCCTGGTCCGGCTCAGCGGTCGGGCACTTGACGCAGAGCGTTCCGTAGACGACCAGCGGGTCGATGCCGAGCCGCTTGAAGCTCTTCATCAGCGCGTTCCCGGCCCGGCCGTAGAAGGCGACGCCCTCCTCGATCTCGGCCGCCGTCGGCGCGTGCTTGAGCATGAGGATGTCGGCCTGCGGGTGCCCGGAGCCGAGCACCGGCATCAGCTTTCCGCGGGGGCAGAACTGGCAGTCCTGCAGCTCGCGGCTCAGCCCGTTGAGCTCGCGGATCGCCCGTTCGAGGTACTTCTCCTTGATCTCGTCATCGGTCGCCGGCATCGCCGCCGACCTCTTTGACGGGGCGCTCGCCGCTCCTTTCGGCGGCCGCGGCTGCATCAGCTCTTGCTCGCCGCCCGCCGCCGCCGCTGCCTGCCGCCGCGGACCGGCTTCGCATCCGGGACGCTCCGCTTCGGCGCCTTCGGCCGGCCGGTCGTCTGGAGGAACTTGAGCGCCTGGACGTACGCCATGTTCTTCTTCTTGCGGGTGATGTCCGCGTCCCGCATCGCCTCGAGGAATTCGGCCGGCCCATCGAAGTCGTGGATCCGGACCCGGACGCTGCCGAGCCCCTGGGCGACGTGGCTGTCGGAGCCCGCGCCGGGGACGATTCGGTACTTGGCGGCGAAGCGCTCGGCCTCGTCGTTGAAGGCGCTGAGGGCGACCCGCGGGTTGAATACCTCGAGGATGTCGATGTCCTCGACCACCGCCTCGAGGTGCTCGTAGTCGGGGACCGAGTGGAGCCGATCGAAGGGGTGCGGCATGTACACGAGGCCCCCCTGGCGGCGGATCTCGGCGATCGTCTCGGCCATCGTCATCCCCCGCTCGATCCGCTCCTCGAGGAACAGGCCGATCACCTCGCCCTGCTCGGCGGTCTTCACCTCCTCGGCGAGGATGACCTTGATCCCGCCGATCCGCTCCGCCACCTCCCGCGCGGCCAGGGCGCCGCTGATCTCGTCGTGGTCGGTGATCGCGATCGCGCCGAGCCCGCGGTCCTTGGCGGTCTCGAGCAGCACCTCCACCGGCGTCGCGCAGTCGGGCGAGTGGTCGGTGTGCATGTGGAGGTCGACGTCGATCAGGGGACGCCGCGTGACGCGCCGGCGCACCGCAGCGTCGCCGGCGGGCTCGTGGCGCCGGGCGACGACCCGCCCGTAGATCCCCTCCAGCTCGTCGGTCACGTCCGCCCAGGTCCGCGCATCACCGGCCCGCTCGCGCAGCTCGCGGGACCCGTCCCCGTCCTCGGCGAGCCGGCAGAGCTGACCGGCCAGGGTCTCGGCGTCCCCCGGCTGGAACATCAGCCCGGCCGCGCCGTCGCCGACCAGCTCGGCGTAGACCGGCAGCCGCGACACCACCGGCACCGCGCCCGACGCGAGTGCCTGGCGGACGACGGACGGGGTCGGCCGGGGGCCGCCGGAGGCGGCGACGACCACGTCGTGGCGCGCAGCCAACGGCGCCAGCTCGGCCTCGCCGAGCGGCGCCACGTCGATCCGCTCACCCAGGCGCCGGCTGACCCGCAGCGGCGCCTCCTCCCCCGAGGGAACGGCCACGGTCGCCCGCCAGTCGACCTCGCCCGGCAGGTGCCGAAGCGCCCGCAGGAATAACCGCAGTGCCCCGCGCTCCTCGGTGGCCGGGAAGAGGATCCGCAGAGCGCCCTCTGCCTCCCCGTCCCGCGGGCTCGGGTCGGCGCCGGGCGGCACGAGGTCGTAGGTCCCGGCGAAGTAGCGCTCGAGCAGGTCCCGGGTGGCGATCGACGAGGCCGTCCGCCCGTCCAGGCGGCCGAAGAAGATCTCGACCAGCGGCCGTGCCACCTGGGTCGAGAGGAGGCGCTCGTGCGGCTCGTGAAACGTGCCGACGTTGAGCGACAACGAGTGGCGGAGCGCCGCCGAGGAAACGCTCGGGGCGAACGGCTCGTGCACGTGGACGACGTCGAAGGGAACGGCCCGCAGCAGCGACTCCAACGCCTTGCTGACATCGACCGGGACGGGGGCTATTCGCGGGCGCGGGCCGCGTGGCAGCGGCACCCCGCCGCCGACCGCCACGAAGCCGGGCGAGCGGCGCGACCCGAACACCGCCCTGGGGTCGCTGCCGGCGGCGCGGATCGCGTCACGACCGGCCCGGACGGCACGGCGGTCATCGGACGGCGCGGCCACCACTACTCGGTGTCCCCGGGCCGCGAGCTCGCCCGATACGCGCCGGACGAAGTCGTTGACCTCGTGGCGCGCGCCCCACGGGTACGGGGTGACCTGGAGAATCGAGAGCCGGCCGGGCTCGGGCACGGGGCCAGCATAGGAGAGCCCGCCGGGTGGCGGGCCCTCCGGAAGCCGATGGGGACCGGTGCCCTAGGCCTCGGAGCGCTCCGGCGAGCCCTCGACCTTGCCGGCGAGCTCCTTCGCCCGCTGGCCCGGCGCCTTGAGGGCGTGCTCGGCGATGAACTCCTCGGTCTGCTCCCTCGCCTCGTCGTCCGGGCGTTGCGTATGCGGCGACTTCATGAGATAGCTCGACGGCCCGTCGAGCTGCCCCGTGATGCCGTCGTTCAGCGCCAGCTTGATGATCCGCACGGCGTCGATCACCACGCCGGCGGAGTTCGGCGAGTCCCAGACCTCGAGCTTCAGCTCGAGGTTGAGCGGCACGTCGCCGAACGAGCGCCCCTCGAGCCGGATGTGGGCCCACTTGCGGTCGGTCAGCCAGGCGACGTAGTCGGACGGCCCGACGTGGACGTCCTCCTCGGGCAGCTCGTGGCCCATGATCGAGGTCACCGCGTTGGTCTTCGAGATCTTCTTCGAGTCGAGCCGCTCGCGCTCGAGCATGTTGTAGAAGTCCATGTTGCCGCCGACGTTCAGCTGCGAGGTCCGCTCCATGAGGACGCCGCGGTCGTGGAAAAGGCGCGCCAGCTGGCGGTGGACGATCGTCGCGCCCACCTGGGACTTGATGTCGTCGCCGATGATCGGCAGCCCGGCCTCCCGGAACCGCTTGTCCCAGTAGTCCTCCCGCGCGATGAAGACCGGCAGGCAGTTGACGAACCCGACGCCGGCGGCAAGCGCCTGCTCGACGTACCACTTCGTCGCGTCCTCGGAGCCCACCGGCAGGTAGCAGACCAAAACGTCCGCCTTGGTCTCCCTGAGGATGCCGGCGATGTCGGCGGTCTCCCCGGGCGCCTTGGTGATCTTCTCCTTGAGGTACTTGCCGAGGCCGTCGTGGGTCATCCCGCGGTGCACCTCGACGCCGAGGTGGGGGACGTCGGCGAACTTGATCGTGTCGTTCTGACCCGACCAGATCGCCTCGGAGAGGTCCTTGCCGACCTTCTCCACGTCGATGTCGAAGGCGGCGACGAACTCGATGTCGCGAACGTGGTAGCCGCCGAGGTCGACGTGCATCAGCCCGGGCACCGACTCGGCCGGGTCGGCGTCCTTGTAGTACTCGACGCCCTGGATGAAGGCGTTGGCGCAGTTGCCGACGCCTACGATCGCGACGCGGACCTTCTCGTCGGTCCTGCCGGCGCCGTTGCCGTGCGCTCCGTTGGTCTCAGTCACGTTGGACGTCCTCCTAAGTCAAGGCTGGGGTCGAAAGGACACCCGTACCCCGTCGTGGTTACATGCCGGCACGGTCGCCCGCAGCCTTGCCTGAAGGTTCCCCGGAAAGCTGGTTTCGCACATGCCAGACACGTTGGATCACGGTGATCGTCGTCAGCACGGCCATTGCGTAGATCGAGAGGTCGAGGAGCTCGAAGTCACCGAGCGACGCGCCCTTCGCGAACACGAGGCCGATCGAAAGTAGCACTACCCGCACGGGCCGGGTGGCAAGCCCGACCTTGCATTCGACCCCCAGCGCCTCGGCGCGAGCCCGGGTGTAGGAGACCATCAGCGAGCCCAGGACCACGTACACGCAGGCCGCCGCGGCGACCGCCTGGCCGCTGTCGGCGAAGTACCAGGCGACCGCGGTGAGGACCAGCCCCTCCTCGATCCGGTCGAGGGTCGAGTCGAGAAAGGCACCGAACAGCGTCCCCTTGCCGGACATCCGGGAGTAGCGGCCGTCCATCGTGTCCATGATCGAGCCGAGGATGAACGCGATTCCAGCGAGGAAGAAGAGCCGCTGGGTGACGAGCACCGCGGCGACGACGTTGCCGGCCAGGCCCGCCATCGAGATCGCGTTCGGGGTCAGCCGGGACTCGATCAGCCGATTGCGGGCGAGCTGCCGAAGCTCGCCGGCGTTCCTCGGCTGGCGCCTCCCGGGGCCGCCACTCGGTGCCCCTGCCGGCGCCGCGGATTCCATTGGCTCAGCTTATGCGCGCGCCTGGTGTGGCGTGCCGCGGAACGCCCAGACCTCGGGCCGGGCGCGGGCGAGCAGCCGGTGGGCGACGACCGCCGACGTGGCGGCGACGAGGGCGCCGGCGGCGGCATCCATCCAGTAGTGGTTCCCGGTGACGACGACCACCCACGTCACCAGCAGCGGGTAGGCGGCCCAGAACGCCTTCGCCGGGCGGTGGCGGGAGAGGATGAACCCCGGGACGCCGATCATCAGCGCGAACGCGCAGTGCATGCTGGGGATCGCCGCGTAGGGATTGACGAAGAGCTTGACCAGGGCGGAGTCGTGGTTGACGCTCGAGAAGTCGTTGATCGTGTCGACGAAGCCGTACTCGGGGAAGAGCCGCGGCGGCGCGGTCGGCAGCAGCGTGTAGCCGATCAGCGCCAGGGCCATCCCGATCAGGAACATGTTGCGGACGAAATAGAAGGAGTCGTTCCGCCGCAGATAGAGCCAGACCAGGAACCCCGTGGTCAGCATGAAGTGGCTGTTCATGTACATGAAGTTCGCGAAGTCGAGGACCCAGCGCTCGGCGATGAAGAACCCCTGGAACCCGGGCTCGAAGAAGGTGCCGGTCGACTGCTCGAAGTCGATCACCGCCTGGCCGTTGGCGAAGGCGACGGCGTTGTTGCCCTCGGCGACCCCGCGCACGGTCTCGTAACAGAGGTCGGCCAGGACGAAGAGGCCGATCTGCTTGAACGCGTCGGGGAGCCCCTTGGGCAGGCGGGACGAGAGGTGAGCGAAGGCCCGGGACATGAACCGGCAATTGTAAAACGGTCTCGCGCGTGACTCGTTAATGATCTTTCGGTGTTCGCGGGGAAGAAGCCGTCCCTCTGCCTCGGTGAGGCGCTGGTCGACCTGATCGCCGAGGAGCGACTCGACCGCCCGGCCGACGCCCGCGCCTTCGCGGTGTATCCGGGCGGGGCCCTCGCCAACGTGGCAGTCGCGATCCGCCGCGCCGGCGCCCCGGCGGCCCTTTTGGGCGGCGTCGGCGACGACCCCTGGGGCTCGTGGCTGCGGGAGCGGATCGGTGACGAGGACGTCGACACGGGCTGGGTCGCCTCGGTCGAGGGCCTCCCGACTCCGCTGGCGCTCGCCACCTTCGGGCGCGACGGCGAGCCGGTCTTCCAGATCTACGGAGACTCGATCTCCGAGACGATGGCCGCGGGGGCACGCTTCCTCGAGGAGGGGGTGGACGGCGCCGCGGCGCTCGTGTTCGGCTCCAACAGCCTGGTCGGCGCCCCCGAGCGCGACCTGACGATCCGCGCCCGCCGGCTCGCGCGGGAGGCGGGCCTGCCGGTCCTGTTCGACCCCAACCTCCGCCCCAACCGCTGGCGCGACATGGACCGGGCGGTCGCCTTCTGCCGCGACCTCTGCGACGGCGCGTTCCTGGTCAAGGCGAACGCCGCCGAGGCCGAGAGGCTGACCGGCGAGACCGATCCCGCCGGCGCCGCGGAGGGACTCTGCCGGCTCGGGGCCCGGCTGGGCGTGGTGACGCTCGGACCGGACGGGGCGCTGGTCCGCGGGGCGTCCAGCGGCGAGGCGCCGGCCCCGGGGGTCGAGGTGGTGTCGACGCTCGGCGCCGGCGACAGCTTCATGGGTGCGCTGGCGGCGGGCCTGGCGGCGCGCGACTGGGAGGCGGAGCGGGCGGCCGAGGCCCTGCCGGGCGCAGTCGAGGCGGCGGCGGCGACCTGCGAGATCTGGGGGGCTTGGTCATGAGCGCCACGGCGCGAACGGAGTGGCGGCGGCCCAGCCGCCGACGCCTGCGGGCGATCCGCGACCGCCTCCGCGAGATGTATGGCGTGCCGGTCAACCGCCCCCACGGCGAGCCCGTGGACGAGCTGATCCGGACGATCCTCTCCCAGGCGACGAGCGACGCCAACCGCGATCGCGCCTTCGAGCGCCTGACTCAGCGCTTCCCGAGCTGGGGGGCGGTCCGCGACGCGCCCGAGGCCGAGCTCGAGGAGGCGATCCGGCCCGGCGGCCTCTCGAAGCAGAAGGCTCCGCGGATCAAAGCGGTCCTGGCGGAGCTCGGCGAGGACCTCGACCTCCACTGGCTGGAGGCGGCGCCGCGGGAGGACGCCCTGGGCTACCTGACCGCGCTCCCCGGCGTCGGTCGCAAGACCGCCGCCTGCGTATTGATCTTCACCTGGGGGATCCCGGAGATCCCGGTCGATGTCCACGTGCACCGCGTGGGCGGGCGGCTCGGCCTGTTCCGGCCCAACGCCCCCTTCGCCGAGGCCCACGACGAGATGATGGCGATCACCGACCCGGCCGACGCGTACGAGCTGCACATGAACCTGATCCGCCATGGGCGGGTGATCTGCCGGCCGCGGCCCCGCTGTGACCGCTGCGAGCTCCGGCGGATGTGTCCCTGGTACAGGAGCCGGCGGCGCGCAGCGGACGGCAGGCCCGAGGGTAATATCCCGCCGCGGGAGCCACGGGCTTCCGACGCATGAGCAAGAAGCCCTTCGTCATTTTCGGAGTCCTCCTGGTCGCGCTCGCGGTTCTCGTTCCGCTCTGGGCGTTCGGCGCGGACGGGGATCCCGAGGCGCGGACCGGCAGCCTCGACCCGTCGCTGGAGCACGGCAAGGAGCTCTTCGACGTCAACTGCGGGACCTGCCACACGCTCTACGCAGCGGGGACCGACGGCAACTTCGGACCGGACCTCGACGAGGTCATCGCCCCGGCGGGACCGCCGACCGGCAAGACTGCGGCGGCGACGATCAAGGGGGCGAAGGGGCGGGTCCTCAACGCGATCGAGAAGGGCGTCGACAGCACCACCACCCCAGGCCGGATGCCGGCCGGGATCCTCAGCGGCGCCCAGGCGGACGCGGTCGCCGAGTTCGTCGCGCAGACGGCGGGCCAGGGCTAGCCGGCGCAACCCCCGGACCCCTACGGGTTTCTGCTGATGACAGGGCAGGGGCCGAGGCCTAGAGTCTCGGGACCTTCATGCAACAGCAAAAGGAGTCCCCTTCGTGAGTGAAGCAACCGCAACACGGGCGTCCTGGCGCCGGCTTGTTCCGGCCGCCGTCCTGGCGCTCGCCGCGGCGATCGTCGCCGCCCTCCTGCTGCCCGCCGGCGGCCAGGCCGCCCGCGGCGACGCCAGGGTCGTCCAGGTCATGACCCGCAACCTCTACCTCGGCGCGGACCTCGGGCCCGC
>Ga0126309_10000351_pt1 | contig 15420 bp, 19 predicted proteins | sample Plot56_FD_92541 | JGI IMG/M metagenome (GOLD analysis project Ga0126309, IMG submission 92541) | Serpentine soil microbial communities from UC McLaughlin Reserve, CA, USA - Plot56 | ecosystem: Environmental > Terrestrial > Soil > Grasslands | place: USA: UC McLaughlin Reserve, Lake County...
CGCCGTGCAGGTGACTTGAGCGTCGGGATGGGGAGCGCTTGCCGCGCCGCGGCGGCGAGCTCGGGGTCGACGAGGGCAAGCTCCGGACTGACGTGTTCCACGCCGGTCGGGACACTAGCGCCCGGCGCCACGAGGTTCAGGCGCGCTTCGCGGCGATGATCGCGCCCGTTTCGGGCGTCGTGAGGATCTCCGTCGCGAGCAGGTCCGGATGCCCGAAGAACCACTCGCGCACCGGATCGGGCCCCGGGAAACCGGGGATCATGTCGTCCTTGAGCAGCAGGCCTCCCGCCTCCACCAGGTCGAGCGCCCGCTGTCGGGCCGGCTCTTCGTTCCAGTCGCCGCTGTCCAGGAAGAGGAGCTCGAACGGGCCGCGCTGCGGGAGGAGGTCACGCCAGTCTCCTTCGAGCAGCTCGACGTTCTCGACGCCCACCAGCCGCTCTCGCGCAAGGGCGATCCGATCGGGGTCGCGCTCGACGGTGACGAGCGAGGCCGCGGTGGAGGCGATCGCGGCAGCGCCCTCGCCGTACGCGGCTCCCAGCTCGGCGCAGCGCTTCCCGGCTGCGAGCACGGCGAGCAGCCGCTGCACCTCCGGGATCGACGAGCCTCCGCCAGTCACCGTGCCCTTCGCTTTAGGGTCGGCACTCAGTGGACGAACGACGAGTACGTTCGCAGGAGACGCTGCTCTGGGCCGGCGCGGCGGCGACCGCCGCCGGAGCGCTCTTCTTCCCCAAGGTGGAGGCGGTCAGGAACGACGACGAACCGCTGTGGAAGCTCGCCTTGTTCTTCCTGCCTTCCGACGTCGAGGGCCTGATTCTCATTCCCCTGGTCATCCTGCTCGTTATCGGCCTCTTCGGGCTCGTCGGCCGCTGGGCGTGGCGCGATGACGGGCTGCGAAACCGTCCGGCCAGGATCGGCCTCGTCTGCGGCGTGTTCGGCCTCGTCGGCGTGCTGGCCTTCTTCGTCAGCGCTCCGATCGTCCTGGGAGGCCTCGGACTGACACTCGGGGTCGAGGGTCGTCGGCGGGCGCCGACAGAAGGCAAACGCGGCGAGGCGATCGCTGCGATCGTCGTGGGCGCTGCCGCAGTTCTCGTCGGAGCCGGTATCTGGGCCTTCGCGTAGCCCTCAGTCGACGCCGCCGCCGATGTCGTTCGAGAGCCCGACGAAGAACAGGATCAATACGAGGGCGATGCCCACCACTGAGACGCGTTCGTAGATCTCCCGGCCGACCGCCCGTCCCCGGAGGCCCTCGACGAGCGAGAACGCGATGTGCCCGCCGTCCAACGGCAGCAGCGGCAGCAGGTTCAGGATCGCGAGCGACAGCGAGATGAAGGCGAGGATCCGCAGGTAGAGCCGAATTCCGCCCTCGTCAATGACCTGGCTCGACGCGTCGACGATCCCGACCGGGCTCGAGATCTCGTCGCGGCCCTCGCCGGTGACGATGCGGCCCAGCGAGCCGCCGATCGCCTCCGTCACGCGCCAGCTCTCGCGGACGGAGAGCTCCAGCGATTCGAGCGGCCCGTAGCGCTTGTAGACGACGTCGGGCCGGAAACCGAAGACCCAGCGCCCATCGCTCGAGAGCTTCGTCGCCTCGGGCTCGAGCACCACGACGCTGTTGCCGCGCTTCACCGTTACCCGGATCGGCTTGCCCTTGCTGCCGCGGATCAGCTGCGAGAGCTCGTCGAAGTCCTGCGCCCGTTCGCCGTTGACCGCGACGATCACGTCGTCGGGTCGAAGCCCGGCGGCCTGCGCGGGCGAGTTGGCGTCGACGCGATCGACTTGCCGCGACGCCTCGGACGGAACGCCGACCATGTACACGACCGCGATCAGCAGGATCGCGAAGACGAGGTTCGTGCCGGGCCCGGCGAAGATGACCGCGACCTTCCGCCAGGTCCGTTGGCGCCAGTACGCATCCGGGCCAAGCGCGTCGCGCAGCTCGGTGAGCCCGCGTTCGGCAGCTTTGGCCGCCGCCGGCGAGAGCTCGGCGTCCCGGACGGCGCGCTCCAGCTCGGTCAGCCGCGCGCGCGCCTCGGCCATCTCACCTTCCGACACGAGCCGCTTGATCCGCTCGATCACGCCGCCGAGCTCGGGCGCCTCGTGCCTCGCGCGCGCCAGGTGCACATCCAGGTCGGACGGCGCCGGGCGGTGCATCCCCGGAATCTTCACGTAGCCGCCCAGCGGGATCGCGCCGATCCCGTACTCGATCCCGCTCCGCTTCACCTTCACGAGCGCCGGCGGGAAACCCAGGTAGAAGCGACGCGGGCTCATGCCCACCGCCCTGGCCGTGAAGAAGTGCCCGGCCTCGTGGACGAGGATCAGGAGCGCGAGGCCGAGGATGGCGATGGAGACGTTCATTCGCTGATCATGCGTGTGCGAGAGCGCCCTGCACGATACGACGTGCCTCGGCATCCGCCTCGCTCAGCTCGGCGAGATCGTCTGCCGGCGCGCCGTCCACGGTAGCGAGCGCCTCCTCGACGACGGAGGCGATCTCGAGGAACCCGAGGCGGCCGATCCGAAAGGCCGCCACGGCGACCTCGTTGGCCGCGTTGTACGCACAGGGATACGTCCCGCCCCGCTCGCCGGCTTCACGTGCCAGCCGAAGCAGCGGGAAGGCGTCGAGGTCGGGCGACTCGAAGCGCAGCGTCACTCCGGCGGCCAGGTCGAGCGGCGGGACCCCCGTCGCCGCCCGCTCGGGATAGGTCAGCGCGTACGAGATCGGCACCCGCATGTCGGGGTAGCCGACGTGGGCGAGCGCCGCGCCGTCGCGGAAGCGCACGAGCGCGTGGACGATCGACTGGGGATGCACGACCACCTCGATCCGGTCGTACGGCAACCCGAAGAGGAAGTGCGCCTCGATCAGCTCCAGGCCCTTGTTGGCGAGCGTGGCCGAGTCGATCGTGATCTTCGGGCCCATGTTCCAGGTCGGGTGATCGAGCGCCTGCGCAGGAGTTACGCCGGCGAGGTCCTCGCGCCGGCGCCCGCGAAAGGGCCCGCCCGACGCGGTCAGGACCAGCGAGTCGACCGTCGCGAGCTCGCGACCCTCGAGGCACTGGAGGGCGGCTGAGTGCTCGCTGTCGACGGGGATCAGCCGACCTCCGCCCCGCTCCCGCGCTCTCAGGCAGAGCTGCCCGCCGGCGACGAGGCTCTCCTTGTTGGCGAGCGCCAGGTCGACGCCGCGCTCGAGGGCCCAGAGCGTGGCCGGCAGGCCGGCGAAGCCGACGACCGCATTCAGGACGACGTCAGGCTCGGCCCGTTCGAGCAGCTCCGTGAGGTCGCCGCCCACCTGCGTGATCGGCGCGAGGCCGGCGATCGGCTGCGAGCCGGAAGCCGCCGCTCGGAGCTCGAGCTCGGGATCGTCCCGGATGATCTCGAGCGCCTGGCGCCCGATGGATCCCGTGGCGCCGAGCAGCGCGACCTTCCGCATCGGCCTCAGTGTAGGCGCCTTGTCGCCGCGTTCGTGGAAGCTGCGAGGATCGCCGCGCGGGAGCGGAGGCCGGGCCCCTCCTAGCTTCGGCAGGGCGCCCAGCCGTCGAGCGCCACGCTCGCGTTCTCGAAGACGAAGAGGCACACGCGATCGCGCACGGGACGCCCGAGCCGCGCGACGAGCTTCGGGCTGGGGCGCTCGAGCTCGCATTCCAGGCGGTTCCGCGGGAGCTCCTCGCACGCGCCGAGCCGGGCGCCGTACTCGCGTTCCACGAAGTCCCGCGCGCGCTCCTGCCGGCTCGGGTCGAAGACGCCCCCGGCGACCGCCAGGACGCCGAGCAGGACGATCACGACGCCGGCGGCGAGCGTGATCCCGATCAACCGAAGGAGCCGCTCGCGCTCCTCGGGCGGTCGCTTCACGCGAAGCCGAAGGCGGCGATCACGTAGTAGGCCGCGACGGCCGCGAACAGATGGGCGTCCAGGCGGTCGAGCATGCCGCCGTGTGCGCCGAGCAGCCGGCCGGCGTCCTTGACCTCCGCGTCGCGCTTGAGCGCGGACTCGAACAGGTCCCCCAGGGGAGCAGCGACGGCTATGACGGCCCCGAGCACGATCGAGCGATAGCCGTCCACGAAGCCTGTCTCGTAGAGCGCGATCCAGGTCACGAAGATCGCCGCCGCCGAGCCCGCGACGAAGCCCTCCCACGTCTTGCCCGGCGAGATCGCCGGCGCGAGCTTGTGCCGGCCGAACAGGCGGCCTGCGAAGTACGCGGCGGTGTCGTCGGCGAAGACGGCGAGCAGGACGGTGAAGACCGCGAGTTGACCGTGCTCGGGAACCTCGCGCACCAGCACGATGTGCGCGATCCCGAGCCCGATCCACGCCGAGGCGAGGAGCGTCGATCCGACCGACACGGCCGTCGGGGCGCGTGTGCCGCCGATGCCCTTGAGCAGGAACGCGACCGGCAGGGTGAGCATGAAGCCGGCCAGAGCCCACTCGGCGCCACCTATTCGGGCGCCGACGATCGCCGCGATCGCGCCGGCGAAGCCGGCAAGCGCGACCGGCCGGAGCTGCCTGAACAGGCGGAAGACCTCGTGCAGCGCCACCGAGGCGGCGAAGGCGGCCAGGATCGCCAGCCACCAGCCTCCCAGGTACACGAGCCCGAGCACCGGCGGCAGGAGCAGCACCGCGAACAGCACCCGGGAAACGAGTGGGTGCACCGGGTTACCGGCCGCCGAACCGGCGACGCCGCCCGGCGTATGCGTCGAGCGCCTCGCGCAGCTGCTCCTCGCCGAAGTCCGGCCAGGGTGTCTCGACGAAGACGAGCTCGGCGTAGGCGAGCTGCCAGAGCAGGAAGTTCGAGATCCGAAGCTCACCCGACGTGCGGATGATCAGGTCCGGGTCGGGCAGATCGGGCGCGTAGAGGTAGCGCGCGAACGCTTCCTCGTCCAGCTCCGCGGGATCGGTGCCGTTCTCGAGCAGGCGCTTGACGGCCTCGACGATCTCGGCGCGGCCGCCGTAGTCGAATGCGATCCAGAGCTGGAGCCGCTCGTTGCCGGCGGTCTCCTCCTCGAGGTGCGCCATCGCAGCCTGCAGCCAGGCCGGGGCGCGGTCACGCCGTCCGATGAAACGCGTCCGCACTCCCTGCGCCGCGAGATCCGGTAGCTCGCGCTCGATCGTCTCGCCGAAGATCTCCATCAGGTCCTCGACCTCGTCGGTGGGACGCATCCAGTTCTCGGTCGAGAACGCGTAGACCGTCAGCGACTCGATGCCGAGGTCGATCGCCGCCTCGACCGTGCGTCTCAGCGCGCGCGTGCCGGCCCGGTGGCCCTCGGAGGTGGAAAGGCCCTGCGCGGCGGCCCAGCGACTGTTGCCGTCGAGGATGATCGCCACCGAGCGAGGGAGCTCGGCGGAAGGAAGCGGCACTAAACCTCCGTGATCTCTGCTTCTTTGCGCTTCAGCAGCTCGTCGATGCGATGGACGTGCTCGTCCGTCAGCTTCTGGACGCGCTCCTCGGCACGCCGCTCCTCGTCGTCGCCGACGTCGCCGTCGCGGACGAGCTCCTTGAGATGGTGCATGACGTCGCGGCGCACGTTGCGGACGGCGACCCGGCCGTCCTCGGCCAGGTGCCGGACGACCTTGACGAGGTCCTTGCGGCGCTCCTCCGTCAGCTGCGGGATCGGCAGCCGGATCACCTTGCCGTCGTTCGACGGCGTCAGGCCGAGGTCCGACTCCTGGATCGAGCGCTCGATCGACTTGATCGAGCTCGGGTCGAACGGCTGGACGGTGAGGAGGCGCGGCTCGGGGACGTTGATCGTCGCGAGCTGCTTGAGCGGCGTCTGCTGGCCGTAGTAGTCGACGCTGACACGGTCTAGCAGCGCCGCCGAGGCGCGCCCGGTCCGAACCGTGTTGAACTCGTTGTGCGTCGACTCGACGGACTTGTCCATCCGCCGGATCGCGTCGTTGATGAGGTCGTCGATCATTCGCTCCCTCCGCTCTTGCTCGGGGTCGAGATGATCGTCCCGACGCGCTCGCCGAGCACGATGCGCCGGATGTTGCCGTCCGCCAGTGCGAAGACGTAGATCGGCAGGCCGTTGTCCATGCAGAGCGACAGGGCCGTGGTGTCCATGACCTTGAGCCCACGCTCGATCGCCTCGAGGTGGGTGAGCACGGGCAGGAACTCCGCGTCCGGGTCGCGGCGAGGGTCGTGCTCGTAGACGCCCTGAACCTCGTGCTTCGCCATCAGGATCGCCTCGGCGCCGATCTCGAGGGCCCGCAGGGCCGCAGCCGTGTCGGTCGTGAAGAACGGGTTGCCGGTTCCCGCCGCGAAAATCACGAGCCGGCCCTTCTCGAGGTGCCGGATCGCGCGGCGGCGGATGTAGGGCTCGGCCACCTCGGACACCTCCAGGGCGGACAGGACACGCGTGTGCGCGCCCTTCTGCTCGAGGACGTCCTGGAGGGTGAGCGCGTTCAGCACCGTCGCGAGCATGCCCGCGTAGTCGGCGGTCGCCCGGTCCATGCCCTCGGCCGCAGCCGCCATCCCGCGGTAGATGTTGCCCGCGCCGACGACGATCGCAAGCTCCACCCCGCGCGACTGGATGTCGACCAGCTCGTCGGCGATCGACTCGATCGTGGCGAGATCGATGCCGTACTCGTTGGGGCCCATCAGCGCCTCGCCGGAGAGCTTCAGGAGAATCCGGCCGAACGCAGGCGCCGCATCGGGCGTCGCGACGGCTCCTTCTGGCTCGGGAAGCGTCATCGGCTCAGCCCGCGAGCGAGAGCCGTTCGAACTCGAGCACCTCGGCGCCCGCCTCGGACAGCGCCTGTCCGACCGTCTTTCCGGTGTCGTGGATCCAGGGCTGCTCGGTCAGTACCCGGGCCGCGAAGAAGCGCTTGTTCAGCATGCCGTCGACGATCTTCTCGCGCGCCTGCTCGGGCTTGGAATTGACCTCGTCCGAATTCGCGTAGATCTCGCGCTCTACCGCGACGACGTCCTCCGGCACGTCCTCGCGGCTCACCCACTGCGGGGCGGACGCCGCGATGTGCATCGCGACGAACCGGCCGAGCTCGGCGTCGCCTCCACGCACCTGGACGAGCGTGCCCAGCTTGTTCGCGGGCGGGTGCGCATACCCGGCGATCCGGCCGCCGTCGACGGCCTCGAAGCGTGCGGCGCCCACGACCGTGATGTTCTCGCCCAGCTTCGCAACGAGGTCGACGCGCTCGTCCTCGAGCTGCGTGAGTGCGTCGACGCCCTCGGCGTCCACGAGCTTCAGCGTCTTCTCTGCAAACGCCTGGAAGTCGTCGCTGTTCGCGACGAAGTCCGTCTCACAGCCCAGCGCCACGATGGTCCCCTGCGTCGCGTCGCCCGAGAGCGTGTAGCCGACCTTGCCCTCCGTCGTCTCGCGGTCGGCGCGCTTGGCGGCCTGCCCGAGGCCCTTCTCGCGCAGGAGCTTCTGCGCCGCCTCGATGTCACCACCCGTGTCGACGAGCGCTCGCTTGGCGTCCATCATCCCCGCGCCGGTGAGATCACGGAGCTCCTTGACGAGCGTGGCGGCGATCGCGGTCATGACTGGGCCTCCTCGGCGCTCTGGGCCGCCGCGGGCTCGACGGTCTCCTCGCCCTGCGACAGCACCTCGTGCTCGGGCGCCTCGGCGACGTCGTCGGCCGCGGGCCCGGGCGCCTCGGCGACCTCCTCGGCCGCGGGCTCGGGGGCTGGCTCCGGTGCCTCGTCGGCCGCGGCGCCGTTTCCGTTGGCGCTCGGCCGCGCGAACTCCGCGGCCGTGACGGCCGACTGGCCGGCGGCGATCCCGTCGGCGATCGCGCGGATGACGAGCGAGCACGAGCGGATCGCGTCGTCGTTGCCCGGGATCACGAAGTCGGCCTCGTCGGGATCGCAGTTCGTGTCGACGAGGGCGACGACCGGAAGACCGAGCCGGCGCGCCTCGCGCACCGCCAGCTGCTCCTTGCGCAGGTCGACGATGAACACGGCGTCCGGCTGCTTGCGCATTTCGGCGACGCCGCCGAGGTTCGCCTCGAGCTTCTCGAGCTCGCTCAGCATCGTGATCCGCTCCTTCGCGGGGAGCAGCTCGATCTGGCCCTCGTCCTTGAGCCGGCGCAGCTCGTGCAGTCGCTCGATCCGGCTCGAGATCGTGCGCCAGTTCGTCAGCAGCCCGCCCAGCCAGCGGTGGTTGACGTAGGGCATCTTCACGCGCGCCGCCTCTTCGGCGATCGCGTCCTGGCTCTGTTTCTTCGTGCCCACGAACAGGATCGATCCACCGCGGCTGGCGATGTTGCGGGCGAACTCGTGGGCGGCCTCGAGCAGGTCGAGCGTCTGCTGGAGGTCGATGATGTAGATGCCGCCGCGCTCCGTGAAGATGAAGCGCTTCATCTTCGGGTTCCAGCGGCGGGTCTGGTGGCCGAAATGCACCCCGGCCTCCAGAAGCTCTCGCATGCTTACGACCGGCATTGCGGCCCCTTTCTCGGTTGACGGTACTTCAGCCGGCGAGGAGCGAGTGGAACCGACCGTCAACGGCCGGCACCGTCCACCCATCCGTTCGCCGGGGAGGGAACAGGAGCGCCCAGTCTAGCGGCTCAATGTGTCGAGGAAGCCCGCGAGGTCGTCCGGAAGCGGCGACTCCGCCTCGATCCGCCCGCCGGTGATCGGATGCGGGAAGGCGAGCTCGGTCGCGTGCAGGAACTGGCGTGGCAGGCCCGCCTCGGGCACGCCGTAGAGCGGGTCGCCGACCACGGGGAGGTCGATCGCGGCCAGGTGGACGCGGATCTGGTGCGTGCGGCCCGTCTCGAGCCGGACGCGGAGGAGCGCGTGGTGGTCGTAGAGCCGCTCGACCTCGAAGTGCGTGACGGCGTCGCGCGGCGTGTCGGTGTCGAGTGAGTGCCGCATCGGGTCGCTTCGGTCGCGACCGATCGGCGCGTCGATGCGACCGCGGCGCGACCGCGGCCGCCCGCGGACGAGCGCCAGGTAGGTGCGCTCGAGCTCGCGGCCGGCGACCTGCTCTTTCAGCCGCGCGTAGGCCTCCTGCGAGCGTGCGACGACGAGGAGCCCCGACGTGTCCCGGTCGAGCCGGTGCACGATCCCGGGGCGGTCGCCCTCCCCGCCCCCGGCGCCGAGCTCCAGCAACCCGTGGACGAGCGTGCCCGCCTGATGCCCGGGCGCGGGATGCACGACGAGCCCGGCCGGCTTGTCGACGACGAGCAGGTGGTCGTCCTCGTACGCGATGCGGAGGTCCATCGCCTGTGGCTCGAGCGGCGGCTGAATGCGCTCGGCAGCCTCCACCTCGACTTGCTCCCCGCCCTCGAGCCTGAAGCTCTTCGCGCGGCGCGCGCCGTCGACGGTGACGGCGCCTGCGGCCAGGAGGCGTTCCGCCTCGGCACGCGACGCGATCTCCGGGAGACCGGCGAGAAAGCGGTCGAGCCTCAGCCCGGCGGCGTCGTCAGGAACGCGCAGCCGGAGCGTCGGTGATCGGGTGCGGTCGTCCCGGCTTGCGCCGGTCGGCCGCGAGCAGGGCCACGAGCAGGATCACGACGCCGGAGACGATGAACGCGTCCGCGAGGTTGAAAGCGGGCCAGAAGCCGAGGTCGATGAAGTCGGTCACGTGCCCGAGCCGCACGCGGTCGATCAAGTTCGAAGCGCTGCCGCCGATCAGCAGGCCGAGCGCGACGGGAAGGACCGGGTGCCTCGCGCCGGCACGGGCGAAGAACCAGAGCATCCACCCCACCGCGATCGCGGTCAGCATCGTGACGACCGGCGTCGCGCTCGCGAACAGCCCGAACGCGATGCCCGAGTTCTGCACGTGGTGGATCGTGAGCGGCCCGGCGACGTGGACCTCGTCGTCGAGGGCGAGCTGGCTGGTGACGAGCTGCTTCGTCAGCTGGTCGGCGACGATCGCCGCGACCGCGACCGAGAGCAGGCCGAGCCACTGGGACGCGCGCGCCCCGAGCTGTCGGTGCGCCGCCGAGATCGGCTCCAGCCCGTTCGTCGACGAGCCGACGCGGATCTCCGGCCTAACCGGCGACTCGTTCAACGTCTCTCCGCGAGGCGCTTGCAGTCGATGCAGAGCGTGACCCAGGGCATCGCCTCGAGGCGTTCGCGCTGGATCGGCTTGCCACAGTTCTCGCAGATGCCGAAGGTGCCGTCTTCGATCCGCTCGAGCGCGCTGTCGAGGTGCGCGAGGTGCTCGGCCTCGGCGCCCTCGAGCGTCGAGTCGAGCTCCCGGTCGTAGGTGTACGTCGCGATGTCCGCCAGGTGGTTGTCGAGGCCGCCCGCGAGCTCGCGCTGCTCGTCCTCGGTCGTCGCGCGGTTCTCCTCGTGCAGGTACGAGATCGCCTTCCGCGTCCGTTCGCGCTCCTCGAGGAGACGGGTCTTGAAGGAGTCGACGTCGATTGTGCTCATGCGCGCGCTTCCTTTCTCCCGACCGCTTCGAGACGACGGTCGATCTCGTCCGGCGCGATTCCCGCCAGCTCGACGAGCTTGTCGCGAGCGCCGTGTCCCGAAACCACCGAGATCGTACGCGCTGGCACGCCGAGGGCGTCCGCGAGCAGCCTCACGACGGCGGCGTTCGCGCGGCCGTCCTCGGGCGGCGCCGAGACGCGGATCTTCCACGCCGCGCCATGCCGGCCGACGACAGCGCTCGATCGCGCACCCGGCGAGACGCGGAGAGCAAGACGAGTCGTCACGGCAGGAGTCTAGCCCCGGTTTAGGCGGCTTCCACAGCGGGATCGGCGTCGCCGATCACGTCGAGGGCGCCCTCGAGCTGCGCCCGGATGCGCACGGAGCTCGCCGCGAGCCGTTCCCGCTCGGCGCGGGCGGCCCGGACGATCTCGCGCGCGGTCGCATGTGCTTCCTCGACCATGACGGCCGCCTGCTTCTGAGCCGTGTCACGCAGCTCCGCGGACGTCCGCTCGGCCGAGACGAGCGTCTGGCGGAGCAGCGTCTCCAGCTCGCGGTAGCGGACGAGGTCCTCCTCGAGCTGCTCGGCGCGGTCGATCAGGTCGGCGCGCTCGCGCCAGACCTCCTCGAAGCTGTCCGCGATCTCCAGCAGCAGCCATTCGGTGGGGGCACGCCTGTAACCGCCGAACGGAGCGCGCTTCAGCTTGACGTGCCGGATCTCGACGGGCGTGATTCCCACTACCGGAGTCTTTCGAGGACCGAGTTGACAATCCTCGCGCCGAGGATCAGCGCGAAGACGCCCACGATCGGCGACAGGTCGAGCGGCCCGAACGGCGGCAGGAAGCGCCGGAAGACGCGCAGATACGGCTCGCAGACGTCGTACAGGAAGCGCTGAATCCTGTTCAGCGTCGGCGAGTAGGGCAGGCGGACCCAGCTCGTGAGGATGTACGCGAAAATGATCAGGACGTAGACGCCCGTGAACACCGAGATGAAGCTCTGAATGCTCGAGATGGCGTCTGCGAGCACGAGGGACCCGCCGCTCATAACGCCCATCATCGCGTGTTCGGTGGTCGCAAGCCGGTTCCTCTCCTCGAGAATCCCCAAAGACGTCCTGGGGCGAGAGCGAGCCGCCGCCGGAGGCGAGCTTGCCTCGCCGTGAGGCTCACTGAGGCGGGTCTTGCCTGACGCCTAAGAAGGGGGCCCACGGGGGAAACATGGTTTCCCCCGTGCGATTAGGCCTGGTTGAAGAAGCCGCCGCGCTCGAGCAGCCGCGCGCGCTCCTCGGCGGAGACCTCGACGTTCCTCGGCGTGAGCAGAAAGACCTTGTCGGCGACGCGCTGCATGCCGCCGTCGAGCGCGTAGCTGAGCCCGCTGGCGAAGTCGATCAGCCGCTTCGACAGATCCTGGTCCGTGCCCTGGAGATTGAGGATCACCGGCGTGCCGTCCTTGAAGCGGTCGGCGATCTGCTGCGCGTCGTTGAAGCTCCGCGGGACGACCAGATGCACTCGCACGGCGGGGCTCGGGACGGTCGCGAGCTGGGGACGCGGAGCAGACGTCCGCTCGCGTCGCGTCATGGCGGTGGTGGCGCGCTCATCGCTCTCCGGATCGGTCCAGTCGTCGAAGTCGCGCTGGGAGCGGCGGCGCGACGACAGCCGCCGCACGTTCGGCCGCTCGCGATAGCTCCGCTCGAGCTCCTCCTCGGTGGCGTAGCCGTCCTCGTCCCAGGCCTCGTCCTCCTCGGCGATCCCGAAGTAGACGAGCGTGCGATTCCAGACATCGGCAAAACCCATGGTTGCAGGATATTAATCGCGGAAGAGGCTCGATCCCAGACGCACCAGCGTCGCCCCTTCTTCGACAAGCATGGGGGAAACCATGTTTCCCCCATGAGCCCCCTTCTTCTGCGTCCCGTTAACGCCGATCGTCAACGAGCCTCCCGGCGGGCAAAGCCCGCCTCCGGCGGCGACGCGTTCAGAACCCGACGGATCCCGAGGGTCATGGATCACTGAATAGCGTGCTGCCTAAACGAACGAGCGTGGCGCCCTCCTCGACGGCGACGCGCCAATCCTGCGAGGTGCCCATCGAGAGCTCCGGCAGGCCGTGCTCCTCTGCGAGCTCTCGGAGGCGCTCGAAGTACGGGCGCGACGTCTCGGGATCGTCCGTTTCCGGCGGCATCGTCATCAAGCCGCGTACGTCGGGGTACAGGTCGAGGTAACGCGGAAGCTCCTCGGGCGCGATCCCGGACTTGGAGTCCTCGCCCGAGAGGTTGACCTCGATCAGCGCCGGGATCTCCAGGCGCTTCGCCGCCGACTCGGAGGCGAGCGAGTGGCAGAGCTCGCAGATCGCGTTCACGGTCTTGGCCTTGCGGCTCTGGAGGTGGCCGATGAAGTGCCAGCGGAATGCGTCGCCGTAGCGCTCGTGCTTGGCCTCCAGGTCCTGGGCCCGGTTCTCGCCGACGACCTCGACGCCCGCCTCGGCCAGGACGGCCAATTCGTCGAGCGAGAGGTACTTCGTCGCGGCCACGACGGTCACTCCGGTCGCGCGCGCTTCCTCGTAGCGCTCGCGGACGCCCTCAGGCGACAACACCGATCACGCCCTGGCGGCCGGTGACGCCCCCGTCGCGGCGATGGGAGAAGAACAGCTCGGGATGGCACGAGGTACAGACGTCCGTGCGCTCGACTTCCTGGACGCCGGCGGCTTGGAGCGCGCGCTCGACCGCGGACCAGAGATCGAGCTTGCGGTCGCCGACCAGATCAGCGTCGAAGAGCGCGGCCACCTCGCGGCCGATCTCGTAGCAGCACGGCCCGATCGACGGCCCGATCGCGGCCGCGGGCCGGCCGCCGAGCGCCTCGACGCCGCTGGCGATCACGCCGTCGGCGAGGCCGCGCCACCCGACGTGCAGGATCGCAAGTCCCGGGTTGTCGCCATTCGTCCGTGCGAGCGCGACCGGCACGCAATCGGCGGTCATCGCGAGCATCGGCACGCCTGTCTCGTCCGTCCAGAGCCCGTCGGCGCGCTCGTGGCGATCGCCGGCGGAGGCACGCCGCACCGTCGTCCCGTGAACCTGCCTGTTCAGCGCCAGCAGCGCCGGGTCGGCGTCGATTTCGGCGCAGAGGCGCCGCCGGTTCTCCTCGACGTTCGCCGGCTCGTCCTTCGTCAGCAGCCCGAGGTTGAGCGACGCGTATGCGCCCTCGCTGACCCCGCCCTCACGGGTCGAGAAGGCGACGCGGTAGGGACCGGGGGCTTCCCAGCGGAAGATCACGGCGACGCGATCAGCTCCCGCGCCGCCTCGAGCTCCGACTCGCGGCCGTCGAGCTCGCCGTTCAGCTTCCGGCGCCGGACCTCGGCGAGGACCTCCCCCACGCGCGGCGACTCCGCGAGCCCGAGCTCGGCGACGTCGTTACCCGTGATCTCGAGACGCACGTCTCGCAGCCTGGCGAAGTAGTCCTCGAGCGCGGGGAGGTCGGCCAGGGCGAGCGCAAACAGCGGCGCGTCGGGCGCGTACGGCTCCGCGAGCGCGACCACCTCGGCCGGATCCGCCCCGCGATCGCGGAGCCGCTCGACCAGGCGAGGCGCGACGGTGATGGCGGCGGCAACCCGCTCGGCATCTCGGCGGCGGACCTTGAGCCGTTCGAGCCAGTCGTAGAGCTCGTCCGGGGGCAGCTTCCGTGCGAGCGCGAGCAGGCCGAGCCGCCACGCGGGGACCTCGACGCCGTGCTCCTCCGCGAGCGCCACCAACCGGTCGAAGAGGGAGACGGCCTCCTCGTCCGCGGCCAGGTGCGGGTGGATCGCGCGGTCGGCGCCGAGCTCGGCCAGGCGAAGGATCGAGTGGCGCACGTCGCCCTCGGAGAGGAGCAGGACGAGCTCGTCGCGGAGCCGCGCCGAGGAGAGGTCGCCGACGAGCCCCATCTCGATCGTGCTCCGCGCGAGCCGGGCGGTGTGCTCGTCCATCCGGAAGCCGTAGCGGTTCTCGTACCGGATCGCCCGGAAGATCCGGGTCGGATCGTCGATGAAGGAGAGGTTGTGCAGGACACGGATGACGCCGGCCACGAGGTCTGCCCGGCCGCCGAAGGGGTCGACGAGGCGTCCGAGGTCGTCGCCCTTGAGCGAGACCGCCATCGCGTTGATCGTGAAGTCGCGGCGGAAGAGGTCCTCGCGGATCGTCGCGTGCTCGACCGTCGGAAGCGCGGCCGGCGCGTCGTAGAACTCGGTCCGCGTAGTGACGACGTCGATCCGGCCGCCGTCGCCGTAGAGCACGACGGCAGTGCCGAACTTGGCGTGCGGACGGACACGGCCGTCGAGCGCCTCGGCGAGCGCCTTCGCGAACTCGATCGCGTCGCCCTCGACGGCGATGTCCACGTCGAAGCCCTGTTCGCCGAGCAGGATGTCGCGGACCGTCCCGCCGACGAGGTACACGCCCTCGTAGCCCTCCCCGATCGCGGCGATCGCCTCGAACGCCGACGAGAGCTCCTCGAGGGCCTCGAGCTCACCGAGCAGGTTCGGGCCCGGCTCCTCCTCGCGCTCCTCGCGGGCACCGAGAGCGGCGAGCACGTCGCTCCTGGTGACGACGCCGACGACCCGGTCGCCCTCCAGCACCGCGACGCGGCCCTCCAGCTCGACGAGGCGCTGCACCTCGGCGAGCGGGGTCGCGGGGTCGCACCGCGCGACCCGCGAGCTCATGATCCCCTTCACCGGTGCGTGCGAGAGCCCGTGGCCGATCGCCTTGTCGAGATCCTCCCGGGCGACCGAGCCGACGAGACCGCCCTGGTCGAGCACCAGAATCCCGCTCTGCCCGTACCGCTGGCACATCACCATCGCGTGCGCCACCGTGTCGTTCAGGCCGACGGTTCGCACCGGCTTCGACATCACCTCGCCGGCGGTGACCGGGACCGCGGTGGCCCGAAGGCCCTCCTCCAGCCGGGCCCGCGCGTCGCGGAGGTTGCCGCGGTGGACGGCCGACGCCGCCTGCGCGTGGCCGCCTCCGCCGAGCGCGTGCGCCAGCGTCGCGGCATCCAGCTCCGGCGTGCGGCTGCGGACGACGGCGAAGACGCGCTCGTCCGTCTCGACGAGCACGACGAGCGCGCGGCAATCGGTCAGATCGA
>Ga0126309_10000352_pt1 | contig 15413 bp, 15 predicted proteins | sample Plot56_FD_92541 | JGI IMG/M metagenome (GOLD analysis project Ga0126309, IMG submission 92541) | Serpentine soil microbial communities from UC McLaughlin Reserve, CA, USA - Plot56 | ecosystem: Environmental > Terrestrial > Soil > Grasslands | place: USA: UC McLaughlin Reserve, Lake County...
ATAAAGTGGGATGGCCTTTGGTGCCCATGCTGTGGGTATAGGCTGAGGACTAAGCCTAGGAATTTGAAGTACAAGGCAAAACTGAGGGCAAGAACCCGCCGAACTACGTTTGAGACATCTGAGCCACCCGTCCTAGCAGTAAGACGAAGGTAATCAGCGTCCTAAGCCTCTGTTTACAGCTCTGAATAGCCGCTTTTGCATCTTTTCCAGACTGTGCAGGTCATTAACTAAGTCTAGCGCAAGTTGTATAAGCTTCGAGTATTGGCTGTAGAATATCTCCTTTCTACTTACAAGATTTTTTGCTGCAACTCTTCCTGCATAATAATAGCAGTCTACCAACATACGGCGCTCAAGCAGATGGCTTACCTTTGACATGAAAAGCTCTCTGTCATAGTCCTTTGACTTTAATTCCTTAATGGCCTCCATTGACCTAGATATCGCAGGTCGGGTAGCTCTCTCTGCTCCAATACATTCTAGCGCAACATCGACACCTTCTGCCATTCTAGAATCAATTTGCCTCACCTGTTCCAAAATATGCATAGGCATAGGCCTGTTCCCTGACAGAACAAGCATTCCATCAATGAATTCATATGCTGCAATTTTTAGCCACATTGCAGCAATCATAGGATGATTGGTTCTCCTCATTTTCTGTTGGCAAAACAAGGAACTTATTAGCAGTTTCTTGCCTGAAGCGGCCAGCATTTTTTTATATTTTTCTGCTATGATATCTTTGGCTGCAGAAGACAACATGAGCTTACTGTTATCTTTCAATATGACCATGTCTGCCAGATCAATAATGTGATCTTTTATGGACCCGGTAAGATGCATCAGCTCAACTGGGCGGTTGTCGACCTGCACTACTTGATTGGCTTGATTTTGTTCTTGAGATCCTGCAAATACTGCCAGATCATATTCACAGCAATCAAGCGACATCTCAGATGTACGACAGCCGATAAGTGCAACTGGATACACAATTTCACTAGCAAATACCTTGATGGCTGTCGGTATTGATTCAGGCAATAATGCTGCATTGGCAGCTTCATGAATTTAACCTGTTAGCTGATATGCAGCAAAGATCAACTCTAATATATGAACAGAAACTATATGTTAGACTCACATGAAGAACCGCAGCAAGACCCATGCAGTCTCAGCTAACAAGAACAACAACACTGATGCAGATCTTGCAAGAAGGGTCAGATCAGGCGAATTTAGGGTCGCAGTTTACGGCCTTGGACATGTAGGCTCCCCTCTTGCTTCTTCATGGTTGCGAGCTGGTGCTCATGTGATAGGTGTAGATAACTCTCCTGAAGTGCTTGAAAATGCAAGAAAGGGGAGGACACACATCTATGAGCCAGGAGTAAATGAGGCCTTTTCAAAAGGGCTCAAGGAAAAGCGGTTTTTAATCTACGGAGATCTCCTCAAGGCTTCCCAAGACAGCCATTTCAAGCTGATATGCGTGCCAGTGCTGCTTACCGATTCATTTTCTGCAGACCTTTCAGCGGTAAAGCAAGTGGCGACTGCCATTGGCCAAGGCCTGAAGAAAGGGGATATTGTTTCACTCAATCCAAGTGTACCACCTGGCACATCTGAAGATATTGTCCTTCCGATCTTGGAGGAAGAGAGTGGTCTGAAGATCGAACAGGATTTTTACATGGTATATAATCCGGAGCGCATCTATGAAGGCAGGGCGATTGAAGATATTGAAGAGAGATATCCAGCAATCGTGGCAGGCGCCGGTGCCCAGAGCTTAGAAATTGGTGCCAAGCTCTATTCTTTGGTGGCCAAGAAGGGTGTAATAAAGATGGGTGACATCAGGACTGCCGAGACTGAAAAGCTCCTAGAAGGAGTCTATCGAGACGTCAACATTGCGCTTGCAAACGAGATGGCTAAATTCTGCGAAAAAGCAGGTGTTGACTTTTGGGAGGCAAGAGAAGCTGCCAATTCTCAGCCTTTCTGCCACATACACAAGCCGGGAGTCGGTGTAGGGGGTGCATGCATACCAGTTTATCCTCAATTCATACTCCATGCTGCAAAAAAAAGTGGAGTAGAGTGCAGGATCATAAGCTTTGGAAGGAATGTTAACGATGCAATGCCTGCCTATTGCGTCGAGCAGGCAATGAAATTGATTGACAGGTCCGATGTCTCGAAGTGTACCGTAGTATTACTTGGACTTGGGTTCAGGGGTGGTGTATCAGACACGCGTCTGTCACCCACTTACAAAGTCATTGAAGAGCTGAAGAAGTTGAAAGTGAAAGAGATCCGTGTGCATGACCCACTTGTGACAAGAGATCCTCATCTACCCCCCGACGTCATGCTAACATCGGACTTGTCAAGAGCAGTAAAGAATGCAGATCTTGTGATGTTGATTTCAGACCATGCAGACTATCACAATATTACAAATGAAAAGCTGAACGGTGCACCAGTATACGATGGTCGCGGGATCCTTGACAGATCGCGATTTACTCCCCGCAGGTTTGCATCACTAGGTAGGCCTAGGTAGATTTAATACTGCCTGAAAAAAATTCCATAATATTTGGCTCACAAACGACATCCTTTGCTAACAGTTGCATGGGAAAATAATTGTGTAATGTTCATCGATCAGACAAAGCTTCCAAAAAAGCTCGTGTACGTAAGGTGCAAAAACTACAAGGAAGTAGCAGATGTAATCAGAAAACTTGTAGTAAGGGGCGCACCAGCGATAGGCGTAAGTGCTGCTTTCGGTCTTGCCCTGGCAGCTCAGCAGAGCAATGCCAAGACATTGCATGAATTGATGACAGATCTCAACAATGCATCCAAGGTCCTCCAGGCTACGCGACCCACTGCCGTTAACCTCTTCTGGGCGTTGGAGCGGGTGATGGGAAAGGGTATGCGTGCCAAGACGATTCACGAAGCAAAAAGAGCCGTGCTTAATGAGGCACTCAAGATGGCGAAAGAGGACATTGAAACCAACAGGAAAATCGGAGCACATGGCCTCACGCTATTAAATGACGGCGATATCGTGCTCACTCACTGTAATGCCGGCTCGCTTGCGACAGTTGCCTATGGTACTGCCCTTGGCGTCATAAGGGCTGCTAGGGAATCTGGCAAACGCCTGAGCGTGATTGCTACGGAAACGCGCCCAGTGATGCAGGGTTCTCGTCTCACTGCCTTTGAGCTCCTACATGATGGCATCGATGTCAGCCTGATAACCGATACCGCTGTTGGCCACATGATGGCGATGGGCGCAATCAATCACGTTATCGTAGGTGCCGACAGAGTGCTTCACACTGGCCATGTGTTCAATAAGATCGGGACATACCAGGTGGCAATTCTTGCCAACAAACATAATGTGCCATTTTACGTCGCAGCCCCTTTGTCAACATTTGATTTTGAGAGTAATCCAGATGATGTGATAATTGAAGACAGATCCGTAGACGAGGTGGTCAAGGTGGGCAAGAAGAGGATTGCACCCAAAGGAGTAAGGGTCTTCAACCCTGCCTTTGACATGACGCCACCGGAGCTTATCACAGGCATCATTACTGAGAAAGGCGTACTCAAGCCGCCCTTTGAGAAGAATCTTAAAGCCTTGCTTGGCTGATAAAGTTTTTATCACGTTTTGTCTAAACTCTATATAATAGTAGGTAGAGCCATGTCGACACAGCAAACAGTCACCGAAGAGCAAGTTTATGCAGCATTGAAAAAGTGCATGGACCCGGAGATACCTGTCAATGTAGTAGACCTTGGACTCATTTATGGAGTCAAAGTTGCTGACGGTAAAGACGTAGACATCAAGATGACAATGACCACTAGGGGCTGTCCCCTTCATGATACCCTAGTTAGTGATGTTAAGCGCTATGTAGGAAAGGTAAACGGGGTTGGCAATGTTAACGTCAACATAGTATGGGATCCTCCTTGGAGTCTTGAAAAAATGAATCAGGACGTGCGGGAGAAACTTGGCTTTGGGAAGCCAAAGCTACGATTCCAGATCGACTATGAAAAAAGCAAACCGACGAAAACGGGAAGATTTTCAAAGCAGGATGACGGATCGATAATACTTGCAAACAATAAGGATCAGGGATTCATGGTTAATGAAGCAATCGTAGAATTCTGGAACGCGTGCGACGGAACCAAGACCATCAACCAGATCACTGACCAATTCTCAGCCAAGCTTGGCTTGCCAAGGCAGCAGGTCGAGCAAGAAGCGGTTCAGCTTCTGCAGCAGTTGCTTGAGGCTGAGCTTCTGAAGGCTTAACGCTGGAGGATGTAGCGTTTTCCCTTTTTTTGTCCTAGGATAATTGTAGAACTTGGCATGGGCGATGGCACACTTCTTGAAACTCTTGCCAAGCAAGATTGCAATTCGATATATATTGGAATCGAGCTTAGCAATGAGCAGTGCATACGGGCGCGGTCAAGAATCACTCTTTCCAATGTTATTATCATGAATAGGTCTTTTGAAGACCTTGTTCCGACATTCCAAGATGAATCTATTGATCAATTCATAGCAGTGCTGCCCGACCCAATATTCATTGATGAGAAAAGGGAAGAGCAGTGGAAGCTGTTCTACAAATCTGTGCACTACAAGCTAAAAAAAGAGGGGCGGCTCCAGCTTGTTACAGAATTAACTGACGAGTTATTTCAGCCTGTTAGCGATGATCGGTATTCGGCATGGGCTGATTGGCTTAGGTCCTGCTTCCTCTCGCTTGGATTTACACTAGCGGGTCAGCAGGAAGGTGCACCAAGACAATACGTGTCGCGCTGCATCAAGCAGTTCAGTGGAGACCCTGAGCGCATACGTATGATCACCCTTGATCTGCTTAAGTAGTGATTAAAATTTCAGTTACCGCTGCGTCTTCATGAACCTAATCTAACATGCTAAAGATGGCTTTATAATGGAATGCCACCAGTTGTGATAGGAAATTCTAATTTTTGTGATCATACTTTGCTTTCTTGCTGTTCATTGCTGCGCCGCCGGAAGCACACGCACACCGAAGCCAGATATAGCCTATCGTCGGACAACAAATCTCCTCACTTACAGCTATAGTGGTACATATGTGTCATAACTAAAGGTGATTGGGGAGTAAGTTGATGGACCTTTTGATATCATGACCTACTTATGAAGAATTGTTAGTATAGACCGGCATTCTTGCAATATAGTAGATTGCGCGAGCCAGACAATGCTTCTGAGAATAACAGGCTAAATGCACGCTGAATTATCTCTGACTTTATGACGCAGTGCAAGATGATTTACCATGCACTCCCTTGAGCAAAACTCGGCCTTGCAGCCCTCATGCCTGCAGGGCACTGTCTCGAGGTCATTGAACTTCTTGTTACAGTACGTGCAAAGCATTTCAAGTTCAGGAACGTCGTAGTTAAGAAATGGCTTGCAGGAATGCTTTTCGCGGAACCACATCACCTCCACGTTCATATTTTCAGCGTACGTCAGAACAGTGTCATAAGCTTCGTAAAAACCGGCCGCATAGAATTGACGAATAAATACAGAGCCACTTGGATGCTTTTTTGAGGCAGGATTCCGATAGCATACAAGCCACTTTTCTAAAGGCACATCGTCGTCAGATGCTATATTTTTCCTGTTGCCCGTGACCTTTTCATGGTATTTCATGTATGTTACATTTTAATTTCTTTCGATTCTATTAGATTATAAATTTTTTGAATCAGATAAGTATTATAAAAAAGGATCTTCTGTTACTTGGGTAAAATTAGAGGCTATATTAAAAAATTTTTCATCCTTACTAAATGAATAGCAAAGGTGTCTGTGAATCTAGCGGTGTCCAAGTGCCTTATGCAGATACTGATTTAGATCAGATATATTGATCCTTTCTTGCTGCATTGTGTCCCTGTATCTTATCGTTACAGTATCATCCTGCATTGTTGTCTTGTCTACAGTTACAGCAAATGGTGTCCCTATCTCCTCAAGCCTGCGGTAGCGCCTGCCGATAGACCCTGATTCATCGTAAAAGGTTTCAAAGTCATATTTTAGCTCAGAATTGATCTGGCGCGCTTTTTGGTCAAGTCCGTCTTTGGTCATTAGCGGTAATATACCGACTAAAATTGGCGCAAGGTAAGGCTTTAGGCGAAGCACTACCCTATCATCGTGCTGCTTGTCTTCATAGTAACAGTGCTCCAAAATTGCATATATGCTTCTGTCGATACCCATCGACAGCTCAAAGACATGCGGCAGCACCTTGCTTTGGGTTGCAGAGTCTAATACCTCGAGGTTCTGCTTGCTTGTGATCGCATGCCCCTTTAGGTCATAATCAGATCGGTAGTTACATGCCACAAGCTCGAGCCATCCAATGCTAGTCTCCACTTCAAAGTCAAATGCAACAGAGGCATAGAAAGCCTTTTCATCGACTGATAGGTTCCTGAATCGGCTACGTTTTACATCTATGCCCGTCTTGTCATAAAATTCTACGAGAAGTGCCAGGTAGTATGTGATAAGCTTATTCGGTGTCAATCCTTTACTGATTGCCTCCTCTGCAGTTACTTCAATTATCGACGACCCATCCGATAGTCGAAGTATGGTATTTTTGACTTCTTTGAACTCTGGCATCTCATTCAGTCTGTCTGGGTTGCAAAAAACCTCTATCTCTGCTTGGTAAAACTCCCTTAAGCGCAGAAGGCTCTGCCTTGGTGCAATTTCATTTCTGAAACTCTTGCCTACCTGTGCTATGCCAAGTGGAAGGCGACCCCTCATTGTCTTAAATACACGTGCAAAGTCGACAAATATCGTCTGGCAGGTTTCCGGGCGGAGGTATGCTTCCTCTGCTGCCGGGCCGATGCCAACAGAGAACATCATGTTGAACTTGCTTACCTCGCCAAACTCGCCATTGCAATTTGGGCATCGCAGATTATGCTTTTTCATGAGCGCTTTGATTTCTTGTTCTGCCATCCTCTCTAGCACATTCTCACCTGTTTTCTCTGTGATGTAGCGGTCTGCCCGGAACGAAGATCCGCACTTTGTGCATTTTACTACGGGGTCGGTAAAGTTGCCAATATGACCTGATGCAACAAAGACGCTCTTACTCATTATCTGGCATCCGTCAATCTCAAGCATGCCCTCACGACGTACAAGCTCACGCCGCCACAGTTCGATAAACTTGTTTTTCATGTTGACGCCTCTGGGCCCGTATTCCCAAAAGCCAGCAGGCGCATCTGAGTAAATCTCACAACTTGGAAAATAGAACCCTCGCTCCAGCGCCAATTTCATTACTTCATCATAATTAGCGACCATTTGCAAGGAGCAGACATCTCTGAGAGGCTTTAAATTTATGCCTAGATTCATGCAAAGAGTAAATCATTTGTGAAGACATAACATTTTATCTCAGTCACATTTCCTAGGTTTTAAGTTGAAGGTATCAGATAGGACACACGGGGTAGAGTACGCTATCCGCGACATTATCACTTATGCCCGCAAATACCAGGCATCCGGCAAGGAGATAATCTACCTTAACATAGGAGATCCTGTCAGGTTCGACTTCAAGACACCTGACCACATCAAGAGAGCCCTTGTAGATGCCGTCATGCATGATGAGAATTATTATACTGATTCTGAAGGGCTGCCCGAGCTGCGGCAAGCAATCATGGAAAAAGAGTCTGAAAAAGGGTTCAACGTTACAGTAGAAGACATCATTGTCACCAATGGAGTATCTGAAGGACTTGACATGACGATGGCTTCTATCGTTGACCCCGGCGCTGAAGTGTTGATGCCCGGTCCCTATTATCCCCCGTATGCTTCATACGCAAAATTTTATGGCGGTAAGCCTGTTGAATTCAAGCTTCATGAAGATGGAAGGCCAAACCTTGAAGATCTACGGAGCAAGATAACCCCGAGCTCGCGAGCACTATGTATCATTAGTCCAAACAACCCTACAGGTGAAGTCTTCGATCAAAAGAGCCTTCAACAGTTGATAGACATTGCCACCGAACATGATCTTTATGTCATTTGCGATGAAATATACGACAAAATAGTTTTTGACTCCCATTTCACTGGCATAGGCAAGGTGGCCAAAGATGCCCCTGTTATCTTGCTCAACGGCTTTTCAAAGGCCTATCTGATGACTGGCTGGCGCTGCGGCTATATCTGTCTGAACAGTAGCTCTAAAAAGCTTGGAGGATTGCGTGAGGATATACCCAAGCTTGCAAGAGTGCGTATAGCGGCCAATCTGCCTGTCCAGATAGCAGCAGTGCAAGCGCTTCGGGGATCTCAGGCACATATATACACAATGGTTGATAAGCTGAGAAAAAGGCGCGATTATGTGGTCAAGCGCCTCAACGCAATGGGGATACAATGCAAAGTTCCGCGTGGGGCATTTTATATTTTCCCACAGATCAACACTAAAGGCCGCTGGAAGGACGATCAGCACTTTGTAATCGACCTACTCAATAACACCGGCGTGCTAACTGTGCACGGTTCCGGCTTTGGCTCTACCTATGGGTCAGGTCACTTCAGGATCGTCTATCTGCCGCCAGAAGAAATGCTTGAAAAAGCAATGGACAAGCTTGAACGTTTCTTATATACCAAATTATGAGTACAATTAGCTCTGATAGTAAAGAGTTAATTCTTTTGGAATACTTTAAACCTTCACCGTTGTCATCTTTCTTTACTTTGCAAATGCCTTAAGCTTGCCTCTCATCTCCCTGTCTTTGGAAATGGCTGGATGAGATGGGTCTACAAGGATGACTTCGTACCAGATGTTCATGCCGTCCTTGTGGAGAAAGTATGAGCCAAGCACTTCAAGGTTTGGGAACTTTTCGCCTACTCTTCGCTCAGCAACCCTGCGCATGCTTATGTCCTGCTTGATGCGGACAACACCTATGTGTTTAGGCCTTCTACCTGAAACTGGGCGCTGCTTTCTCATGCCACCTCTACCCACACGAGCTCGGACGATAATGATGCCCTGTTTTGCCTTATAGCCCAATCTTCTAGCTCGGTCAAGCCTGCTTGGTCTCTCTATCCTGTGGATGGTTGGCTCTGCTCTCCAGGCAACTGTCTTGGATTTGAGCTCATCGGAATTCTCGTTCCACATCCGATGCCACGTTTGAGCCATGTAGCTGCGCATTATATCACTTCTCCTGATTTCAGCCCCTTTATATGTCATATTACGCCACGCAAAATTTGAATCACCTTTTCTGCAATAACCCTAGAGGCAAGCTCTTGTGCTTCTTTTGTCTGCGCGCCAATGTGCGGTGTGCATACAAGATTTGTCAGATTCATTAGCTGCTTGTTGGTCGGCGGTTCCACCTCAAAGACATCAAGTGCTGCGCCTGCAAGCTTGCCACTCTTTAGCACTTCATAAAGTGCATTTTCATCAATTACGTCGCCTCTTGAAGTGTTAATCAGGTACGCTGTCGGTTTCATTTTGGCTAGCCTCTCTGAATTAAACATATGCTTTGTTTCCGGAGTTGCTGGTACGTGGCATGTTACAAAGTCGGCGCTTTCCAGAAGTGTATTCAAATCAGTGACTATCATGCCAGTTTCGCTGATGAATTCCCGATTAATTGGGTATGGGTCGTAGCCTACTAAGTTCATACGCAGCGCTTTTGCCATCCTACCGATGTTGCGCCCTATGTTTCCAACACCCACAATGCCAAGGTACTTGCCTGACAATTGTGTGCCCATTAGGTCTTTTTTGATCCAGTTGCCGCGTTTGGTCTCTGCATCTGCCTTTGGTATGCTCCTTGCAAGAGATATCATGAGTCCGATAACAAGCTCGCCCACTGCTATAGAAGCGGCTTCAGGCGCATTAATTAATCTAATATTTTTCGTTTCAGCAGCCTTGACGTCGATATTATCGAGGCCGACTCCTACGCGTGCAATTATCTTTGCTTGGATAGCAGCGTCAACAACTTCCTCTGTGACCTTAGTTCTGCTTCTTACGACTAGAACATCGTAATCCTTAACTGAGGAAACCAGCTCGGCTGGCCTGATGTCAGGCTTATAGTGGACTGAGAGCCCTGCGCGCTTCATGCTGTCGATCCCTACCTGATCAATAGAATCACAAACTAGCACCTTGCCGCTGACTTGCACGGAGCTTGAAAATTTTAGTAGTAATATAATGTTTGTTACCTGAGAAAATATTAGTAATCCTTACCAGTCAAAGATTGTTATTCTCCAAATATATCTGCCGTAATGATTAACTTTTTCGCCTTGGGATTTTTCGCTTCTATGGCTTCTGCCGACACCATTCATCAGGTATCTATAGAGGAAATGCCTCTCAGATGAACGTGCTTTTGCATGCACGCACCTTTATGGTCATAACCTAGATTATGATCTGTTAGATAATGGGTCATATCAAAGGCAAAATATTTTTTAACTTTCCAATCCCGATCATCAATCATAAAGGGCATACCGCTAATTTCAAACTCCTGTATAGTATTGCTAATCTCTTTCTGAAGTGATCCTGATGAGCTATCAATTATTGCTTGGTCAATTTCTTGGAGCAGATCTTGCTTAAGATCCTTGGTGGGAGTGTTTGTGTGCCGATACGATTAAAGCATAATATATAGAATGAGAGTAGGCATCGTCTTGCATAAACGATTAGCTCTAGTGTATCTTCTACTTTGGGTCTTTTTCTAGAGCCATGAACTATTCTGCTTCTAAGATTGTATAGTTCTTTTAACCTGCTGAGCGTTTTATTAGTATCAAATCCACTTAAACCTAACATAAGGGCACCTCTCATTGAAAGCTTGAATTTAATATTATTCGGCTCCTCATTTAGCAATGCCTCCAGACATACCATAGCATCAACAAATGAACCTCCAACCACGTCTTGATTGATTCTCGCCCGATAGCAATATTCCGATGGTATTCTTAGAAAAGGTAAACGATTATTCAGTCTGCCATATTTGTCAATCAGCCTCTTTGTAGAGTCCAAAAATAACTTGTATTCCTCTTTTGCCTTTTTTGCAGCGTTGTCTTTTCTATTTCAAGGAATACCAAAACTTCCTTGTACAGATTGTTTATGGACATTGCTGCCAAGCGATTTTGGATCATGAATTCGAATCGTTGAAACTCTTTTTACTTTTGGGAGAAATACTGATACTAATGAAAGGAGTCCAAAGTACATGAGAGCTTTTTCTGCGGAATTATCTTCACGTTCTCCTATGTGTATACTTCCCTTGTCGTGCAATATGAAAATACAGATTTCTTCATCAACCTGCTTCAATATGATATCATCTGATATTCTAAATTCAGGAATAGGAAGCTGTGGAAGGTAATAAAGCTCGCGGATAATATACTTGTTCTCAAATAGGCCTTTTGCCATTATTGCCTATTGAGTTTTGCAAACTGGCTAATATTTTTGCCTATGGTTGTCTGAGAGATAAAAGCAACTGTTGTCTCTGGAACGCATCTCCTCAGTAGACTCTCGAAACGAATTCTTGGCAAACTCTTAAACTGTAGCTTTGACGTATTGCTTAAAGTGTGGCTCTGATTATGGTAGACAGCGAAGCAGCAAGCTATATCCTCCGAATACAAAGAGATGAGCTTGAAAGTCAGCTCTATGGCCAACGCATACTCTATGTCAGCATAAAACGCGACTGGCTGCCCAGTACAAAGTTGCTGTTTGTCAAAAAGGCCGCATTCATTGGTTCTGGCATAATTGATAGATTTGTCTCACTTGGCGAGCTAAGAGAAGACGAGAAAAAGGTATGTCTTGAAAACAACTGTTACGGCAAGATTGAGTTTGCAAAACTGGCGCGGTTTTATCCTGCAGTAGCAGTGGAAGATACACCTCTCGCAGACCAGAACCCTCTTGGGCTTCACGGTGCCAGTCTGCCACGCTCTGATGCTCTTCAAATTGAGCGGCTTGCAAGGGCAAGGCTAATCATATAATGAGTAGTTCTTGTCGATTAATTTATTACAGCCGCTCCTTTAGTATTTTGCGCATTTGGCAATGTCTTTCAGGATTGACAAAGATTCTCTTGGCGAAGTCAAAGTTCCCTCCAGCGCCTATTATGGTCCTTTTACAGCTCGCGCAATCAATCAGTATAAGGTAACCGGCCAAAAGGCCCATATCAACCTGATAAGAGCCTACGTCATGATCAAGCGCTCAGCTGCGCTAGCAAACAATGACCTCAAGGCTCTTGACAGCAACAAGGCGCAGGCGATAGTAAAGGTGTGCGATGAAATATTGGCAGGCAAACTACTCGATGAATTCAGGGTAGAGACGATTAACTCAGGTGCTGGAACTGCATTTAACATGAACACCAATGAAGTCATTGCAAATAGGGCACTAGAGATCCTTGGCAAGACGAAAGGAGAATATGAAATCATTAGCCCAAACGACCATGTTAATATGTCGCAGTCAAGCAATGACACGTTCCCAACTGCTATGCATGTCGCGATCTTGCTCAACATGATGGAGACGATTGCCTCGCTTGATAAATTGATTGCTTCTTTGCAAAGGAAGGCGGAGGAATTCGCCGGGCTCATCAAGATTGGCCGGACCCACCTGATGGACGCAATTCCAGTTACACTTGGCGCCGAGTTCGAGCAGTATGCTTATTCGCTCAAGCAGGCAAGGGCAAGACTTGTTCAGGCAATGGATGGCCTAGGCTACGTCGGCCTTGGCGGCACTGCAGTGGGCACTGGTGCCAATACTCCAAAAGGCTACAGACAGCTTGCCATTCGATACCTATCAAAGGTTTCAGGGCTGGACTTGAAATCCTCTGAGAATATGTTCTACTCCCTCCAAAGCAAGTACGATGTAGCAAATTGTTCGTCGGCGCTTCGCAATCTTGCAATAGATCTCAACAAGATGGCAAATGATATTCGAATGATGGCCTCGGGGCCGACGGCTGGCTTTGCAGAAATTCTGATCCCGGCAGTGCATCCTGGCTCGTCGATAATGCCGGGTAAAGTCAATCCGTCCTTAGCGGAATGTCTCAACATGATATGCTTTAACATAATAGGAAATGATGTTTCAGTTGCAATGGCAGCCCAGGCAGGCCAGTTTGAGTTGAATGTCATGCTACCAGGGATGCTGAAATGTGTCCTTGATTCGACTGACATGCTAAAGAACTTCTTGCCGATATTTGCAGCAAACATGATCGACGGCATTGAAGCAAACAAGGACCGGCTGGAATCATACATAGAGAAAAGTCCCGTGTTAGTCACATTGCTAAACCCTTATATCGGCTACCTAAAAGCAGCGGAAATATACAAGGAATCGCTTAAGACCAACAAGAGCATTCGCGAGCTGGTTCTGAGCAAAGGACTGATGACAAAGGAACAGATTGACAAGGTGTTATCAAAGGAAAATATACTTGGTGCTGCAGTCTAGTTCTTTTGGTTTTGAACAATGCCTTGGCGCGTTCTTACAAGCTGCAAAATGGTTGTGCCAATAAGTGCTCCCTGCAAGACATAACCACCAATAATTAGCATTACCGCATTGAATGGTTTTGAAAATGTTGTCATCATCTCAACGTGAGGCGATGCAACTGAATTCCCCACCATTACAATGATTGCAAGCGGGATGCAGGCATATAGCGCTAATCTTGCAAGCGGTACTGTCCTAACAGTCAACCTGTCACATAAAAGAATAACAACAGCTAAGGTGATAAACGAGAGTTCAAGTGCTATAGCCCTATCAATGAATTGTGGAGCGCCAAACGGGATGGCGATTGCACCAACTACGCTTATTACCGTAAGTACAATGACAACAGGAGGTGGTGGAGGAAGAAGACCCGCTTGCAATCATTGTAATGATGGGGGAATGTGCTAAAAAATTTATTCATTCAATCAATCATCTAAAAGGCCTTTCAAATGCTGCTTGCTTGTTTGCCTCTCTCTATCTTCACCACTCTGTAAAAATTGGGTCTTTTTTACCTTTATGCTCTTCTTCCCGTTGCATCAAGATAAACGCCGTTTCAGCTTCTTTAGAGTCTCCGGCGCTCTTAAACCTCGACCACATAATACTAAGTGTAAAGCTTACCGTCCAGTTTCGCCGGTGTGCTAGCTCTCGAGCTTCTTCATAGATTACTCGCTCTAGAGGCTGCTTCTTTGTCATTCTATTTCCTCATCAGCTTCTTCTCAACGTAGTCCAGTCTAATTACCAATACTAGAAGCCGTGCCTTAATAGTCATAACTTCTCTTGATAAGTTAGGATGTTGTTTGCTCTTGTTGCTGCTGCGGCTGCTTCCTCTTAACAGGCAATCATGGAGGATTAGAACATTGTTATGACAACTCTGGAGGTTCGGACGTGTAAGTGAAAATAGTCAATCAGTCAGTTATTGTTATTTGAGAGGGTAATCTCTATAACATCTTGTATAAATCATCGCCACATATCCAATGGAGGTCTGGTATGCCCACAACCTGATTTTGTGTACTATCATTAAACTTGCTAGTTTCCATGTTTACACTAACTGTCATGATTTATCCTTGACAACTTAATAGTTTCCTAAGTAAAGCATAGCCATGGAAAAACATCGTCAGCAAGACATCAAGAAAACAATACGCAAGACATACGGCAAGATAGCGCTGCAAGATAATAATGAAGCTGGTTCCTTCTCCGGCTCCTGCTGTGCGCCTGGATGTTGTTCCGGCGGAGATTCGTTAGTCCAAGTGAAGGCGGTAAAGTGATCAAGTTCAGGGGCAAGTCAGAAAAGCTAGCTGAAAGAATGATATTGTTTGTTTGCGTCGAGAATGGTAGAAGAGACTAATATGTTCCTTTAGCTGGTAACATAATAGAAAGAAAAAAGAAAAAAAGGAAGGGAGTTGATTAGTTATCAGGGAGTAATGCCAGGAAATGGTTGTGTCAGTGTGTTACCGCCTGTCTGAATAGTTAATACGGGCTCTATGAACTGGACGGAATTCAATATTGCCGTCTGACCTTCTTCACATTCTACATCCCCCACAGGTTCTGTGATGGTTTCAGTTGTCAGTTCAAATGATTGACGTCCAGGCTCTATTGTTATAGGCTCACTGCTGACAGTTGATTGAAAGCTTTGTGGGTTGGATAGCTCGCCTGTCTCGTCATCTTCGCATATTGCAAGTACACTTACGTTGGAAGTCAAGACTGCAGTTCCTCCGCTTCCAGTCACTGTGCCTGAAGCAGTAATAGACGCCGAAGTGGTTAATCCTCGGTCATCAAATGGTTCATTCAGTTTCAAGGAAGGTTCGCCAGCAAACTTAATCGATTGGGTTTGTTGTGTGTCGGCTGGAGGAGGTGTTGGTGTTTCTTCCTCAGCGGTATCTATGGATAGACCAATGGGTACCCCTGCACTGCCAGGGTGCTGTTCGGCAGTAAGGGAGATAGTATCATCTGCAAATTCATCGACGTTATCTTCATTTCCGTTCTGCTCTTGGTTTCGGTTTACGGTTGCGGTGACCGTTGCATCTTGATTGATCTCGTCGTCAGCGTCGCCATTTTGATCATCATCATTGACGCTGCCGTCTAAAACATCAGATACGA
>Ga0126309_10000353_pt1 | contig 15409 bp, 12 predicted proteins | sample Plot56_FD_92541 | JGI IMG/M metagenome (GOLD analysis project Ga0126309, IMG submission 92541) | Serpentine soil microbial communities from UC McLaughlin Reserve, CA, USA - Plot56 | ecosystem: Environmental > Terrestrial > Soil > Grasslands | place: USA: UC McLaughlin Reserve, Lake County...
AAGGAGCAATTGCAGCCCAACCAGAAGGCGAGCCCGCTCGCACTTCGCAAAGAGACCCTCCGGCGGCTCGCGGATGCCGATTTGCAGGGAGTGGCCGGCGCGGCCAGGGTTCGTATAACCGTCGGCTTCGACGACGACACGACACCGATCTACAGCGAGATGGAAATGCCGTAGGGCCACGGAGAAGAGCACGATGAGTTGATTGAGCGTCCTCCCTCAGCAAGGGAGGGCGCAACCTCGTCGGCAGCCCCGCGTTGTGCCAGAATCCCGGCATGGCCAAGAAAGACCCGCTTGAAACCCTGCGAAGGCTTTGTCTCGAGTTGCCCGAGACCACCGAACGGCTCAGCCACGGCGAGCCGACGTGGTTCGTGCGCGACAAGAAGACGTTCGTGATGTACGCCAACCACCACCACGACAACCGGCTGGCGTTCTGGTGCGCCGCGCCGGATGGCGCGCAGGAGGCGCTCGTCGGCTCGGCTCCCGAGCGGTTCTTCCGCCCTCCCTACGTGGGGCACCGCGGCTGGCTTGGCGTGTACCTCGACGTGCCGGGGATCGATTGGGATCAGATCGCCGACCTGGTCACCGATGCATATCGCGTGGTCGCCCCCAAGCGGCTGGTCGCCGAGCTCGACGCCGGCGAGGCGGGTTGACGGCCTGCCTTCCTCATCCCTGCTCATCGACCGCTCATCCCGCGCTCATCGCTCTCTTCACCCCGGCTGCCTACGCTCGGACCGTGCACCCCGCGAGGTGCCGGCTCCGGGGAAAGGCCCCGGGACCATCCTGGAAATGGAGTGAAGATCAATGAGGCGGACCTGCGCGCCCCGGGTTGAAACCCGGGTCTACGCGCCGGCGCCCCGGCCCGGGGCGCTCACACGGTGAGCTCGGCCACTCCACGAGCTGATATCGTCCGCCCCAGGAGGAGCCTGCATGACACACCGTCCCGACTACGAAGCCATGCTCGCCGTCGCCATCGAAGAGGCCCGGCAGGGGCTGGCGGAAGGGGGGATCCCCATCGGCGCGGCGCTCTTCGACAACCAGGGGCGCCTGCTCGGGCGCGGCCACAACCGGCGCGTGCAGGAGGGCGATCCCTCGGTGCACGGCGAGACGGACGCCTTCCGCAAGGCCGGGCGGCAGTCCAACTACCGCGATACGATCATGGTGACGACGCTCGCTCCCTGCTGGTACTGCAGCGGCCTCGTGCGGCAGTTCAAGATCGGTACGGTCGTGGTGGGGGAGTCGGTCAACTTCCCGGGCGGGATCGACTGGCTGCGCGAGAACGGGGTGGAGGTGATCGACCTCGGCTCGCAGGAGTGCATCCGGATGCTGGCGGACTTCATCGCGGCGCATCCGGAGGTCTGGAACGAGGACATCGGGGAGTAGAATGGCGCGACTCCGCAGGAGGAACACATGAAGCCGGCTTCGTTCGAGTATCTGGCGCCCGACTCCCTGGACGCCGCGCTGGAGGCGCTGACTCAGCACGGCTGGGACGCCAAGCTGCTCGCCGGCGGGCAGAGCCTGATCCCGGTGATGAACTTCCGGCTGGCGCAGCCGGCGGTCCTCATCGATCTGAACCGCGTGCGGGAGATGGATCAGATCCGGCCGGGTGGGCCGGAAGAGGGGGGAGGCCTGCGGATCGGCGCGATGACCCGGCAGCGGAAGCTGGAGCGCGATCCGCGGGTGGCCGAGCTCGCGCCGCTGCTCCATGAGGCGGTTCCCTTCATCGCGCACCCGCAGATCCGCAACCGGGGGACTCTGGGCGGCAGCCTCGCCCACGCCGATGCGCGCGCCGAGCTGCCGGCGGTGGCGGTGGCGCTCCGCGCCCGGCTGCGGCTGCGCAGCGCGGAGGGCGACCGCTGGGTCGAGGCGCGCGATTTCTTCACCGGCATCCTGTCCACCGCCCTGGAGGCCACCGAGATCCTGACCGAGGTGGCGCTGCCGGCGCCGGCGCCGCGCGGCGGCTGGGCGTTCCTGGAGTCGTCGCGCCGCCATGGCGATTACGCGCAGGTGGGAGTGGCGGCCGGGGTGTGGCTCGACGAGGCCGGACGGTGCCGCGAGGCGCGGCTGGTCTACCTGAGCGTCGGCGACCGGCCGGTCGAGGCGCGCGAGGCGGCCCGGCTGCTGGAGGGGGCTCCCCTGTCCGACGACGCGATCGCCGCGGCGGCCGACAAGGCTTCGCGGGACGAGATGAATCCCGGCGACGACATCCACGCCTCGGCGGCGTTCAAACGGCATCTGGCGCGCGTGCTCACGGGCCGGGCGTTGCGGCGGGCGTTCGCCCGTGCCCAGGGTGCGAAAGGAGAGGCATGACGGCACATCGGGTTTCCGTCACGGTCAACGGCAAGAGCTACGAGCGGGAGGTCGAGTCGCGCCTCCTGCTCTCCGACTTCCTCCGCCACGAGCTGGACCTGACCGGGACGCACGTCGGCTGCGAGCACGGGGTGTGCGGCGCCTGCACGGTCCTGTTCGACGGCGAGCCCGTGCGCTCGTGCCTGATCTTCGCCGTGCAGGCGCATGGCCGCGAGCTCTCCACGGTCGAGGGGCTGGCGCCGGGGCCCGGCGAGCTCCATCCGCTGCAACAGGCCTTCTGGGAGAAGCATGGGCTCCAGTGCGGCTTCTGCACTCCGGGCTTCCTGATGACCCTGGTGCCGTTCCTGGAGCAGAACCCGAGCCCCACCGAGCTCGAGATCCGGCAGGCTCTTTCCGGCAATCTCTGCCGCTGCACCGGCTATCAGCACATCGTCGACGCGGTGCAGCTGGCGGCGGAGAGGATGCGGCGGGACGCGGAGTGAGCACCGATCGGCCCCCCGGGAGCCTGGCCGAGGTCTCCCACGCCACCCGCCGCTTGGACGTCCACGCGTTCCTCGACCGGCTGGAGGAGCGCTTCGCGCAGCACGAGCCGCTGGTTCACGCGTTCGTTCCGGAGGAGGGGCGCTTCGCGCGCCTGCACCGGGAGGCGGATGCGCTCCTCGCGGCCTACCCGCGCCTCGACCGCCGGCCGTCTCTGTTCGGCGTCCCGGTCGGCGTCAAAGACGTCTTTCACGTGGACGGCTTTCCGACGACCGCCGGGAGCCGGCTGCCGCCCGAGACTCTGCGCGGACCGCAGGCGGAGGTCGTCTCCGCTCTCCGCCAGGCGGGCGCGCTCATCCTGGGCAAGACGGTGTCGACCGAGTTCGCCTATTTCGCGCCCGGTCCGACCCGCAATCCGCGCAACCCGGAGCACACGCCCGGCGGATCGAGCAGCGGCTCGGCGGCGGCCGTGGCGGCCCAGCTCTGCCCGCTGGCGTTCGGCACCCAGACGATCGGCTCGGTCATCCGCCCGGCCGCCTTCTGCGGCGTCGTCGGCTTCAAGCCCAGCTATGGCCGGCTCTCCGCGAAGGGCCTGATCCCTCTCGCCCCGTCGCTCGATCACGTCGGCTTTTTTACGGTCGACGTGGAGAGCGCGGAGGTGGCGGCGATGACGTTGTGCAAGGACTGGTTCCCAGGCTTCTCGTCGCGCTGGCCGGTGCTCGGCATTCCGGAGGGTCCGTATCTCTCGCACGCCTCGGAAGAGGCGTTGGAGCACTTCCGCGACACATGCGACTGGCTGTCCGGCCGCTACCGGGTCCGCTCCGTCCCGGTCCTGCCCGATTTCGAAAAGATCGTGGCGCGGCACCATCGCCTGACCGCGGCCGAGGCGGCGAAGGTGCACGCCGAGTGGTTCCCCGCGTTCCGGGAGCTCTACGCGCCGCAGACGGTGGAGCTGATCGAGCGGGGACAGCAGGTCACGCCCGGCCAGCTGGCCCGGGACCGGGCCGGCCGGAAGCGGCTGCGCGATCAGCTCTGCGAGCTGATGGATGAAAAAAGGATCGACCTGTGGCTCTCGCCGGCCGCTCCCGGCCCGGCGCCGCACGGGCTCGACAGCACCGGCAGCCCGGTGATGAACATCCCCTGGACCCAGGCCGGCCTGCCCACCCTGACGATTCCTTCCGGGATGAGCAAGAACGGGCTGCCGATGGGATTGCAGATCACCGGCCGCTGGTGGGAGGACCCGGAGCTGCTCGACTGGAGCAAGGAGATCGCGCGGGTGGTGGCGCTATGAATGATGAAGAGGAAACCGAGCCGGTCGTCCGCTGGACGGTGCGCGCCGGTTCCTATCACGATTCGGTCGTGCTGATGCAGCTCCAGCGCGCGCTCGCCGCGTTGCCCGGCGTGCACGACGCGGGCGTGGTGATGGCCACGGCGGCCAACCGCGACTTGCTCGCCGCGAGCGATCTGGACGCGGGAGCCGAGGCCGGCCCGGACGACCTGCTGATCGTCGTCAAGGCCGAGACCGAGGACGCGGCGCGGGAGGCGCTGGCGCGCGTCGACGCTCTGCTGCGGGTGCGCCCGGGCGGAGAGGGCGGGGATGCGCAGGAGGACCGTCCGCGCAGCCTGGCCACCGCCCTGAAGCAGCTCCCGGACGCGCGCTGGGTCCTTATCTCCGTCCCCGGCCGGTATGCGGCGGACGTGGCGGAGGATGCGCTGGATCATGGTCGCAACGTCTTCCTCTACAGCGACAACGTGCCGCTCGACCGCGAGGTGGCGCTCAAGACGAAAGCGCGCGACCGCGGTCTCCTCGTCCTCGGACCGGACTGCGGAACGGCGGTGCTCGGCGGGGTCGGATTCGGCTTCGCCAACCGCGTCCGCCGCGGTCCGATCGGCCTCGTGGGAGCCTCGGGCACCGGGCTCCAGGCGGTGATGAGCCATATCCATCACCTGGGCTCTGGAATCTCGCAGGCGATCGGCACCGGCGGGCGCGACCTGAGCGCGGAGGTGGGCGGGATCACCGCCGAGCAGAGTCTCGATCTGCTCGCCCGCGATCCGGAGACGCGCGTGATCGTCCTGCTCGGCAAACCGCCGGACCAGGAGGTGAAGGACCAGCTGATGGCGCGCGCCTGCTCCGCGGAAAAACCGGTCGTCGCCTACTTCCTCGGCGCGGAGGTCCCCCTTCACGAGGAAAGGATCGGCAACTTATGGCAGGTGTCGACGCTCGATGAGGTGGCGGAGCTGGCCGTGCGGCTGACGGAGAAGGCCGGCATGGTCCAACAGGAGACTCCGACTTCCGGATACGTCCGCGGCCTCTTCTCCGGCGGCACACTGGCCTACGAAGCGGTTTTAGGGCTCCGGAGGTTCGTCGTACCGATCTGGACGAACTTCTCCACTTTCCGAAAGTTGGACGACCCCCTCCGCAGTCGGGAGCACACGGTGCTCGATCTCGGCGCGGATGAATTCACCGTCGGCCGTCTGCATCCGATGATCGATCAGGACCTGCGTCTGCGGCGCTTGCGCCAGGAGGATGCCGACCCTGAGGTGGGCGTGATCCTGCTCGACGTGGTGTTGGGCGACGGAGCGCACGCTGATCCGGCTGGAGAGCTGGCTCCGGTGATCGCCGGGGCTCGCGCGGAGGTGGTGGTCGTCGTGATCGGTACGGAGGACGATCCCCAGGGGTTGGCCGTCCAGATCGAAACCCTCGAACGGGCCGGCGCGCACGTCTTCCGCACGGTGAGAGACGCCCTGCAGTGGATCGAGCTGCAGGTGGGAGAGCTGCCCGAGTTGGAGAAGCCTCCGGAGCTTCCCGCGGTGCCGCTCGCGACGGTGCAGGCGCCGGTGGCGGCGGTCAACTTCGGGCTCGAAAGCTTCCAGGCGAGCCTCGCGGCCCAGGGAGCCCGGGTGGTCCAGGTCGACTGGCGCCCGCCGGCGGGCGGAAATGAGAAATTGGCCTCCCTGTTGGCCAGGATGAAGCGGCGAGGATGAAGAAGAGATGACGATCGACATCGCGCAGGTTGACATCGAAAACGCGAACCGCACCGCGATCGAGCGGATGACCTCCGCGCGTCCCATGCTCACCGGCCTCGGCCGGGCGCGCGACGTGGTGCCAGGGATGCACGACCGCCTCCTGCTGCACGCCGGCCCGCCGATCGCCTGGGACCGCATGTCCGGCCCGCTGCGCGGCGCGGTGATCGGAGCGCTGATCTTCGAGGGCTGGGCCGGCGACGAAGCCGAGGCCGTGGCTCTCGTCGAGCAGGGCGAGGTGGAGATCGAGCCGTGCCACCACCACGCCACGGTCGGCCCCATGGCGGGCGTGACCTCACCCTCCATGCAGGTCTACGTCGTCGAGGATGCGACGCATGGACACCGCACGTTCTCCAACCTCAACGAGGGCTATGGAAAGGTTTTGCGCTACGGCGCCTTCAGCGACGAGGTGATCACCCGCCTGCGCTGGATGAACGACACGGCGGCGCCCGTGCTCTCCGAAGCGCTCGCCGCCGCGGGCGGGATCGACCTGCGGGCGCTCGTCGCCGAGGCCCTGCACATGGGCGACGAGGGGCACAACCGCAACAAAGCCGGCTCGATCCTCTTCCTGAAGCTGCTCGCGCCGCACGTCGCCCGCGTGGCCCCGGACGCGGCCACCGCGGCCGAGGTCCTGCGTTATCTGGGGGACAATGCGTTGGCGGTCCTCAATCCGGTCATGGCCGCCTGCAAGGCCATGGCGGATGCGGCGCACGGGATCGAGGGGAGCACGATCGTCTCGACCATGGCGCGCAATGGCACGGATTTCGGCATCCGGGTGAGCGGGCTGGGCGACCGCTGGCTCACGGCGCCGGCCATGGTGCCGGACGGCCTCTACTTCCCCGGCTTTTCGAGCGCGGACGCCAATCCCGACATCGGCGACAGCACGATCACCGAGACCGCGGGGATCGGCGCTTTCGCCATGGCCGCGGCGCCCGCGATCGTCACGTTCATCGGCGGCTCGCCCCAGGACGCCGTCCGCGCCACCCTGGAGATGTACGAGATCACGGCCGCCGAGCACCCACATTTCACCATCCCGGCGCTCGGCTTCCGCGGCACGCCGGTCGGAATCGATTTGCGTAAAGTGGTGGAGCTCGGTGTCACGCCGCGCGTCAACACCGGCATCGCGCACCGCGAAGCCGGCGTCGGCCAGGTGGGCGCCGGGCTGGTGCGTCCGCCGATGGCGGTTTTCGAAGAGGCTCTGGTCGCGTTCGCGGAGCGCTACGGGTTCTAGCTGTCCAATCAAGGAGGAGCCATGTACGTCCCCTACGATCTCAGCAAAGTGAAAGTCCTCGACCTGTCGCAAAACTTCAGCATGGATTCCCCGGCGTTCGCGTACTACGAGGGCCCGACCGTCAAGTGGGTGAAGCGGCTGGCGTTCGAAGGGGTCAACGCGCAGCTCATCTCCTCGACCAACCACATCGCCACCCATCTCGACTCGCCGATCCACTTCTACGATCCGGGTCCGGACATCGCGGGCATCCCGATCGACACCCTGGTGGGGCCGGCGTGCATCGTCGACATCTCACAGTTCGGCATCGGCGATTACCAGATCTACGGCCCCGAGCATTTCGAGGAGTGGGAGAAGAAGACCGGCATCACGATCGAGCGCGGCGACATCCTGGTGATCCACACCGGTTATCACCACTACTACAACGAGGATTGGTACAAGGTCCATAACCAGGAGAAGCCGGACCTGCCGAAAAGCTTTCTGAAGCATCCCGGGCCGCAGAGCGTGTTCACCGAATGGATCCTCGACCGTGGCATCCGCTGGCTGGCGGTCGACTGCATCGCCGCCGATCATCCCTTCAACACGAACGTGCGGAAGGCGCGGCCCGATCTCATTCCGGAGGTCGAAGCGGCCATCGGTATGTCTCTGGACCAGGCCTTCCCGTGGCCCGCGGACTACCAGTGCATGCACGTGAAGCTCTTCCCGAAAGGCGTCTTCCACGCCGAGAACGTCGGCGGGCAGATCGACGAGGTGCTGGATCAGAGAGTCTGGCTCGGCTGCTTCCCCTTCCGCTTCAAAGGCGGAGAAGCGGCATTCGCGCGGATCGTGGCGTTCGTGCAGGAGAAGTAATCATGGAAGTGCAGACCCTCGGCGAACGGATCAAGCGCAACGAGGACCCCCGCCTGCTCACCGGGCGGGCGTTGTTCGTGGATGACATCGACCTGGCGGACATGGTGCACGTGGCGTTCGTGCGGAGCCCGCATGCCCATGCGCGCCTGCTGGGCATCGACGTGTCCCGGGCGCTGGAGCGCGAGGGGGTGATCGCGGTCTATACGGCCGAGGATCTCGGGGATTATTGGCAGCATGGTCCGCTGCTCGTGCCGCCGCCTCCGGTCGAGGGGATGGTCTTCCACGAGCGCACGCAGGTGCCTCTCGCCAAGGACAAGGTCCGCCACCCCGGCGAGGCCGTGGCCCTGGTGGTCGCCGTGTCGCGCTACGTCGCCGAGGACGCGGCCGAGGACGTCGTCGTGGATTACGAGCCGCTGCCGGCCGTGGTGGATCTCGAAAAGGCCCTGGAGCCCGGAGCGTCGCTGGTTCATGAGGACGTCGGGTCAAACCTCGCCGCGTTCGTTCCCCAGAAAAAGGGAGACTACGAGGCCGCCCGCGCGAAGGCGGACGTGGTCATCCGGCGGCGGTTCTGGTACGACCGCGGCGCGGCGGCGGCGATCGAAAATCGTGGCGTGGTCGCTCAGTGGGACCACCGCGCCCAGCGGCTGACCGTGTGGGACACCACGCAGGCGCCGATTCCGGTGAGGAACGGCCTCGCCGCCATGCTCGGCCTCTCCGAGCACCAGGTCCGGCTCGTCGCGCCGTTCATCGGCGGCGGCTTCGGTCCCAAGATCATGATGTTCTATCCCGAAGAGGTGCTCATCCCCTGGCTGGCGATCCGCCTGGAGCGGCCGGTCAAGTGGATCGAGGACCGGGTGGAGAACTTCTTCGCCACCACCCAGGAGCGGGGGCAGCTCCACGACGCCGAGATCGCCATGACGCGGGACGGCATCATCCTCGGCGTCAAGGACTCGTTCCTCCACGACACCGGCGCCTACGATCCCTATGGGCTGACCGTGCCGCTCAACAGCCAGTGCACGTTGATGGGACCGTACCGCGTGCCGGCCTACGACAGCGAGCTTCGCGCGGTCTTCACCAACAAGACGATCGTCACGCCGTACCGCGGCGCCGGCCGCCAGCACGGAGTGTTCGTCATCGAACGGCTGATGGACCTTGCGTCCCGCGAGCTCGGGATCGACCGCACCGAGATCCGCCGGCGCAACTTCCTGCGGCCGGACGAGTTCCCGCACGATCACGTGATCATCTATCAGGATTTCGCGCCGCTCTACTACGACAGCGGCAACTACGAGCCCGTCCTCGATCAGATCCTCGAACGGATCGGCTACGAGCGCTTTCTCCGCGAGGAGCAGCCGCGGCTCCGTGCGGAAGGGAGAAAGGTGGGGATCGGCGTCGTCGCCTACGTCGAGGGGACCGGCATCGGACCTTTCGAAGGGGCGCGCGTGCAGGTGCAGACGAGCGGCAAGGTGACGGTCGTCACCGGCGTCGGCACGCAGGGGCAGGGGCATTTCACGGTTCTCGCCCAGGTCGCCGCCCAGCAGCTCGGCGTCGAGGTGGCGGACGTGGACGTGGTCACCGGCGACAGCGATCAGTTTCATTGGGGGACCGGCACGTTCGCCAGCCGCGGCGCCGTGGTGGCCGGCAACGCCGTCAACGAGGCGGCGAAGAACGTGCGCGAGAAGGCGGTCCGCCTGGCCGCCGAGCGGCTGGGCGTCGCGGAAGATCAGATCGAGCTGAGCGGCGGCGCGGCGCGGGTGGTGGGGGAGCCTGGGCGCTCGATCGGGCTCGGCGAGCTCGCGAAGCTCGCGAACCCGATGCGCGGCGCGGTCAAGCCGGGCACCGAGCCGGGGCTCGAGGCGACCCGCTACTTCGGCCCGTTCCGCGGCGCCACGGCGAGCGGCTGCCATGCGATGATCGTCGAGATCGATCCCGAGACGATGCAGGTCGACATCCAGAAATACGTCGTGGTCCACGACTGCGGCCGGGTGCTCAACCCGCTGCTGGTCGACGGACAGGTGCACGGCGGCGTGGCGCAGGGGATCGGCAATGCGTTCTACGAGCAACTCGTCTATGATGAGAACGGCCAGCTCCTGAATGCCAGCTTCATGGACTTCCTGCTCCCCACCGCTCTCGACGTGCCGCGGGTCGAGGTGGGGCACGAGGAGACTGTCTCGCCGCTCAACGCGCTCGGCACCAAGGGAGCTGGAGAAGCCGGAGCCATCCCGGTGGGCGCGCTCTTCGCCCAGGCCGTCGAGGACGCGCTGGCGGTGCCCGGATTGGAGATTCTGGAGATTCCGCTCAACCCCAGCCGTTTGTGGGAGCTGGTCGGGGAGTGAGAGGGGAGCGCCGCCCGTGTTCGCCCGTTTTCTATCGCGCCGTGTCACGCGTTCTTTGAAGGAGCTGTCGGCGCGTCTCGATCGCATGGACCTCGGCACCACCTTGCCCAAGACAGTCCCCTTGGGCTCCGGCGCTCCGCCCGAGGTGGCCACCGTCGTCCAATCCATCAATGGTCTGCTCGATCGCCTCCAGGCCAGCCATGCCGCCCTTTCGCGGCAGCTCGTGGAGCGCGAGGCGAGGATCCAGGGGGAGATCCAGCAGCGGACGCATGCGGAGCAGGAGCGGGAGCAGCTCTTCGTTCTTTCCCAGGAGATGCTCTGCATCGCCGGCTTCGACAGCGCGTTCAAACAGCTCAACCCCGCCTGGGAAAAGGCGCTCGGCTGGAGTGTCGACGAGCTCGCGGGCCGGCCGTTCCTGGATCTCGTCCACCCCGAGGATCTGGAGCCGACCGTGCGGGAGGTGCAGAGACTGCGCCTGGGCGGCACCACGAGCGACTTCGAGAACCGCTTCCGCACGAAGGACGGCGCCTACCGCTGGCTCTCCTGGGGCGCCGCCTCCCGGCCGGAGCAGGGATTGATCTATGCCGTCGTGCACGACGTCAGCGAGCGCAAGAAGCTGGAACGCATGAAGGACGACTTCATCTCGATGGTCAGCCACGAGCTGCGGACGCCGCTGACCTCGATCCGCGGCTCGCTCGCCCTGATCATGGGCGGGGTGGCCGGCGAGCTTCCGGAGAAGGCGCGCATCCTGACCGAGATCGCCGCCAAGAACAGCGAGCGCCTGGTGCGGCTGGTCAACGACATCCTGGATATCGAGAAGATCGAATTGGGGACGATGGCCTTCCGCCCTGCCCAGATCGATCTCATGCCTCTGGTGGAGCAGGCCGTGGAGAACAATCGGGCCTATGCCCAGCAATGGGACATCGAGCTCCGGATCGTGGAGGCGGCGAAGGCGAGGATCTGGGCCGATGCGGACCGGCTGCAGCAGGTGCTCGCCAATCTGCTCTCGAACGCGGCCAAGCACTCCCCCCGCGGCGGCGTGGTGGAGATCGGCGTGCGGAAGGGAGGCGGCCAGGTGCTCGTCTCGGTGACGGATCACGGAAACGGGATTCCACCGGAGTTCCAGCCGCGCATCTTCGCGAAGTTCGCCCAGGCCGATGCCTCCTCGTCGCGGCAGAAGGGAGGGACCGGGCTCGGCCTCAGCATCTCCAAAGCCATCGTGGAACGGCATGGCGGACGGCTCTGGTACGAGACCGCCCCGGGCGAAGGGACCACGTTCACGTTCGAGATCCTGGAGTGGAACGACGAGGACGACGCTGAAGACGCGACGGCCGTCCTCTTCCAGCGCCAGCCCTGGTGAGGAGCTGGTGGGGAGGCGGATGATCGACGGGATGTGCGGCTCCTCCGTATACACGTTCAGGAGGATCAGCAGAATGGGCCAGCTCAGCCGGTTCCGTGCGTCCCGTGTCCTCGGTCTTGCGTTCCTCGCCGGCAGCCTCGCGGTTCAGGGCGAGCCGCAAGCCTTGAATCGAAGCTCGACCCTACGAGCCTACGCGTCCTGGCCCGAGGTGACCAAGGAGCCCTACAGGGTGCCCGCGGAGGACTGGACCCTCTGCATGGCACCGACCCTCATGGGCCATCCCGGCCGTCCCATTCCTCCGAATGTCGGCCTCTTCATCCGCGTGTATGCCAACCCGCAGGCGCATCCCCTGATGCGAAGCTCCCCGGGCCCGAAGTTTCCCGTGGGCTCGGTCATCGCCAAGGCGAAGATGGTCGAAGGAAATCCTCGCCCGGTGGCGGTGGCCTTCATGGTCAAGCACGAGGCGGGCTATGACCCCGAAGCCCTGGACTGGGAGTTCCTCTTCTTCGAGGGGGACCCGCTCCGCAAGGCAAAGATGGACCTCGGTCTCGTGGGATGCGGTGGATGCCATGGCAGGAAGACGGAGGGGGACGGGGTCTTCGCCGACTATCTGCGCGAGCGCAAGGACGAGAGGCCGACCGAGGGCGATTGATCCGCGGTGCCGGCAGCCTTCACCAACACCTTCAGGAAGAATTCTTACTACATCCTCGCGTCGCTGCCGCCGAGGAGCGACGGCGGAATGAGCCCGTAGGACTCGGCATGCCGGCGGCGCCAGAACGGAGAGTCCGGCCAGCGGGTCTCCCGCCGGTAGTGCTCGCGTTGCAGATCGAGACAGGTGCCGTAGGCCCGCTGGAGGAGGTCGAGATAGGCGAGGCGCGCCTCGCTTCGGCCGGCGAGGAGGTCGACGACGGCGTGGCCTCCATAGAACCCCGAGCCCATGGCGGAGGCCACGCCGTGGGAGGAGAGGGGATCGTAGGCGGCCGCGGCATCGCCGAGAGCGATCGATTTGTCTCCAACGATGGTGTCGAGCCGCGATGTCTCCGCCGGCAGGACGCGCAGGGGTGCCGCAGTCTGGTAGCCGTTCCCCTCGACCCGCTCCCGGGTTGCCGTGGTCTGGCGCAGGCGCTGCCACCAGGCCTCGGGATCGGCGCCGGCTCCTCGCATCGAGCGGTCCAGGAGGTCGCCGTCGCTCAGGAAGGCCACGGCCAGACGGCCGTCGGAGAGGAGGGCGGAGTACCACCAGCCGTCCGGCGTGGCCTCGACCAGTGTGTAGGTATCTACCGCCGGGGTACGGCTCTCCAGGAGCGCGGAGATTCCCACCAGCCGGTCGTAGCGCAGGCGCCGCGCTCCGAGGCGGCGGGCGAGACGGGACTGCCGCCCGGTGGCATCCGCCACGAAATCCGCATCGAGAGAATCGGCGGACGAGAGCGCCAGCCGCCAGCCCTTCCCCTGGGCTGTACAGCTCTTCAGACGACAGCCCCAGCGCCACTCCGCGCCCGCTTCCTGGGCGGCTTCGGCGAGGCGCGCTTCGAAGCGGCGGCGGTCCACGTGCCAGCCCGCTCCCAACGGATTGGCGAGAAACGGGCTCTCCTCGGCGCGGTCCGAGCCCCAGAGAGAGCGGTTGCCCTGGGAGCGCAGATGGCCGTCGCGCTCCAGCCAGGCGTCGAGACCGAGATGGCGGAGGAGCGGGGTGAGACCCGGCGGCAGGGTCTCACCCATTTTGAGGTCCGGCTCGCTGCGGGCTTCGAGCACCGTCACCCGCAGGCCGCGCCGGGCGGCGACGAGGGCGGCCACCGCGCCGGCCGGGCCGCCGCCCGCGATCGCCAGGCGCGGCGCGTCCTCGCCTTTCTGCATCTCAGCGTTCGTCCCGCTGGATGTGCCGGCGCCGCGGATGGACGACCTGCGACGGCTTCTCCTCCTGCTCGGCGGCGAGCTCGAGGATCGGCGTCGCCGCCTTCCGGAGGAGCTTGGTCCTGGGCTCGATCCCTTCCACCTTCAGGAGCTGCAGCCAGGTCGCGTCGCCGTCGCTGAACTTCGAGCTGCGCTGGGTCTCCACCCAGGACCGCTCCGGCAGCCCCGCCTCCACGTGGTCTCCCTTGGGCAGCGGCTGCTCGGCGATGATGCCCAGCAGGCTCCACTCCGCGACCATGTTGTTGATGCGTTCCTTGTAGCTCGCCCCCTGGATGTCGCGCAGCCAGAACTGGCGGTAGGCGAAGCTCTTGAGCCGCTGCACGTGCGACAGGCGCGCATCGGTCGACTGGTCGAAGGCGTGCTCGCTCAGCACCTGGTTCGGCACCCGGGCGGCCCAGAACGAGGGGACCGGCAGATAGTTGGAGGCGTCGTAGCCCGAGAGGCAGCTCGCCTCGTCCGTCTGCCAGGGGACGCCCATCCAGCGGGTGAGCGTGCCCGGCCCGCTCGCCGCGAGCGGCCCGTCCGTTCCGAGGCAGGCGTCGGGCGTGAGCACGGCGCCGAAGTCGTCCTGCGGAGCCACGCCCGGCGGGAGGATGTGCAGACGGAACGGCAGGCCGTGCGCGTCCGCCGGCGGCCTCCACATGCGGGGGACGCGCAGGACCCAGGTGAGCTCGATGCCGGGATGGAACGGGCCGCCCAGGCAGTCCTCCAGAGGCGTGCGGTCCAGCGCGGCGGGTTGGGCGGCGAGCGGGAGATCCTCCAGGCGCTTCGGCGGCTCGCGGTGCTCGCCCGGCTCGAAGTCTCCTTCGGCCCAGCGCTTCAGCCAGCCGTACAGCGTTTGGGTGAGAGCCAGCTCATCGATGGCGATGTCGTCGTAGTCGCCGAAGCCGTCGCCGTAGAACGGCGGCAGGTCCGATGGCTGCGGCGGTGGCAGCTGCGCCCGCGGCCCCGGCTCGTCCCAGGGGGGGATCGGCAGCCGGAACAGGTCGAAGATCCTCTGCCTCTCGGCCTGTGCCGCCGGGCTGGGATCGGCGAGCTTCGCCAGGATTTCGGGGTCGAGCAGGTCGCCCGGCGAGCCCGGGCCGAAGAGGAAGTACGCGCCTTGGTTGACCCACTGGCTGTTCACCAGCCGCTCGAACAGGGGGAAGATGTGCTCCCAGAACGTCAGGCGCTCGGGGGCTCGCAGCCAGCCCTGCCGCACGAAGAGGTCGTAGACCACGTCGTACAGGGTGACCACGCTGTAGAGGCCGGGGCCGAAGTTGGGCGGCGTCACGGCCACCATGGCCGGCTCGGCCTCCAGCGTCTCGTCCTGCCCCTTGAGCTTCACCCGGGCGCGCACCGGCCCGTCGGACACGTCGTCGTACCAGCCTTCGTTGTTGGCGAAGGTGGTCGCCTTTTTGTTGAAGGCCGAGGCGGACGTGCCGTCGCCGCCGAGGACGAGCAGACGCCCATCGTCGTCGGTGCGCAGCTCGCCGAGCGGCACCTGGATCGTCGGGCTGCTGCCGCCGAAGTTGATGAAGCCGCTGTCGAACCGATAGTGCGGACCGCTGGTCCCGCGGCCCTGGATCGAGATCGCCCCCGGCTCGATCACCAGGGACTGGCGCAGCGGGCCGGTGACGTCCCCGTTGCGGAAGGTCGTGGACTTGGCGTACTGCTTCAAGTCCATGGCATTTTGGAACTGGTACCAGGCCGCCTTGCGGTTGACGAGATGGACCTCCCAGGTGATCTCGGCGTCCGCGGCCGTGATCTCGCGGACGACGCTGCCGTCCTCGTCATAGCCATAGATGCGGAAGCGCGCCGCTTCTTTGCGCACCTCTCCCTTGGCGTTCTTGAAGCCGCCCGGCCCGGGGTCGGCCGCCCGGCCCGGCACGTCCGGCGCGAGGTAGTACTGATCCGCCGGCGCGTTGCCGACCCGGG
>Ga0126309_10000354_pt1 | contig 15401 bp, 11 predicted proteins | sample Plot56_FD_92541 | JGI IMG/M metagenome (GOLD analysis project Ga0126309, IMG submission 92541) | Serpentine soil microbial communities from UC McLaughlin Reserve, CA, USA - Plot56 | ecosystem: Environmental > Terrestrial > Soil > Grasslands | place: USA: UC McLaughlin Reserve, Lake County...
AAGAATCCGCAGCGCGACTAAAATCTTGTGGACCTCGTCCGGGACGTCGTAGAGGCGGGACGCCCGCTCGTGCCGCCACCAGAAGGCGAGGGGGGCTTCGTCGATCAGGCCGTAGCCGCCGTGCACCTGGATCGCCCGGTCGAGGACGGCCTGGAGCACGCCGGCCACCTGGAACTTGATCAGGGAGACGTCGTCGCGGGCCGCGTGCGCCCCCTCGCGGTCGATGCGCCAGGCGGTGCGCAGCACCAGCAGGCGGGCGGCGTCGATCTCGGCGCGGCTCTCGGCGATCCAGCCATGGAGGATCTGGCGGGTGCCCAGGGGCTCGCCGGGCGAGATCTCGCGCGAGGCCGCGCGCTGGCACATCAGGTCGAACGCCCGCTCGCAGATGCCGATCCAGCGCATGCAGTGATGGATGCGCCCCGGGCCCAGCCGCTCCTGGGCCAGGGCGAACCCCTGCCCCTCGCCGCCGATGCGGTGGGAGACGGGAACGCGCACGCCGGTGAGCCGTACCTCGGCGTGGCTCATCCAGTCCTCCCCGCGCTCGCCCATCACCGGCAGGTTGCGCACCCTCTCGAACCCGGGGGCGTCGGTGGGGACCACGATCATGCTGGCCCTCTCATGCGGCTTTCCCTGGGGATCGGTGACCGCCATGACGACGCAGAACGCGGCCCCCTCGCACGAGCTGGTGAACCACTTGTGACCGTCGAGGACGTACTCCTCCCCCTCGCGTCGGGCCGTGGTGCCGAGCCAGACCGGATTCGAGCCTGCGAACTCGGGCTCGGTCATGCCGAAGCAGCTCCGCACCTCGCCGCGCACCAGGGGGCGCAGCCAGCGCTCCTTCTGCTCGTCCGTGCCGTGCTGGAGCAGCAGCTCCATGTTGCCGGCGTCGGGGGCCTGGCAGTTGAAGACGTAGTGGCCGAGCGGGCTCCGGCCGAAGATCTCGCTGACGTGAGCGAAGTCCAGGAGCGAGAGGCCTGCGCCTCCCCATTCCGCCGGCAGATGGGGAGAGAGGAGACCCAGATCCCGGACGCGGCCCCGCAGCCGTGCGAGATCGTCGAGAATGGCGCCGAACCCCTCCGCGAACAGCCGGCGCTCCAACGGGACGATCTCCTCGTCGACGAACGGCCGGAGAGCCCCGGCGATCTGGCGGACCTTGTCGGGCAGGGAGAAATCCATGGCCAACCTCCTGGTGGCGGGAGTCTATCGCGGACTGTGGGCGGTGGTGCCACCATGCGAAAGACGGGCAAATCTCTCACCTCGGCGCAACCTTCCTTCTCGACGCCAGGAAGATCTCGCGGTAGCATCGTACCGCCTATGGGAAAGATCCGCGCGAAGCAGAAGTCCCTGATCCTCAAACCGAAGTCCGCCTGGGTGCCCTCGGGGCAGCCGGTCACCGTCGGCGGCTACCGGATTCCGGATGGCATGATCTACGTCGGCCAGCGACTGACCGCGGCGAGCGGCCGGGGTACGGAGCCGTCCCTGATCGATCCATCTCTGCCGGTCGATGCGAAATCGAGCCAGACGGTCCTGCTTCCGGGGGGCTTGCTGGCCTATCAGCATGTATCGCCGCAACGCCGGGCCGCGTACCTCCAGTGGTTGGCGGACGGCCGGTCCGCGCCGGACGCCGATCCTGTCTGCCTGCTCCTCTTTTTCTACGGCATCGAGAGACGGCTCCTGGTCGACTCTCAGGTCTCCAGGGTCTCCGACGCCGAGTGGCTGAAGCTGATCGGCGAGGTCGAGCGGCTCATCGACCTCTACCGGCAGAGCTCCTGGTTCCTTTCCTACGCCGGTCCGTTCGTGACCATGACCCGGCTGATGCTCGTGGACCATCGCATTGAAGCTTTCGAGGCGCGGCTCGACACCGCGGGATCCGACACGGTCTGGCGGGTCGGCCCGGCCTTGTTCGCGGCGGCGGGCCGGCCGCTCTCCGGTCCGTGGGCGTTCGCCCTGTGGCGTGAATGGCGGGGTGCTCGCCGCGGGGGTGCCGAGCGCCGCTGCCCCGGCGAGTTTCGCGAGCTTTTCCTGCTCCGGTACCGCGAGGCGTTCCCCGCGAGGGGATTCCGCGTGAAGGAAAGCAGGCTGCCGCTCATCGTGCAGTACCGTCCGGCGAGCCCCGGCTTCGACAGAATCATGCTCCTGGAGGCTCGCGGGCTCACCGACGTCCGCATCGCCAGTACCCATCTTCAACAACTCCAGAAGATCGCGGACCGGGTCTCCTCCGAGCTCGACGCCTACAGCCGCCGGGCCGGGCGGAGCCGCGACACGTCGAGCCTCGCCGCGCTCGCGCTCCTGCCGCCCGAGCTCCTCCAGCGCCGCGAGAGCGAAGCCGCGGGACGCCTGGGGCGGTGGCTCGACGCGACGCTCGGCGCGACCGGCTTTGCCCACGTCGGGTGGAAAGAGATTCTGGAACATTGGCCCGCCGACACGCCCGGCCGGCTCACCCTCCGCACATTCGACTCCTTCGCCAGCTTTCTCGGCGGGCTCGGCTATGGAGTGGAACCCGAGCCGCGGAGCGGCGATCCGGTCCCCAAAGAGGGGGTCTTCCTCTTCCGTCTTCCCCCCGGCGAGACGATGCGCTCCTGGGCGCCGGAGCCGGGCTACGAAGCGGCTGCCGTGGTCCTCCAGCTGGCGGTCGCCGTCGCCACGGCCGATGGCCCCATCGAGACTCGCCAGGAAGAACAGATCCTGCGGCACATCGAGGAAGCCGCCCATCTCCGGCGCGCCGAGCGCGAACGGCTCCAGATCCGTCTCCTCTGGCTGATCGCCGAGCCCCAGAAGCTGCTGAGGCTGGAGAAGCGGAGCGAAGCCCTCTCCGAAGCCCAGCGCCATGCGGTGGTCCGCTTCCTCATTGCCGTGGCGGGCGCGGACGGCCATGTCAGCCCGGGCGAGATCCAGCAGCTCAAAAAAATCTACCGCCTCCTCCGACTCGACCCGGACACTCTCTATGCGGACGTTCACTCCGTGGCCGCCGGCTCCCCCACGATCGCGAAGAAGGCTGGAGAGACGGTCCTGGAGCTCGACGCCCGGAAGATCGAAGCCAAGCTCGCGGAGACCGAGCAGGTGGCCTCTCTCCTGGAGGAGGTCTTCACCGATGAAGAGGAGCCGGCCTCGTCGCCTCCCACGGACAGCATGGGTCTGGACGAACCCCATGCGGCCCTGCTGCGCGAGCTGGCGGTGCGCCCCACCTGGGAGCGTGCGGAAGTCGACCGCCGCGCCGCCGCGTTGGGCCTCTTCCCCGACGGCGCCCTCGAAACGCTCAACGAAGCCGCCTTCGCCCATTGCGGCGCTCCGCTTTTGGAAGGGGACGAGACGATCGACGTCGATCCTGACGTCCTGGCGGAGTTGCTGGCGTGAACGCTTCTCCGAAGAGGGTTCAGAAAGCGAAAGCCGTCTGGGTGCCGCCGGGGCAGGCGGTCACCGTCGGCAAACTGGTCCTTCCCGATGGCATGCTCTACTTCGGCAAGGGGCTGCGAGCGCTGAATGGCTTGCGCGCGCCGGAGCCGGCGTTGATCGACCCCTCCCTGCCGCATCGGAAATGGGCGTTCGGCCGAGCCGGATCTCCCCTGGAGGGAAGTGTTGCCTACCGCGACCTGTCCGCGGAGGCCCGGGGCGCCTACCTCGAATGGCTGGCCGGCGGGCGCTCTGCCCCCGACGTCCACCCGGTCTATCCGCTCCTTTCCTTCTATGGGATCGAGAGAAGAGTCCTCTACGACGTTTCGGACGTGCCGTACGCGGAGATCGTCGCGCTCCTTGCCGAAGTCGAGCGCCTCCTGAAGACCTATCCTGCGCATGCCCAATTCCGCTACGCGGCCGCCCATTTCGTGGCTCTGGTCCGCCTCCTGATCGGAGACTTTCGGCCTGAAGCCTTCGAGCCTTTTCTCGAGCTCGCCGGACATCGCAGCCGGCTCGTCTGGGAGATCGGGCCGGCACTGCTCGCCGCCGCCGGGCAGCCGCTTTCGCCTGCGTTGGCGTTCGCTCTGTGGAATGGTTGGGGCCAGGGCCGCAGGACGTCGCCGGCCTTCCGGTGTCCCGAGGAAGTCCGCAACCTCTTCGGGATCCGGTATCGCGAGATCCTCCCGGCCGGCATCCGGTTGCAGCAGAAGAGGACGCTGCTCACCGTCCGCTATCACCCGGCGAGCCCGAGCCTTCCGCCCCCGTTCGTTTTGAGGACCCGCATTCCGGAGGTGCGGCATTCGCGCGAGCAGATGGAGCAGCTCCAGAGGGTGGCCGACCGGGTCTTCTCCGATCTCGCCCCGTACAGCCGATGGATCAGGCAGGGGGGCACGCCCACCAGCCCGGCCGCCCTCGCCATCCTGCCGCCCGAGCTCGCCCGGGGTTGGGAGAGCGAGGAGTCGCGGCGTCTGGTGCGCTGGATCGAGAAGATGCTCGCGGGAGAAGGATGCGCCGTCCTCCGCCGCGAGGACGTGGTGAGGCACTGGCCTGTCGAGAAGCCGCGCCGCCTCGATCGCCGTGCTTTCGAAGAGTTTGCCACCTTCCTCGCCCGGTCCGGCTACGGGATGGAGCCCGAGCCGCGCCTCGGTGGAACCGTGCCGGAACGCGGATTTTTTCTCTTCCGCCTGCCCGATCCGGAGGCCGGCTGGACCTGGCTGCCGAGCCCGGCCTACACCACGGCCGTGCTGGTCCTCCAACTGGCCGTGGCCGTGGCCACCGCCGACGGTCCGGCCGGCCCGCAACAGGAAGAGCATCTGCTCGCGCACGTGATGGAGGCGGCCCATCTCGAGCCGGTGGAGCGGACGCGGCTCCAGATCCGTCTCGCCTGGCTTCTCGCCGAGACCCAGAGCCTGGCCGGCTGCCGAGAGCGGTGCTCCCTGCTCGCTGAATCCCAGCGGCGTGCCGTGGCCCGATTTCTCATTACCGTGGCCGGCGCGGACGGTCACGTGAGTCCCGGAGAGATCCGCCAGCTCAAGAAGGTCTACCGCCTCCTCGGCCGCGATCCCCAAGCGATCTATGCGGACGTCCACACCATCGCCGCCGGCTCCTCCCTGCCGGTGGACACCGTGGCCGGAGCGAGCCTCGACCTCGGGCAGGTCGAGGACAAGCTCGCCGAGACCGAGCATGTCTCGGCCCTCTTGGAAGAGATCTTCAAGGACGACGAGCCGGCCGCGCCAACGGCTGGAGCTCTCTCGGGTCTGGATGCCGCCCACGCGGCCCTGCTTCATGAGCTGGCGGCGCGCACCACCTGGGATCGTGCGGAGCTCGACCGCCGCGCCGCCGCGTTGGGCCTCTTCCCCGACGGAGCCCTCGAAACGCTCAACGAGGCTGCCTTTGCCCGGTGCGGTGCCCCTCTCCTGGAGGGGGAGGAGACGATCGAGCTTGACGCCGTGGTCTTGGAGGTTATGCTGACGTGACGGCGGCTGAGACCATGTCTGAGACGAAATCCTCCGCCCCCCTTCCCTGCGGTGGCAAGACGCAGCAGGACTTGGCGGACCGCCTGTGGGTTCCACCGGGGGCCGAGGTCACGGTCGGGCGCTATCGGCTGCGATCGGGCATGCTCTACGTCGGCGCGGGTCTGCCCGGTGCCGGCTCCTGGAGCGACGTGGAGCCGGCGCTGATCGATCCCTCCTTGAAGATCCGCTTCGATCAGCCGGACCATGGTGGCCGCCTCCTGCCTCAATTTCCTTCCTATTCGTGGATCGAGCCGGCGAACCGGGCCGCCTACCTCGAATGGCTGGCCCGTGGCCGGAAAGATCCGAGCGCCGGCATCGGTTATGTCTTTCTCTTCTTCTATGGGATCGAGCGGCGCGTCCTGGTTGATGCGAGCGGGTCCGCGGCAGCGCGAGCCGAGACCGGGACCCTGCTGGCCGAGGTCGAGCGCCTCCTGGGGATTTACGGGGGGAACCATTCGTTCCGGAAATATGCCGAGAGCTTCCTCGCGGTGGTTCGGCTCCGCGAGGGAAATTTGCGCACCGAGGGCCTTCTGCCGCTCGGGGATCCGCCCCCGGAGCCGCTCCCCCTGCGGATCGTCCTCGGCCGGTTCGCCGCCGCAGGCCGGCCGATTCCTCCGGACTGGGCGCTCGCCTGGGCACTCTCCTCACCGGAGGTGCGGCAGCGGTCCCCCTATAAGAAATGTCTCCCCGAGCTCCGCGAGCTCTTCGCCTTACGCTACCGCGAGGCTTTGCCGCCGGACGGCCTGCTGCTGGAACCCCGCGCCGGCCTTGCGGTCAGCTATCAGCCCGCCAATCCCGGGTTCCATGTCGCGGTCGACATTTCCGTGGGCGACCTCCCGGATGCGTCCTTCGTCCAAGGTCACGTGTGGGACCTGCAGAAGATCCTCGACCGGGTGAACGGCGAGCTGGCCGGCTACAGCCAATGGATCGGCCGGACCGGTGATCGAACGAGCGCCGCCGCCCTTGCCTGCTTACCGAAAGAGCTCGCCCGGAGCTGCGAGAGCGAAGCGGCGCACCGCGTCGCCGGCTGGATTGAGGAGACCCTGGCCGGAGGAGCTTCCGCCGCCGTCCCTTTCCGCGACCTTTTCGTGCGCTGGGCTGGCCGGATCCCGGAGAAGATCGACCGCCGTGACATCGAGGCGCTTACGGCCTTCCTGGCGAAGCATGGCTACGGTCTGGAGCCGGACGTGCCGTGGCGCGGCGTGTCTCGGGAGGGCCATATCGTCCTCTTCCGCCTGCCCGCGGGGGACGGCGGCGCGTTCCGCCCACTGAGCCCCGCCTGGCACGCCGCCGCGGCATTGCTGCATCTCGCCGTGACTGTCTCAGTCGTCGACGGCGAGATCACCGAGCTCGAAGAGCGTCACCTGGCGCGGCATCTGGAGCAGGCTCTCCACCTCGGTGCCGCCGAGCGGGTCCGGCTCGAAGCGCATCTCCGCTGGCTCCTCGCCGATCCGCCGGGGCAAACAGGCCTCAAGAAGAAGATCGAGCTGCTCGAAGAGAGCCAGCGCTACGCCATAGGCCAATTCCTGATCACGGTCGCCGGCGCGGACGGGCACGTCGGTCCGGAGGAGCTGAAGCTGCTGACCCGGATCTACAGCCTCCTCGGCCTGGATCCCCAGGCCGTCTATTCCGACGTCCATGTCCTGGCCGCGGCCGACGTCCCGCCCGCCGAGCCGGTCACCGTGCGCCCAGCGTCCCCCGCCCCGGGCGGCTTCGCCATCCCGCGGGAGCCGGGCCCGCCTTCCGGCGTGCTCCTCGATCCGCAGAAGATCCAAGGCAAGCTCGCCGAGACCGAGCGTGTGGCCACGCTCCTCGAAAAGGTCTTCGCAGCCGACGAAGAGGCAGCACCCGCCGCGGCTCCTGCCGGCGGAAGCCGCGCCGGTCTCGATGCAGCCCACTCGGCCCTCCTGCGCCAGCTCGCGGCGAAGACCGCCTGGGAGCGCCGCGAGATCGAGCCCCTCGCGGCTCGCCTCGGGCTCCTCCCCGAAAGCGCCCTCGAAATCCTCAACGAAGCCGCCTACGCCCGTTGCGACGCTCCGCTCCTCGAAGGCGACGAGCGGATCGACATCGATCCTGAGATCCTGGAGGAATTGCTCGCATGACCGAGCCTGTCGCATCAGATGCATCGCAGAAGATCCGCCCCCGCGACCGCGACGCCATCCTGCAGTCGCTGCGCGCCGGCGTCGTGCCCCGCCGCGGCCACCAACACATCCAGGTGGGCCGGGCCGAAGAGGTCCGCGCCCTGCTGAACGACCTCGAGGGGATCCGTGACGGCGGCTCGGCTCTGCGCTTCATCATCGGCGAATACGGGTCGGGCAAAACCTTCTTCCTCTCCCTGGTCCGTTCGATCGCCCTGGAGAAAGGACTGGTCGCGGCCCACGCCGACCTGAACCCCGACCGGCGGCTCCACGCGACCGGCGGCCAGGCGCGCTCCCTCTACACCGAGCTGATGGCCAACCTGGCGACCCGCACCCGGCCGGACGGCGGCGCCGTGGCCAGCGTCGTCGAGCGCTTCGTCACCTCCGCCTTGCAGGAGGCGCGCGAGCAGGGCGCGGCACCCGCAGCCGTCCTCCAGAACCGGCTCGGGAGCCTCTCCGAAATGACCGGCGGCTACGACTTCGCCGAGGTGATCGCCGCCTACTGGCGCGGGCACGACGAGGCGAACGACCAGCTCAAGTCCGACGCCGTCCGCTGGCTGCGCGGCGAGTTCTCCACGAAGACAGACGCGCGCAAGGCCCTGGGCGTGCGCACGATCATCGACGACGACAACCTCTACGACCAGCTCAAGCTCTTCTCGCGCTTCGTGCGCCTGGCCGGCTACGGCGGCTTCCTCGTCTGCCTCGACGAGCTGGTCAACCTCTACAAGCTCTCGAACACCCAGGCGCGCAACAGCAACTACGAGCAGCTCCTGCGCATCCTGAACGACAGCCTGCAAGGAGCGAGCGTCGGCCTCGGCTTCCTGCTGGGAGGCACGCCCGAGTTCCTGATGGACACCCGGCGCGGCCTCTACAGCTACGAAGCCCTGCGCTCGCGCCTGGCCCAGAACCGCTTCCTCGCCGAAGGGCTCAAGGACTACACCGGCCCGGTCCTCCATCTGGCCAACTTGAGCCAGGAAGAGCTGTACATCCTCCTGCGCAACCTGCGGAACGTACAGGCCGGCGGAGAGCCGGAGCGCTACCTCCTGCCCGATGAGGGGCTGGTCGCCTTCATGGAACACTGCTCCAAGCGCCTGGGCGAGGCCTACTTCCGCACGCCGCGGACCACCATCCGCGCCTTCCTGGAGCTCCTGGCCATCCTGGAGCAGAATCCCCAGGCCTCCTGGCGCGACCTGCTGGGAGCCGTCGACGTGAAGCCGGACGTCAATCCTGATCTGGAGCCTGTGGCCCCCACCTCCGACGACGACGAGCTGGCCAGCTTCAAGCTGTGAGCGCCCCCTCCACCGCCTTCCACCAGCTCCACCCGCGCATCCAGCGCTGGCTCTGGCAGCAGGGCTGGGCGGAGCTGCGGGACATCCAGGAAGCCTCCATCCCCGCGATCCTGGACGGCGAGAGCGACGTGGTCATCGCCGCGGCCACGGCCGGCGGCAAGACCGAAGCCGCCTTCCTGCCCGTCCTCACCTCTATCGCCGAAGAGCCGGGAGGGAGCATCCGCGTCCTCTACGTGAGCCCGCTCAAGGCGCTGATCAACGACCAGTACGACCGGCTGGAGCTCCTCTGCGGCGAGCTGGAGATCCCGGTCCATCGCTGGCACGGCGACGTGGCCGCCTCGCGCAAGCGGCAGGTCCTCGACCAGCCGGCGGGCGTGCTCATCATCACCCCCGAGTCCCTGGAGGCCCTGTTCATCCTGCAAGGCCCGAAGATCCGCCGCCTCTTCGAGCGGCTGGCCTTCGTGGTCATCGATGAGCTGCACGCCTTCCTGGGCACCGAGCGGGGGCAGCAGCTCCAGTCGCTCCTCCATCGGGTCGAGCTGGCCGTGCGCCGGCGCGTGCCGCGGATCGCCCTGTCCGCCACCCTGGGCGATCTGTCCCTCGCCGCCGCCTTCCTCCGGCCCGGCGGAGGCGAGGCCGTCCGCCGGATCGAATCGAAGGAGGGCGGCCAGGAGCTGCGGGTCCAGGTCCGGGGCTACCGTGAGCTCCCGCCCCGCCTCACGCCGAAGCAGGCCGAGCAGAAAGAAGAGCAGGGCCAGGAAGTGACGCCGGAGGACCTGGCGCCGGGGGACACCCTGGAGATCTCCAGCCACCTCTACGAGCGCCTGCGGGGCGGGCACCACCTGATCTTCGCCAACGCGCGGAAAGACGTGGAGCTCTACGCAGATCTCCTGCGGCGCCTCTGCGAGCGCGACAAGCTGGCCAACGAGTTCTGGCCGCACCACGGGAGCCTCTCGCGCGATCTGCGGGAGGAAGCCGAAGCCGCCATCAAAGACCGCTCGCGCCCCGCGAGCGCCGTCTGCACCACCACCCTGGAGCTGGGCATCGACGTCGGAGCCATCGGAAGCGTGGCCCAGATCGGACCGCCCCCCTCCGTGGCCAGCCTGCGGCAGCGGCTGGGCCGATCGGGCCGGCAGGGAGGCCCGGCCGTCCTGCGCGGCTACGTAAGGGAGCCGGAGATCGACATCCGCACGGCGCCGCACGCCGCGCTGCGGTCGGACCTGGTCGAATTCGTCGCCGCCGTCCGCCTCCTGGTCGCCGGCTGGTGCGAGCCGCCGCAAGCCGGAGCGCTGCACCTCTCGACCCTGGTCCAGCAGGTCCTCTCCCTCATCGTGCAACACGGAGGCGTCCAGACCCCCCAGGCCTGGCGAGCCCTCTGCCGCGACGGCCCCTTCGCCGCGGTCGGCCCGGACCTCTTCGCCGAGCTGCTGCGGAGCCTCGGGGCCAACGAGTTGATCCGGCAGGAGCCCACGGGAGAGCTGATCCTCGACCTGAAGGGCGAAAGGATCACCAACCACTACAGCTTCTACGCCGCCTTCCAGACCCCGGAGGAGTACCGCCTGATGAGCGGCGGCAAGCCCCTCGGCACCCTGCCGATCGCCTTCCCCCTCTTCCCCGGCCTCTTCCTCATCTTCGGAGGAAGGCGCTGGGCCGTGGTCGGAGTCGACGAAGAAAAGAAGATCGTCGACTTGAAACCCGCCATGGGAGGAAGGCTCCCGGACTTCATGGGAGGCCGGGGAGCCCCGGTCCACGACCGCGTCCGGCAAGAGATGCTGGACGTCTACCGCTCTGCCGACGTTCCCCCTTTCCTGGATGCCCGGGCTAGAGACCTCCTGGCCGAAGGAAGAGCAACCTTCGCCCGCTATGGGCTGGCGGAAACCGATCTCCTCCCCTGGGCCGGAGGCACGCTCCTCTTCCCCTGGAAAGGCGACCAGGTCCTGGACACCCTCGTCATCTGGCTGAGCACCCTCGGCCACGGAGTTTCAAGGGAAGGAGTGGCGTTGATCTTTTCCGACGCCGGCCCGGACCGGGTCCGAGAAGAATGCGCCCGGCTGGCCGCCGAGCCCCCGCCGGACCCGGTGGAGCTTGCGGCGGCCGTGATCAACAAGAAGACGGAGAAGTTCCATCTGTGGCTGAGCGACGGGCTGCTGACGCTGGATCTGGCCAGCCGGGCTCTGGATGTGGCCGGGGCTTGGGGGGTGGTGGGGGAGGTGGGATAAGGGTTTCCCTGGGAGCTCAGGCTGGTCTATTCTTTCGCGGCGTCAATCGAGGCGTCCGATGCCGGGGGGTTGGCTCTATGCCGTACCAGAGGTTTGCAGTGACCCATCAGAAAGCTGGGTTGCGGAAGCGCGGCGCTGGCCGTGAACATCGAGGAGTTGCCGCACCTCAAGTCGCGGTTGGACCGGCTCGACGAGCTGCTGGCCCTGTTGCGAGAGCTCACGGCAGAGCAGGCGAGACTGACCGCCGCCCGGCAGGAGGTCTCGAAACAGATCGCGGAGCTCACCGATAAAACGCAGAAGCTGATGACCTTCCTGGACGCCGCGGTCAAGCAGCACTACGGCAGGCGCTCCGAGAAGCTGGCGGAGTTCGGCCTGCAGCCGTTCCGCAGCAAGCTTCGGACCCGGCGGGTCGGACCGGAAGGCCAGCCGCTGGAAAGGAACGCCGCCGAGGCGGAGGCGCCCGCTTCCCCGGAGAACGAGTAACCTCGCTCCTTGAGCCGGAACGCAGTCGGGTTGAACCCGACGGTCTTCCTGTTCAATGGGAACGCGGTCGGGTTGAACCCGACGGTCTTCCGGTTCAACGGGAACGCGGTCGGGTTGAGCTGGCCGAGGATCCTACCTTCGCCCCGCCGATCGCACCTGTGTAACCAGCCGGCGGACCAGGTCGAGCGTCACCGCTTCCCGCGCGGCGGTGTCGCAGAAGAGCCGCAGGGCTTTGCGGGCCTCCGGTTGCACGTCCTGCTTCTCGGAGACCCAGAGCATCTCTTTGGCCAGGGCCTTCACCTCGCCGGTTTCGCCCCGCTCCAGCATAAACGCGTAAGAGACAAAGTAGTCTCCGGAGCTAAGCCAGGAACAAAAATCCATCGACACCGAAGGGCCGCTACAAGCATAAGGCTGAGACTTATTGCCAGACTGTAAAAAGGAAGCAAGCCTGCCACGCTAACCTAATTTTGTGCCATCTAGTCAATGTAAAAGGTCTTCGTCACGCCGGTAACTCTACCATCAGAGAAGGTCACTGCCCGAACGTACCAATCGGCCGTCGGGCTGGCCTGCCGGCTGTAGTAGTAGATCTCAGAATCGATCGTCAGATCTCCCCTCAGGTTATGAGCTTCTTTGTGCCACACACCGTCTCGGTAATCCAAGAACGCCACAATATTGCTTCCGCTCTTCTGGAGGATCTGAAGCGGCTGCCCGACTAACGAATCGACGGATTTTTTGGTCATTCCCGGTCGAACTTTGGAGAATCCCGTTTCCGTGAACGATTCAGAATACTCAGTCTCCTCCAACAGCCTGGAGACAAAAGAAGGCTCATCTCGGGGCTGGTCTTTCCAAGTAGGAATCACCTGGGCCTTCAGGAAGGCCCAGATCACAAGAACCAGTAGAGTAGTCACAGCTACGGCGAGGAATCGGGCCATTGGATATAAGGACGTTCTAAGGACGTTCCATTCAAGAGGGTCTCAAGTGTGCTCCATGCTTCAGGCATCACGCTGTTCAAGAAGACGCCGCAGCCGATATAGCCTGACGCCAGCTAGTAGTCCGATCCCAAAAACCTCGAAGAGCGTCGCCAAGAGAGTAAACGTGATTTCCTCCCGGGCGTTATAGCTTCCCCCACGGTAGGTTCTCCACCTGACTGAATCCAGCATCACTCTTGGTGGTCTCCAACTCGTCACGCGACCCTCTCTCGTCCGAGTTTGGGGTTGGGGACCGACTTCCCGCGAGAGCTCGAAGAGATAACCTACAAAGTAGTCGCCCCCTTCAGTAGATGGCCCCCGGACCTTTGAGACCAGGAACGAGGGGGTTGTGTCGGCCTCCCCGCCGTAGTAGGTGATCTGGTGAAGTTTAGCATCAGAACCGAGATAACCGAAGGACACGAATGACCATTGCCTTGTATAGTTCGAGGAGAACTCGGCTAGTAAGGGCGGATATGGATTTGCGGTACGAATCCAAGTAAGGCTTACCTCAAGGGCGTGGCTGCGCGGCAATTCTTCCACGGTCTTCTGGTTGAAGCCGGCTTGAATCAGGGCCTTTTGAGCAAAGCGGAGGGTTTGCTCCTCTCGGGCTTGTAGAAAGAGCGGCGTTGAGGTCGCCGGGACGTCTGACAGAACATCTTCGAGGGCGCTTGGCCTCAGTCCGAGGAGGAGCACAGCAGTTAAATAGTTGATACATCCCAATGCAGTTAGAAGGGAAATTATGACCCAGCGCCTCATGATTTCGTAACCCTAGTTGACTGGACATTGGTTGATTGGTTGAGAGGGGTATTCGGTTGTCTTGGGGTAACTGCATTAAAGAGGGCATCCCACCATGATCTTGGTCGCGAGAAGAAAGGTAGCCAGGAGGCCGTCAAAGATACCCAGCACGACCAGGAACGCCCCAATTGCCAGAAGCACGACCGTGGCCCGAGCGACGAGCGAGAGCAGGCGGATATGGCTGCGCATTTGCCGTTCTTACGGATGAGGCGCGGAAAGCGTTGGGAGGCAGGGCACATCGTGGCGGGCTCGCCGTTAGCAGTGTAGCAGCCGCAACCAGTTGCCTTGGGGATTGGCGCTAGCTGCCGGCTATAAGGCTAGCGGCAAAGGGGCTAGCCGCCGTCATCATCAGTCCTCATAAAACACCTTCCTGATACTGATCACATGACCATCCGACGAGAATGTGATGGCTCGCACATACCAGTGGTCCGAAGAATCTCCTGCCCTGCTGTAGTAGTAAGTTTCAGAGTACAACGGCTCAAGAGCATTCAACGTATCTGCCTTGTAGCTTATCGTCCACAAACCGTCCTCCCACTCCCTCGTCTCAGTCACCCTCCTCCTTGATCTCCTAACAATGCTAAGAGGCTCACCTAAAGCGCGCACGACCTCGGCCTTACGCATCCCCAGGCGGAGACGTGAAAATTTCAGCTCCGAGAAGGACGGTGCATAATCGGTGTCCTCAAATAACATGAATAGAGAAAAGTTGGCAGGTTGCGGCAGATCCCGCCATGAGGGCAGGAGCCAAACATCTAAATAGATCGGCAGGCCGACCGCAACTAAGACAGAGACGTAAACCAGGCCTATTTTGAGGATGCGGGCCATAGAGGGTAGGGCCATCGTGTGCCGTCGTATGGGTTCGGCCAATTCTTGAATTCTTGGAGATTACCTAGTTCTTGAGATGTTACTACCCGAGGGAGAGGCTCGAGAACTCCGGTCACTCCAACACAGAAAAGTTTTGCCTGGCCACAGGGTGTAACCATTCCGACGCAATTGTCGGGTATCTTTAGAACAATGGGCTCTCTAGCGCCTTCAGGGCTATACAGACCGTCAACTAGAGCGCTTTCTCCTGGGCCAAGAGTTTGTGGCGGTGCATTGTCTTCGCTCTCAGGCTTGTAAGGCACTGACCTGTCAGAGCGATTCCAGATCCATGCAAGGCCCGAGGGGTCACTGAGATTTGCAGGGTCATTCAGCGAGTAGGTGTAGAGGTTACTGTCTCTTCCGGCAAACCACGCCGGATCCTTCCCCGCCCACCGCCCCACCCTCGCGTCATAATCCCGCGCGCCAAACCGCACCAGCTCCGTCTGTCTGTCATAAACCCCACCGGCGAAGCCGAAGGTTTGAGAGCCGGCGCTGGTGTCCAGAATCGTCCGTCCAAACTCGTCGTAGTCCATCCGCTGGGCGATCGTGCCATCCGCAGTGTTGACGACCAGTCGGGGGCTTCCCAGGTGATCTGTGACGAGGCGGTAGGCTTGGCCGCTCTTGAACATCACGTCCGGGCTGTGGGAGGTGGTCGCGTAGATGAACCGATCCGTCACCGTGGTGCCATTGAGCTCGGCGATCGGTTCAAGCTGATCTTTGTACAGGAACCCCTGCACCAACACCCCCTCCACCCGCTTCCCCACCCTCCGCCCCTGCCCATCGATCACATACTCGATCTCGATCCCATCCGGAAGGTTCACCTTCACCAGATTCCCCAGCTCGTCGTACTCATACCGAACCGTGTGCCCGTTCTGGGTCTTCGTCGCGAGCTCGCCGTTGGCGGTGTAGGTGTAGGTGGTGTCTCCGTAGGTGAGCAGGCGGTCCTGGTCGTCGTAGGTGGCGGTGATGGTTTCGGTTGGGGTGATGTGCTTGAGGCGGTTGCCGTTGGCGTCGTATTCGTAGCGCGAGAGGCGGGCTCCGTTGCGGTAGACCTCCTGGATACGGCCGGTGGGGTCGTAGGTGTAGTCCCAGGTGTCGGTGACTCCTCCGATCACTTCGACTTTGCGGGTGATGCGGCCGAGGAGGTCCCGGGTGTAGTCGGCGAGGAAGACGGATTGGCCCAGGGATTTGGCTTCCTGATGGATCAGCTCGCCGAAGACGTTGTAGGCGTTGGCGGTGGTGA
>Ga0126309_10000355_pt1 | contig 15392 bp, 16 predicted proteins | sample Plot56_FD_92541 | JGI IMG/M metagenome (GOLD analysis project Ga0126309, IMG submission 92541) | Serpentine soil microbial communities from UC McLaughlin Reserve, CA, USA - Plot56 | ecosystem: Environmental > Terrestrial > Soil > Grasslands | place: USA: UC McLaughlin Reserve, Lake County...
CTAGGTGGTGGCCTTGGCGGCGGCGTTCGGTGTCGAGCCCTCCTACCTCGTGGACCGCAAGGAGCCGCCGCCTTTGGACGCGGAGCTCCTGGAGGGCCTGCGCGACGAGACGACACGCGAGATAACCCGCGAGGCGCTGCGCTTGCCGGCGCGCGAGAGGGAGATCGTCCTCGGCATCGTCCGGCAGTTCGAGGCGATGAGCGTCACGCCGAGATCTCGGCTTGCTTCGAGCACTCCGTTTGTCTCCGGTGCCCGCCGCAAGAGGCTGTACTACACCTGGTTCGAGGCGAGCGACACCCCGTGAGAAGCGAGACGATAGTGCGCCCGCCGCATCTGGTCCGCACCGTAATCGCTTACGCTTACCCGGCGCACCTTGCCCGCCTTGACCGTCTCGGCGAGGACATCCATCAGAGCGTTTATCGTGAAGATCGGGTTCGGGAAGTGGATCTGGTAGAGATCTATGGTCTCTATGCCGAGTCGCTCAAGGCTCTTGTCTACCGCGCTCAAAAGGGATTTGGCGCTGAAGCGGTAGGGGAGAGGGGCGAATTTGGTTGCTATGACCGGCTTACCCTCGAAAGCACCCTCGCGCAAGATCTCGCCGATGATCCTCTCCGAAGCACCGTTGCCGTACATCTCCGCCGTGTCCACGAGGGTGACGCCCTCGACCATGCTCGTACGGAAGGCCTCGCCCACGTCGCTACGGTGGTACTCCTTGCCGTATCCCCAGAGCCTGGTCGTACCCCAAGCCCAGGCCCCGATACCCAGAGGAGCGATGTTCAGCTCATCCGCCAGACCGATTGAAAGCTCGCTTTGCAAAGCGTCTCCTCTTATACCTTCGCCTCGATACTTAGGCGAGCGAGGCGTGTCGGCACGCTCACGGGGTGGCATGCTCTTAGAAGCTGCGCCAAACCACCACTACGATCAAACTAAGCCTATCGCAAAATCCAGAATCGCGATCGGCGTCGACCGACATCGGGTCGGTCGCGACGACGGTGCTCGCCGGTGCCTCCCCGCTTGGCCGAGAGTCGTGAAGCCAGCACGCTAGGGGGACGAGCCTCTCGTGGGCTCCGAAGGTGGCAGGTTCATGCTCAGTCGGTCATCCCGCGATTTGCAGGAAATACAGGAGTTCTGACCCTGTGGCCAATCCAAATTTTGCGTACCATTATCTGCATGACTGATGAGCAGTTCGCATTGGGGCTTGATCCGGACTGCGCGGTGTAGCGTCGAGAAGGAGAGGAGTCCTGTGAGTTGGAAGCTCGTATCCGCCGCCTGTTCCACAGAAGACGAACAGATAGCGAACGAGTCATGCGGTTGGTCACCTGGTCTGGAGGCCGAGTTCTATGTGTAGGAACATCAAGACGCTTTTCAACTTCGAACCCCCGGCAACCGAGGAGGAGATAAACGCCGCTTCGCTGCAGTACGTGAGGAAGGTAACAGGCTTCAACAAGCCGTCCAAGACTAACGAGGCGGCCTTCTACTCCGCGGTCGAAGACATCGCGAGGATCACGGAGCGGTTGCTCGCCTCGCTCGAAACCACCGCGTCGCCGAAGGACAGAGAGGAAGAGGCGGCCAAGGCGAAAGCGCGCTCAACCCTACGATTCGGCGGTTGATCACACCGATCGTCGCTTCACCAGCCAGCGCGTACCCATGAGAGTAACTATCGGTCTCTCGCTCGTAGATCGTAAACGGCACGTCGTCTTCCGCCTTCGACTGCCGGTCGTACCATTCCTGCTCCTTCTCGCTCGTCATGGGAAGCGGGGGACGCCCAGCGTGCGCATCGTGCCGAGGTCGTTGATCCAACGCTGGTAGAGAGGCAGGAGATCCCGCCTTAGAGGACCAAGCGCCACCAGCTCACCTACAACGTTCAGTATCGGCTCTTCGTTATTGTCCGTGCTCTTTCTCCTCATGCTCGTCGCCTCTCTCCCCTTCTTCCTGATGCCTGATGCCTGATGCCTGATGCCTCTTATCCAGCGCCGACTTCTGGTTGGTCGCCAAGAGGAGGCTGACGAACACGAACGGCTCGAACCAGGTGATGTAGGCGTAGAACCAGTAGTTGACCGTGAGTTGGAAGGCTATGACGAGCGCGGCCGAGAGGGCTGCGAGTCGGCGCAGCGTCTTCTCGCGCGGCACGAAGGCGACGAGTATGGAGAGGAAGATCGCGAGCGCCATCATCGGCCTTTGCAGGAACGCAAGCTGGGGGACCTGGCTGAACACCGACCACGGGCTGACCCGGTCGCCCTGGAAGGCGAGGGTCTTGTCGTAGAAGAGCCTCACCGACTCGACGGGGTGCCCGTCGAGCAGGGTGACCCAGAACGTCAGCAGCCCGACGCCAACCCCGCCGAGTATGAAATCCACTATGGGCTTGCGCTTGCGCCCTTCGTAGGTGATCCAGAGCGGACCGAGGACGAGAGGATAGAGCTTGACGGCGAACCCGGCCGCGATGCTGGCCCCCCGCGCTATCGGCGAGGCCGCCACCGCGAGCCCCACGGCCGAGACCGCGGCGACGATGATGTCGTTGGTGTTGTTGTTGGTCGCATAGACGGTGTAGGGGAAGGCGGCCCAGGCGAAGACAAGGGCGGCGGCCCCCTCCTTGCCGGAGAGCCGGTAGCCCAAGACAAACAGTGCTATCGCCCCCGCGACGAAGCAGAACAGCGTGAGGGCGTGGGCCGCGGGGAGGAAGTCCCACTCTCCGGAGAAGCCGAACATGAGGACGAACGGCACATAGAGCAGGTAGTTGAGAGGGCCGTAGGTGTCTCCCGTGCCGACGTCCGTGGGCATGGTGCCGTAGGGTACGGTGCCGTCCAGAATGCGGTCGGCGCCGACGACCCCGGCGTAGCCGACGTCTATTACGCGGGAGTCGACGTTGAGGCCGAGGACGAGGCTCCCCGCAAGACCGGCGAGCACCATCAGGAGCCACATCGGCAGGTTGGTCGTCTTCTCGACCTTCTCGCCTATCCCGAACCCCATGAGAAGGGTCCTGACGAACAGGTAGACGAGCGGCGGGTACCACAATACGACGGCCTCCCGGACTATCCCTTCCCTGAAGAAGCCGTGCGAGACCAGGAACCCGAGCAGCGCCACGATGTCCAGGTTGCGCATGGAGAGCAGTCTGTCCGTGCGCCAGAAAGCGGCTGCGAAGGCGAGCGAGAGCGGCAACCAGACCCACCAGTAGTTGGCCTGCTTGCCGTAGGCGCCGCGCACGCCGCGGGCCAGGTTCCACCCGACCTGATCCCCCGTGTACACGTAGTCGAGGACCCAGGTCCTATCGTCCACCCCGACGGTGGCGACCTCCTTGCCCTTCTCCGTCGGCCTGCCTCCGACCGCCCCGCTCTCGTCGACGTAGAAACGGACGGTCCACGCGCCATCCTCATAGTCGGCTTCCGCGTCGTACGGGCCGTGGCCGGAGAGCTCCTCCCTTACCTCGGGGCTCGCGGTGGCGAGTTTGATCGCCTTCTCTTCCGAGAGCCTGGCGTATTCGATCTCATCCGCCCTCGGCGAGACGTGGACTCCGCTCACGTCCCCGGAATCATCGGCGACCTTGAAACGGGCGACCTCCTCCCCCGAACTCTTCTCTATAAGAACTACCCGCCACAGATCCTTGCCTCCGTCGTAGTCCGCCGTGGTCTCGACGGTCGGCTTGGAATAGTACTCTTCTAGCTCTTCGATGAGGCCGGCCTTCTCCAGCACCTCCGTCTTCTCCATCTGGGCATCGCGGGCGAAGCCCATCGCGCACAGCAGGCCCAGGAGCGCCAAGAGCAACCCCGCACGCTTCACGACGGCCACTTTCTGGGAACCTTGCCGATCTACGGGGGTTCCTCCAGCTCCTGGCCGAAGAGTTCGGCGAGGGGTTCGAGGCCTTCTGGGGCGCCCGTGACGAGCAGCGAGTCGCCGCCCTGCAGCGTGTACGTGTCGCGGGGCCTGTAGGTCCAGCGCCCGCCGCGGTTTACGGCGAGGGCGTACATCCCTGTCTCGGTCTCGATCTCGAGGGAGTCCAGCGTCTTGCCGTCGGCCGGGGACCCCGGGGAGACGGTGAGCTTCAGTACTACCTCGTCCGACTCCCCGATCGCCGCAGAGAGGACGGGGTGGACCTCCTCGCCCTTCTCGACGACCCACACCATCTCCATCGCGCAGTCCGCGATGGTCTCCGATGCGGTGGCGAGATGGAGGAGGCCTCGGAGGCGCGAGGAGTCCTCCACATGGGGGGCGGCGAGGAGCACCCAGCGCTCGAGGCGGTAGCGCATCTCGTCCATCTCGTCCTCGATGGCGATCACCTCGCGGGCGAGCCCCGCGTCGTCGTAGAGCAGGGCCGAGTAAGCGAGCCCGACGGCCACCTCGGAGAGGTTCTTCATCTCGATCAAGATGTCCACCGCGCGGTCGATCTCCGAGAGCTCACCGGCGGTCGACTCGGGTTCCGGGGCGTCTCCGATCGGCCGGGCGCCCGCCAGCTCCCTGACCTCGGCGACGCCCTCCGGCGGGCCCTGCAAGAAGAGTACGTCGCCGGCCCTGAGGACGTCCTCGGGCTCGGGGTCGAAGTTCCACTCGTCTTCGGAGCGGAGGGCGATGGGGCGCATCCCCGTCTCCACGGGCAGGTCTACGTCGCCCAAAGAGCGGCCGTCCAGGGCGCTATCTGAGTGCACCCGGACGCGGGAGGGTATCTCTTCGGCCTCGGGGATGTCGTGCAGGAGCTCCGGCGGGATACCCAGACGCTTGACCACGATCTTGGCTATGTCGATGGCGGCGTTGCCGATCTTCTCTATGTCCTGGACGACCTGGAGGATGCCGGCCATCTGTTCCGCATCGGCGGGGCTCCTCGCAGCCAGGATGGCCAGGGTGCGCATGTCGAAGACCAGGTCGTTCAAGACCTCCTCCAGGCGGGATACCTCTTCCGAAAGGTCCTCGGAGTTATAGAAAAGAGCCGCGTAGGAGAGATCGACCATTAGCTCCGAGGTGTTCTTCGCCTCGATGAGCATCTCCTTCAGGTTCCGTGGCCGCGTCTCGCGCATATCCTTACCCCGCCAATCTGAAAACGATGAGGGCTATTATAAGGCTCATAAAGCCGAGCAGGTCTACGGCCGCCGTGATAATGGGGATGCCGTAGGTGTCCGGGTCCAACCCGAGCCGGTAGCTGAGGGTGGAGCCGTAGTAGGCCGCGAGGACCGCCGTCGTGGTGGCGATCAGGCCCGCCAGGGCGCTGACCCCGATCATCACGAGAAGTCCTGGGCTCGCCCCCTCCGGGAAGAGCGCCACGGCTATAAAGTGGGAGGCCGCCCCGATGAACACATAGACGCCGGCGGCGAAGATGTAGGTAAGCGTGAAGTCTCTCAGGGCCACGAACTGTGGTATCCCACGCGGCTCTATGAGGCCGAGGTGGACCTTCGATGAGAGGCGGCTGGAGAGGATGCCGCCGAGGGCGCCGCCTTCCTGCAAGAATGCCGGTAGTAGGATGCTCAGGGCCAACAGCGTGGTGAACTGCTCCTCGCGGTCCTGCAACGCCACGCCGACCAGGATGGTGACGGTGCCCGTAAGGGCCAGGATGGGGAACGATTCGGCCAGAATGCGCCTCAGGTTCTCGACGCCCATCCGGAACCCGAAGTACGCCGCGGCCGCCGCCGCCAGGACCAGCACGGCACCGAGGACTGTGGAGAAGATGGGGATCCCTATCAGGTAGGTAGCAACGACGAGAGAAGGGAGCGTGAGGATATCCCCTGCGGCGGTGAGCATGGGGGCCGCGATGTTATCCATGTCCCAGCCGCGGGCTACCGAGAGGCGGGCGACGACGACCGTGATCACGAGCAAGAGCACGCCGGCGATGATCCCACCAGCCGTGGATATGACGACGTAGTCGATGACCGAGAGCTCCGTCTCGACGCCTAGGATTCCGCACAGGATCCGCGCTAGGAGAGCGAGGAACACCCCGGAGACGAGCGAGAGGACGGCCGCGGCCTGCACGTTCTCGGCGAGCACGCCGCGCCTGAGGTCGAACCGGAACAGGCCGGTCTGGATAGAGGTCGAGAGCCTGCTCCCCATCGCCCCGAAGATGGCGCCGCGCATCCCTATGGCCGCGGGGATCAGGACCGCGAGCCCGACGAGCTCGTTGAGGGTGCCCGAGATGCCGGCGAGCACGATGCCGGCGATAAGCTCCCCCGCCGAGGAGAGAAACAGCGCGGCGAACCCCTGCCTGAGGGTCTCCTTCTCCTCCGTGAGATAGCCGTAGACCTTCGGCCGCAGGCGAGGCCTGTTGCGCAACCTCTCGCGCACCCCGCCTTCCCGGCCGCCCTCTCGCCAACGGACCCGCCTTTTCTCTCGCTCGGACACGGGGAATGTATAGACCCTGCGGCCCGCGAAGTAAAGCGGTGGTGAGGGAAGATGGCGACGGCCTGGCGACATCCGAGGCGAAGGAGTAAGGATCAGTACTGGTTCACCAGTTACGTATCCTGCACAGTACGAACAGCCCTGAGCTGCGCTGTCGCGCCCTGCTATCGTCAGGACGCGCTACGGTGTCGCTGCCACCCTGCTCATGGGACCCTTGACGAGGTAAGGGCGGAGTTCGGGAGTAGTGTGCTCGGAGACCTCCATGTACTTCTAACGGGCCCGTTACCTAGGCGCAGTCTCGGGGCCTCGGATTCGAGGTTGTGAACGGACCCGCGTTGATGCAGCGGTCCACCAGATCCGCGAGCACCTGCTGATCCCAGGCGTTGAAGAAGTCGGCGTGCATGCTCGAGGGAGTGCCCGAAGAGAGCGTCACCTCTCCTTGAGTCTTGACGACACGGTTGGTCGAAGTACCGAACTGTATGTTCGTCGTGAGCTGCGGCACCGGGATAGGGTGGGTAGTCGGGCACTGCGCCGGGCCGCCGCTGGGTGGGACCTCAGCATAGGCCATGTTCGACCTGAGGTTCATGTCGAGGGCCTCTTGGCTGAGATCCCCATCGAAGCAGTCGGGGAATCTGATGCGCACCGCCAACGCGCCGCTCTTGCACAGCGCCGGTGGGGACGTCGACCATGTGCCGTTCGTGCACCTCCAATTGACGCCGGACCCATGTTCCGTGACCACCTTCAGCCCCTGCGGATGGGGCTGCACATCCACGTTGGGGGACTTGGCACCCAACCGGTAGTAGAAGAGTGCCTGGCTGGCCTGGAGAGTAGTGGTCTGACCTTTGGCGGTCCAGGACACGGTAGGAAACCAGTAGGCCGCCTTGTCCGCAGTCCTCGAGCACTTGGTACCCCCAGTCTGCAAAGTCGCATAGGTGGAATTGGCGTCGGTAGTGGTGTTTGCGAAGAAGTCGTGCATGTGGTCCGACGTCCCGCCGGGGAGACGATCGGATCGGCTTGTGCGCGGTGGCTGAACTCGCACTCTACGACGAAGGTCTGGCTGGCGGTTGACGTCTCCTCCTCGGCCGCTGAGGCGGCGGGCGCCTCCCCCACATGAACATCGCCCCGCAGGCTGCTGCCACCCCCAAGGTCAACATGAGTACCAGGCGGGCTTGCCAAGCACGTTGGTTAGTTGCTCGCATCTCCCGTATTCCTTTCCTCAGTGGGGCGGAGGGTGGATCTTATCTCCGCTCCGAGTTGTTCAACATGGGCAGTGTATGCTTGTGGAGGAAGAGAGCGCATCCCACAATTGAGTGATATTCGGAGTGTTTCTTGAGGACCTTCTTCTATGAGAAGGCACTGTTGTCAAGCCGACGTGGCGACCGCTCTGTAGCCAACGCAACAGCCTCGGAGAATCTACCTTTCTACGAGGTTGGGTGAATATGCCTCCGGTCTCTGCGCCTGATCCCTCCTGGTGGCATTATGGTCATGGCGTCGACCCGTCGGGAGAACGTAGGTTGGCAAGGAGGAACCTCTATGTCAGCACAGAAGAACAAAGCCCTGGTCAGCCGCTTCCTGGAGGCGCATGCTAAGGGCGATCTAGACACCCTGGAGGAGATGCTCGCCCTCGACTTCGTCGACCACAACCTAATACCCGGCCAAATGCCCGGCCGCGAGGGCTATTTACGGTCATTCACCGAGTTTCATGCCGCCTACTCCCACACCCGCTATGTCATTGAGAAGCAGCTGGCCGAAGGCGACGAGGTGGTGACCACCTTCGCCGTAAGCGCCACCCATGACCGAGGCGAGTGGATGGGCTTGGTGCCCACCGGCAAGGAGTTCAATGCGCTGCTTGTCCTTATCCACCGCATAGTGGGAGGCAAGATCGCTGAAGAGTGGAGCCAGGGGAGCGGCCTCGCAGAGCTGACGCAGCAGCGTCTGGAGCAAGAGAGGATCGAGCGCGAACGCATAGAGCAGGAGCTCAGGGTGGCCCAAAGCATCCAGCAAGCCTCGCTGCCTGAGGAGGTGCCCCACGTAGAGGGGTGGCAGATAGCTCCCTACTACCGGCCCGCCAGGGAGGTGGGAGGGGACTTCTATGACTTCCACCACCTCTCCGAGGGGAGGCTAGGAGTGGTCGTGGGCGACGCTACGGGTAAGGGCGTGCCCGCAGCCCTGGTCATGTCAACCACCTGCGGGATGCTACGGCTCGCAGCCCGGGCCTTGGGCTCTCCCTCGCCCGGTGAGGTACTGGCCCAGGTCAACGAGACGTTATTTGCCCGCATCCCCTCCAACATGTTCGTAACTTGCTTCTACGCCATCCTCGACCCCAAGAGAGGCACCTTCAGGTACGCCAACGCGGGCCACGACCCGCCCTACCTGCGCCGTAGCAACGACGATGCCGATGAGCTAAGGGCTAGGGGAATGCCCTTGGGGCTCATGCCGGGGATGGAATACGAGGAGGGAGAGATCACCCTAGAAGAGGTTCACGGCATTCTCCTCTACAGCGACGGCCTGGTGGAGGCGCACGACCCAAAAGGCGCGATGTTCGGCTTTCCCAGGTTGCGAAAGCTAGTCGCCGAGCACGGCGAGGCGGGGTCGCTGGAGGAGGTACTCCTAGAGGAGCTTTATTCGTTCGTAGGGGAGGGTTGGGAGCAGGAGGACGACATCACCCTCCTTACGCTACGGTGCTCCGCCCCCTGAACTTCTTAGCCGAAATTCGGAGAACGCACCTTCCACGCGGATCGCGGCTTGACCTTCATTAGCTGCCCTGCCGCTGGACGGTGGCTGTGGCTCACGTGAACCAACCATCGGCGTCTAGTTCGCGGCCAGTCACCATGCGAGGTTGATATTGTTGGGCGAAGACCTGCCCGACGAGCTCCCTGCGGCTGCGCACCCCTACCTTGTCGAAGATGGCCTTGCAGTGATCTCGCACCGTGTTGGGCGTGTTGTGCAGCTCTCCGGGGACTTCGGCCGTGGACAGTCCGCGCAGGACGAGCCTGGTTATCTCGCCCTCGCGCTTCGTCGGGCCGTGCCTTAGTCGAAGTCGGCGGGCTGGTCCGGGTCCCGATGTTGCTCGAAAAAGCGTGAGATCTGGGCCCCGGTAACGCGGGTGAGCGAGAGCTCGGGGATCTCGTGCTCGCCGAAGAAGCGCACACCGTCAGTGTCCACGTCGGTTAGGGGCACCTCGTCCAGGATCTCGCACAGGTACACCAGCTTGTAGACGTGGTAGGGAATGGGCGGATGGCCGTGCCTGTCGCGGTCGTAGGCCGCGAATAGTTTGACAGGCCGCACCCTGTAGCCCGACTCTTCCAGGGTCTCGCGGGCCGCGGCTTCGGATGGGGATTCGTCCACGTCCGCCCAACCTCCTGGCAAGGACCAACCCCCTTCGCCCGGCTCCTTGACCAGCAGGATGCGGCCTTCCCTGAACACCACGGCCCGTACGTCCACCTTCGGGGTAGCCGGCCCCCTCTCGAGCACGAGCAGTTCGGTGGCTTCCTCCAGCGTCCCTGTGGAATAGGCTGCGAACATCTCGGCCGCCAGCTCCCTCAGCTGCACGTAGCGTTCGAGTTCGTAGTCATCTTTCGCATAGGTCAGACCGTCCTGGGCTATGGCTTGCAGGCGCCTGGCCCACCGCAGCCATTGCGGGGCGGGGGGCTTATCGTCGTTCCGAGATACTATGCTTCGTCTTCTCCTGCCGCCCCTTCGCGGGCCTCGTCCTGCTCGGCCGTATCGCCGGGACCACCGTAGATGACGGTGAGTATGACGGCCACGAGTCCGAGCGGCGCCAACCACCGGGGGAGGCTCAGGCCCATGGCGCGATCCAGGGACCACTTGCCGGGACCGTTGAGGATGAGGGCCGTCGCGGCCGCCATGTTGGTCAGGGGAAGCTCCGCGCCGCCTTCTGTTACCCAGATCGGCTTGCCCTTGTGGGCCGTAGTCGCGGCCATAGCCATCGAGCCGATGACACCCAGGGGACCGAGCGGGTTGAGGAAACCGAGCAGCGTGAGCACGCCTCCCCCGAACTCCGAGAGCCCGGCCAGAACGGCCCAGGGACGTCCCGGCTGGAGTCCGAGCATCTCCATGAAACCGCTCGTGCCCTCGAGGCCCGGGCCTCTGAACGATCCAAACAGTTTCTGTGCGCCGTGGCCCGCCATCAGACCACCTAGCACCAACCGCATAACCAGCGCCGCGAGATTACTCATTCTGTCCTCCTCTTTTCGATTTCCCTGAGACTCTTTGCTGACTGTTCAACGTTGTGCTGCTCCACCTTCTGCGGTTATGGGATCCAGGCCTGCCTCTATCTCTTCTCTGTACTCTTCCAAAAACGGGGGGAGGGCGAGCTTCTCGCCGAGGTGGGCGGCGTCCTCATCCGTGGCGAAGCCGGGGCCGTCGGTGGCGATCTCGAAGAGCACCCCGCCGGGCTCGCGGAAGTAGATCGAACGGAAGTAGTAGCGGTCTATCTGCGGTGTTACCCCGAGACCGGAGCGCCGGATCTTCTCCCTCCATGCCGCGTGCTCCTCGTCGTCAGGGGTCCGGAAAGCAATGTGATGCACGCCGCCCCGCCCAAGGTGGGTCCAGGGCGCGCCGGGACGTTCGACCACCCGTACCGTCGCCCCCGGACCTCCACCTCCGACCTCGAAGGTCACCGTCTGGCCACCGTTCTGTGTGACCTCTCCCACCTTGCGGAAGCCGAGGACCTCGGTGAGCACCCAGGCGGTGGGATCCAGGTCCCTAACCGTCAGGTCGACGGCCCCGAGACCCCTGATCCCCATCTCTCGCGGAACGGGGCTCTCTTCCCACGGAACCCCGCCTTGCACTCCTCTACCCTCGTCAGCAGAGAGACGCAGCCGCTGCTCCTCGGGGTCGGTGAAGCCCAGATAGGCGCGGCCTTCGTTATGCTCGACCCCACCGTTCTTCACGCCGAGGTCCTGGAAACGCTCCGCCCACCACTCGAGAGCTGCGCGATCGGGGACGCGCAACTCGGTGGTCGAGACCTCGCCCGCGCCGGGATGGTTGGGCGCCAAACGCAGATGGGGCCAGTCGAAGAAGGTGATCTCAGTCCCAGGGTTGCCCACCTCGTCCCCATAGAACAGGTGGTAGGCAGAGACGTCGTCCTGATTCACCGTCTTCTTTACGAGCCGCAACCCGAGCACTTCCGTATAGAACGCCACGTTCTCCGCGGCGTTGGTCGTGACCGCCGTCATGTGGTGCAAGCCGCCCAGTTCCATTTATGTCCTCCTATCTGTCATCTGACGTTTCATCGGGAGCGGGGTACGAGGGCACGCACGCCGTCGCTTATACGTTCGGCCGAGAGCCCCTGTACCCGGTGCTGGTAGTAGAAGAGGTCCACGTCGAGAGGGGCGAGCAGGGCCGTAGCCAGGTACTCGAGATCCAGCCCGGCGTCTACATCTCTCTCGCCGAGGACGGCCCGCAAGAGCCCAAGCACGGTCGAGCGGCGCCAGTCGTACGCGGGATGCGAGAAGCGCTCCAGACGATCGGCCCCGCACAACGGCTCGTTGCCGCCGTAGAGCAGGTCCAGGTTCTCCGCGGTAAAACCCACGAGCCGGTCAAGGAAGGCATCGAGCTTCTCGATGGCAGCCGTCCCCGGTTCGCGCAGGATCTCCAACGTCTGCTCCTGGAGATGCCTGGTGGGCTCGTCGAGAAGGGCCTGGCACAGAAAGCCCTTGTGCGGGAAGCGCCGGTAGAGCGTGCCCTTCCCGACGCCCGATGCCCTGGCTATCTCTTCCATAGTGACGCACGTGACGCCGCGCTCCTCGAAGAGCGCCCGCGCCGTCTTCAGGATCAGACGCCTGTTGCGCGCCGCGTCGCTTCGCTCCCCCTCGCGACCAGAGGGACGCCCCAGATGATCCAGGCTCCACCCCACCCCCTGTCTCCTTGCCCGCTCCACGCCTACCACTCTCCATTAGACCTTGACGCCTGCAGTCTACCGCGCTACCCTCGCTCTTTAAAGTGGACTTGAGTCCGTTTTTTGATGAAGTAGGCCATCACAGAAAGAGCAGAGCGAAGGAGGAAGCTTGGAAGGCGGGGGCAACGAGGGGCGTTTGATCCTGGTCAGCGGGGCCACGGGCCAGCAGGGAGGGTCGGTGGCACGAAACCTTCTGCAGCGAGGTTTCGGGGTACGGGCGCTAACCCGGGACCCGGATAAACCTGAGGCGAAAGAGCTCGCCGGCCTCGGGGCCGAGGTCGTGAGCGGGGACCTCGAGGACGCCTCGTCCATCGAGCGGGTGCTCGATGGCGTCCACGGGGTCTTTTCGGTCCAGCAGTTCTTCGAGGCCGGGTATGAGGGAGAGGTTCGGCAGGGCGTACGGCTCGCGGACGCGGCGAAGTCTGCAGGGGTCGAGCATTATGTCTACAGCTCCGTCGGCAGCGCGCACAGGGAGACGGGCATCCCACACTTCGAGAGCAAGTGGGAGGTCGAGGAGCACGTACGCGGCAGCGGCGTATCTTACACGGTACCGCGCCCGGTCTTCTTTATGCAGAACTGGGAGTTCATGCGGGAACCGATCCTCGGCGGCACGCTACCCCAGCCGCTCGACCCGGACAGGCCCCTCCAGATGCTCGCGGTCGAGGACATCGGCGTCTTCGTCGCCATGGCTTTCGAGAACCCGGACGAGTGGATCGGGCGCGAAGTAGACCTCGCGGGGGACGAGATGGCCATGCTCGAGATTGCCGATACGTTCTCGCGGGTGATCGGCCGCCAGGTCGACTATGTTCAGGTACCCTGGGAAGGGTTCGAGGAACAGATGGGCGAGGAGGCCACCGTCATGTACCGTTGGTTCAACGATTACGGCTACGAGGCAGACATCGCCGCCTTGGAAAAGGAGCACCCGGGGCTCCTCTCCCTCGAGCAGTACCTCCGCGGCCACGGCTGGGAGAACGCTGCGGTCGACCGGAGCCGCGCGTAGCTGTACGATGGGAGCGTGAGAAGCGGTACCCACACCTTCCTGCAGACCACGCGCGTTCACTTCGGCGCGGATGCTCTGGTGAAGCTGGAAGAAGAGGCCCGGCCGTACGACCGGGCCTTCATCATCACCGGACGCAGCCTGAACGAGAAGACCGTCCTCGTCCGACGCGTCGAGGCGTTGCTCGGTGGCAAACACGCGGGGACGTTTGCTGGTATCGGGCAGCATACTCCGGGTGGGGCGGTCGAAGGGGCCGCCGTCGAGGCGGAGATGGCGGCGGCGGATCTGCTGGTCAGCGTTGGTGGGGGCAGCGTCATAGACGGCACCAAGGCCGTTGCGAGGGAGCTCGGCTATCCTGGGCAGGTTGCTATTCCGACCACCCTCTCCGGCGCGGAGTGGGCCAACAGGACAGGGGTTACGGATGAGAGCGCGGGGAGGAAGAGGGGCTTCGCCGACCCGAAGGCTGTTCCGCAGGTCGTCGTGCTGGACCCCGAGGCCACCGTCTTCACGCCCGAGAAGCTCTGGCTCTCGACCGGTATAAGGGCCCTCGATCATGCGGTCGAAGGCTTTCTCTACGGAGGCGATCATCCTATAACCGACGTAACCGGTCTCGAAGGAGCGCGGCGCCTGATGGAGTATCTGCCGCTCTCCAGACGCCAACCCGAGGACCTGGACGTCCGCCATGAGCTGCAGCTTGCCTCCTGGCTCGCGTACTTCGGGCCGGCGAACACGCCGATGGGGCTCTCGCACGAGTTGGGGCGCAGGATCGGGGCCAGCTACGAAGTCCCGCACGGCGTAACATCTTGTATAACCCTCGCGCCGAGCCTGCAGCTTGGGAAGAAGCGTGTACAGGACGACCGCTGGCACATGCTCTCCCTGGCTCTGGGCGGTGATCCGGCGGAGCGCGTGTCATCACTGGTCGAGGAGCTCGCATTGCCCGGCCGCCTTCGTGAGGTCGGGGTGCCAGAAGAGGACCTGGAAGCTATCGCGAAAGAGTACGACGAGAGGGCGGGAGAAGCGTTCGCAATTCTCCGGGCAGCGTACTAGGGTGAGCGGGTTGTGATCGCCGCGAGGCTCCGGCCGGGTGATGAGGTTCGGGTCGTCTCACCGGCGGTCAGCCTCGGGTTCATACCAGGAGATCAGAAGTCGACAGCCAGGGAGCGGCTCGAAGGTCTGGGCTTCCGTCTCTCGTTCTCCAGGAACGCTGAAGTGTTGGATCGCTTCGATTCCTCTCCTGTGACGGCACGCGTCGACGATCTGCACGAGGCGTTCGCCGATCCCGGGGTCCAAGGCATGCTAACCACCCTCGGCGGTTACAACAGCAACCAGCTGCTCGGGTATCTGGACTACGATCTGATCCAGGCAAACCCCAAGGTCTTCTGCGGTTTCTCGGACATTACGGCGCTCGCCACGGCGATACACGCCAGGACCGGCCTCGTCACCTACTCGGGGCCGCACTTCACGACCTTCGGCATGAAACGCGGCATCGATTACACGAGGGAGTACTTCGAGCGGTGCCTCATGCGCGAGGAACCCTTCGAAGTGCCGCCCGCCGACCACTGGAGCGATGACCCTTGGTACCAGGACCAGGAGAACCGCGACTTCGTGCCCAACCCCGGCTACGAGGTCATCCACGAAGGTGAGGCGGAAGGTAAGTTGCTCGGTGGGCATCTCGGTACGTTCTGTCTTCTCTTCGGGACCTCCTGCATGCCGGACCTCACCGGCTCGATCCTCTTGCTCGAGGATGATGAGGAAGCGCAACCCCACCACTTCGACCGGGAGCTGCAATCTCTCATTCACCGACCGGGCTTCGAGGGCGTGCAGGGCTTGGTGTTCGGGAAGTTCCAGAGGGCTTCCAACATGGACCAGGACACCCTAATGGCCATCGTCGAGAGCAAACGCGAGCTGGACAGCATACCCGTAGTCGCCGGCACGAGCTTCGGCCACACCACGCCGCAGTTTACGTTCCCGATCGGTGGTTACGGCAGGTTGCATGCTGGGGAAGGCATTGCCGGAATATCTATCGACATCCATTGAGTGCGGTTCGTATGTGGGCGCTGCGCGAAGCGCCCCTACAGCTCCAGACGGGACTCTTCGAGGTCGAGGTCGCGTTCGATGCGGTGCATGACCTCGTCCCCGATGCTGCCCTCGTCGCGCATC
>Ga0126309_10000356_pt1 | contig 15375 bp, 10 predicted proteins | sample Plot56_FD_92541 | JGI IMG/M metagenome (GOLD analysis project Ga0126309, IMG submission 92541) | Serpentine soil microbial communities from UC McLaughlin Reserve, CA, USA - Plot56 | ecosystem: Environmental > Terrestrial > Soil > Grasslands | place: USA: UC McLaughlin Reserve, Lake County...
CTGGAGCGGGACTCCGTACTGGAGCGCGATCGAGATCGAGGTGGCGAGCGAATCCATCAGGCCGGAGATCGTCGAGCCCTCCTTCGCCATCACCAGGAAGATCTCGCCCGGCTGCCCGTTCTCGTAAAGGCCGACCGTCAGGTAGCCCTCGTGCTCGTTGATCGAGAACTTGTGGGTGATCGCCTGCCGCTCGTCCGGCAGCTTCTTGCGTAGCGCCCGGCGCTCCACGATCTGGACCTGCGGCTGTGCCGGCTGCTCTTCCTTCTTGGTGGCCAGGGGCTGGCTCCGCTTGCTGTTGTCGCGGTAGATCGCCACGGCCTTGAGACCCATCTGCCAGCCCTCGATGTAGGCCTTCATGATGTCGTCCGGCGTCGAGTCCTCAGGCATGTTGATCGTCTTGCTGATGGCGCCCGAGATGAACGGCTGCGCGGCGGCGAGCATCTTGAGATGCCCCATGTAGTGGATCGAGCGCGAGCCCTTGGTCGCTTTGAAGGCGCAGTCGAAGACCGGCAGGTGCTCTTCCTTCAGATAGGGAGCGCCCTCGATCGTGTCGTTCTCGTCGATGAACTCGACGACGGCCTGGATCTCCGCCTTGTCATAGCCGAGCCGCTTGAGCGCCTTGGGGACCGTGTTGTTGACGATCTTGATCATGCCGCCGCCGACCAGCTTCTTGTACTTGACGAGCGCGATGTCGGGCTCGACGCCGGTGGTGTCGCAGTCCATCATGAAGGCGATCGTCCCAGTCGGGGCGAGCACGGAGATCTGGCTGTTGCGCAGGCCATGCGCCTCGCCGAGCTGGACCACCTCGTCCCACGACTGCTTGGCGGCCTGCAGGAGCTCCAGCGGCACGTGGGCGGATTCGATCCGCTTGGTGGCCTCGCGGTGCTTGCGCATCACCCGCAGCATCGGGTCGCGGTTCAGCTCGAACTCGGAGAACGGTCCCATGGCGCCAGAGATGCGCGCGGACTGGGCATACGAGGCGCCGGACATCAGGGCGGTGATCGCCGCCGCGTAGTCGCGTCCCGAGTCCGAGTCGTAGGGGAGGCCGCGGGCCATCAGCAGAGCGCCGAGGTTGGCGTAGCCGATCCCCAGCGGGCGGAACTTGTGGGAGCTCTCACCGATCCGCGGCGTCGGGTAGCTGGCGTTGCCCACGATGATCTCCATGGCCGAGATCACCACCTCGCACGAGTGCCGGAAGCTATCCACGTCGAAGTCGAGGTCGGCGTCATAGAACCGCATCAGGTTGAGCGAGGCCAGGTTGCACGCCGTATCGTCGAGGAACATGTACTCGCTGCATGGATTGCTGGCGCGGATGCGGTCGGTCTTGGCGCAGGTGTGCCAGTCGTTGATCGTGGTGTCGTACTGCACGCCGGGATCGCCGCAGACCCAGGCGGCCTCGGAGATCATCTTCATCAGGTTGCGGGCCTTGTAAGTCCCCATCGGCTGGCCGCTGATGCGCCCCCGGGTCGTCCAGTCGCCGTCGTTCGAGACCGCCTTCATGAAGTCGTCGCTCACCCGCACCGAGTGGTTGGCGTTCTGGTAGGCGATCGAGTCGTAGGCACCGCCCGGGACGTTGAAGCTCCCGTTGAACCCCGCGTCGATCAGCGCCCAGGCCTTCCGCTCCTCGGTCTCCTTGCACTTGATGAAGTCCTCAATGTCGGGATGGTCGATGTCGAGCATGACCATCTTGGCGGCCCGGCGGGTCTTGCCGCCGCTCTTGATGACGCCGGCGAAGGCGTCGAACCCCTTCATGAAGGAGACCGGGCCGGAGGCGGTTCCGCCGCCCGCCAGCGGCTCCCTCGAGGAGCGCAGTTTGGAGAGGTTGCTGCCGGTGCCCGAGCCGTACTTGAAGAGCATGCCCTCGGTCTTGGCCAGGGTCAGGATCGAGTCCATTGTGTCCTCGACCGAGTTGATGAAGCACGCGGAGCACTGCGGCTTCTCCTCGATCCCCACGTTGAACCAGACCGGCGAGTTGAAGCATGCGTGCTGGTAGAGAAGGATGTGCTTGAGCTCGGCATGGAAGACCCGGGCGTCCGCCTCGGCGGCGAAGTAGCCCCCCTCGAGTCCCCATCCGGTGATGGTGTCGACCACGCGGCCGATCAGCTGGCGGACGCTGTGCTCGCGTCCGTGCTCGCCGATGTGGCCGCGGAAGTACTTGCTCACCACGACGTTGGTGGCCGTCTGCGACCAGGACTTGGGGAACTCGACGCCGCGCTGCTCGAAGATCTTTTCGCCGCGCTCGTTGGTGATCACGGCGTCGCGCAGCTCCCATTCCACGGTGTCGTACGGGTCCACTCCTTCCGTCGTGTAGTACCTCTCGAAGTGGAGCCCGCGCGCAGGGCGGGTCTCGGGACGGGTCTCTTTCGCCTTCGCACGCTGCGCCTTCACCGCGGATTGGGTCGCCATCGTCCTCCTCCTTCGTCCGGTTGCGGTAGGTTCCTTGGGGCTTATGCCGCCGGGAGACAACCCCTTGAAGCTAACCCAGGGGGTGGGCCGGAATCAAGCCCTTAACCACAACATCTTGTGGGTCACTTTCAGCCCCGCCCCCACTGGTTGTCTTGACTTTGTCTTGAGATTGCCTGTCGCCGGGCGGGACTGAGCAGATTCTTTACAACGTCCGGGGAGCGTTGGGGCGCAGTTTTTACAGCGGCCCGGATCGGGGCTCCAGCCTGCCTTTTCTGGCACGCTGTATGCTAATCTTCGCCGCGGTCCCCCCTGGACCGCCTTCGTCTTCCACCTGAAGCGCGACTTCAACCGAATTTCGAGTGAGGACAGCCATGAAGAGGATTGTCCATGTTGTGGGCACGGGCACGATCGGGGAGCCGCTGCTCGGCCTGTTCACGGACTTTCGAGACCGGATGGGGATCGACGAGGTCACCTTCCACAAGCGTACACCGCTGGCGTCCGACCGGGCCCGGCTGCGCCACCTGATCGACCGTGGCGCCAAGCTCGCCGTGGACGAGGACGTGCGCGGCGAGTTCGAGAAGATGGGACACGAGGTGAGCTACGACGGCCAGGAGGCGCTGGAACGGGCTACCGTGGTCGTCGACTGCACCCCCGCGGGCAATGAGAACAAGGAAAAGTTCTACGAGGGGCTTGCCGGACCCAAAGGGTTCCTCGCTCAGGGCAGCGAGTTCGGATTCGGCAAGCCGTACGCCCGCGGCGTCAACGACGAGACCCTGGTGCCCGGCGAGGACCGCTTCGTCCAGATCGTCAGTTGCAACACGCACAACATCACCACTCTGATCAAGACCCTCTGCAACGACGGGGACGGCAAGGAGTACTGCCTGCACAAGGGGACCTTCGTCTGCATGCGGCGGGCGAACGACATCTCCCAGGCGGACAGCTTCGTGCCGGCGCCCAACGTGGGCAAGCACGACGACCCGGATTTCGGCACCCACCACGCCCGCGACGCGCATCACCTCTTCGAGACCCTGCACAAGGACCTCAATCTCTTCTCGAGCGCGGTCAAGCTCAACACCCAGTACATGCACTCGATCTGGTTCAACCTGGAGCTGAACCGGGACACCACGCTCGAGGAGGTGCGGCAGCGGCTGCGGGCGAACCCGCTGGTCGCCTTGACCGACAAGCGGTACGCCAACCTGATTTTCAGCTTCGGCCGCGACCATGGGTACTACGGCCGCATCCTGTCGCAGACGGTGCTGGTGAACCCGACGCTCGCGGTGCGCCGCAAGCGGGAGGTCTATGGCTTCTGTTTCACGCCGCAGGACGGCAACTCGCTGCTGTCCTCGGTGGCCGCGGCGCTCTGGCTGATCGAGCCGGATTGGGAGAGCGTGACGACCCGGCTCAGCCCGCTCAAGCGCTGGCTCTATCGGGAGATCTGAGACTCTTTGAAGAGGGCGCCCCTCGGGGCGCCTCCTGACCTATGCGACCTGTCGAGCTGCGCTTTGGAGATCTTCGCCTCGAGGGCTGGTCGCGTGCTGGCGACGAGACCTGGGTGCGGGTCTATCCGCCCGGTCTCGCATTCGATGCCGGCCGCGGCGCTCTTCAGCTCGGCGGAGCGCAAGACGTTTTCCTGACGCACGGCCATCTCGATCACGCGCTGGGGCTCCCGTATGTGCTGTCCCAGCGCTCGCTCCACCGGCTCGTGCACACGCGCGTCTTCTGCCCGGCCGAGATCGCCGAGCCTCTGGACGCCTTGATCGTCGCGGCGCAGCGACTGGAGAACGCGCGGTACAGCTACGACCTGGTGCCTCTGGCGCCGGGAAACCGGGTGCCGGTCGGGCGGGACCTGGTGATCGAGGCGTTCCCCACGGATCACGTGGTCCCGAGCCTCGGGTATCACTTGTGGAAGCTCCGCCGGCGGCTGGCGCCGGAGCACGCAGGCCGGCCGCCGTCCGAGCTGATCGCTCTGCGCAAGCAAGGCGTGGAGACCGCCGAGGTGGTCGAGGACCTCTGGCTCTCCTATTGCGGCGACACCGGTCCTGGGGTGTTCGCAGCGGAGCCGCGGGTCTTCGAGAGCAAGGTGCTGGTCGTGGAGTGCACGTTCCTCGGCGACAAGCACCGGGACAAGGGAGCCCGGTTCAAGCATCTGCATCTAGAGGACATCGCGGAGCGGGAGTCGAGCTTCCACAATCAGGCGCTGGTCTTGCAGCACCTGTCCCGCCGGCACAAAGTCGCGGATCTCCGCGCGGAGATCGATCGGCGCATGCCGGAGCTCTCCCCGCGGATCCATCTGCTGGTCGAAGAGGAGACGGAGCGTTGAGAGGAGACGGACATCGCGGCCGCGGCGGCAAGCCGGGGGGGGGAGGACGGGGCGGAGGTCCGAAGCGGACCGGAGGACCGAAGCGCGCCGGAGCTCCCAAGAGAGCTGCTGGGCCCAAGCGGGATGAGGCGCCCAAGAGAACCGGTGGACCGGGGCCACGCACGACACGGGATCGACCGGCCGCGGGCCGCGCAGCAGAGGGGCCGGGGGTGCAAGGGCCTCCGCCGAAATGGTGGGAGATGCCCGTCACCGCCGACTCCGGCAGATCCGACCGATCCGACCGATCTGAAAAACCGCGGCCGCCGGCCCGGACCGCTCGTCCGCAGCGCGAGGCCCGCCGTCCCGGCCCGCCAGGGCGGGTTGAGCGCGACAGGCCGCACCGGGAACCGCAAGACCGCAGGCCTCGCGAACGAGCTCCCCGGGAGAGGGAGGAACGGCTCGTCGCGCCGGCGCCGGAGCCCGCGGCGCCGCCTCCGGGTGCGCGCCTGGCGGGTGTCGACGAGGCCGTGGTGCGGATCGAGAAGCTGGTGGCCGGCGGCGACGGGCTCGGTCGCTTCGAGGGCGTTCCCCTGTTCGTGGTGCGTTCGGCGCCCGGCGATCTGCTGCGGGTGCGCCTGGTCGAGCGTCACACCGATTATGGCCGTGCCGAGATCATCGAGATCCTGGAGCCCGGGCCGGGCCGGCGGCCCGATCCGATCCCGGAGCTCAGCCGCGCCGGTACCTGCGACCTCCAGCATCTGGACGACGAGCTGCAGACCCGCCTGAAGGCCCAGGCGGTGCGCGAGACCCTGGAGCGTCTCGGGGGCATTCGGTTTCCCAAGGACATCGAGATCGTCGCGGGAGATCCCTGGCACTATCGGCTCCGCACCCAGGTCCACACCGAGATCGACCCGGTGACCGGCGGCATCCGGGTCGGCTACTACGCGCGCGGCACCCACGACGTCCTCCCGGTCTCGCGCTGCCCGATCCTGGTCCCCGAGCTCGAAGCTCTTCTGCTGGATCTGCCCGGCCTCTTGGGAGACAAACCCCCGAAGCGCCTCGATCTCGCCGCGGGGGAGCCCGGCGGCGGAATCTCGGTGGCGCCGGTCGTCCCCGGCCTGCCCTCCGGCGAGGTGACGCTGACCGTGGGAGACATCACCTACGGCTACGATGCCCGCACCTTCTTCCAGGGACACCGCGGGCTCCTGCCGCGGCTGGTGGAGGCAGTCGTCGGCCCCTGGGAAGGCGAGGTGGCGTACGACCTCTACGCCGGGGTCGGTCTTTTTACCCTCCCGCTGGCCCGCCGCTACGGCCGGGTCGTGGCCGTGGAGGCCGACACGAACGCCTCCCGGTACACCCGCAACAACGCGCGGCGCAACCGGATGCCGAACATAGAGGTGGTGGCCAAGGCCGTGGAGAGCTGGCTGCCGGCTCTCCCCGATGGCGCCGACCGCGTGGTCGTCGATCCACCCCGCGCGGGCCTGGTGCACAAGGTCCGTCAGGTGCTGCTGAAGAGCCTGCCGAAGCGGCTGACCTACGTCTCCTGCCATCCGGCCGCTCTGGCGCGGGATCTCCGCGTCCTGACCCAGGCCTACGACCTCGAGAAGATCACCCTGTTCGACCTGTTCCCCCAGACGGGACACATGGAAACGATCGTTCAGATGAAGCTGCGGGCCTGAGCCCCGCCCCCTCCTGCGCCTTCGCCGGGAGCCCTCGTCCCGGAAGTCTGCCTCAAAACGTCGCCGGGCCGGCGAATGCGCGACTCTTTTGGCGAAAAAGGGCACACTAGGAGTGTCAGGAAAAGAAATATCCGCGGCCGTCATCGGCCAATTCCGGTCCGTCACGGGCTGCGGAGCAGGAGGGTCTATGTTCCGGAGAGGGAGAAGAGGGTTGCTGGCGGCGCTCGCCGTCGCGGCGGCGCTGGCCGTCCCGGCGGCTCCAGCCCAGGCGGCGGGTCTGGAGGCGCCCGGAGAGCTGGTTCGTGCCTGGGATGGGATGTGGGAGTGGCTGGCGGCGTTGGTGTGGGGGAATGGAGCGTCGAGCTCCTCGTCCGATGCGACCAGCTCGGACCATGGTTCCTACATCGATCCGAATGGTTAGAGCAGCCTGCGCCGGGGGCGGTCTGTCCGCTCCCGGCTTTCTTCGCGGAACGCCTTCTCGCAAATTGTGCGACAATCTGTGTTGCTCGGATGTGATTTGATTTGAAGGAGGGATAGGGGTGAGGCACCTGACCGATGAGGAGGTCGACCGCTTCTTTGCGGGCCGACTGGAGCCGGAGGCTTGCCGTCGCGTCGTCCGGCACATCCTGACGGGTTGTCCGGAATGCCAGACCCGGCTCGGAGGACACCTCGAGCTGGGGAGCCTGCTCGGAGACGACCCGGATCCGGAGCTGTTCGACTCCGCTGTGTACGATGAGGCCATCGACCGGGCCGTGGCAGTGGCCCGGAACGAGATTCCCCGCTGGGACAAGGAAAAGAAGCAGCTCGGGCGGCTTCTCGAAGCGGCTCAGACCGATCCGCAGGGCATCCTCGGATTGCTCGACGAGGCGGAAGACTTCTCCGGCTGGCCTTTTGTCGAAGGGCTTCTCGCGGAGAGCCAGGAGACCCGGTTCCGTGATCCCGAGCGCATGCGTTTGCTCGCTTTCGCCGCGGCCGTCTCTGCCATCAATCTCGATCGACAGCGGTACTTTCCTGGACAGATCGCCGATCTCTGCGCCCGGGCCTGGGCCGAGCTGGCCAACGCCTACCGGCTCGACCACGATTTCACGGCGTCCGAAGAGGCGCTTGCACGGGCGGAGACGTATCTCGAGGAGGGAACGGGCGATCCATTGATCGTGGCGAGCCTCCTCGATCTGGAAGCTTCTCTGCGCAGCAGCCAAAGGCGCCTGCCGGATACCTTTGAGCTCCTGGATCAGGTGTACCGCATCTATCTGCAGGTGGGGGAACACCACCTTGCCGGCCGTGCGTTGATCAGCAAAGGGTTCAACACCGCGTTCGACGATCGGCCGCATGAGGCTCTGGAGATCCTTCGCGAGGGTCTGGCTCTCATCGACCTGGACCGAGACGGGCAGCTCGCCGCGATCGGCCGGTATTCGCTCATTCACGCGCTCGTCGACTGCGGTGAGCTCCGGCAGGCTGGAAAAGAGCTTCTGGAGAGCGGCTTGCGGGAGGACTTCGCGGAGGATCCCTTGAACCTGGCGAAGTTGCGGTGGCTCGAAGGGAAGATCCACGCCGGGCTGGGGAAGCTCTGGCGGGCCGAGCAGGTCCTGCACGAGGTGCGTACCGGCCTCCGCGAGCGCGGCCAGGAATACGACGCCGCTCTCGTGGGGCTCGACCTGGCGGCCGTTTGGCTCCAGCAGGGCAACAACGCCGCGGTGCGCGACTTGGCCGAAGAGATCCTGCAGACGTTCGCGGCGCTGGGCGTTCAGCGGGAGGCGCTCAAGGCCGTGCGCTACCTGCGCGAAGCCTGCCGGCGGGAGATCGCCACGCCCGCGCTCGTGCAGCGGGTGTCCGGTTTCCTCCGGCGCCTCGAATGGCAGCCGCAGCTCCGGTTCGCGCCCTGATCCCCGAGGCGCTCACGCCCTCGGGCGCAACAAGCGTAGGAGAGACTCCCGGACCCGCTCGTCGAAAGCGGCGTCCGGGGAGTCCGGCGTTCCCGGCGTGACAGCCGCCTCCGCAGGCGGGCTGCCGAGGGCGCGGGCGTTTTCGATCAGGTCGCTCGAACGCCCGCGGAATGGATAGACCCACCGGAAGAAATCGCCGGGGTCGACGCCGAGCGCCGCCAGGATCATCAGAACGTGGCTCATCTGGAGCCGGCCCGCCCCACCGAGGATCTTGCCCAGACCGCCGCTGCCCAGCTCCAGCTCCTGCTCGAGAGACCGGCGCGACCTTCCGGAGACGCGAACCAGCAGGGACAGGAGCTCGGCGAGACGAGCCGCTTCCCGCTCGTGGAGGTCTTCCATGATCGTCATTTTAGCCGCATTGGACGGATTGGACGAAGGTGGAGCCCCCTCCCTGCCCCCCCCGCGTAGCGGGAGAGGGAACAGATCTGAGGGGGCGGGGAGGGAGGCCTGGTTTCATCCCGCTCCGGTGCCGTGTCTAACCGGATACCATGGACACGACACGAGCAGCGACCGTGACCCACTGGTGGGGAGGCGAGTTGCAGGATCCATCCGATGGAGAGGAAGGACGGCTCCTCGCCGCACTCGCGGCAGGTGACCGCGAGGCGGCCGAGCGCCTGGTCGAACGGACGTACCGCGGGGTGTTCGCCCTGTTGCGGCGGCTCTGCGGTGATTCCGACCTGGCCGCCGACCTGACCCAGGAGACCTACCGTAAGGCCTGGGACGCCCTGTCCCGGTTCGACAGCCGGGCGAAGTTTTCGACCTGGCTCTGCCGCATCGCCTACAACACCTTCCTCAACCACTTGCGGCGTCCCCGCCGCATGGTCCCCCTCGAAGACAAGATCGAGATGACGGTGGCCGATCCCGCGCCCGCGGCCGACGAGACGTTCGGCCAGATGGTCGCGGGCGACCGCCTCCGGCGCGCGGTGCTGGCTTTGCCGGACGAGCTGCGCTTCCTCGTGACGGCGCTCTTCTGGGGCGAGCTCCCGGTCCGGGAAATCGCCCAGCAGGAAGGGGTCACCACCGTCGCCATCCGCAAACGGCTCAAGAAGGCGCTCCAGATCCTGGCGCGTACCCTCGAGGAGGAGGTCCGATGAGCACCTGGACCGAACGCAAGATCGCCCATGATCTCTCGGAGCGGGAGTCGATCGAGCCGCCCGAGGGGCTGCTCGAAAAAATCAAGAGTGAGATCCCCCCGGATCTGGGCTCGCGGCTGCCGGCCGCGGCCCTGCTCGAAGCCCAGTCCGGTCAAGTTGTGGCCATGCCGCGCCGCCAGCGCTGGCTCCTCGCCGCGTCTCTGATCCTGATGGTGGGCGCTGGACTGTTTGCCACGGTTGTGATGCGCCAGACGGCACCAATGGAGGAGGTGGCCGAGGAGAGCTCCGCGCCCGCTTCGCCTCCCATGGCTGCGGCTCCAGCACCGCAGAGGGCGCAGCCCCTGGCCGGTCCGTCTGGGGCGGCTCCGGCGGAGCCTCTGGAGGCTGAGCCCGCTCCGGTGGAGCAACCGCTCACAGAGCAGGATGAAGAAAAGCAGGACCTGCGCTCTCGCGGCTCTATCCAGAACGAGGCTCCGGAGCAGTCCGCGAAATCCGAGCCCGAGCCAGCCGCTGCTCCGGCACCGCCGCTGGAGGCCAGCCGGTTTAAGGAAAAGATCGAGGTAGCGGCCAAGACGCCACCGCTGGACGAGCGGCGGATCTCGATGGGGGCGACGGTGTCTCAGAGTGAGCTGGAGGCCATTCCCACGGCCCGCGATCCCTGGGCCATCCTGCAGGCGCCGCCCGGCGTGATGACCGATCGCACCAACGTCGGCGGCAGCGAGAGCGGGCAGCAGTCGCAATACATAGGCTCCGGCTCGGGGGGCGACCAGGCGGTCTGGTCGCTCGACGGCGTGGTGATGACCGACATGACGTTCAAGTCGGCGGGCTCCCACCCGTTCGTCGACACGACCAAGGACCGGCTCTCCACCTTCGGGCTGGATGTCGATACGGCCTCCTACACCGTGGCGCGCCGCTATCTGCGCGAGGGGCACCTGCCGCCGCGGGAGGCGATCCGGGTGGAGGAGTTCCTGAACTACTTCTCCTACGGCGATCCACCGCCGGCGCGAGGGGAATTCGCCCTGCGGGCCGAAGGGGCGGCGTCGATCTTCACCCAGGAGCCGCGCACCTATCTTCTCCGCTTCAATCTGCGGGCGCAGGAGGTCAAGGCGGAGCACCGCAGGCCGGCGATCCTGACCTTCGTGGTGGACATCTCCGGATCGATGGACCAGGGAAACCGCCTCGGCCTGGTCAAGCGGTCTCTCTCTCTGTTGCTCGACCAGCTCCGCAAGGACGACAAGGTCGGGCTGGTGGTCTACGGCGCCGAGGCCCGGGTGCTCCTGGAGCCGACGAGCGACCATGAGCTGATCCGTTCGGCCATCGAGCGGCTCGTCCCCGACGGCGCCACCAATGCCGCGGCCGGCATCGCCCTCGGCTATGACGTGGCGGGCCGGAGCTTCCGGCTGGGCGCCCTCAACCGGATCCTCCTCTGCTCGGACGGCGTGGCCAACGTGGGCGCCACCGGGCCGGAGCCGATCCTGGAACGCATCCGGCGCGAGTCCAAGCGGGGCATCGAGCTGACCACCCTGGGCTTCGGCCTGGGGAACTACAACGACGTGCTCATGGAGCGGCTGGCGGACCAGGGGAACGGCCGCTACGCCTATCTGGACGATCTCAACGAGGCGCGGCGGGTGCTGGTGGAGGAGCTGACCGGCACGCTCCAGACCATCGCCGAGGACGCCAAGGTGCAGGTGGAGTTTTTCCCCGCAGCGGTGGCCCGCTGGCGCCTGATCGGCTACGAGAACCGCGACATCCCGGACGAGAAGTTCCGCGACAACACCGTCGACGCCGGAGAGATCGGCGCCGGCCACAGCGTGACCGCGCTGTACGAGGTACAGCTCACTCCTCAGGCGGCCGGCAAGATCGCGAGCCTGCACCTGCGGTTCCGGGTGCCGATCACCGGCCAGGTGCGAGAGACCGTCCGCGACCTGCGGGTCTCCGAGCTGGTGCCGGACTGGAAGAACGCCTCGCCCGGCTTCCGGCTCGCCTCGCTGGTGGCGGAGTTCGCCGAGACCCTGCGCGGCTCGTCGCATGCCGAGGACCACCGCAAGATCCTGCGCCGCGCCGAGAGGGTGGTCGCGGAGATGGCGGCCCAGCCTCGTGGAGCCGACGTCGCCGAATTCGCCCGGCTGGTCGCGGAGGCGGCACGGATCAAGGAGGCGGCGGAGAAGTAGGCCTCACCCCTTCCGTGTCGTTGTGCACCCCTCTCCCGCTCGCGGGAGAGGGGCCGGGGGTGAGGGTCTCCAGCTCTTCCACGCGGCTCCGCAGCACCTCCGCCTCCCGCTCGAGCTGCTGGACCCGCTGCGCCAGATCTCCGGCTTCGGCCGCTTCATGATCGCGAATCTGTTGGATCGCGTTGGCCGCCCGCAGGCGCAAGCCGTCGTCCACCTCGTTGCGCGCGGCCCGCTCCAGAGCCGGGATCGCGGCAGGATCGCCCAACACGGCCAGGGCCTCGAACACGCCGGCGCGCACCAGGTAGACGGGGTCGTTCAGATACTCCTCCAGAACCTTCCGGATGTCCTCGGTCCGTCGCGCATCCTGGCCGGCCCAGTTGGCGAGAGCAAGCAGGGCCTTTCCCCGGCTGTTGGCCGGCGCACCCCAGCGGGCGAAGCGAACGCCCTGGTCGAAGGTCTCGCGGGCGTCGAGGTCCGCCAGAGCCAGCAGCACCCCCTCCTGGACCACGTCCCGGTGGCTCGGCCGCTCCAGGGCCCGGAGCAGCGCCGGCACGATCTGGCTGCGTTGCTCGGCGAACTTGCCGAGGGCCTTGGCAGCCGCGGTCCGGGCCGCGTCGCTCTCCTCTTTCTCCAGAGAGCGCTTGAGGACCGCGACCAGCTCCGGATGGCCCGGGAACTTCCCGAGGGCTTCGAGGACCTTGGCCCGCACCTGGCTGTGCTTGTCCTCCAGACCGGGCCGCAGGGCCTCCAGGGCGGCCTCGGTGCCGACCGCGCCGAGGGCCTCGGCGGCCACCTCGCGGGTGCCGTAGTGAGGCTCCTGACGCAGCGCCCGGCCCAGCGCGGCCTCCGCCTCGCCGCCGGACATTCCACCTCCCATCTGGCCGAGGGCGCGCAGGGCCTCCAGCTTGGCAGCGAGGTGGTCCGCTGTCTCGAGCTGGATGATCCATTCAGCGATGGGCTTGTCGAAGGCGACCGTCTTGAGCACCCAGCCGTGCGGGTCGAAGACCACGGTCCGCGGCCGCGTCTCGCTGGGGATCGCGAGATCCTGCGAGATCCGGGGCTCGAGCTGGACGCGCCGGATCTCGGTCCCTTTTTCGCCAATCAGGGCGACCTCAACGGGGAACGAGAAGAGGCCGGTCTCCTCGGTGACCTTCTGCGTCTGCTCGACCTGCAACCGAACCAGCCGCTCCTCCGGCCGCCACTCCCAGCGGACCTCCAGCTCCGGATGTCCGGCGCCGAAGACGTACTGGTCGAAGAGGGGGCCGAGGGGGACACCCGAGACCTGCTCCATCACCTCCTGGAAGTCCGCCGTGGTGACCGTCCGTCCGGCGAACCGCTCGACGTAGGCGCGGAGCCCCTGCCGCCAGGTCTCGTCGCCCACGAGGCCGCGGATCATGTGAAGCACGATCGCCCCCTTGTTGTAGCTGTGGGCGTCGAACATCCGGATCGGAGCCGGGTACCGGGCGGTGACGAGCGGACGGCGGTACTTGTCTTTGGTCTCGGTAAGATGATCCTGGACCAGGTCGTCCATCTCCCAGGCGAGCTCGTCGGGTCCATGGGCGTGCTCCTTCCAGAGCGCGGTCATGTAATCGGCGAAGCCTTCGTTGAGCCAGACGTGGTCCCAGCTCCGGCAGGTGATGAGGTCGCCGAACCACTGATGGGCCAGCTCGTGGGAGACCAGGCCCTCGCTGGAGAAATCGGTGTCGTGGCGGGCCGGATGGAGGGTCCGCTCGGTCTGCGTGGTGGCGGTGATGTTCTCCATTCCCCCCCACATGTAGTCGTAGATGGTGGTCTGGGCGTACTTGGCGAAGGGGTAGGGCTTGCCCGTGGCGGTGGAGAAGAACTCCATCATCTCCGGCGTGCGGCCAAAGGAGACCCGGGCCTCCTCCTCGCGCCCCGGCGGCACGTAGTACTCGATCGGGATGCCTTTCCATTGGTCGGCCACGCGCGCGAACTCGCTGACTACCACCGAGACGAGATAGGTGGTGTGCGGCTGCTCCATGATCCAGTGGAAGGTCTGCCGGCCATCCGGCCGGTCGATCACCTCGGCGAGCCGGCCGTTGCTCACCGCCGTGAAGGGGCGGGCCACGGTGGCCAGCATCTCGGTCGTGGCGCGGTCGTTGGGATAGTCCCAGGTCGGGAACCAGTTGCGGTTGAGGTCGGGCTCCCCCTGCGACCAGATCTGCCGGGGCTTCTTCGGATAGCCGGCATCGGGCCCCACGAACCAGAGACCCGCCCGGGGCCGCGCCGTATAGTCGATGGCCACCTTCAGCTCCTCCCCGGGTCCGCGCGGCCGGTCCAGGCGGACCGTCAGGGTCTGGGCCGCCGGATCGAGGGAGAACGGCAGCTCCGTGGCAGGCTCGCCGTTCGTTCCCACCCCCAGCCGCACCCGCGTCACGCCCAGGTCCACGGCGTGGAAGACGAGGCTCGCGGTCCCCGGGCGGAGGGGGACGAGGGTGTGCGTGGCGGTGCCGGAGACGGCTCGCTTCTCCCAATCGAAGTCGAGGTCGAGCCGGAGATGGAGCAGGTCGTAGACGCGCTCCGGCATGTACCGGGGCGGCGTGTCGGGGGTGGTGAAGCGCTCGTCGGCGTGCCCGGGCTCTCCCAGGCCGGGGAGGAGGAGAGCGAGGACGGCGAGTGCCCGGATGGGGCCGGTCCAGCGAAGTCGGAGCATCGGGTCAGTCCTTTCTGAAGGTCCGGCAGGCGCGGCTCATCTTACAGAAGCAGGCTAGAATCCGGGCATGTCCAGCCAACCCAGCGAGCCCCGGTTCCGCATCGTCCTCGAAAAAGAGGACTTCAAGTTCTCCGCCGCGCACTTCACCCTGTTTTCCGACGGCGGAGCGGAGCTCCTCCATGGTCACAACTACCGCGTCCGGGCCGAGCTCGCCGGGAGCGATCTGGACGAGGAGGGGCTGCTGGTCGACATCGAGCGCTTCAAGAAAGCTCTCCGCGAGCGCTGTGCGAACCTGGACAGCCGCACGCTGCTGCCGGCCGCCAGCGGCCGGGTGCAGTGGAGCCGCGATGGCGACGCCATCGAGGTGGTCTGTGGAGAGCGGCGGTACCGGTTCCCGGCGGACGACGTGCTCCTGCTGCCGCTGGTCAATACCTCGATGGAGCTGATCGCCCGGATGCTCTGGGAGGATCTCGCCCCTGCGCTGAAGGGCTCGCGCGTCCAGGATCTGGCGGTGTCGGTGGAGGAGTCCTCGGGCCAGCGGTGCTGGTATGAGCGGGGGCTCGTCTGGGCTTGGGGCCGGAGGTGAGGCTCTCCTCTACACCTTGATCTCCCGCCCTTTCCAGCTCGTCAGCCGGCCCCGCCGCTTGTCGCGCACCCCGAGAGCGAGCACGGCGGCGAGGAGAAGGGCGTCGCAGGGGTAGAGGAGACTCCAGGCCGGCGTATGACGGCTGCCGGAGCGCAGCAGCGCCGAGGCAGCCACTCCGGATCCCCAGAGCACGGCGGCGGCCATCCACTGGCCGGTGAGAAGCTCTGCAGCGAGGGCGAGGGGAGGCACCAGGAGCGTCGCGAGAACCACCGCCACGGTCCCCAACCGGTCCCCGAACAGTCCGCCCAGATTGCGGCGCCAGCCGAGGACGCCTTCGCGGAAGCCCTGATACATGCGTACCCGCAAGAGGTCCGGCGCGCGGAAGAACGCGGTGCGACGTCCGGTCTCGCGCAGGCGCCGGACGATCGCCACGTCGTCGAGGGTCTCGTTGCGCACCGTGGGAAACCCGCCGGCTTGCTCCCAGACCGTCCGCCGCAGCAGGATGAGCTGGCCGTTGGCCACC
>Ga0126309_10000357_pt1 | contig 15366 bp, 14 predicted proteins | sample Plot56_FD_92541 | JGI IMG/M metagenome (GOLD analysis project Ga0126309, IMG submission 92541) | Serpentine soil microbial communities from UC McLaughlin Reserve, CA, USA - Plot56 | ecosystem: Environmental > Terrestrial > Soil > Grasslands | place: USA: UC McLaughlin Reserve, Lake County...
ATGGAGTATTTCGCCATCTCGAGGGCCATGCGCGCTATCTCGGCGTCGCGCTGGGTGAGCTCGCCGATGCGTCCGATCACCCCCACGCTGACCAGCTCTTCGACGAAGCGTATCTCCGTCTCCAAGGTATCGGCCAGCTCCTCACGAGTGTAGGTCCTTTCCTCGAGGACCCTGGAGAGGTCCCCCGCCGAATCTCCCGCGGTGAACGCGCCGCCTCCTTCGATGCGCTTCTTAATGACCTTGAGCGGGAGATACTCTTTGTCCTGGAGCGTCAGGATGTAGCGGAGGAGCTCGATGTCCTGGGACGAGAACAGCCGGTAGCCGCCGCGCGTGCGGCTGAGGTTGATCAAACGCCTGCGCTCGAGGTAGCGGATCTTGCTGACCGAGAGGGAAGGGAACTCGGGTCTCAGGCGCTCGACGACCTCGCCTATGGTGAAACTGTCCTTGGTCGCGCTATATCTCTCGGACGCTGGTGCATAGCCTTCGTTGGTCTCTTGACCCGTACCATCGTTCTCCACCCTCATCACTCCCATCCTCTCGACTACAGTGCCTGCTGCTCTAGGAGAACACGAACCTGAAGCGGTATTTCCCGACCTGAATCTCGTCGCCGTTGCGCAGGTCGACGGCGTCGACCCTGACGCGGTTGACGTAAGTCCCGTTCAGGCTTCCTACGTCGCGTATCCTGTACCCGCTCGCTCCATGAACGATCTCCGCGTGTTTCCTGGAGACGGTAACGTCGTCGAGGAAGATGCTGCTCTCCTGCCCGCGGCCGACCGTGACGACGTCATCGCCGAGGTCGTGCATCCTGCGTCCGGCCGTGCCCTCTACCTGATCCATCTCGATCAAAGCGGCTCCTTCGGCGCCGCCTGAGGTGCCGGGCTCGACGTCCTCGCCGAAACTCGGCGCGTAAGATACGGTGCTCTGTCCTACATCGAGCCTTGTGCCGCACTCTGCGCAGAACCTCATCTCCGAGGAGACCTCGGCTCCACACTCCGGACACTCTCTCACCGGATCTCCTCATCGGGGAAATCTCCGAGCAGCACCCGCGCAAGCTCCTCAGGAGGAAGCGCGACAGCACCCCGCTCTACGAGCTCGGCGCGGATCAAATCTATCCTCCCTTGCAGGATCTGCTGCCTGTAACCTACCGCGCGCTCCTCCTCCACGAGCGCCTCCAGACTTTCTCTCAGATCCTCCTCGGAGAGGGCCGTGATGTCCCCGGAGCCCTCCCAGTCGAATCCCCCACGCAACCCCGAATCGTCCATGGCCGGAGTATAACCTGCCCTGAACCTGAAGTGCAATCTCAGCTTGAGAGGAGCGCCTGGTCGTCGATCAGGGATTTCACGAGGTCGACGTACTCCTCCATTATCTCCGCGGGTCTACCGCCATCCTCCCCGGACTCGGCGTAGACGTAGAACACCGGGCTGTCTGGATCAGGCAGCATTAGGACCCAGCCTTCCTCCACGTTGACGAGGACACCCTCGGCGAGAATGGCATCTGGGTCCCCGCCGAACTTCTCGGCGAGGCCGCGCATCACACGTCCCTTGGCCGACCACGGGCACTCGATGAGTTCTCTTTCGACGTGGTCGAAGGAGTCCCCGAACTTCTGGCGCACGCTGGAGAGGGGCATCTCGCGGAACACTTCCAGGGCCCTTGCCAGTGTTATGAAGCAGTCGGGGGCGGGCAGGAAAGCAGGGAAGATGTAGCGGCCGTCGGCGAGGGAGGCGAGGTCGGCGCCGATGCCGGCCGCCTTTATGGCGACGTTGGAGAGGCCCGTGCGGCTCATCTCGACGGTGCCTTCGCCGCTCTCGACGAGTCTCTCGTATTCGCGGCTGAGGTTGATCGGGAGCACGGCGCTTCGTGGGTGCATCTGGTCTATGAGGCAGGCGAGCATGACGTCGGGCGGCACCGACTCGCCTTTGTCGTCGACGAACTGCACGTACTCGGCTTCGGGGCCCACCACGGCGCCGAAGGCTGCCTCCACCGTCGGCACGATGCGGGCGACGCGCTCGATGCTCTCCTCCAGGTTCATCCTCCCGGCTTCGCCGACGGCGTTGGCGTTGGCGAAGCCTTCCATGACGACGGCGCTCACGCCGAGCCTGGAGAACACGCGGCTTGCCACGAGGTCGGCGACGCCGCCGCAGAAATCCACGACGATGGTGGCGCCCGAGGTCTTTTCCCTATCTACGGCGCGTTCGAGGCGCTCCACGAACTGCTCCACGACGCGGCCGGGGTAGATCAACTGCCCTATGTCCCCGCCGTAGGCCCTGCGGTACTCCTCACGCACGAACGCTTTTTCGATGGACCTCTCATCCCCCTCCGTAATGGGGGTCGCGTCGGCCGAGAAGAACAGGATCTCGACGTCGTCGGGGTCGGTGCCGGCACGGACGTGCGCCCCCGCCGAGGACTTGCCGGCGAGCACGTCGTGGCGGACGACCCCGGCGTGGGCGGCCCTCAGGTCCCTGATGTTTATCCCGGTACCCAGCAAAGCGGCTGTCATCGCGCGTTTGGCGACCTGGGCAGCGAGCGTGGAGTCACGCCCCAGGGTTACGACGGCCCCGGGGTCGAGCGTGGTGCCGAACGAAGAGGCCAGGCGGGTGACGAACTCGGGGGTTACGTCGACGTTGAATTTGCCGCTGACGACGCCGCGTTTGAACACCGTACGGAGGCCCATGGTCTCGTAGATCAGGGACTGCGTGACGTGCGCCCCGGTCTCTATGGTCTTGTGGGGGTAGACCTTCACCTCGGGGGCTATGGTCGCCCCCTCGCCGACGATCACGTCGTCGCCGAGCGCGCTGCGTTCCAGGATGCGGGCCCGCGCCTGGACGTAAGAGTTGCGGCCGACGAGGGTGTCTACGAGCTGGGCGCCCTCCCCTATGTAGGTCCCCTCCGCGATCACGCTGCGCTCCACTGTGGCGCCGGCCGAGACGACGACGTTATCGGCGATGACGGAGTAGGCGCCGATCCTGGCGCCCTCGTCGACGCGGACGTTCTCCCCGATCACGACGGGCCCTTCGAGCTCGTCGTCGTCGACTATGGCCCTGCGCCCGACGTAGATGTTCTCCCTGAGGCGCGTGCCTGGGGGCCTGACGCCCTCTACGCGGCCGTCGAGCACGTCGCGCTGCGCGCCGGCGAACTGCTCCAAGGTGCCTATGTCCTCCCAGTAATCCTCGGTGATGTAACCGTAGAGCGGACGCCGGGCTTCGAGAAGCTTGGGGAAGAACTCTTTGGAGAAATCGTACTCTCCTTCTTCGGGGTCAGGGATCTCGGCCGTCGCCGAAGGCTCGAGCAGATAGATGCCGGTGTTTACGGTATCAGAGAAGACCTGCCCCCAGGCCGGCTTCTCCAGAAAGCGCGAGATACGACCGTCCTCCTCGGTTATGACGATGCCGAAATCCAGGGGGTTCTCGACGCTCTTGAGGACCATGGTGGCCTCGGAGCCTTTTTCCTCGTGGAACTCGACCAGCCGGCTCAGGTCGGCGTCGGTAAGGGCGTCGCCGCTGATTATGAGCAGCCGTTCGCCCTCGAGGCCGAGTTGCTGCTCGGCCATCTTGACCGAGCCCGCGGTCCCCGCCGGCGTGTCCTCGACGGAGTAGCGGATGTTGACCCCCCACTCCGACCCGTCGCCGAAGTAGTCCCTTATCTCATCGGGCAAGAACTGCAAGGTCACGGCGATGTCGGTAAAACCGTGACGCTCGAGGAGCTTCACGATGTGCTCCATGCAAGGGAGGTTGACTATGGGAATCATCGGCTTGGGCTGATCGCTGGTCAGCGGCCTCAGGCGCGTGCCCTGCCCTCCGGCCATGATGATCGCCTTCATCGAACGTCACCCCACGCTGGGAGGCACCCCACGTGCCCGAACCTCGCCGCCACGTCGAACATATTATCTCCTCTTTCTCTACTGGCCCTTCCCGGCTCTCATGAGTTTATCAGCACGCTCCGGCCTTTCAGGCCTCCGCTTCTCAGCATGTCAGCCAGGACTTGCGTGTGCGAAAGCTGAGGTGCTGATTTGCTGAAATGCTGATTTGCTGAAATGCTGACCAGCGTTCCAGGAGAGGGTGAACCTCTTCTCGAACTACCTACCGGCTGCTCTTGACCCTTATCCTGACGCTTACGCCCCAGAGACCGTACCCCTGGCGCAGGGCGTTCTCGATGTAGCGGAGGTAACTCTCGGGGAGATCTTTGGGCCTGTTCGCGAAGAGGGTGAACCTCGGTGGCGCCGCGCCCGTCTGGGTGGCGTAGCGGATCTTGACGCCCTTGGGCGGCGCGCTGCGTCCTACCACGTCACCGACGAACTCGGCCACCTCGTGCGTGGGCACCCGCATCCGGTATGCCCGCGCTACCGTGGCTGCGAAAGGCAATACTTTGTCCACCCCTGCGCCTGTGAGCGCGGAGATGTGTACGGCCCGAGGTTTGAGGTCGGTGAGGCGGGCCGAGATGAGCCCCTCTATCTCCCGCAGCCTTTGTGGTGGTACGAGATCTCGCTTGTTGACCACGACCCCGCACGAGGAGCCGGCCTCTTCTATCTCACGGGCGATCCTGAGGTCGCCGGCCACGATGCCGTCCGTGGCGTCGACCAACAGCAGCGAGACATCGGAGCGCCGTATCGCCTCGGAGGTCCGCAAGGACGAGTAGTAAGGTACGCCGCGGGCCCGCCTGGCGCCCTTGCTTACCCCCGCGGTGTCGAGCAGGAGATAACGCTGGGTCTCTCCCTCTTGTTCAAGTGCAATTTCGGCCGCGACGGCGTCGGTCGTCGTGCCCGCCTGCTCTGAGACGACGGCGCGGTCCGTGCCGAGCAGACGGTTGAGAAGCGTACTCTTGCCGACGTTCGGCCTGCCGACGATGGCGAGCCGTGGCGGTTCCTCATCCGCGTCTGGTTCGGACTCGGGCAGCAAAGAGACGACGACGTCGAGAAGGTCACCGACGCCCAGGCCGTGCACCGCCGAGATCGCATAAGGCTCGCCCTCACCGAGGGAGTAGAAACGGTGGCGTTCTGCATCGTCGGCGGGGTTGTCCAGCTTGTTGACAACGAGTACGGCCTTGGCCCCTGAGCGCCTGAGCTCGCTTGCGATCACAGCGTCGGCCTCGGTAGCCCCGAGCCGTGCGTCCGTGAGATGCAAGACCACATCGGCCTCCTCGACCGCGACCCTGGCCTGCAGCGTCACGAGGGCCCCGAGGCCCACCTTGGCCCGGGGCTCCATCCCGCCGGTGTCCACCAGTGTGAACTTGCGGCCTGCCCATTCGGCCAGGTTGTACGCCCTGTCGCGCGTGGTACCCGGCCTCTCCGAGACGACGGCGCCGCGGCGGCGCATGATCCTGTTTACAAGCGAGCTCTTTCCCACGTTCGGAGCCCCTACGACGGCGACCACAGGGAGCCGGTTCATAAAGAGCCCCACTCTCCCGCGTCTTGTTCTGGAAGGCCGTAGATCATGTGCATGATCTCATCGGCCGCCGCGCGGTAGGATGAACCGCCGCGGAGCGCCGAGTCTAGCTGTATCGGTTCGCCCACGTAGATGTGGAGCTTTTCGCCGCGCAGGCGAGAGAGCGGTCCTGGTAGCCTGCCCACGTAGACCGGCAGCACGGGAGATCCGCTGCGGACCGCGAGCACGACGGCCCCGCTCTTGGCTTCCCTGGAGGCTCCGGCGCCCTTGTGGGTGCCTTCGGGGAAGATCCCCAACGCCCAACCTTCGGCCAGGAAGGCGAGGGCTGCGCGTATCGCGGCCCTTCCGCCGCCCTCGCGGTCGACGGGGAACGACCCGATGAACTCGAAGAACTTCCTGAAGGGGAAGACGAAGAGCTGTTTTTTGGCCATCCATTGCAGGCGCCGGGGGACGGCCACGCAGACCAGGACGGGGTCGGCATACTGGCTGTGGTTGGAGGCCACTATGAGGGGTCCTTCGGAAGGCACCCCGTCCCCGCCGTGCGCCGTGTACCCGAACAGGACCCGGCAGAGCAGGGTCATCGCCCGCCGGAACAGGCGGTATCTCGGGGACATCTCACCCGGGGTGCGCCTTCCCTCGAAGAGCATTGCGGCGCGCCTCACATTCCCTCGCGCAACTCTGTGGCGAGGTCGAGGACCCTGGAGATGACCTCTTCGAGGCTCAAGGAGGTCGTGTCCAGGACGACGGCGTCGGCGGCAGGCTTGAGCGGTGAGACCTCACGCTCGGAGTCCTGGCGGTCGCGCCTGGCGATGGCGGCCCTGATGCGATCCAACTCCCCCTCCCTGCCCGTCTGGTACGCCCGCCTGCGCGCCCGCTCTTCGGGGGCTGCGGATAGGTATACCTTAAGCTCAGCGTCAGGCAGGACGACGGTGCCGATGTCCCTTCCCTCGACGACGGCCCCTCCCTGGGTCCTCGCCTTCTCGGCCGCGGCCCGCTGCACGGGGAGCAAGACTTCCCTGAGGGGCGCATGGGCCGAGACCTTCGAAGCGGCCGCAGAGACTTCGGGGGAGCGGAGATCCTGCTCCCCGGCCCGCCCCCCGTCGATGCTCGCTCCTTCCGCGTCCAACTCCACCCGGCGGGCGAGGGCCGCGAGCCCCTCCCCATCCTCGAGGTCGACACCCTCGCGCAGTGCCAGGAGCGCGGCGGCCCTGTAGGCCGCGCCCGTGTTGAGGTTCACGACCCCGAGCCGGCCGGCAACGGCCCGCGCGACCGAGCTCTTCCCGCTCCCCGCGGGCCCGTCTATGGCTACGAGAATGCCTCCCATGGACCCAGGAAGTATAGCCGAAAGCCCCTTGGCTTCACCGCAATGATTCCAACCGCCCAAAGTAACCAGGAAACGTCTTGGTCACGCACCCCGGGTCCCTGATCCTGACGCCAGAGGCAACGAGCCCCGTAATCGCAAACGCCATCGCTATCCTGTGGTCGCCATACGTCCGTACGACCCCAGACCGTATCATTCCAGGTATTATGCGGATAGACGACGGGGTGGTTTGTGTATCGATGCCGAGGCGGCCCAGTTCGGCTGCGACGGCGGAGAGGCGGTCTGTCTCCTGGAGGCGGGTATGGCCTACGTTCTTGATGGTGGTAGGGCCTTCGGCGAAGGGGGCGATGGCGGAGAGTGTGATCATGGTGTCGGAGAACGCGTTCATGTCGACTTCGACGCCCCGCAGCCGGTCCGGGCCTCTGACCTCGACGAAGTCAGGGGCTATCTCGACGCTACAGCCCATATCGCGCAGCACCCCTGCAAACCGAAGGTCGCCCTGCGGCGAGGTCGAGCCGAGAGTAGGGATCCTCACGCGTCCTCCCGTTACGGCCGCCGCCGCCAGAAAGTAGGACGCCCCAGAGGCGTCTGGCTCGACCTCGTAGTCCCTGGCCGTGTACAGGGTGGGTTCGACCGCGAAGCTACCTGGCGCCTCGTCTACGTCCACGCCGAACGCCCGCATCAGGGCCACCGTGATGCCGACGTAAGGCCACTCTTTTCTGCCTTCGGCCAGTAATGTGACGGGGGCCTCTGCGTACGGTGCTGCCAGCAGCAGGCCGCTGACGAACTGGCTGCTCTTGCTCCCCGATACGCGCGCCTGCCCACCGGGGATGCCGCCGCCCTCTATCCTGAGGGGGAACCTTCCGTCTTCCCCGGCGTACTCCACCGCGGCACCGAGCTGGGTCATCGCGTCTACGAGATCTGCGACCGGGCGCTCGCGCATCCTGGGAACCCCATCGACGGTGTAAGGGCCTCTGCCCAGGGCGAGCATGGGCGGCAGGAACCGGGCCACCGTGCCCGCGTTGCCGACGAAGAGGTCCACGCCAGCGGCCCCGAGCGCTCCGCTTTGCCCTTCTACGCGGATCTCTGCGCGCCCACTATCGACTCTCACGTCGATGCCGAGCCTGACGAGGGCATCCATAAGCCAGTATGAGTCGTCGGCGAAGAGCGGGTTCGTGATCCTCGAAGACCCGTCGGCGAGGGCGGCGGCGATGAGCGCGCGGTTGGTGACGCTCTTGGAACCAGGGACTCTTATCGTCGCGTCCGGCGGGCTCTCGAGCGGCACTACCTCGAGCTCCTCAGGGAACTTTGGACGCACGTCTTCGACGGTGAAATCCACGCCTGGCACCCCTCTGAGGCGGTTCACCCCAGGGCTTCCAGTTCGTCCGGCGTGAGGGAACGGTACTCGCCCTCAGGCAGGGCGCCGAGGGTCACGGGACCGACGCGCGTCCTGTGCAGGCAGATCAAACGCAGCCCCACAGCTGCGCAGGCCCTACGTATTATGCGGTTACGGCCCTCATGGATGGTCAGGTCGAGGGTCGTCGCGCCCCTGGCGCGGCTGAGGTTGGCCAGTTCGGGGGGGTGCATCTTGCCGTCTTCGAGGGTGGGGCCAGCTGCGAGTGTTGCGAGGGCGGATTTAGGGACGGGGTTTTCGAGGGTGAGACGGTATTGTTTGGCGATATGCGACGAAGGGTGGGTGATGCGGTGGGCGAGCCCGCCGTCGTTCGTGAGGATAAGCAAGCCCGTTGTATTAGCATCGAGGCGGCCAGCGGGTACGAGTCCCCGAACGTCGGGCATAAGGTCGGCTACGGTACGGCGGCCACGATCGTCTGTCATGGTGGTTAGATATCCTGCCGGCTTGTTGAGAGCGAGATAGACTCTGGTGTCGGGGAGGCGGACGGGGCGGCCGTCCAGCTCGATCTCATCCTCGGGCGTTACCGTCGCGCCCAGGGTCGCCGTCTCGCCGTTCACCCTCACGCGGCCTTCCCGTATCGGCGTCTCGGCCTTGCGGCGCGAGGGAGCCGCGCCGGCGCGGGCGAGGAACGCCTGCAATCTCACTACGAAGGCTCGCTGCCGGCGTCGTCGGGATCTGTACCCGAGGACGCCAGACGGTCGCGCACGCGGGAGAGCTCTTCCCGGGTTACAAGCGAATTTACGGGCGGGAAATCCTCTCTAGAATGGGCGCCGGTGGCCGCCAGGAATTCGTCTGTCACCCCGAGGAGTGCGGGTGAGCCAGGGGCTTCCCGATCAGCGCCGACTTCGACCAGGAGGCCGCGTTCGATCAGGCTGCGTACCACCGCATCTGAATTGACGCCGCGCACGCGGGAGATGGCGCCACGCGTCAGCGGTCCGAGGTACAGCGCGCAGGCCAGTACCTCGTGGGCCGCGCCAGAGAGCGGCGTAGGGCGGGCCTCCTCGCGGAAGCGCTCGACGGCGCCAGAGCAAGCTGGATTCGTCGAGAGCAGGTAGCCGCCGGCGACCTCTCGCAACACGATCCCGGAAGTCTCGGGCGCGTAGCGTACGGCCAGGGTGCCAAGGGCTCTCTCCATTTCCTGCCCAGAGAGGCCCGTCGCCGAGCGGAGGTCTGGGGGGCTTACAGGGCTGGCACTCACCAGGAGGACGGCTTCGAGGAGGTGCGCAGGGCTTGGCGCAGGCCTCCGCTCCTGGCCCTTCACCCTGAAGGCTCCAGGGTCAGCGGTCCCAGGGGCTCGGCCTGGGCGAGCGTGAGGCTACCTTCCTGGGCGAGCGAGAGCGCGGCGGCGAACGCCACGGCCCTGTTCATGCGGTCCATTTCGCTGGTGAGGCTCTCGTAAGAGATTGGTCCCCTGGCGAGGGCCGTGCGGATGATCCTTGCGAGCTCCTGGAGGGTCACCGTGATCGGGCCGAGGTGCCTGACCGGCGGCTCGATGAGGCGGGAGAACGCCTGCCGAGCGGCCAGGGTCACGCGGTCAGGCTCGATGCTGAGGCTTCCCAGTCTCGGAAGCAAGGAGTGGGCAGAGACGTGATGGCCTGCGTTGGCGGCGAAGCGGTCCTTGAGATGCTCGGCTGCGCGCCGGATCTTCAGGTATTCCGTGAGCCTCTCGGCGAGCTCCTCTGGCGAGAGAGGATCGTCCTCGAGGCCCTCCGCATCTGCGTCGATCGCGGGTGTGAGCGTGCGGCTCTTCAGGAGGATGAGGGCCGCGGCCGAGCCGGCGAAGTCACTATCGCGCTCCAGGCCGTCGGCTGCGTCGGGCTGACGCGCGAGCAGGTACGAGGCGACCAGCTCGCGCAATGGGACCTCGAAGATCTCCAGTTCGTCCTCGAGGATCAGGGCGAGTAGCCACTCGTATGGTCCGGAGTACACGTCGAGCTCGACGGTAAAGTCCGAGAGCGAGCGTCCGACGGGCTCGAAGGTCATCTGGCCTCCGAGTGGAGCGGCAAGACGGAGGAGAGCTGGTTGTGCTCCACGCCAGTATCGCGGGCGAGGACGGGGTCGACTACCCGTCCCTCGGCTATGACGACGCCCCTGGCGAGCCCCTCGTCGGCCCCGAGCGCGTCGGTGAGACCGACACCGGCAAGCCTGCGCATGTACGGCAGGAGGGCGTTGCTGAGGGCCTTCGTGGCCGTCACGGGTACTGCTGCGGGCACGTTCTTCACGCAGTAATGGGTGACCCCGTACTCGACGAAGGTAGGGTCGGCAAGGGTGGTCGGACGGGAGGTCTCCACACAGCCCCCGTAGTCCACGTCGACATCGACGATCACGCTCCCGTTTTTCATCTGCGAGACCGTCTCGCGGTCGACGAGGGCCGGCGTGCGGGCGCCTACCACCTGGACCGCCCCGATAAGGAGGTCCGAGCGCAGCACGGCGTCCCTGATCCCGAGGCTGCTCGCCGCCAGCGTCGTCGTATTCGGCAGGCGGGAGTCCTCGATCTGCCTCAGGCGGTCCAGGTCCCTGTCAATGATGACCACCTCGGCCCCGAGGCCGCTGGCGACCCTCGCGGCGCCGGACCCGACGATCCCCGCGCCGAGGACGACCACGCGCCCAGGCCTCACGCCCGTCGAGCCGCCGAGCAGAATGCCGCGTCCCCCGAAAGGGCGCTGCAGGTAGTGGGCGCCGATCTGCGGGGTGAGGCGGCCTGCGATCTCGCTCATCGGCGTGAGCACGGGCAGGCGGCCACGCGCGTCGCGGATCGTCTCCATGGCGAAAGCGACGCACCGGGAGTCCAGGAGGGCCTGCATCAGGTCCAGGTTGACCGGCAACGAGAGGAAGGAGATCAGGACCAATCCCTCCCGAAGGTACTCGTACTCTTCCTCCACCGGCCCGTAGACCTTGATGACGATCTCGGAGTCGGCGTAGACCCGCTCGGCTTCCTGGGCGAGGTGTGCGCCGGCCTCCTCGTACCTCTCATCGGCGATGCTCGAGGCCTCCCCCGCTCCGGCCTCGACGAGGACCCTGTGTCCCGCGCGGGTCAACTCGTACACGGCGTGCGGGGCCAGCGCGACCCTGCTCTCCCCCTGGGTCCTCTCCTTCAGAACCCCGATCCTCATCGTCCGGCTCCGACCACCCTCCACGACGGGTGGGCCTGCAAAAAGCTTTCGAGCTGCTCCTCGGCCCCGAGGACCCCGAGGCCAACCGCCCCTTCCGGCACCGGCGTCCACGATGGGGCGAACCTGACCCGAAAGCCGGCGTCCCTGAGGTCCAGCGCAAGGGCCTGCAGCGTTCCAGAAGGTGTCGAGCCAGGGGGCGTAACACGGGCAGCCCTGGTCTCGAGGACGGCGTCGGAGAGGGCCGCGGTGATCGTCAGAGAGCGCAGAATAGTCTCCAGAGCAGATCCGAGGTCACGTTCGGAGAGGGCCAGGATCTCGCCTAGGATCTCGCGCTTGTTCTCTGCAGGGTCGTCTGTCTCTACGGTGGAGCACCGGGTGGTCTCAGGAAGGACGGGAAGCGTGGGCGCCTCTGGCACGTCTTCGATCCTGTACCAGGAGATGGTCGCCGAGAACTCGATCAGACCCGCCGTGCTCGTGGCGACGGTTCCGGCAGGGTCCATGGTGGGATGCACAGCTCCAAGCGGCCTTGCGGCACTGGCGAGACCCCGCGTTCCGCCGACCTCCCTCAGCGGGCCGCCTCTTGTTCGGATCTCAGGACTTCCCTTTGCAGGTCGGCCGTGTCGTCAAGGGCCTGCCCGCAGGCGCCCACAAAGCCGTAGAACAGCGGGTGGGGCCTCAAGGGGCGACTCTTGAACTCGGGATGGAACTGGCTCCCGATATAGAACGGGTGGTCTCTTAACTCTGCTATCTCGACCAGCCTGCCGTCGGGTGAGGTGCCCGAGAAGACCAACCCCGCATCAGAGAGCGCGTCCCTATATGCGTTGTTCACCTCGTAACGGTGGCGGTGGCGTTCCTGGACGAGACCCGAGCCGTAGACCTCCTCGGCCAGGGTGCCTGGCACGATCTGGCATGGCCAGTGGCCGAGGCGCATCGTACCGCCCATCTCGACACCGACCTGGTCGGGCATGATGTCTATGACCGGGTGCGGCGTGTCCTGCTCGAACTCGGTGGAGTTCGCCATCTCGAGGCCGGCTACGTTGCGGGCGAACTCGATGACTTCTATCTGCATCCCGAGGCAGAGCCCGAGGTAAGGCGTTCCCGTCTCCCTGGCGTAGCGGGCCGCCTCTATCTTGCCCTCGGCCCCCCTGTGCCCGAAGCCGGGCAACACGAGTACGCCATCGACGCCGACGAGTCGTTCTTCCGTAGAGGCACTATCCACGAGCTGCTCGGAGTCGACCCAGTCGAGCTCGACCTTCAAACCGTGGGCGCCGCCGGCGTGGGCCAGGGCCTCCACCACGGAGAGGTAGGCGTCCTGAAGCTTTATGTATTTGCCGATGATCGCGACCCTGACCGTCCGAGAGGCCTCCAGCATACGGCCGACGAGGTGTCGCCACTCTCCGAGGTCGGCGTGGGGCGCGCTCAGGCCCAGCTTGTCGAGCACCAGGTCGTCGAGGCCCTCCTCGTGGAGGTTCAAGGGTATCGCGTAGAGGTTGGGCGCGTCCTCGGCCGCGATGACGGAGTCGAGCTCTGTGTCTGCGAAGAGTGCGATCTTCTTCCTTATGTCGTCGCTTATGGGCCTGTCCGCGCGGCAGATGAGCACATCGGGACTAATGCCGATCTCCCGCAGGCGCTGCGCCGAATGCTGGGTCGGCTTCGTCTTCAGCTCGCCGGCCGCCTCGATGTAGGGCACGTACGAGACGTGCACGTAGAGCACGTTCTTTCGGCCCACATCGTTTCGGAACTGCCTTATGGCCTCGAGGAAGGGCAGGCTCTCGATGTCGCCTACCGTGCCCCCGATCTCGGTTATGACGATGTCCTTGTCCTGGCCGAGGCGTCCTATCCGATTCTTGATCTCGTTCGTAATGTGCGGGATGACCTGCACGGTCGCCCCCAGGTAGTCGCCCCTCCTCTCGCGGGTTATGACCTCCCAGTAGACGCTACCCGTGGTCACGTTGGAGAGACGGCCGAGGTTCTCGTCCAGAAAGCGCTCGTAGTGACCGAGGTCGAGATCAGTCTCGGCACCGTCGTCGGTGACGAAGACCTCGCCGTGCTGGTAGGGGTTCATGGTCCCCGGGTCCACGTTGATGTATGGGTCGAACTTCTGGAGCACGACCCTAAAGCCCCGGCTCTTGAGCAGCATCCCCAGCGCCGCCGCGCTAGTGCCCTTGCCTATGGACGACACCACGCCGCCCGTCACGAAGATATACTTGGTCTCGCTCATCTACACCCCCAAGAAAAGAACCAACGCGACGCCCCTATCTTCTCTGCGAGTCGGAATCAAGGAAGAGAACCCGGCGGTGGTGAGGCGCGGGATCATCCCTCCCCGCAACCTTCTACGCCGGTACACCTGCATGGACCTCTATCATATTACTTCTGGCGCCAGAATGAAACCGTGAGATCGTCCAACGCCACCCAAGACGAGAGTTCGCGACGTACTCGGCCATACACTCAACCGACCGGAAGACTTGAGGGTTTATCTGGCCTGTCACAGTTCGCAGGCCGGACGCTCTCACTCGAAGCGGAGGTCAATGCTTCAGAGAAAGACGGAGTGAAACGTAATGCGGTAGATCGCTTATGGTAGGAGGAGCAGAGCGCCCGGCGCAGTAGATTCCCGCTGTCGCAAGAACGACAGTAGAGAAGGCGGGAAGTACGGCGAGCGAGACGACCCATACGCGGTGACCTCGCGCCTGGGGAGGCGCCTGGAGGCTACGATTGCACCCGAGGCCGTGCTGCCCACGGTCGTCGAGACGATATCTCAAGCACTCAAGCTTCCTTACGCAGCTATCCTCCTCATGGAAGGAGAGAGTTTTCAGACCGCCGCCTCCTACGGCTCTCCTACGGCAGAACCGGAAGCCCTGCCGCTGGTGTACCAGAAAGAGGAGATCGGACGTCTCGTAATAGCTCCCAGGGCACCGGGAGAAAGGTTCTCCGATGCTGACCGCAGCTTACTCGAAGATCTCGCCCGCCAGGCAGAGGTGGCGGTGCACGCTGTGAGGCTAACGGCTGATCTGCAAAGCTCGCGCGAGCGGCTGGTCGCCACCCGAGAGGAGGAGCGTCGTCGCCTCAGGCGTGACCTGCACGACGGGCTGGGTCCCACGCTGGCGAGCCTGGCCCTCAAGCTCGACGCAGCGCGAAAGCTGGTCAGGCGCAAGCCAGGGGACGCTGAGGAGATGCTCTCGCGGCTCAAGGATCAGACGCAGGACACCGTGGGCGACGTCAGGCGCCTGGTCTACGGTCTCGGGCCCCCCGCGCTCGACGATCTGGGGCTCGTTTCGGCCATCCACCAGCAGGCGGAAAGCCACGGCTTCGTCGCCCACGAGGAGTTTTTGGCCAAAGACACGGAGAACAGAGCCGCCAGAGAAGATCGATCGGTGCTTTTCTCGCTGGAAGCTCCCGAAACCGTCGTGCTCCTGCCGGCGGCCGTGGAGGTGGCAGTCTACCGCATCGCTCAGGAGGCCCTAACCGACGTTGCGCGCCACGCCCACGCCAGGACGTGCCACGTATGTCTCTCCCTGGATCGAGACAGCAGCTTGCTTGAGCTGGAGATCACCGACGACGGCGTGGGGATGCCGGAAGGTCGTCGCGCAGGAGTTGGCCTCTCCTCCATGCGCGAGCGGGCGGAGGAGCTGGGCGGAAGGTGCGATGTAGAACCCGCCCCTTATACGGAAGGAGGGCGTCTTCATGAGACGCACCACAGTGCTACTGGCCGTCGTTGTCCTAACCCTGTTGGCGGCTAGCGGAGTGGCTGTGGCGGTTAACAAGGTCGGCACCCAGGGTCGCGACTTCCTAAAGGGAACCGACGCAGCCGACCACCTTGTGGGAAGAGGAGAAAACGACAGAATCTTCTCTCTGGCCGGCAAAGATGACCTGATAGGCGGGCCGGGAAAGGACTGGGTTTGGGGTGGTGGTATACGTTCCTCGCACCGTACCGTCGGGGTAGACTACACCTCCTCCGGGGGCGAGAAGAAGATGGTGGGTGGTACCGGCAACGATGTCCTTTGGGGCGGCAAAGGCTCAGACAACATATCGGGTGGGGGAGGTAACGACCTACTGGCTGATGGCGAATACCACCACCCTGTGAAAGACACACTCTCCGGCGGAGGGGGCAACGACGTGTTCTTCCCCAACAACGATCCTGCG
>Ga0126309_10000358_pt1 | contig 15295 bp, 15 predicted proteins | sample Plot56_FD_92541 | JGI IMG/M metagenome (GOLD analysis project Ga0126309, IMG submission 92541) | Serpentine soil microbial communities from UC McLaughlin Reserve, CA, USA - Plot56 | ecosystem: Environmental > Terrestrial > Soil > Grasslands | place: USA: UC McLaughlin Reserve, Lake County...
ATGCGGGTGGATCTGAAGGACGAGGTCTTCGCGCTCAACGGGAACACGCACATCAAGAGCGTGCCGGGCGCGGACCCGCCGGTGGCGGGCTCGTCCGAGCGGGTGATCTACGACCGGCCGAAGAGGCTGCTGCGCATCGAGGGGAAAGCCGACCTCCGGCGCGGACGCCAGCGGATCGCGGCGCAGCGGATCGCCGGATTCCTGACCCCCGACGAGAGCGGGCTGACCTTCCTGCGCGCGCTCTGGGATATCACCGGGCAGACCGCCGATCTCCGCGAGGGGAGCACCAGCGGCACCGTGGTGAGCTTCACCGGGAGAACCCTGGCAGTGATGTTGCAGCCGCAGGGCAACCAGGTCCGGAAGGTGGAGCTGGAGGGCACCGAGCGCAATCCCGCGGTCTTGCAGACCAGCGGGGCGGGGGAGGCCCGGAAGCTCACCGCGCCGCGGCTCGAAGGGATTCTCGCGGAGGGGGTCCTGTCCCAGGCGGAGGCGATGGGCGGCGTGGAGATCGAAGAGACGACGCAGGCGAACCGGACGAAGAGCGGGCAGCGCGAGGTGCGGCGGGCGAACGGCCGGCGCGCCGACGCCACGTTCCGTGCCGACGGGCAGCTCGCGGAGGTGCGGCTGCTCCACGAGGTGTCGTTCCAGGACCCGCAGGTGAAGGCGACCGGCAACCGCGCCACGCTCGACATGGACGCGCGGCGCGGCGAGCTGTTCGGCCAGCCCGTGGGGCTGGAGAGCGAGAAGGGGAACCTGCAGGCGCCGCGGATCGTGTACGACACGGAGAACCAGATCGTGAACGCGCAGGGCGGCGTGCGCGCGGTCCTGACGCAGTCGCAGGAGCTCGCCGGCTCGCCGCTGGGCGGCTCGGGCGAGGGCCCGGTGCGGGTCGACTCCCGCGAGGCGTTCTGGCGCCAGCAGCCGTCCTCGTTTGTCTTCCGCGGCGACGTGAAGGCGTGGCGCGGTGAGAATCTGATGCTGGCCGAAGAGCTGAAAGGGGAGCCGGACGCCGACCGGTTGACGGCCTCGGGCGGGGTGAAGACGATATGGATACCCGAAAATCCAGGGGGCGCCGGAAAGGCCGGCAGCGCGGCTCCCGCCAAGAGCGGGCCGGCCACGGGGACGGGAGCGCAGCGCAACGCGCCGATCGAGGTCCGGGCGAGCGAGCTGGTCTACCAGGAAGCGAAGCGGGTCCTGACCTACACGGGCGGAGTGCGGGTGGAGCAGCAGGGGACGACGCTCGCCTGCCAGCGGCTCGACGTGACGATGAACGAGGAGAAGAAGCCGCAGGTGATGACCTGCACCGGCCAGGCCAAGCTGAACGACCCGAAGGGGGGGCGCCAGATCGAGGGGGAGACCGCGGTCTACCGCCTGAGCCAGCGGGACGTGGAGTTCACGGGCGACAAGGTCACGATGAAGGACCGCGAGGGGAACATGGTCCAGGGGCGGCGGGTGGTCTATCTGATCGACTCCGGGAAGGCCGAGGTGAAGGGCAAGGCGCAAGCGGCTCCGCCGGCTCCCGCGGCTCCAACGCCTCCGTCGAGTCCGCCAGGAGCGAACGGGTGAGCGCCACCTCGAGCAGCACCTCGACCGGAATGGCCGACGGGAACGGCGCCGGCGACCAGAAGCTGGGCACCAGCCACCTGCGCAAGGTGTACCGCGGGCGGGCCGTGGTCCAGGACGTCTCGATCGAGGTCGGCCCTGGCGAGATCGTCGGCCTGCTCGGCCCCAACGGCGCGGGCAAGACGACGACCTTCTACATGGTGGTCGGTCTGACCCCTCCGGACGAGGGGAGCGTCTACCTCGGCGAGGACGACATCACCGATCTCCCCATGTACCTGCGGGCCCAGCGCGGCATCAGCTATCTGCCGCAGGAGCCCTCGGTCTTCCGGCGCATGTCCGTCGAGGACAACCTGCGGGCCATTTTCGAGACCCTCGACCTGTCGCACGCCGAGCAGGAGCGGCGCATCGACCAGCTCATTCAGGACTTCGGCTTGGCCAAGGTCCGCAAGAGCAAGGGCTTCTCGCTCTCGGGCGGCGAGCGCCGCCGTCTGGAGATCGCGCGTGCCCTGGTGATCAACCCATGGTATATCCTCCTGGACGAGCCCTTCGCCGGGATCGACCCGATCGCGGTCCTCGACATCCAGGGGATCGTCCGGCATCTCAAGTCGATGGGCATCGGGATCTTGATCACAGACCATAACGTGCGGGAAACATTGAAAATAACGGACCGGGCCTATATCATCAACAACGGCGAGATTCTGCGCTCCGGAACCCCCCTGGAGCTCTCGACCGATCCACAAGTCCGGAAGATCTACCTCGGGGAAGATTTCACTCTTTAGAGCTGCACCGGCATGGCGTTAGAGCAAAAACTATCCCTGAAACTGGCTCAGAAGCTGGTGATGACGCCTTCTCTTCAGCAGGCGATCAAGCTTCTGCAGATGACCCGCATGGAGCTCGATACGCTGCTGACGCAGGAGCTGGTCGAGAACCCGGTGCTCGAAGAGAGCTCCGAAACCAACGAAGAAGAGACCCCGCCCCGCGAGGAGCTGGCGGAGGAGCGGCCCGAGCCGACCAACGGCGAGGAGCTCAATCACACCGAGTCGATGGAGAACATCGACCTCGACGCATATTTCGGCGACTACTGGGAAGGGACCGGCCACACCTCGATGATGGAGGAGCGGGACGAGCCTCCCATCGAGAACAGCCTCTCCCGCGAGCCGGACCTCTACGACCACCTGCTGTGGCAGCTCCACATGGCGGAGCTCGCTCCGCGGCAGCGGGAGATCGGCGAGCTGATCATCGGCAACCTGGACCCGGACGGATATCTCGTCGCCACCCCGGAGGAGATCCGGTCCATGGGCGACGCGGAGGGGCACGACTACTCTCTCGAAGAGGTCGAAGAAGCCCTGCACATGATCCGGAACTTCGATCCGCCGGGCATCGCGTGCAAAGACCTCCCGGAGAGCCTGCTCTGGCAGATGGACCTCCGCGAGGTGCCGCAGGACGATCTGGCCCGCCGCATGGTGATCGAAGCCTGGGACCTCTTCCTGCGCCGCCAGTTCCCCGCGGTGGCCAAGAAGCTGGGCGTCGAGCTGGCCGAGCTCGAGGAGGCGGTCGAGCTGGTGCGCAGCCTGGAGATCCATCCGGGGCGCAAGTTCAGCACCGACCGGCCCCACTACATCGAGCCGGACGTCTTCGTCCGCCGCGTCGGCGACGAGTACGTCATCCAGCTCAACGACGACGGGCTGCCGCGCCTGCGGGTGAGCCGCGCCTACCGCCGGATGCTGCAGAGCATGCGCAGCGAGGGCCGCCAGTCGGAAGCGCAGACGTTCATCAAGGACAAGATCCGCTCCGCGGTCTGGCTGATCAAGAGCCTGGATCAGCGTCAGCGCACGATCTACAAGGTGGCGTCGTCGATCGTCCGCCAGCAGCGCGAGTTCCTCGACCAGGGGATCGAGCACCTGCGCCCGATGGTTCTCCGCGACGTGGCCGAAGACATCGGGATGCACGAGTCCACCGTCAGCCGCGTGGTGTCGAACAAGTACATCCACACCCACCGCGGACTGTTTCCGATGAAGTTTTTCTTCCACAGCGGAATCGATCGCGAGTACGGGGAGAACATCTCCTCGCTGACGGTCAAGCGCAAGATCGAGCAGCTCATCCAGGCGGAAGATCCCAAGCGGCCGCTGTCCGACAGCGAGCTGATGCGGATCCTCAACCGCGAGGGGATCCAGATCGCGCGCCGGACCGTCGCCAAGTACCGCGACGAGCTGAGCATCCCCTCCTCGACAGATCGCAAGCAGATCTTCTGACGGAGGGAGGATTGTGCGTCTCGGGGCGTTAGTTCGGCCGGAACTCATCTTCCCGGACCTCCCGGCCGCGGACCGCGCGCAGGTGCTGCGCACCCTGGCCGGGCGCGTCGCCGAGCGCGGGTTGGTGAGCGATGCGGACGCGCTGTTCGACAAGCTCTGGGAGCGCGAGCAGCTCGGCTCCACGGCGATCGGCGGCGGCATCGCCATCCCGCACTGCAAGATCGACCGGCTGCCTGGCGGGGTGGTCAGTCTCGGCCGGATTCTTGAGGGAGTCGACTTCGGCGCCGCCGACGGTCAGCCGGTCCGCCTCTTCTTCCTCGTCATTTCCCCGAGCCAGTCGCCGGCCGAGCACCTGCAGATCCTGGCGGCCATCTCGCGCTGGATCAAGGGGGGCGGCCGCGTGCAGGCGCTGCTGGAGCAGCCGGACGCCCAGGCTCTCTACGAGTACCTGCAACGGGAGGGGTGAGATGGAGCGCTGGTCTTCCGCATCGGTCCCCGTCGCCGAGCTGTTGAATGAAGAGCTCGGCTACCTGCATCTCCACGTCCTCTCCGGCGCGTCCCACCTCGACAACCAGATCACCCATCCGCGGGTCCAGAAGCCGGGCCTTGCCTTCGCCGGCTATTACCCCTACATCAAGCCGGGGCGCGTGCAGATCATCGGCGAGAGCGAGACCGAGTACCTGAAGACGCTGGACGACGACGAGCGGCACCGCCGGCTCGACACGATCACGGGTCTGCCGGTCCCGGTCTTCGTCATCACCAAGGGGCTGGAGCCGCTCCCCGGGTTCCTGGAGCTCGCGCGGAACCGCGAGGTGCCGGTCCTCTCGTCGACCGAGCTGTCGTCGACCGTGATCAAGGGGATCAGCTACTTCCTGGAGGACCACCTGGTCCCCTCGACGTCGCTGCACGGCGTGCTCCTGGAGATCTACGGCTTGGGCGTCCTGCTGATCGGCGAGAGCGGAGTGGGGAAGAGCGAATCGGCTCTCGACCTGATCACCCGCGGCCACAGCCTGGTGGCCGACGACCGGGTGACCGTGAAGCGCTACCCGAACGGCGAGCTCGTGGGCTTCAGCGAAGGGCCGCTGCGCCATCACATGGAGCTGCGCGGCATCGGCATCATCAACGTGCAGGATCTGTTCGGCCTGGCCTCGGTGCGGGAGCGGGCGAACATCGATCTGGTGATCGAGCTGGAGCACTGGCAGGCCGGCCGGCAGTATGAGCGGCTCGGGCTGGACGAGACCCTCTACGATATTCTCGAGACCCCGTGCCCCTACATCCGGATGCCGGTGGCTCTCGGCCGCAACATCAGCATCATGGTCGAGATCGCCGCCCGCAACCACGTGCTCAAGCTGCAGGGGCATCACTCGGCCCGGGAGTTCGCGCGCAAGCTCGAAGCGCAGCTCGAGCAGAACCGCAAGGTGCCGTCCCCGCGCAAGGAGCCCGGCCAGGAGCCCTAGGAGCCCCTCCGCATGAGCACCACCAAGCTCGTCTTGATCACGGGCCTCTCCGGCTCGGGCAAGAGCATCGTCGCCAAGTGCTTCGAGGACCTGGGGTACTACACGGTCGACAACCTCCCCTTGCCGCTCCTGCGCCGCTTCCTCTACGACCCGCTGGAGCACGTGCGCGGCGTCGACAGGATCGCCGTGGTGACGGACGTGCGGGCTCCCGGCTTCGCCGAGGAGTTCCCGCGCCTCCTCGGCGAGATGGACCGCGACGAGGTCGAGGTCACGCTGCTGTTCCTGGAGGCCGCGGACGAGGTCCTGGTCCGCCGGTTTTCGGAGACCCGCCGGCCGCACCCGCTGGCGAGCGACGCGCCGGTCATCGAGGGGATCCGCCGCGAGCGGGAGCTCCTGGCGCCGCTGCGCGAGCGGGCGGACATGGTCTTCGACACCAGCCAGTGGTCGGTCCACGAGATCCGCAATCAGGTGTACCGGGAGTTCGCCAGCCATCCGGGAGAGGAGCCCGGCATGGTACTCTCCCTGGTGAGCTTCGGCTTCAAGCATGGGATTCCGCAGGGCACCGATCTCTTGTTTGACGTTCGGTATCTCTCGAATCCGCACTTCGTGCCCGGCCTGCGGGAGCAGACCGGCCAGGATGCCGCGGTGCTGGAGTACCTGCGGAAGCAGCCGGATTTCGAGGAGATCGTCGACCGGCTGACGGATCTCCTCGTCCACCTGCTCCCGCGCTACCGGCGCGAGAACCGGAGCTACCTCTCGGTGGCTGTGGGCTGTACCGGAGGGCGGCACCGCTCGGTGGCCGTCTGCGAGCGCCTCAAGTCCGAGCTCGAAGAGCGCGGGTGGCCGGCACGCCTCATCCATCGCGATATCGGTCGGTAAAGACATGATTGGCAAGCTGATACTGACGCACGGGGGCCTGGCCCGGGAGCTGTTATCCGCGGCGCAGGTCATTTCCGGCCGCCTCAACGGTTTCGAGGCGCTGTCGCTCGATTGGAACGACACCTTCGACGAGGCCCGCTCCAAGGTGCGGGCGGCGCTCGAGAGGCTCGACGAAGGGCAAGGTGTCCTGATCCTGACGGACATGTATGGCGGCACGCCGTCGAACGTGGCGGTCACCTTCCTGGAGGCGGGGAAGGTGGAGATCCTGACCGGCGTGAACCTGCCGATGGTCCTCCGGCTCGCGTGCCAGGCCGAGGAGCCGGAGGTCCTGGCGGACATGGCGCGCTGGCTGCAGAGCAAGGGGCAGAGGAGCCTGTGCCTGGTCAGCGAGATGCAGTCGAAGAAGTGCGTGCCCACGGAGCCCGTGCCGATCTCGGGGGTGAAGAAGTGATCGAGAAGGAGGCCGAGATCGTCAACCGTCTCGGGCTGCACGCCCGCGCGGCGGCCAAGCTCGTTCACACGGCCGGTGGATTCCAGAGCCGCGTCACGGTGGAGAAGGACGGCGAGGAGGTGGACGCCAAGAGCATCCTCGGCATCCTGCTGCTCGCCGCCGCCCAGGGAAGCCAGGTGAAGGTCCGCTGCGAAGGAGCGGACGAGCAGGACGCGCTCCGCGCGGTCACCGACCTGATCGCCAACCGCTTCGACGAGGAGAGCTGAGATGCCGATTCCCGAGATGCAGGTCCTTCACGGGCTGGGGGTCTCCGCGGGGGTCGCGATCGGCCGGTCCGTGGTCATCGAGACGCGCGGCCCGGCGATCTTCCGCATCCATCTTTCGGAAGAGGACATGGACGCGGAGGTGGAGCGCCTCCACCACGGCGCGCGCCTCGCGCGCGAAGAGCTGCAACGCACCCGCGCCCGTGCCGGCGAGGACCTCGGCAACGAGCTGGCGGCGATCTTCGACGCCCATATCCTCCTGCTCTCCGATCCGAGCTTCCTGGGACGCGTCGAGTCGCGCATCCGCACTCAGCAGGTCAACGCCGAGTGGGCCGTCCACAAGACCGCGGAGGAGCTCGACAATCTCTTCGCGCACATGGACGATGCCTACCTGCGGGAGCGGAGCGAGGACCTGACCGACGTCAGCCGGCACCTGCTGCGCAGCCTTCAGGGGATCTCCCACCACGAGCTGTCGGAGCTCCACGACGAGGTGATCATCGTGGCGGACGACCTGACGCCCTCGGACGTGATCCGTCTCGGCCGGCAGCGCGTCATCGGCTTCGCGATCGAGTCCGGGGGCCGCACCTCGCACACGACGATCATCGCGCGGTCGCTCAACCTCCCCCTGGTCTCCGGTCTGGTGGGCGTCACCAACCGCCTCACCGATCAGGCTCCGATCATCGTCGACGGCGAGACGGGGCAAGTCATCCTCCATCCGAACTCCGAGACCCTGGAGCTCTACCGGGAGCGGCGCAGCGAGATCGAGACCCGCGACCGCACGATGATGGAGACGCGCGACCTGCTGGCGGTCACCAGCGACCAGGTCGAGATCCATCTGATGGCCAACATCGATCTGCCGGAGGAGGTCCACGAGGTCTCCTGCTTCGGCGCCGCGGGCATCGGCCTCTACCGCAGCGAGTTCCTCTACATCGAGAAAAGCCCCCACCTGCCCACGGAAGACGAGCACGTCGCCATCTATCGCCAGATGATCGAGGCGGCGGCGCCGCACCCCGCGATCATCCGCACCTACGACCTGGGCGGCCGCAAGCTGGCGCGCGAGGTCATGGACACCCGCGAGGAGAACCCGGTGCTCGGCCTGCGGGGGATTCGCCTCACCCTCGCGCGGCGCGACGTGTTCCGCACCCAGGTCCGGGCTCTCTACCGGGCCGCGGTCTACGGAGACCTCTGGGTGATGCTGCCGCTGGTCTCCCGTCTGGAAGAGGTGCGCGCCTTCCGCGCGTTCGCCGAGGAGTCGCTGGCTGAATTGGAGCGCGAAGGATTGCCGTTCCGCCGCGACGTCCGGCTGGGGATCATGATCGAGGTGCCGGCCGCCGCCCTGATCTCCGACGTGCTGGCGCGCGAGGTCGACTTCTTCTCGATCGGCACCAACGACCTCATCCAGTACTCGCTGGCCGTGGACCGCAACAACGAGCACGTGGCCGACCTCTACCAGCCTCTCCATCCGGCGATTCTGCGCATGCTACGCTTCGTCATCGACAGCGCTCAGGAGGCCGGCATCGAGATCAGCCTGTGCGGGGAGATGGCGTCCGATCCCCGCTGCGCCCTGCTGCTGGTCGGCCTGGGCCTGCGGCGCCTGTCGGTGAGCCCGCGAGCCATCCCGGAGGTCAAAACCCGGATCCGCGAGCGCTCCGCAACCGAGCTCGCGGAGCTCGCGCAGAGCTGTCTGAGGCATGCGACCGCCGGCGAGGTCCAAAGCCATCTGGAGAAGGCCCTCGGACCCGGCTTCTCCCGGTCGGCGCGCCGTGAACCTGTCGTCTCCGACACCGAACGAAAGGGTAGTGCATGAATTTTCCGATCCGCCGAGTGGAGAAGCCCTGGGGCTATGAGCTGATCTTCGCGCACACCGACCGGTACGTGGGGAAGATCCTGCACGTGAATCCCGGGCAGGCGCTGTCTCTGCAATATCACGAGATCAAGGACGAGACCCTGTTCCTCAGCGAGGGGGAGGTCGAGCTGGTCGTGGAAGAAGACGGAGCCATGGTCTCCCGGGTCCTGCGCGGCGGCGAGTCGTACCGGATCTCCCCCTTCACCAGGCACCGCATGGTCGCCGGCGAGAATGGCTGCGACATCATCGAGGTCTCGACGCCTGAGCTCGACGACGTCATTCGACTGGAAGATCGCTATGGCCGGGCCTAGGCTGCTCGCCTGCGGCTCCCTCCTCTGCCTTTCCCTGATCGCGGCGGGCTGTGCCGGAGCGCCGCCCCGCCCTGAGCCCGCCCCGTCAAAGCCGGCTCAACCGAAGCCGGTTCAACCGAAGTCCGCACAGCCGGCGGAGACGCCCTCCCGGACCGAGGAGATCTCGCCCGAGACCAAACCCAAAGAAGTCGACGTCGTCGATCCCGGGGGAGAGCGCGGCCCGGTGAGCCTCGTCCAGGCCTCGAAGGCCGAGCGGGAGCGCCGCGCGCGCTCGGGTCCGCCGGTGGCGGTCATCACCGACGAGAGCGTCAAGCACTCGAAGGGGCAGATCACCATCGCCGCACCCACGAAGCCGGCCGTGAATGTGGAGGCCGCCGCAGCCCTCCAGACCATCAGGGATGAGCAATATTGGCGCAGCCGAGCCCTCGACATCCGCACGCGCCTGCGCCAGGCCGCCGACCGGACCGAGGATCTCGAGCTTTCGGCGGCCGGTTGGCGGCGCCGCTTCTACGCCGAGGAGGACCCCTACGTCCGGGACGGCAAGATCAAGCCGGAATGGGACCGCGTCCTCGCGCAGTTGGAGGAGAACCGGACCGCGGTCGAGGCAACCCGCAAGGAGCTCAACGACTTTCTAGATGAGGGGAGACGGGCAGGCGCGCTCCCCGGATGGCTGCGGGAAGGGGGAGAGCTCGAACCGGCCGAGGAGAAAACCAAAACCTCGCCTGCCACCGCCGATCCCGAGGAGCCGCAGATCTACGAACAGAAGCCCCCACCCCTTGAGAATGAGGATGCCGAATGACCGGCTTGAAGGTGACTGTCCCCAAGACGCCGCGGCGTTTCTATATCGAGACCTGGGGATGCCAGATGAACGAGCTGGACAGCCAGCGGATGGCCGGCCAGCTCATGCAACAGGGCATCCTGCCGACGCGTGAGCCGGACGAAGCGGACATCATCCTCCTCAACTCGTGCAGCGTCCGGGACAAAGCCGAGCAGAAGGTCTACTCGCGCATCGGCGAGTACCGCCTCTTCAAGCGGCGCAACGCTGACCTGCTCATCGGCCTGTGCGGCTGTGTGGCGCAGCAGGAAGGGGAGCGCGCTCTGGCCCGGGTGCCGGATCTCGATTTCGTTCTGGGTCCCGCCCGGGTGGGCGAGCTCTCGCAGGTCGTGACGCGGCGCCGGATGGGGGAGCGGGTCGTGGCCACCGGGTTCCCCGCAGACCGGCAGTACGACATCGACGCGGTCTCACGGCACGGCGAGTACAAGGGAATGGTGACCATCATCGAGGGGTGTGACAAGAACTGCACCTTCTGCATCGTCCCCAAGACCCGGGGACCGGAGCGCAGCCGGCCGCTGGGCGAGATCCTGAGCGAGGTCCGCCACCTCCTGGACTACGGCTTCCAGGAGATCGAGCTGCTGGGCCAGACCGTGAACCACTGGCGCGAGCCGGGCGGCGAACTGGACTTTGCGGACCTGCTGGAGGCGATCGCGGGTCTGCCGGGGGTGCGGCGTCTGCGCTTCATCACCTCCTACCCGCGAGACTTCACACCCCGGATGGTCGAGAAGGTCGGACGGCACGAGAACATCTGCCCCTACGTGCACCTGCCGGTCCAGTCCGGCTCCGACACCGTGCTGCGGCGCATGGGGAGAGGCTACACGCGGGCCCAGTACACGGACCTGGTGGCCCAGCTCCGGGCGGCGCGGCCGGACCTGGCGCTGTCGACCGATCTCATCGTCGGCTTCCCGGGTGAAACCGAGGACGACTTTCAGCAGACCCTCGATCTGGTGGAGGAGACCCGGTTCGCCACTCTCTTCGCGTTCAAATACTCGCCGCGGCCGGGCACCGCGGCACCGCGTCTCGATGGACCGGTGGACTCCGACGTCGCCGGCGAGCGGCTCCAGCGCCTCTTCGCGCGCCAGGAGACGATCCAGAAGGAAATCAATCTGGGTCTGGTGGGGAAGGAATACGACGTGGTGGTGACCGGCTGGGGGCGGGAACCGGGGATGCAGATGGGGCGGACCCCCTGCCACCGGATCGCCCACTTTGCCACCGGCCCCGATCCGGTTGAGCTCGGCGGCGTCACGCGGGTACGGATCGAAGACGCCCTGACCCACAGCCTCAAGGCGGAGCGCGTGGCGTCAGCCGTCTCCGCTTGACCTCCCCCTCCGCCCCCCGCAGAATAGCGGTATGAGTGAGCCCAACCAGGAACTGCGTGTCGAGATCAAGGGCCTCATGCTGGACCCAGCGTCCAACATACCGATCGTCATCCTCCGTGACACCGAGAGCCAGCTTTTCCTGCCGATCTGGATCGGCGTCTTCGAAGCGAACGCCATTGCCTTGCGGATCGAAGGCGTGGAGCCGCCACGTCCGATGACCCACGACCTCCTCCGGATTGTCGTGGAGCAGCTCGGTGCCACGGTCGAGAAAATCGTGATCTCCGACCTGCGGGAGAGCACGTTCTTCGCCGTCATTCATCTCCGCCGGGGAGGGGAGTCGATCTCTGTGGACGCCCGGCCGAGCGATGCCATCGCGTTGGCGTTGCGGACGGAAGCGCCGATCTTCGTGCTCCGCTCGGTCCTGGAAAAAGCCCAGGCGGCGGATCTCACGTCCGAGGCGACCGATGAGGAGAAGCTCAAGAAGTGGCTCGAGGAGATCAGCCCGGACGAGCTGGGCAAATGGACCATGTAGGTCGCCGCCACTGTCGTTCTTCCTTGTAAACCGCGGATTTTCAGAGGGTTAGCCCGGATGTCGGCGCGCCGACATCCGCCGGGGCCCGAGTTTTCCTTGACCGGGTCCGAAGCATCTCTATAGACTGCCGGCCGCGCATGATCATTGCGATTACCAACCAGAAGGGTGGCGTCGGCAAGACGACCACCACCATCAACCTCGCCGCCGCTCTCGCCAGCAAGGGCGTGAAGACTCTGGTCGTCGACCTGGACCCGCAGGGGAACAGCTCGATGTCCTTCCTGGACATCCACGCGCTGAAGCACTCCATGTACGAAGCCTTGTCGGATGATCATGTCCGTATCCAGGACGTCATCCTGCCGGCGGAAAAGATCGAGAACCTCTCGATCGCTCCGTCCCAGATCTCGCTCGCCAAGATCGAGGCGAAGCTCTTGGGGGAGCTCGACAGCCACTACCGCCTCAAGGACGAGATGGCCGCGGTCCAGGACGCCTACGACTACATCATCATCGATACGCCCCCTACGCTGGGTATCATCACGGTGAACGCGTTGGTGGCGGCCACGCACGTCCTGATCCCCATCCAGGCGAGCTACTTCGCCCTGGAGGGGACGGATGACCTCCTGGAGACGATCGACAAGATCAAGGTGCGGGCGAACCCGCAGCTCCAGATCCTCGGCGCCCTGATCACCATGTACGACAAACGGACGACGCTGGCCAAAGACATCTATGAGCAGATCCAGCAGGTCTTCGGGAACAAGGTCTTCGAGACCGTGATCACGAAGAGCGTCCGCCTCGAAGAGAGCCCGGCCTACCGCGAATCGATCTTCACGTTCGCGCCACGCTCGACGGGCGCGTACGAGTACTACCGGCTGTCGGAGGAGGTGCTGAGCCGTGTCTGAGCCGTCCCGCAAGAGAGGTCTGCCGACCCGGGTGAAGATGCGTCACGACACCCACTTCGTCGAGGAGCTCACCGCGCGCCACGAGACGCCGGTGGGGAAGATGGTTCCGCTCTCGACGATCGAGCCGGATGCGAACCAGCCGCGCTCGACGATGGGAGATCTCGACGAGCTCGTGGCGTCGATTCGCGAGAAGGGCGTTCTCGAGCCGATCCTGGTCCGCCCGCGGCCGGTCGCCGAGGACGAGCAGGCTCCGGCCGGGGTGCTGTACCGGATCATCTCCGGCGAGCGCCGCTTTCGGGCCGCCCAGGAGGCCGGTCTCTACGAGGTGCCGGTCATCGAGATGGAGGTCTCCGACGAGGAAGCACTGGAGATCGCCCTCATCGAGAATCTCCAGCGGAAGGACCTGACGCCCTTCGAAGAGGCCGAGGGCTACCGCATGCTGGCCGAGAGCCACGGCTACACGCACGAGGAGATCTCCTCGGCCGTCGGCAAGTCCCGGACGGTCGTGACCGAGAGCCTGTCCCTCTTGCAGATGCCGCCGCGGGTGCGGGACACGGTCCAGGCCCTGGGTCTCACCTCGAAGTCGCTCCTGCTGGAGGTCCTCAAGGTGGGCTCCGAGGCCGAGATGATCGACCTCCTCGAAGAGGTGGCCCGCCGCGGGCTGAACCGCGACGACCTCCGTCAGCGCCTGCGCCGCGGCGACAAGGGAAAAGCCGGCCGGCGCCGCCCGTACGTCTTCCGCTTCAAAGCCCCCGACAAGAGCTACAGCCTGGCCCTGACCTTCCGTCAGAGCGAGGTCGACCGCGACGATTTGATCCGCGCGTTGGAGAAGATCATCTCCGACCTGCGGACCGAAGCGGCGCGGTAGGCACGAGGCGTCTTTGCCGTCCTTGGTGAGCCCGCCTTCATCAATTCTGGTAAGGTGTATTATGTAAACCAGCGGAGGCGTGCGGGCTCTGGGCAGGCACAAGACCTGTCTCTACGGTCTCACCCACTCGGCGGCGAGGTCTTCGTCTTCTTCGAGGCGGAGCTTGACCAGCGCGGTTCCCGGCGGCAGATGGCCGGCGAGCTGGTCGAGGATCCAGCGGATCAAGTTCTCGCTGGTGGGGATCGCCTTCCCTTCCCCGAACTCGGGAAGCGCGACGTTCAGGTGCTGGTGGTCGAGGCGGTCCAGGATGCGCCCGGCGATGAGGGCGTCCAGGACGCCGAGGTCGGCCGCGAAGCCGGTGGCGGGATCGACCCGGCCTTCCACGGTCACCCAGAGCCGGTAATTGTGGCCGTGTCCCGGCAGGTTGGCGCACTTGCCGAAGCGGCGCCGGTTCTCCTCCTCGGTCCAGTCGGGACGCCGGTAGAGATGGCTCGCGCTGAATCGGTAGCGGCGTTCCAGGCGGAGAGAGACAACGGCTGACGGATTCATATAATGGGCGCCGTGCGAGGACGTCTGGATCGGTACATCGTGTCGGAGATCCTGGGCCCGTTGGGGCTCGGGCTCCTAGTCTATACGTTCATCCTGCTCATCCGCTTCCTGTTCCAGTCGGCGGAGATGATCATCCGCCGGGGCCTGCCGGCCCGGGTCGTCGGCGAGCTCCTGCTGCTCAGCCTGCCGAACATCGTGGTGCTCACCCTTCCGATGTCGCTCCTGTTCGGCATCCTGATCGCGGTGGGCCGCCTCTCGTCGGACAGCGAGCTCATCGCCATGCGGGCGTGCGGCATCAGCCTCCTGGCCCTTTACCGGCCGATCCTTCTGCTGTCCGCCTTCTTCACGATCGTGAACACCCTCCTGATGGTCCACGCGCTCCCCTGGGGCAACCACGCGCTGCAGGTGCTCCGGTTGGAGATCCTGACCCAGAGCATCTCGCAGCAGGTGCAGCCGCGGGTCTTCTATGAGGAATGGGAGGGCAAGGTCGTCTACGTCTTCGAGGTCCCTCAGGGCGAGAAGCGCTGGCACGGCGTCTTCCTGGCCGAGTCGGTCCCTTCGGGTCAGGACAACCAGATCACCATCGCCGACTGGGGCGAGGTGCGGGTCGATTCCACCGGCGAGAAGGTCGTCCTGCGGCTGTACAACGCGATCCGCCACAAAGTGAACCTGAACGAGCCGGACCGCTACGAGGTCAGCCGGCACCGCCGGCTCGACCTCATTCTGGAGGATCAGTTCACCAGCGAGCAGAAGGCCAAGATCTCGGTCTCCAAGGGGATCCGGGAGCTCACCATCGCCGAGCTCCTGCAGCTCCGACAGGATCCCACCGCCACCCAGGAACAGCGCAACCTGGCGTCTGTCGAGATCCACAAGAAGTTCGCCATCCCGATGGCCTGCATGGTCTTCGGTCTGTTCGCGCTCCCCCTCGGGATCAACAACCGGCGCGGGGGCAAGGCCTCGGGCTTCGCCATGTCGATCGGCGTCATCGTCCTCTTCTACGTGCTGCTCAGCAACGGCGAGGAGGCGGCGCGCTACGGGCGCCTGCCCGGCTGGCTGGCGATGTGGGCGCCGAACCTGCTGCTCGCCGCGGGCGGCTTCTTCCTGCTGGTCCGGCGGAACCGCGACAAGAGCCTCCTGCTCGGCCGGATCGACCGCTGGATCCGCGAGGACGTCTGGAGCAGCATCGTGCGGCTCCAGGGGTTCCACCGCGACCGGCGCCGCGAGCGGATCCGCGAACGCGAGGAGCGCCGGGAGCGCCGGCTGCAGCGGGGAGC